>Ga0185299_10005599_pt1 | contig 14014 bp, 9 predicted proteins | sample PaiPotPPA55metaG_FD_128002 | JGI IMG/M metagenome (GOLD analysis project Ga0185299, IMG submission 128002) | Iron sulfur acid spring bacterial and archeal communities from Banff, Canada, to study Microbial Dark Matter (Phase II) - Paint Pots PPA... ...
GACGTCGGCGGTGAGGCCGCTCTCTGGTGTAGCGGGCGACCATCCGATGGATACCATGCGCACGGGGAAAGGCTCGGGCGACAAAATGTCGATATGCGACTTACCTTCGCTCCAGGCAAGCGGGATGGTGAATTTTTCCGTGTGGACCTCGTCGACGCCGGCATGGCGCAGGGCTTCGACGGCCCAACCCGCTGCCCGGTCGGCTGCGGGCGACCCGGTCATGCGCCCGCCTACGGAGTCGGTGAGATAGCGCAAGTTCTCTTCGAGAGGCGAGGGGCCGAGCGCGCTTTGGATCATGCTCGGGACTAAATCAGCGCAGGATTTTTCAACGGAGCAGGTGCCCTCCCCAGCAGGAATTTGTAGAGGCGCGGGCTTCGTCGGAGGAAGTTGAGCAAATGTGCCAAGCGGGAACAGAGCTAGGGTTGAGAAGAGCAAAATCGAGCGCAAATTTCTTGTCACGCGTGATTCCTTTCCGACCGTCAGTTCAAATCTAAACTGGGCGACCGGAGTTTACCTCAGAAAGCTGGTTGGAGCGTACGCGTGAGTGGCAAGTACACTCGGGGACCGCCCAGCGCATTCACAGAACTGAAACAGAAACGCGGAACATTTTGCTGCGTGCGGGAAGTTTCTACCTACGAAGAAAACTTAGCAAGATTTAGCGGGTAGAATATCTGTCTCATTTTGAGTCATTTACGTTCCTACAAGAGTGGCCCGGTACCTGCCGTGGCCGTGCTTCTATCCTAGTTTTGGTAGAACGGTTCTCAGGGCGGTCGAATCAGGGCGACAGTCATGAGAGCCGCGGTAAGTCCCGTATAACCGTGCGATTGTAATAAAAAATCTAAAGGCTCTGCCGGAGACGTCCTGGGCGAGCAGACGGGAAGGCCCCTAGTGAAAAAGGTACGCGTATTTGGAAAGCTGGTACAGCACGACAAGAAGCAAGAGCCAAACAAGCCGAACGTATTCGTGTTTTGCGAAGCGAGCACCGGAGTGGCGCAATTCCGAACGGAATCGACCGCGGATCCCGAGAGTACGGTGGAGCGGGTGGCCGGACTACTAGCTATGCAGTGCTTGGTGAGAGGACAAAATCCTCAGGATTTTCAAGTGCTGGTTCCCGCCGAAAAGGCGCTGATGGGACGTTTGGTATCGCGCGCCGAGGAGCTGCTGGAGGAAGGGCGGTCCATTGCTTGCCCGGCATCCCTGAGCCCACGGCAGAAAGAAGTGCTTCACTCGGTGCTATCGAACCGGGCGAACAAGGAAATAGCTTCGAAGCTGAATATTACGGTGCGGACGGTAAAGTTCCACATCTCGACATTGCTGAGCAAGTTTGGAGTGGAAACGCGTACAGAATTAGCGCGTAGGGCTGCGGGTTTCGCAAGCCCTCCTTTATTGACTCCCGAGATTCCGGCGGACGAACTTTCAGCAGAGCCGAGAAATCCAGGACCGATGGCAGTAGGTCGGAAGACGCCCATCCAGATAACCAACAAGGCGCAAAATGTTCGGTTTCCTGGAAGCGCGCTAATGGCGTAGCGCCTCTAATCTAGCCGGCACGGCTCGCGCGGTACCACTCAACGGTTTGGCACAGACCCTGATTGAGCGGAATCACCGGTTTCCAGTTCAACTCGCGGCTGATCTTGGCGGAATTCAGCGCGTAACGCCGATCGTGGCCGGGCCTATCCGGCACATGCGAAATCAAGCTTTCCGGCTTACCCATTATTTTAAGAAGACTGTGGGCCATGGTCAGATTGTCTTTCACGTCCGGACCGCCAATATTATAGACGTGACCAAGGCGACCCCGCTCCAATACCGCAAGAATTGCCCGGCAGTTATCATCGACATGGATCCAATTTCGCTGTTGCAGGCCATCACCGTATATCGGGAGAGGCTGGTCGGCGAGGGCGCGGGTGATCATGAGCGGCAGAAACTTTTCCACGAACTGATGGGGGCCGTAATTGTTGGAAGAGCGCGTGATTAAGGCCGGAAATCCGTAGGTGCGCACGAAGGAGAGGACCAGCAAATCGGAAGCAGCTTTCGACGCCGAATAGGGGCTGCTGGGAACGAGCGGGGAATTTTCGTCCGAGAAGGATGAGGGTGGAATATCGCCATAAACTTCGTCACTAGAGACGTGGACGAAACGCTGGATATGTAACTCGCGAGCGGCTTGGAGAAGAACCAAGGTGCCTGCGACATTGGTGTGAACGGCGTCAGCGGGGTTGGAAATGCTGCGGTCGACGTGGGATTCGGCGGCAAAGTGGACTACGGCGTCGCAGCCGGCCATGGCTCGCGCGGAGGCGGCGGAATCGCAAATATCACCTTTTATGAATTGATGGTTGGGATTAGCGGCGACCGAGTCGAGATTCGCAAGGTTTCCGGCGTATGTCAATTTGTCGTAATTGACGATGGCGATGCCTTTATCGAGCGAGAGTACGAGGCGGACAAAAGCGGACCCGATGAAGCCAGCGCCGCCGGTGACAAATAGCTTCATCAAGATACCTGCGGATTTGCAACCGACTGCGGTCCGGAACTTGATGGGTCGCTTCGAATCCAGAAGAAGCCAGCAAGCATTAGACAGAACGAAAGCAGTGCATTTGAAATCCAAAGGGGGCGGCCGCTGACCCGCGTGAGAACGAACTCGAGCAAGAAACCGGGCAGAAGCAGATACAGGATGACGGCCAATGGATTCGCCGCGGTTGATTGGGTGTATTTTTGCGCGGCAATTCCTAAAATAATGCCTGCTGGAAAAAATACCAGCGAGTAGTAAATGTCGTTATAGCCCTGCAATTCGGCGGGACGGACCATGCGTAGGACACGCGCCAATGAAGTCCCAGGACCGAGGCGGTACAGCCGCGAGCTTTTCTTCCCGTTGATGAAAAGAGAAAGGTCGGAACCGTCGTAAGAATAGAGAAGATCACGCGCCTGCGTGTCGCTGAATACATTGGGAATATACCAACCCAAAATTGCATGTTTGGCGGATAGCGGGCTACGGAACCAGAAAACGAGATTGGATTCTTCTTGCCGTATGGTCAAATCCGCGAGCAACGGCGAACGCGCGATAGAGATGATATGTCCGCGACCGTTGTGAGCTTCTTCGGCAGCGCAGATCAGGTGGATGGCGAATTGGTTGGTCTTCTGCAGATCGGCGACCAAGTTCGACATGGGCGCCCTGGTAGAGAGCCAAGATTTTCCATTGAGAACGAGCGGACCCGAAGAGAGCGGCAGAGTTACCGGCGGAATCCATGAAAGAGTAGGAAGAAAGTCGTGAGTATCTTTGAACGGAGCAACGCCGGAAAGATCATATTCGGCCCGCCAAGAAATCGAAGGACCCGCGCTAATTTCTCCGGAGGTCAATTGGACGGCCGCAACATCAGAGACTGCCCGATCTGCAATCTGTAATTGTTGAACCTGACCTTTCCAGGGGCTTTGGCCTCCGGGTTCGTTGCCGACCAAAAGCATACAATCCGGATCCCAATTACTTAGCCTCGTCTGCGTTTGCAATACGGCAGAAAGCGCAAACCACAGGAGAAAATAAACAGAAAGAAAAACTGCAACCCGCGCAGGCGTAAGCCAAGAATGCAGTATGGCTTCGCATCGGGAGAGGAAGCCAATAATAAAAGCGCCCAAAATGTCAAAAAGGAAAAAACCTACCAGCGAACCAGTGGAATTCGAGACTACATCTTCCCATCCTGAATCGCGCATGGGCATGTAAAACTGGGCGATTTCAACGCCATAAGAGAAGATTGCACCGGCCGCCCATACGATGATGAGAGTTGCCAGCCGCGAGACTCTTTTCTCGCGCAGCTTTTCCGCGAGTCCGAACCCGAAGGGTACAAACAACAAAACATTCAGGAAAACATCAAAGGTCCCCCAGGTCTTCACGCCGCCGCCGAGCAAGAAAGGCAACGGACCACCCAAAGGTCTGGATTGGAAATCGAAACGAAAGGGGAAAAGCGTCAAAAAAAGAATCCCCGCGATTGCTGCGATCAGAAACCGGTTGGACCAGCCTGGGGCGCGCTCCGGCGGGCGGAAATTGGTAGTGTGAACCGGTGAAGTATTCAGAAGAAGAAATCCTCGTCTAATCGACCAAAAGTCTAGCATGACTGAGGGTTTAAGCTGAGCGTAACAAGGCCGTCGCGCCTTGGCCTGACCGTAAAAGTAACTGCGATCACAGTGGAGCGACAGAATTTCGCTAAGTTATTGAAACAGAACCATTAACATTGCCTGTCCTAAGGAAAGGCCAGTGTTCAGGTGTCCCAATGGACAGGTGAAGCGGCCTGCACTTCGTTGCTTCCTCTGACCAGTAGTTAGTGTCTCGTGGTGGTAATTACACTGTGCGTGACATGAGATCCTCAACGCACAGCGCGATCAAACATATTCAGTTTCAAACGTTTATGGCTCGGCTCGGCACCGCCGTGAATCGCGGGCCTCTTGCATTCATCGCGTTCCTAGTTGCGATTGTGGCGATTGGGGGGCTGGCGGGCTGCGTCGGATACACTGGGGCGAAGACAAGCACGGGCCAGACCGGAGTCTTGTCCGGAAGCCTAGCAACGGTCGCGTTCGGGAACGTCGGAATGGGCAAGACTGCGACGCAGAGCTTTACAGTGACGAATACTGGAACTGCAGCAGTAAGCATGGGCCTTACATCAATTACCGGCCCAGGCTTTACGGTGGTTTCGGGCGTTATGCCGGCTTCGCTGGGAGTGGGACAGAACGTAACCATTCAGGTTCAGTTCGCGCCGCAATCGGCGGGCAGCGCGACCGGCAGTTTTGCGGTGACCAGCAATGCTTCGAATTCACCGTTTTCAGTCGCGTTAACGGGCTCGGGGGCGCAACCGGGTTTAGCAAGCACACCGGCAGCGGTGAGCTTTGGAAACGTGGGAGTGGGGAGCAGCGGGTCCGCGTCGGTTAACCTTTCTAACACCGGGTCAGCAAACGTGACGATCTCGGGGGCAAGCGCGACTGGCGCTGGGTTTACGATTGGCGGATCGCCGGCGGGACAAACGATTCAGCCGGGACAGAGCATCAGTTTCACGGCACAGTTCTCGCCAACATCCGTGGGAAGCGCCAGCGGTAGTATTTCGATCTCCAGCAACGCGCCGAATTCCCCTATGACGATTGCGCTCGCCGGAGTAGGCACGCAACCGGGATTGGCAGCTTCTCCAACAGCGGTTAACTTTAAGGGTGTGGTGGTGGGCCACAGCGGAACAGCGTCTATTAGCTTGTCAAATACGGGAACTGCGGCTGTTACCATTTCTCAAGCGACTGCCAGTGGCGCTGGATTCACGATAATCGGGTCGCCGGCGGGACAGACGATTCAGCCGGGACAGAGCGTTAGCTTCACGGCGCAATTTTCGCCGACATCCGTGGGAAGCGCCAGCGGAAGTGTTTCAATCGCCAGCAACGCGCCAAATTCTCCGTTCACGATCGCGTTAAGCGGCACGGGGACTCAACCGCAGATCGCCGCGATACCTTCGAACGCGCCGTTTGGAAGCGTCACGGTTGGGAACAGCAATTCGCAAACGATTACAGTGTCAAACGGCGGTACGGCGAATCTTGTGATTTCGCAAGGAACTGTAACGGGCAGCGGATTCCATATCAGCGGTCTCAGCGCGCCTCTGACGATTCCGGCGGGCAGCAATGCGACATTCAACGCTGTTTTCACTCCGACTGGGGCTGGGGCGGTGACCGGCTCGATTTCGCTATCGAGCGATGCACCGAACTCGCCATATATGATCGGCCTGACCGGAACTGGCGTGGCGGGAACCGAACTGTTGACGTTTAATGTTTCGAGTTTGAGTTTCGGCAGCGTGAATGTGGGAAGCACCAGCACCTTACCGGCAACCTTGACGAATACGGGCAACGCAAACGTGACTATAACTTCCTCGAATATTTCGGGCGCCGGCTTCACGGTCAGCGGCATTTCGCCCGGGGAATCCTTGAGCCCGAACCAGTCGCTACCGGTTACCGTGCAGTTCGCACCGACAGTAGCAGGGGCTGTAAGCGGGAACTTAAGTTTGGTTAGCAACGCCACAAACTCCCCGACGGTGAGCTTGTCAGGAACTGGGGCACAGCAGGGAAGTCACACGGTTGGGGTGGCATGGACAGCCAGCACATCTTCCGTGATTGGCTATAACGTGTATCGCGGGACGGTTTCGGGCGGCCCCTACACAACAATGCTGACCGCGTCGCCGGTAGCGGCAACCCAATTTACGGACACAGGCGTGCAATCCGGACAAACATACTACTATGTGGTTACGGCGGTGAATTCAAGCGACATAGAAAGCGCTTACTCCGGGCAGGCTACGGCGTCGATTCCGTAAATTGCAGGTAGATCACCGACTCAAGACATCAGGATGACCGAGACAAATCTGAACCGATAACGAGAAGCGAGCATCCGTTGAACGCGAAATAGCTGTTTCCCAGATGGAGCTACCCCTGTCCCCCGCGTGTACCCCGGGCCAGTAGTCTCCCACACGTTCTTTCCCGCAGAATGCCATGGCTCATGAATGGTGCGTTCATTCCGAACGATGGGGCGGTAACGCCGGTTCTCCGCGTGATTGCAAATCGTGCGGCAAACGTTGCGAGCGCGCTCGCGATGTCGCTGGCGCTTTTCGGAGTGCTCGCGCTACTTCCGGCTGCATAGGTTTTTCCGGGAATCCGCCCGGGACGTCGAAGACCGGACTCCACCTTACGCCGAATGCAATTGATTTTGGGAGTGTGGGAGTGGGCTCGAACGCAAACCAGCCGGTAATTGTGGGCAATCGCGGGTCCAAAAAAGTTACGCTTACAAACATTTCCGCAACGGGCTCGGAGTTCTCGATCACCGGTTTCTCCGGGCCAATCGTTTTGCAGCCCGGTCAGACTCTGAAACTTACTGCCGCATTTGCGCCGACGTCCGCGGGACAGGCGAGCGGAAACATTTCTGTTACGACCGCGTCGCAAGGACCGGCGATGATGGCCACTCTAAAGGGAAACGGGGCGACCAGTTTATTGAGCGCGACGCCCTCGCCCGTCAATTTCGGGAATGTGAGCGAAGGCAGCCCGTCAACGCAGACGTTGAAGTTGAGCAATGAAGGCGCTGATAGCGTGGTGATCACTTCGGTAAGCGCAAGCGGAAAAGATTTTAGCGTATCGGGAGTAACGACTCCGCAAACTCTTACGCCCAAGCAATCGGTTACGCTCACAGCAAAGTTCGATCCCAGCAGCGGCGGCGCCGAGACGGGCAACATTTCAGTGGTGGCAAGCGGTGGTGCGGTACAGATTGGGTTAAGCGGAACAGGAATTGCGCCGAGCGTTCAGCTGGTGCCGAGCACGACCGCGGTTGCTTTTGGGAACGTGACGGTAGGGAAGACCATGACGCAACAAGTGACTTTGAAGAGCACGGGGAATTCGAATGCAGATATCTCCAACATTACAGTGAATGGAAGCGGATATTCGTTGAGTGGAATATCACCGCCGATGAAACTGGACCCCAATCAAAGCGCTGTTCTTACGGTGAGTTTCGATCCGAAAGCTGCCGGAAATCTTCCGGGAACAGTGACGATCAACAGCAATGCTCCGAACTCTCCGCTGACAATCGGTTTGTCCGGCAATGGCACCACAACCGAGCAACCGGCCGTAGAGTTAGAGTGGGAGCAAAGCACGTCCTCTAACATTGTGGGATATTACGTGTACCGAGACTTGAAATCAGGCCATTCATTTTCACGATTAAATTCCCAGCCGGATTCGGGAACCAGCTATACAGACAACACCGTTGCGAGTGGTAAAACCTACATCTACGTAGTGACAGCCGTTGATTCCAAAAACATTCAGAGCCCGAATTCGACTCCGATCACCGTTAGTATCCCGGCCAACTAAATTTCAGAAAAAACTTAAGGGTAGGAACCTGATCTAGGTACCCGTGTGGCGAGCCGGCAATTCCGTTGGAAAATTCTAGAGCTTGCGGAGCGTGTGCAGCATCCGTCGAAGCGGTTCAGCGGCGCCCCAAAGCAATTGGTCGCCAACGGTAAAAGCTCCCAGAAATTGCGGACCAAGTTTCAACTTGTGAAGGCGGCCAACGGGGACGTTCATGGTGCCGGAAACGGCTGCGGGCGTAAGGCAGCGCGTGGTGGATTCCTGGTCGTTGGGAATCAACCGCACCCAGGGATTGCTGCTCGCCAAAATTTCTTCAATATCGCGCAGCGGGACGTCTTTCGTAAGCTTAATGCAGAGTCCCTGGCTGTGGCAGCGCATGGTTCCGACGCGTACACAAATGCCATCAATGGGTATCGGCGGGTCCAAGTTCATGATCTTGTTTGCTTCGGCCATCCCTTTCCATTCTTCGCGCGTTTGTCCGCCGGGCATCTCGCGATCCACCCAGGGAATTAAGCTGGCAGCGAGAGCGGCGCCGAACTCTTTTGCCGGCAGGCTGGGAGCGCGCTGCGCGTGAAGCAGCACGCGATCAACTTCCAGAGCGTTTTCAGAAGGAGTGGCGCGGGTTGCGTTGGTGAGGCACTCCATCTGCTTCACAAGTTCCAACATTTTAGCGGCGCCTGCACCGGAAGCTGCTTGGTAGGTCATGGTGGTGAGCCATTCAACCAGGCCGGCTCTAAAAAGTCCGCCGATAGCCATCAGCATCAAGCTGACAGAGCAATTGCCGCCAGCGAAAGTGCGCAAGCCGCGAGCTAAACTATCTTGGATCACGTCCGCATTTACCGGATCGAGAATGATCGCGGCTTCGTCGCTCATGCGCAGGGTGGAAGCGGCGTCGATCCAAAAGCCCTTCCAACTGTTCTTGCGCAATGGACCGTAAACCTCAGCGGTGTACTCGCCGCCCTGGCAACTGATCAGAACATCGCAAGTTGCAAGTTCGCGCAGTTCCTTGGCGTCTTTAAGAACTCCGCCACCGGCTTCGCTGGGAGCGTCGCCACCAATGTTGGATGTAGAGAAGAATACCGGCTCGAGGCCGGCGAAATCGTTTTCCTGGCGCATCCGTTGCATCAGGACGCTGCCGACCATACCTCGCCACCCGATGAATCCTACGCGCAGCGTCGTTCCCGTTGAGTTTGTTCCGTTGGGCCGCACAGTTTGGTTGATTATGCCATTGCTCAAGAGATTGTCGCGGGAGTGTTAGCGATTTGACCCGCCGAGTTGGAGTTCCTGATGAATGATGACGAGCGCCGCCTTCACATCCTGCTGCGATACCACAAGCGAAAGGCTAGATCCGGTGGAGGCTCGTGCCGTTCCGATGAGACTCACATTGTGACGAGCCAGCGCGACGGACAAACGCTCAACGATACCTGCGACATCACGCACGTTGTCCCCTACCAAGGTTACGATCGCAACGGCAGGGTTGAAAGTGATGGCAACATCCTTAGTGATTGTTACTGCCTTCACTCCCGTGCCATTTGCGGAACCTTTTGGAGTAATACGAGTTCCCGGATGATCGGGAGCGAAGGTGTTGCGGATGGAGAGGGGAATACCGCGCTGCATCAAAGCATGCAAAGTTTTTGGATGTAGGACTTTTGCTCCCAATTCCGCGAGATCAGAGGCTTCGCCGTAGGACATTTCAAGAATCGAAGAGGCATCGGAAACCAGCTTGGGATCGGTAGTGAGAATGCCGTCCACATCTGTCCACAAGGTAACTTCGTCCGCGTCGAGAGCGGCGCCCATAATCGTCCCGGAATAATCCGAGCTGTTGCGGCCAAGAGTCGTGGGGACGCCCTCGACCGTGGCGCCAATAAAACCGGTGATCACGGGGATGATGCCTTGCAGCAACAGCGGACGTAAACGTGCTTCGCAGCGTTCGCGCGTAATATCCATGAGCGGCTCAGCAGAGCCGTGGCGGGAGTCAGTGATGACAAGCTGCGTAGCGTCGATTGCCTCGTTTGCCAGGCCGCGTTCCTCAAGTGCAGCCGCAACCAGCGGCGCCGACAGACGTTCGCCGAGACCGGTAATCGAATCACAAGCGCGCTGAGTTAACTCGCGTTGTTGGATAACTTCCTGGCAGAGTTTTTCGCCTTCTTGAAAAATCTGCTCCAGCTTGCCACCGATAAGTTCTCGCTGCTCGGTGGAATGAACTAACAAATTTGCGGCCGCCACATGGCGTTCACGGAGTCCTTGAAAAATCGCGGCCACGAGCTGCTGATTTCCCCGCTCCGATTGGGTGGCAGCCTCGACTAATTTATCGGTTACGCCGCGCATGGCGGAAACGACGACGACGACATCGCTGTCTTGCGTCGCAGCTTTAATGATGTCTGCGGCTCTTTTGATGCAAGATGCGTCGTTGACGGACGTCCCGCCAAATTTCATAACCTGCAGGAGCTTCTTCGCGTTCAGTGGAATTTTGTTGGGCACGAGGCGAGGCGGGCGAACCTGCGCGGAACACGGGCCCGAAGTTACGGCTGACAGGCTCACTGAACTTGCGCGATCTCGCAGGGGATTAGTCATAGGCGAGGGAGACGCGCCATTGAAAAAGCGTGTACCCGGCTTTGTTGAGAGTACCAATCAGCTTGCTTGCGGCGGGCGCGCACGCAGGCGCGAATCAATTCTGGTTTATCCCACGGCACATCGTGATAGGCCGATTGCAAAAATGGGCTGGCCGGATCTCTGATCCATTCCTGCGGGAAAAGCGCGATGGTGCTGTCTTCGGTAACTTTTGGAGCGGGGCAGACTGCTTGGCCGGACACTGCGGAGTACAGAGCGGCAGGAATATCGCGGCCGAGACCCAGTGTGAGGTGCGCTACTTGAGTTAGGCGCGGATTTATTTCGATGAGGTAAGCGTTTTCAGTTTGCGTCTCCAGCATGAAATCGAGGCCGTGCAAGCCGCTTAGATTTAGGCGGCGAGCTATCTTTTTCGAAGCGTCGGACATTTCTGCGTTCTGAATCAACCGCAGGACGGTGGCGTGGCCCGTCGAAGCAACTTTATTGAGCACTTCGAAATGCAGCTCTGCCAGAACTTCGCCTTTCCAGCAAACGATCGAGCTGGTAGCTTCGCGCCCGGCGACGAATGTCTGCGCATTCACGATAGAACGGCGACGAAGTAGCGAGGGCCAAAGCAGCCTGGAGTCTCGATCAATGAAGGCGCGCTTCGCTGCGCGTGCCAGCAGCGGAGGAGCCTGCAATGCCCGCAAAGCGCGCCTGGCGTCTTCCCAGGTGCGCGCAACTTTCACACCGTCGCCGCCTGAAGAACCATCGGCTTTCAGGACAATCGGAAAATCGGTTTGAGCGATCCATTTCTTGAGATCGCTGCTGAAATGAATTACTTCAGTTTGCGGAACGCGAATGCCTTCTTCGCGGGCCAGTTTTATGAACTTGGTTCTGGCGTACAAAACGGGGAAATTTTCAGGCGCTCCGAGTGAGCGCTCGATCAGGGCGCAAACCGGTTCTCCTGCATCACCCTTGCGACGCTCCTGATCGTACAAAAGATGCAAGTGCCGGGTGGCGAGGTCGTCGCCGGGCACGATCAAGTCGGGTTTGGAATTGGCAATCGCTTCGGAGAACGAGGTTAGCGCATCGAAACCGCGGTAACTGTAGATCTGACGAACGGAGTCTGTGTTGGCAATCGGGTGGGCCGACGGGCAAACGGCGTCCACCGTGAATCCGGCATTCGCGAGGGCAACCGCAAGGCGAGCAGAGGGAACCCAGCGAGCGGTGGTTGCGATCAGGACCGTTGGTTTCACCGTGCTTCCAGTCTCCCCTATGCTCATTAGACCGCAATCGCCCTCATTTATGATGCGGTGGGCAGCGAATTCCAGGAATGGTACAACGGTTTGAAGCGCAATCTTCAGGCCAAAATTGGCGGGGTACCGAGGGCCGCTACAACCTTATTGTCGCTGAAAATAGGATGCTTACGCTGATAGCGCCATGTTCCAGAGGCTATGGGTACTAGGACGACGAACAGGACTTTCTCGTTTGTGGCAAATTCATTCCGACCTCAAGAGGATACACAAGGCTTGAATCGTCAGTGAGGTTAGATCGCGAACTGACCTTATTGTGGGCAATGTTTACGCGGGTTGGGGTCCAGCGCAATCCAGACTGCGAAATCATAAAAAAAACGGAAGCAAGCCGCGCTGAGTATGGCTGCTTGCTTCCGTTCGATTTGCAAAATGGCTGGTTCAGATACGACACACTGCATTTGCAGCTAACAGACTATCGATTGGGCGTGCCGCCCTGATTGCCCTTTTCGCTGCTTTCACGCCCGGACTCGCGTCCGGAGTTTCCCTTCTTGGAATCCTGCTTTTTGTTATCCATGGCGTTTCTCCTTGAAAAAGTTTTGCTGCTCTACATGTCCAGTATCGAACTTGAGCGGCGAGCTTTCTATGCCAGACATGCTGTAATCTCACCCGCGGGAAATAGTAAGGGCCTACATAGAAGACCTTAAGGGCCAGGTACTATCGGGGATTCATGAATGCTCGATTACCTGCAGCATTCACAGCACAAGTGGAACATTTGAATGAAGATAATTCTGAGGCCGCTGCGGCGAACAGTTTATTTACCGAGCCGAATTTATTTGTCGACGGAAGCCAGCGATTCTTTTAAACCAAGCGCGTCGACGTAGAAGCGGTTAACGTACTCTTTCACCATGCGCGTGGTGCTGAATTGCGGAGCCACGCTCTTGATCGCAGCTTTCATGACACGAATATAATCGTGCGGAACCTCATCATCCGTGCGGCGGTAATAAAGCGGTACGATTTTTTCCTCTATTAAGCGATAAAGGGCGTCTGCATCGGCGTTGGTGCGATCGCCTTCGACTGAATCGCCGCCAAACGCCCATCCGTTTTCTCCGTTGTATCCTTCGATCCACCAACCATCGAGCACCGAGAGACTCGGAACTCCATTAGCGCCTGCTTTCATTCCGCTGGTGCCACTGGCTTCGAGCGGAGGAAGCGGATTGTTCAACCAAACGTCCACTCCACGGACCATTCGTTGAGCCAAATGGTAGTCATAATTTTCAACAAAAGCGATGCGGCCGGCGAAATCAGGATCCTGCGCCAGCTGGAATATTCGTTGGATTAATTGCTGGCCGCCGATATCGGAAGGATGCGCCTTACCCGCGAATATAATTTGTACTGGCTGAAGCGGATGCAAAAGAATGCGCTTCAGCCGGTCAAGATCGTGAAGAATAAGATCGGGGCGCTTGTAGCCGGTGAATCTGCGGGCGAAACCAATCGTGAGAATTTGTGGATCGAGCAAAGTTCCAAACGCAATAACACTCTCCGCACGAACACGTTTACTGGCCCACTCTTCTCGCGCGCGCTCGTCGATGTTCTCGATCAGAAGAGCCTTGAGCCGCTTGCGCAGCCGCCAGAGTTCCTTGTCCGGGACGTTGTCAATTGCTTGCCAGGTTTTGGCTTGATCTTGTTCGCGAACCCAGCTGGGGCCGAGGAATTTGTCGAGCATGGGCTGCATCCATATGGGATCCAACCAGGTGCGCAGGTGCACTCCGTTGGTTACTGCAGTGATCGGTACGTCCGCTTCGCTTTTATCCGGCCACAGAGGGGCCCACATGTGGCGCGCGACTTCGCCATGCTTTTTGCTCACCGCATTGCAGAACTTCGCCATGCGTAGCGAGAACACGGTCATGTTGAATCCAGCATTTGGATCGATGGGGTTGGCGCCCAGCGAGAGGAAGCCCTCGCGGTTACTCCCAAACTTGTCATAGGAATTGGCGAAATATTTGTCCATTAAGGGATATGGAAAAACGTCAGTGCCGGCGGGAACGGGCGTGTGCGTTGTGAAGACGGAAGTGTCTCGAACCTCCGCGATTGCTTCGTCGAAAGTTTTTCCGGTTTCCACCAACATACGAACGCGCTCGATCAAAGCGAAGGCTGGATGGCCTTCATTAATATGGACAGCCGCTGGGCGAACTCCCAAAGCTTCGAGTACTCGTATTCCGCCCATGCCCAGGACGATCTCCTGGCGAAGGCGTTGCTCGGGATCGTTGGTATAAAGGCGGTGTGTGATCGAACGGTCTGAGTCCTGATTGCCTTCCACGTCCGTATCTAGCAAATAGACTGGCACGCGGCCAATATCCGCGCGC
>Ga0185299_10005600_pt1 | contig 14011 bp, 13 predicted proteins | sample PaiPotPPA55metaG_FD_128002 | JGI IMG/M metagenome (GOLD analysis project Ga0185299, IMG submission 128002) | Iron sulfur acid spring bacterial and archeal communities from Banff, Canada, to study Microbial Dark Matter (Phase II) - Paint Pots PPA... ...
AGTGTCGCCGTCCGCTCTGGCCGTTGGCAACTGAATCCCAGTCCCAGTTGATTGTATCGGGCCCGCGGGCACTGCCTGCGCAAACGCTGATCTCCCCAGCAGGAAGAAAATCAGGATAAAACAGGATGTGGAGCGCCAACGTATGGACATCAGATGCATTCTATCTACGTCCGATTCCATCGATTGTCACGCCGTTGTCATTTCTACGTCGGCAGAGCAGCCAAAGACGTTGCCTTCCACCTAAATCGCGGAATCGCCGCCGCGATTAAGACCTCCCAGCAAGCACACTACTCCCACTACGCTTGCCGCTGCAACGCGGAAGAATAACAACGCGGTCGGAAACGGCATAGCCGATTATAGCCACTCGATTCGATACCTGTTGCTAACAGGCCATAGCACGTTTTGACCTGTCGATGAGTGCTTTCGCGATTTATCGCCAATATTTCGGACGAGCGCGTTAGAATGCACACGCACTCGTCGCGGGCGGTCAGGGAGTAGTTCATTGAGATACCTGCTGATAATTCAACTACTGCTTCTCTCGTCCGTGGCATTCGCTCGCAATAAACCTGCCTCGTGTGAGTTTGCGGGTAAAAGCGTCGTGAGCCGCTCTTCATCCGGGCTCGCTCAGGTCAGCAACTTGGGAGACATCCAGATTACTTGCAGTGTCCCAGCGCGGCCTTTCCCGACCGAGGCGGGTGAGAGCCGAAGCCTTCTCAAGGTAGCAACGGTGGCCTACCAAATCCTCCCGGATGGCGACAAGAAATTGGTACCTTCAGAATCGAACCAAACGGGTGGCGGTTCCGACTCGGAAGCGGAATCGGTTACTTCCATTTTCATGTTCCGCTTGAGCCCGCGGAACGCGATGAGGAGGCTCACCGGATTGTCGCCTGGGTGGAGAAGTCGATGCCATCTGAGCAAATCACAGAGGAGGCTCACCAGCGGGCGCTGGAACGTGCTCGTAAGTTCGTTGGCCAACATCGCGCAGGTCATTTTCAAGTGGAGTGCCGCATCTTGGTCGGTGACCGCGTGATGGGCGTCGGTGTCGTAGAACTGGAAGTCTTATTCAAGGGCCGCTTCTCTGACGTCGGCCTGCATACCTCCCCTCCGGTTTAGACGTATGCAGAAGAATTGTTAACTGTCGCCTATCAGGCGATTACACGTTTTGACCGCTGGTCATTGAGTGATACGGCGATTTTTCGACCGTATTGTCTCTACGTAAAACAGAACCGGTCGCTAGGCAGCCTCACGCAGCACTTCTGCAAGAAATCCCTCCAGATTGAACGGGAACCCGTTCTGAGCGACGCCGACCGCCATCCAGTGCAAATCTATCCTGGCCGCGACCTTGAGGGCATTTACACTTAGTTCTCCGCCGGTCCAAGCGGCTCGCAGCATCATCTCCAACAGGCCCAACATTTGGCAACGGTAAGCGACGGCTTGAATATCCGCACCTGGACTGCAAAGCTGTTTCCAGATACCCACCTCGACAGCCACCCCTCCTGGGTGCTGCGCTTTCAACTTCTGGCCGTGGGCCCACATCACCTTCATGTCAGCCACATCCACAACAGGAACCGGTTCGCCAGCCTTCCCGAAGAAGACATCGATTTCGCTCATTTTTCTAACCCCTCAACCATCATCAGCATCTACCTGACTTTTTCGTAGACACCTACCCTCACCACACAGACTGGTAATATCCCGTGGTTTGTTCCATACAAGAGGAAAGAGGCAGGAAAGTCAACGCGAGACACAAAGCGATAGTTGAAGATAACAGGCCATAGCTCATTGAGGGGGTTTGAGTGGTACGGCGATACTACGCCAGCCATTGGCGGACGGTTCGTGTCAGCACTCGACTCGACGAGATTACTCCTCAACGCCAATGGACGACTTGACACAAAAGACTCGGTATAACCACCCGGAATTATCCGCCTGATCCGCAGGTATTCAAGAGCACTTGCTGAAACCCTTAGCGCTCACCGACCTTCAATGGGTGCGCTGCCGATTTTGCAACCCTCACGGAATCAGTTAAACTCTCGCTCACGGATGCAAGAAGAGCAGTCATGTCTCTGCGCAAACTATGCTTCTACACGATGCTGGCCGCAATTCTTGCCTGCGCTGCGGCCGGAAGGTTCAACCGGCACAGCAAGCAATTTGATGTACCGGAGGCGAGTGCTGGGCGGAACGATCTGTCGCTTGCTACCAGCTTCCGGCCGAAAAGCGAAATGCTGCCAGCCAATTTTCTTCCAGTCCAATCCAAGAATGCCAAAAGTCTGGGTGCCGGAAAGTTGCTGGTGGCGAGCCGAAACCTCGGCGATCCGCATTTCGCCAAAACGGTGATTCTGCTGATTCGCTACGATGCCCAGGGCGTACTCGGACTCGTTCTCAACCGGCGCACGGATGTCCCGCTTTCGCGCGTGCTTGAGAGTCCGAAGGCGGCGAAAGACCGTTCCGACCGGTCTATCTCGGAGGACCACTGGAAATGCCGACGGTGTTTGGGTTGTTCCAGTCGCCGGCCAAGCTCGAAGGGGCGGAGCACGTGTTCGATGGTGTTTACCTGATCGCCGCGAAACCTCTCTTCGAGCAAACCCTTGCGGCTCGACCTGACCCAGGCATGTTCCATGTTTATCTGGGCTATGCCGGATGGACTCAAGATCAACTGCGGATGGAAGTAGAATTGGGCGCCTGGTTCATTTTTCCGGCAGAGGCCAGCACGGTTTTCAATCGGGATCCGAATTCCTTGTGGCTGGAAATGATTCGGAAGACGGAGCTACAGTTGGCGCGGAGCGACCCTGTGATGACGGAAGAAGGCGTTTTTGCAGCCGTTGCTTGGAGCATCACCATCCGGGCCACCACACTAGCTTCGCGTCCCAGAAGGCAGGTTTCGATTTCGCCAAAGCCCTTGGCCAATAATCGCAACTGAGCTGTTAAGGTACTAGACGGGCCGGGGCACGATGAGTGCAATGCGATTTTGCGACAGTGTCATCTTCTGGGACTATAATGTTCGCCGTATGCCGTCTCGAAAGTGGCGACTACTTGTTTTCGTTTTGGCCTTGACCTGTGCAGTGCCGCACCGTTCCATTGCGGGACCGTTGCCACGGGCGAGGTTCTGCACACCAGTAGAATCGCCCGTTCCGTTCCCAAACCCCTTATCAAATCTCTTCCCTCGATCCGTCGCATTCCCACAACTGCCGACAGCCATGTTGGGTGGAGTCAATTTGAAGCACATCGCTGCTCCGCCCGAATTTCGACCGCATGATTCTGAGACAAAGAATGCCACTGGAGTCATCCTGCCAACTGGCCCGTGGACCCATCCTATTTCTGCTCCCCCACCGTGCCTAGTTTGGCAGAGAGACCCCTTGGACCCCTTGTAGCGGCACGTCACTCCGTGCGAATCCGATCACAAGCTGCTTCATCGGCAACCCCGAGTGGAACAGTCAACGGACGCTAACAGGCGAACTGCTCATTGACCCGACAAAGATTGATAAGGCGATATTTCGCCAACTATCAGCATCTCCAGGTGTGTGCGACCTAGGGAATCTCTCGCAGCATCTTTTCCCCGGGCTTACTAGCCTCGCGATCTTGGCGATCCGAATCGAAGACGGCTGAGGGAAGATGAGTGAAATTGATTCCATGACAATGTCGGCTCCCTAGCCCCGAGTAAACTTGGTGGTGCTAACCAACCAGAAGGCTCGGGAGAAAAGGAGCCGATATGTTGATTATAGGATGCGATTACCACCCGAGCTTTCAGCAAATTGCGTTTGTCGATACGGACACAGGGGAATTACAGGAGCGTCGCCTCGAGCACCGCGAGGAAGCAGAGAAGTTCTACCGTGGTCTTGGGGTACAGGAAATGAAAGTGCGTGTGGGGATGGAAGCCAGCGGACAGGCGCGTTGGTTCGAGCGACTACTGGGGGAACTGCACTTTGAGTTGTGGATCGGGGACGCTACCGAGATCGCTAGGAAGCGCGAACGCAAGCAGAAGACGGATCGCCAGGATGCACAACACATTCTGCGCTTGCTGCTGAAGGATGATTTTCCACGGATCTGGGTAGCGAGCTGGGAAAACCGAGATCTGCGGCAATTGCTGTGGCATCGGCACCGCATGGTGCAGGCGCGCACCCGCATTATGAATCAGCTGCAAGCCGTAGCCCTGAACGAAGGCTTACGCTGCAAGAAGAGGTTATGGCGGGAGCACGGACGGGAGCAACTGGAATCGTTCCGCTTGGCACCATGGGCGAGCCGGCGACGACAGGATCTGCTGGAGTTGCTGGATCGGCTGAACCCGACGATCGCTGAACTGAGTCAGGCGATTGAGCAAGAGGCCGAAAAGTTTCCCGAGGCACGATGGTTGATGACCCATCCCGGAGTGGGTCCGCTGACGGCACTGGCCTTCGTGTTGATCATCGGGAGAGCGGATCGGTTTCAGTGTGGGAAGCAGATCGCGAGCTATCTGGGACTGGTGCCGTTGGAGGACTCGAGCGGGAATCGGCGACGATTGGGGCATATCACCAAACAGGGGAGTTCGATATTGCGCTTCTTGATGGTGGAAGCGGCTCAAGTCACAGTGCGCAGCCTTCCGGAATGGCGCAGTAAGTATTTCCACCTGATGATGCGGCGAGGACGAAAGACCGCCAAGGTCGCCATGGCGCGGAGACTCGCCATTTGTTTGTACTGGATGTGGCGCAAGGGATGGGACTATGAGCAAATGAAAAAGTTCGGTTCGCACGCGGGCCAGCCCGGAAATCGCGATGGTGTGCAGTAGAACATCGAGTAATTGATTGGGCAGCCCGCTCCTCCTTCACGGAGGAGTTCGAAGTAGTAATCATGATCGAAAGTGTGACCGAAGAGATGCATGGGTCGAACTGAGTTTCTGACCTGAACGATTACGAGCGAGCCTTTGGTTGGTATGGCAGAACCTTCAACGAGAGCGAAATGGCGCTCTTCGGAGTGCACGGAGCGGTACGCTCAAAAAGTGCTTGACAGGGATCCACATTGTCAGAGATGCGATTTAACACCAACTGTGAAGTCCGTTCTCCTCTTCCTTCAGGTAGTTTTCATGTTCAACTCCTGACGTGATCGTTATAATCGCCCAGGTACGTAAACCGAAGATCCGGAAAAAGTGCCGCACGCAATTCGAAAATTTCTCAGAGACTTAGGGGATGTCTGACTCGGTACACTTGGACTCGACTGAAATGAACAATCGCAATCGTGGCTCCTTTTTTCTCCTCTCGCTCCTCGCAGTCATCACAATCATCTCCGGAGCAAGTTCACTCGTAGCCCAAGACACGGACCGGCCGTGGATGAATTCCAAACTTTCACCAGAAGAGCGTGCCGAGCTAGTTCTGAAGCAGATGACGCTCGACGAGAAGTTAGTCATCCTCCACGGCAATGGCATGGCCAATAATTCGAAGTGGACGATGCCGCTTACCCCGCTCACAAACGGCGGTGCCGGTTATGTCGAGGGCATCAAGCGCCTTGGGATTCCCCCTCTGGTGATTTCGGACGCCGCATACGGAGTGCGCGACAGCGGAGTGAATGGACGGTATGCAACCGCAATGCCTTCCAACCTTGGAGCGGCATCCGGCTGGGACCCGGAATCCGCTTGTGCATACGGTGAAGTGATTGGGCGTGAGCTTCGAGCGCAGGGCTTCAATATGACGCTGGGCGGCGGCGTGAACCTGGCTCGCGAGCCTCGGAACGGTCGCACGTTTGAGTATGCCGGCGAAGATCCACTGCTTGCGGGCACCTTAGACGGAAACATGATGAAGTGCGAACAGGCACAACACGTCGTCGGCGACATCAAGCACTATGCGCTGAATGACCAAGAGACCGGACGCAACTTCGTCAATTCCATCATTTCGAAACGGGCCATGCAGGAGTCCGACCTTCTCGCTTTTCACATTGCCATCTCCATAGCAAATCCAGGCGCGGTGATGTGCTCTTACAACCGGATCAATGGCGATTTCGGTTGCGAGAACTCATATACCTTGAGGGACGTGCTAAAGAGAGATTGGGGATTCAAAGGCTTTGTGATCTCGGACTGGGCCGCGACCCATAGCACGGAAAAGGCATCGGCAGCCGGTTTGGATCAGGAACAGCCGATGGCCGACTACTTCGGTCCGAAACTGAAAGAAGCGGTCGATGCAGGAAAAGTGCCGCTGTCAGAGATTGACGATCATGCAAGACGAGTACTCTATGCGGAGTTTCTAGCGGGAGTGGTTGATGATCTCCCTCGCAAAAGCGTCGTCGATGCCGAGAATGGGTTGGAAGTTGCGCAACGGGCAGAAGAGAAAAGTATTGTTCTCCTGAAGAACGGTCAAGCGATACTCCCAATCGATCCGTCCAGCGCTCGCAGCATTGCGATAATCGGAGGCCATGCTGATGTCGGCATGCTTTCCGGCGGCGGTTCGGCGCAAGTGGACCCGCCGAACGGCAACGCTATCAGGCCTCCGGGCAAAGGTGAAACGCACTGGCAGGATCACATCTGGTTTCCGACCTCTCCACTGAAAGCTCTCCGGGCGAAACTGCCGAATACCAAAATCGAATTCGATTCGGGAGCTGACCTGAACTCCGCAGCAAATCTCGCCAAGAGTTCAGATCTCGCAATCGTCTTTGCCTATCAGTGGATATCCGAAGACATGGACCTGCCCAGTCTTTCTCTGCCTGACAAGCAGGATGCTCTGATCGAGCAAGTCGCAACCGCGAATCCGCGCACGATCGTTGTCCTTGAAACCGGTACGGCCGTCACCATGCCATGGCTCGACAAAGTTGCAGCAGTAGTCGAGGCATGGTACGCAGGCAGTGCCGGGCACAAGGCATTGGCGAATATTCTCGTTGGGGAGGTTAATCCAACAGGCAAACTGGCCATCACTTTCCCGAAAAGCGAGACAGATCTGCCACATCCCGTCCTTCCACCATTGCCAACTGATCAAGCCTTGAGTTATGCAGTTCGCTACGATGAAGGCCCCGAAGTTGGCTACAAGTGGTATGAAACGCAACATAAACAACCATTGTTTGCGTTCGGGTTCGGCTTGTCCTACACGACCTACACGTATTCCGATCTGAGCGTCGACTCAAGCGTGAAGACTGCGCGCTTCACCGTCAAGAACACAGGTACGCGGGCAGGGACTGAGATCGCGGAAGTGTACGCGCGTCTTCCGAAAGGCGCAGACGAATCCTTCAAACGGCTGGTGGGGTGGAAGCGAGTCGCGCTTGCGCCCGGTGAATCACAGACGGTTACGGTGGCAATCGATCCGCGAGTCTTGCAAACGTTCGACGAAGCGTCTGACCGTTGGAACCTCGCACTGGGCAACTATGAAGTCCTCGTTGGGGCGTCCTCGGACAACACACCCCTTACCGCGAGTCTCTCGGTTCGTTGAAGTAGTTCACGGCACCGATAAGCGTTCGACCTTTTTAGCTAAGGAATTTTGATGCTTGCATCCACCAACCGGCCAGGAACTAGAGCTGCTCGGACCTTTCATAAAATTCGTCTGCTTCGAAGAAATGGTTTTGGCGCTAGGTCAGGCATGGTTGGACGACCGCCACGCCGCTATTGCAGCTTTGCGTAGCTCGCACAAACAATTGCCAACTGACGCTATCAGGCCATAGCGATCATTGAGCCAACAATGATTGATAAGGCGATGTTTCGCCAGCTGTCAGCATCTCCAGGTGTGTGCGACCTAGGGAATCTCTCGCAGCATCTTTTCCCCCCGGCTTACCTGCACCTGCAAATCAACAGTAATCTTGAAGCTCACGCGATACAACCGACTGGTCCTGGGTCCAATTCAATACGATCCAGTTCTCTTCCCCGCTTGCGCAATTCCCTCCCCGGCGACGATACTGGATTCGGCACTGATCATCCCTAAGTAACTAACTATGAAAACGACAATCTCTCTCACTACGCCCGCTCAACTCGAAACCGAATCGCTGGTCGCCGTCGTCCTCGACGAATCGGATCCGGCAAGCAAAGAAAAGAACAAAGACACCAAACCGCAACTCAAGCTCGCAACCAGCGATTCCGCGGTCCAGTCCGTTCCTGCCGACCTGCTGGCGAGCGGCGAAGTAACCGGCAAACCGTTTGAAATCAATTTGCTGCACAAGCCCGCCGGACTCAAGGCCAAGCGCCTGTTGCTAATCAGCGGCGGCGCGGCGAAGAAGTTCACGAGTTACGAACTGCGCCGCATCGCCGGAGCCGCCGTGCGCACCCTGAAGTCTCGCGGAATCCGCAGCTTCGCCTTCATCACCCCGCCCAGCATTCCCGCAGTGGAAGCAGTGCGCGCGATTGTGGAGGGCGCGCTGGTGGGCAACTTCGATCCCGACTACTACCGCAGCGACCGCAAAGATCAGAAGATTGATGCACTTACCATCCTCGCCAGCGGCAACAGCGATCATGCGGCACTCGAAAGGGCCGCCCATGAGGCACAAGTCATCGGCGAATCGCAGAACTTCACGCGCGATCTGGTGAATGAACCCTCCAACCGCATGACTCCGACGATTCTCGGCGACCGCGCGAAAAAGATGTGCCAGGAAGTCGGTTTGAAATGTGAAGTTTACGGCGCTGACAAGATCAAAGAAATGAAGATGGGCGCATTCTGGAGCGTGGCGCAAGGCTCCGACGAGCCGCCCGCATTGATCGTGATGAAGTACGAGCCCGCGGGCGCGCCGGAAAAACCGGTCTTAGGCCTTGTGGGCAAAGGAATTACCTTCGACACCGGCGGCATCTCGATCAAGCCCGCCGATGGCATGGAGAAGATGAAATACGACATGGCCGGCGGCGCAACTATGATCGGCGCCATGCGCGCCATCGCTCTGCTGAAGCCGAAAATCAAGGTGATCGGCATCGTGTGCGCCACTGAGAACATGCCCTCGGGCAAAGCCCAGAAACCGGGCGACGTGCAGATCGCAATGTCAGGCAAGTCGATTGAAATCATCAACACTGATGCTGAGGGACGCCTCGTCCTGGCCGACGGTCTCTTCTACGCCCGCCAACTCGGCTGCACTCATCTGGTAGATGCGGCAACGCTTACGGGAGCAGTCGTGGTCGCGCTTGGCTATGCGAATGCGGGAATCTTCGCCAACGACGACGCCATGTACGAGCGCTTCCACAAAGCGAATGAAGAAGCCGGCGAGAAAATGTGGCGCCTCCCGCTCGACGACGAGTACAAAGAAAACATCAAGTCGAGCATCGCCGACATCGTCAACTCTGGCGGACGCTGGGGCGGCGCGATTAATGCGGCCATGTTCCTGAAAGAATTCGCCGAAGACACGCCGTGGATTCACCTCGACATCGCGGGCACGGCCTGGATGGAAGACCAGAAGCCCTGGATCGCGAAGGGCCCGTCGGGAATCGCGCTGCGCAGTCTGGTGGAGTTCGTGAAGGGCTTCGCGAGTTAGACAGCGAATAACGTCGTTGGTCGTTAGTCGTTGTTCGATGGCCGCGAGTCGACGGCCTGTCGTCGAAAGCTAACGACTAACGACCAACGACGCCTTGAAGTTTCACCTGGAGGCAATCCCATGAAAGCTCTGATGCTGGTTGGAGTGGTGGTGCTGGTACTGGGGATCGTTTCGTTCTTCGTTCCCTTTCCGCATTCTGAACATCACCGCGTAAACATCGGCGATGCGCACGTCGGCATCACGACGCACGACGACGAAAAGGTCTCGCCGGGCGTAAGCGTAGCTTTGATCGTGGTGGGAGCCGGGCTGATGATCGCCGGCAGGAAGAGCTAGGCCGCACTCGAAATCCGTCACGTTAAGGATGGGGTGTGATCGCGATGATGGTGATCACGGGAGTTCTCCCCTTACCCTTGGTTTCATCCGGGCCATAGTGCCAAAAGGTGCGGTACGCTCCGGGCGTGTTGTTTTGCGCGTACGCCTCGAACATCTTCTCGCCATTGGCCCCGGCCAGCGATGTGAACTCGCGCGAATTAAGGCCGGGATGGCGCGGGTCGATTTCCAGATAGCTGAGGGCCTTGCGGACTTGCAGGAAGATCGCTTTCGATAGCGAGTTTTCGAGCGCCGAGTATTGCTCGTCCGCCTTGGGGGTGAATTTGATTTTCCGCCGCACGCCTATTCCTTTGCGTGCTTGGCAAACGATCCACGATAAACGCTCTTTCCCTCCGCGGACTCCCTCAAACCTTGTTTCACGCTGGCCAGAGCCTGCGGGTTCTCGTAAAGCCACATTTCAGAGGCAGGAACGGCTTTGACCGGATCGAGGACGACTTGGCCGAGAATATTGCGGTAGACGTTATACGCCGTCGCGTCGCTGAGAGCCTCTCCCAGAGACAGGCGCTTCTTGGCGTCCGGTTGCGCGAACTCCGAGATCAACTCGAAATCGCCGTTCTTGATGACTGCGGAAGTCGGCATGTCCACAAGAATAATACGAGTGGGACTATGGGTCAAGTGGGCTGCGCCCACCAGCTCCTCGAAACCCCTTACTTCCCTGCCGTCGCCTTTTCGAACGCCTTCTCCAGATTCGTGAGCAGCGGAGTCTCGCTGGACTGCAGGCCGCCGCGGCCCATCATGCGCCACAGGTATTGATTGTCTGGCCAGCCGTGCGCGTCGTAAACCGCGAGCACATCTTCCGACGGACGGCTCATCACCATCAGGACGATGTCAGCCTGTTGCGGTTCATACACCAGCGTGAACTTGCCCCACTTCTCGAGCGCGTCCTGCACGGCCGCAATCGCCTGGCGATCTTCGGGAAGCAAGTTGACGTTGAACTGATCTCCGTCGTAACTGGTGACGTAGACGTAGCGGGCGTTGACCAGCGTCCCGGGAAATTCCGGCACATTTTGCGGAGGGTTCGCCTTGGGCGATTTAGGCGCAGCAATGGCCAGCGTTGCCGCCAACACCATCACAGCGAGTACGGCGTGCGAGACGATTCTGTTTTTCATAGCGTTCACCCGATTGATGCCTTTGCTTTTTCAATCACTTAGATGATCGCTCCTGAGCGGGCGTTGCATCGTGCGAGCACAATTCCGCCTAAGTGATTGAATTCATTGTAACTGGAAGATATTGGCTAGAAAGAGCACTGGAGGCCAGCACTAACAGTCTCAACCCTCGCCAGAGATGCTGTTTCCCGAGCCGGAAACGGCCCTGGGAACACTAGAAAGGCACCAGGTGGACCCGGAGGTCATCCCGAAAAGAAACGCGATCCTGGGGCATCGTAGCGAGGCTGACATTCGCAAACTATAGCTTATAGATAACGCTTCAACGACTTACAGACAGTTTCAATGACTTACACGAAACCTCAACAACTTACGAGGAGTCGCATCAATTCAGGCGCCGAATCTCTCCGCGGCGCGCGCTTTCGCCTTCGCGGCTTCTTCCTCCCGATTCTTCCGCGGAGCGGTGGTTTCGAGCGAATGGAGAAGGCGAGCCGATACGGCGGCTACTTCATCGACCGCCGCCAGGAAAGAAGCTTCGTTGGCCTTGGAGGGTTTGCTGAACCCGCTGATCTTTCTCACGAACTGCAGAGAAGCCGCTCGAATCTCTTCGGCATCGACTGGCGGATCGAAGTTGAACAGGGTCTTGATATTTCTGCACATATCGAACGTGACCTCAAAGCGTCCGCACTCCGGCGCGGCACGAGAGATGTAGAGATATTCTGACACAGGATCCGAATCTGTAGAAGATTCAGAACCGACGACTCAAATCCTGTAGGACGGGGTTTTATGCCTTTATCCCAGAAGATAGATTTCAGCCGCTCATTTTTGCGGGCTTTTACGGCGCGGCTGAAGCCTCGCCCCTTCAAGACGGAGTTCGCGGGCTTTCTCCACGGGCCGCTAGCTCACGCACGACCTAGAACAACCTTCCGATGGAGAAGTTGACCCGGCTTTGTCCCGTTGGGCTGACGCTGCCCGCCAGGGCAATTGGCCCGACGATGGTTTCGGCGATGACTCCAATATTGAACGAGCCTCGCACCGCGACGCTGCCGGGATCGTTGAAGGCGCTGCCGGCCTCGTACCATCCACCCCAGTAGATTTTTCCTCCGACGTACTGCGGCAGGTGGTAAAACTCACGGCGAAATCCCAAGGAAGAATAGGCGTAGTGGTTTCCGACAAATTCCTGCGGAAGGTAGGCGCCAAGCCGGAAAGCTCCGCCGAGCGCATAAAGCTGAAGCGGACCGGCGGTGCCGTGAAAGGTGGTTCCACCTGAGGCTAACAAAAAGAGCGAAGTCTTGGCTCCCGTCGGAATGAAAGTGGACGTCAGCACTTCGAACTGGCCGATGGGATGGACGAGGCCAGGGCTCTGCAGCACGCGGGAAAGGGTGGCGACGAGGCGCGTGCCGCGGATCGGAACCGCGGGACTATCCTGGCCATCCCGCACGTAGCGGGCGCGGAATTCTCCGGTGCTGCCGCTGACCGCGGGCAGTCCGGCGCTGCCAATCAGGGGGGCGAGTTTGCCGCTGAAGATCTGGTAGCCGAAGCGCAGTTCGCTGCGCTGGCCGGGGTTGTAGCCAATGTCGAAACCGCCGCCGGCTCTTTCGTCGCCGAAGACGGCGACGCGGGTCTGTCCCATGAATGCGTTGCGCGGTAATTTGGAAGCGAAGGCGTAGGGCGCTACAAAGAGATGGGTGTTGCTCAGCGGCTGATAAAACTCTGTGGCGGCGAGGTTGCTGGAGCCAAGAATTAGGTCGTTGCGCCACTCGCCGCCCTGATGTTGGACGTCCATAAAAGTGACGCGGATGCCAGCGGAAAAATCGAAAGCGGCCACGCCGGAGCCGTCAACGTTGACGGCGAGATCCACGAAGGGCGGGCCGTAGGTCTTCTCATGCGCGGTCACTCGCAGCGCGGGCACTCCGTTTTGGGTAAAGCCTTCGTAGCCCAGGCGGTCGAATTCGCCTTCTCCGCCGATGCGCGTCAGTTGATTTTCGAGTTTCGGCAGATCGAGCGGGCGGTTGGTGTCTGACTTCAGAGCTTGTTCGATCCTGTGGTCTGTGTCCGGATCTCCGCCTTCGACGATTACCGATTGCACTTGCGCCGGTGGAACGCGTTTGCGGGCGGAACGCGCGGCGAGGTATTGCTGCCACTCGGCATCGTTTTCATCGCAAAGGGCAACAAGGCCGCTGCCTGACTGGCCGCGCTCTGGTAACCGAGGCGAATGAGATCGGGCAGGCGATCATAGTCCGTGGTGGAGAAGTTACCCGTCTCCATGGTGATGGTGGCGTTGGCCGACGCCAGGGAGCGGCGCTCGTTTTGCAGGATCATGACGCTGAGGGCGCGGGAAAGCACGCCGGTCAAGCTCTCCAGTTGCTCGCGTTTACCGGGCGGGAGTCGAAGATCCACGGCGATGACTGTGTCGGCATCCATTTCGCGGACCACCTCGACGGGAATGTTTTCCACCATGCCGCCATCGGCGAGCACGCGGCCATTCAGTTCCACAGGAGTGAAAACCCCTGGGATGGCCATGCTGGCGCGTACGGCATTGGCCAAAGAGCCGTCATGCAGCACGATGCGGTCGCCGCTTAACATATCGGTGGCCACGCAGCGGAATGGAATGGGCAAGTCGTCGAAGCTGGCGATGCCGGACTCGGGAAAGGCGATGCGATCGAGCAGCAGTCCGATCCCGTAGCCGGCATTAAATCCGTTGGGACCGTTCAGGCCGTGCTTGAGGCCGAGCGCGGATTCGATCTGGTAGTCGCGGCGATCCTGCTTGCGGCGAAAGCTAAGCTCGCGATAGGCGGACTCGGGAAGCATGGCCTCGTCCCAGTTAACGCCTTCGGCAAACTTTTCGATTTCCGCGGACGACATGCCTGTGGCGTACATGGCGGCGATGATGCTGCCCATGCTGGTGCCGGCGATGCGGTCGACGGGAATGTGATTCTGCTCCAGCCACTGGATCACGCCGATTTCGGCCAGGCCGAGCGCGCCTCCGCCGCTGAGGGCGAGACCGACGCGGGGACGGCGCGCGGGGTGAGAGTTGGCGGGCAGGTCTTTTGGTTGATCTTGCGCCGCCGCCAAAAAGTTGAACAGCGTCAGCAACAAAAGCAAACCTAGCCGCTTGGCGCAGACGCAGT
>Ga0185299_10005601_pt1 | contig 14006 bp, 13 predicted proteins | sample PaiPotPPA55metaG_FD_128002 | JGI IMG/M metagenome (GOLD analysis project Ga0185299, IMG submission 128002) | Iron sulfur acid spring bacterial and archeal communities from Banff, Canada, to study Microbial Dark Matter (Phase II) - Paint Pots PPA... ...
GGTCTTGCCCGCCTCCAGGCCTTCACCGGTCTGGAAGCTGATGGTGATAGTCGGACCTTTTTCCAGGACCGTCTTTACCGCGAGCCAGCCGCCGATCAACACCGCGACAAGCGGCACCAGCCAGACGCGGATGGACGAAACCTACGTAAAGATCCGGAGCGAATGGAGGTACCTCGACCGGGCCGTGGACAAGGAAGGCATCACAGTCATCTTTCTTCTGCGAGCTAGGCGGAACAAGGCTGCTGCCCAGCGTTATTTCGAAAAATCGATCCAGCAAAACGGCGTACCCGAGACGGTGACGATCGACAAAAGCGGAGACAATCTGGCCGCGCTGCACGCGGTGAACGCCGGGCGCGACACTCCCATCTAGATTCGTCAGGTCAAGTATCTGAAAAACGTGGTTGAGCAGGACCACCCGGCCCTGCGGTCAATCGCTGCAGAGGCTGGGGTAACGACCGGCAGCCTGTATTACTACTTCAGCGATAAAGAAGAAATTGTTCTTGAGATTTTGGACACGGGCCACAGGCAGATCCACGAGGAGGTTGTCCGGGCGATAGAGGCGCTCCCTTCGGGAGCGGGCCGGGCCGCGAAGGTGCGGGCCGGCGTGCGTGCGCATGTCGCAGCGCCGTTTGAGCCTGGGTAAGCATCTGATCTGTACCGTTCCCCGCCTTGCGTAGAAGATGCAATCATCGGCTGCGACGGACACGAGTGACCGACTGTGTCCACAAGGCGCCCGGCTACTGAGCGCTGGGAGAGCCAGCGGCCTGTGCGCGCCGTGCCGCAACGATAGCGCCTGCGCGCCGCGCATTGTCGGGATAGTCCAACCAGTCGTTCGGATCGTAGCCTGCCGCCAGCCACTCGGCGAGGTCGATCTTGACTTCAGCGCGAGTTTTTGGCGCCGACGGGTCGTAAGTCTTCGACGGAGGCTGCGCGAACGCTGACACGCCACACCACATGCCAAGCAGCGTACCGACCATCATATGAGGAAAGGTTTTCATGGCAGGAACCTCAGACCATCGGGATACCTTTCCATTCTAGGTTGCGCATCGGACAAAGGTGTAACAGCAATGCAGCATCGCGCGGGCAGCGATCAAAAGGGTGCTGCTGTTGAAGTCCGTTAAAAGCGCTAGCGACGTCCACAGGGACGCTAATCGTGCCCGTTAATTCTGCTAGCGCGGCGCTCTGCAAATTCGTCCGACATAGCGTGGAGGAAGTAGTTCAACGCTTCGCCCATTCGAATATGCGCGATGTCCTAAAACAAGATGCTTTTCTACTGCTGCATCACTTTTTATTTAGGAAACCTTTCTATTGGTGGAAATATCGAGTAGTTACGCATTAGCGAAATTTACGGACATCTCGCCGTCTGCTCGTTGCCGAAACGCAACACCGTCCAACGCAGCGATTTCCGCTTCAATCCCTTTCTGGACAAGCTTCACGGCGTTTTTCCCGCTAGCATGATCTATGGACACCGCTAGCGGAATTAACGGACAACAACAACAGCAGCGCGCAGACCTTGCGATACAGCTCGTGCGTCTCCGGATGGGCCGCGCGCGATCTCGGGGGCCGAACAAGGTATGTGTTTATGCGCTGCAGAGCATAAATGCTCATCCCCCTTATATGCCCGATGCGACCTGGGCAACCTGGTCCTTGGGGCGTCGTCAAATTGCGGAGCCTGGGACGAAATGATGGCCGCCGGGAATTTTGTTCAGCAACCGGTTGGCGGATTTCAGTCTGCGCCATGGCAATATGACAGTCATGGCACCGGAAATCCCATGCGCAATGCATTGCTCCAGACAGAGAGATGCGTTGCTCCCCGAGCAAACTTGAGTACATGATGCAAGCGCAGACTGACGTCACGCCCTGTCAGATCCGCCGATGGATACGCGCCATCTCGTCAATGCTGCTTTGTGCCGGCATGCTGGCCGGCTGCGCACTGCCCTCGCTGAACAATCGCACCCAGTCGGTAGCGCTCACCTATACGCAAGCGCAAACCACGCAGCTAGGCCGCGCGGTAGCTGGTCAGCTTGCGTTGCATCCTGGCCTATCTGGCATTTACCCACTCGCGGACCCGCACGCAGCCTTTGCGGCTCGCGTGGATCTGGCCCGCGCAGCGCAGCGCACGCTGGATGTCCAATACTACATTTTCCGAAGCGATCTGACCGGCACGCTTCTGCTGGAAGAACTCCATGAAGCGGCCGAGCGCGGCGTGCGCGTGCGACTGCTGCTAGACGACCACGGCATACCATCCAGCCTCGACGCTACGCTGGCGGCACTCGACGCGCATCCGAACATTGAAGTGCGCCTGTTCAACCCGTTTGTCATCCGCAAACCAAAATTCATTGGCTTCCTCACTGACTTCTCGCGGGCCAACCGGCGCATGCACAACAAGTCATTCACCGCCGACGGCACGGCGACGATTGTCGGCGGCCGTAATATCGGCGACGAGTACTTCGGCGCGACCGATGGGATCGTATTCGCCGACCTCGATGTTCTGGCAATCGGCCCAGCCGCAGCCGATGTCTCACAAGACTTCGACCGCTATTGGGCGAGCGCCTCGTCCTATCCCGTTGACCGGATTGTTCAGCCCGTCGGTGTCGACAAGCTCGACGAACTCGAGCGTAAGGCATTGACGGTCGAGCGCGACCCAGCTGCTGCCGAATTTGTGAAGGCGCTGCGCGATCTGCCTATCGCGCAACAAATCCCTGAAGGTACGCTGCCCTTCGAATGGGCGAAGACACGGATGGTCAGCGACGATCCCGCGAAGGGCCTAAACAACGCGCCCCCAGAGGCGCTCGTTGCGCATCAGCTTCGCGAGATCCTCGGTGAGCCGACACAGGAACTTGACCTTATCTCGCCCTATTTCGTCCCCACCGGGGCAGGGACGCAATACTTTACTCAACTCGCTGCCCGCGGCGTTGCTGTGCGCGTGCTCACCAACGCGCTCGAAGCAACGGATGTCACCGCAGTGCATTCCGGCTATGCAAAGCGGCGCATCGAACTACTTCAGGGCGGCGTTCAACTGTACGAACTGCGGCGTTCACCTGGCGCGGGCGACAAGAAGGAAGAGCATCCCGGTCCGTTCGGCGGCTCTGGATCGAGCCTGCACGCCAAAACCTTTGCGGTGGACGCCAGCCGCGTTTTCGTTGGATCGTTCAATTTTGATCCGCGCTCTGCGAACCTGAATACCGAACTTGGTTTTGTCATTGACAGCCCGGAGCTAGCAAAGAAGATCGAATCCATCTTTTTGACTCTCGTGCCGCAGGTTGCCTACATCGTGCGTCTTGACGAGAACGGCAAAGTCTACTGGCTCGAGCAGAACGGCGAGAAACAGATTCGCTACGACACGGAACCCAACACCAGTTGGTTTGGCCGGCTGGGTGTCTGGTTTATGTCGATCCTTCCGATCGAATCGCTTCTGTAGCGATCGTACTGTTGCGCCAACATTTGCCGCTTTCGCTCGGTCGCCCCCAGCCAGAGTACTCAAGCCTGCCGAGCGTCGATCGGCGCGCCTCTCGAACACGGGTAGCCGCCCACCTCCCCCTCCAGCTTTTGCAGACAGCGTTGTCCTCCGACACGTACCGGCCGCGGGTAGCGCGAACGTCCAACGGCTTCTCGCAACACACTGACCTGATCCTTGAGCGAATGCGCAGCGGCAGCTACCTGCCCGACGAGTGCCGCGTTCTGCTGCGTCACCTGTTCCATTTCGCCAACCGCGCGGTCACCTGCTCGATACCGACACTCTGCTCATTGGATGCCCGGCTGATTTCTCGAATTGCGAGATAAATCTGTCATCGTTACATGTATAAAAGCGTCAATTCGCATCAGTATCGGGCCGCGCCCGCTGCCGGCACTGACTGGCACGGGGCAAACCAAATGAGAGGTGAAAGCGAAAGGGCCGAGTGTTTGCCTCACGAATATCATGCCAATCCTCACGCGATCAACCTAGCAATGCATCGCCGGTTGATCGCCGTGCGCTCTACGCTGCGCATGGGCTTTAAGTGAGCAATCCAGAATGGATTGCCATACCGTGCGCGGCACGGAGTGCAGCGAAATGGCGCTTCGAGGAAGCTCGCATTCATCAAGTAAGTGACTCTCGCCCACAGCTTCGACATACCGTTTCCAAAGAAACATTATGGGCAGGACAGAAGGTTTCATTCTCGCGCTGGAACAGCACGCAGTGATAGCCATGTCCCAAACAAAGACGGCAGTATTTAAAATAGGAGCTATATTTTCGATGCTCAGAATTGATCAGGAGCGATCTGCGTATTACCTTGCGTTTGACCTCGAGCATGTCTGACAACCGACGGATGACGACGGAATCGGGGCGTGGAAGCACGCCCTCACAGGGATCCACATTGGTACGCAGTTGAAGCGCCACGAGATGACCCGGCAATCGATTTGTAAGGACGAGTTTCCATAAGATCGATGCGATGGACTCGTGTGAGGCCTTTCGTCGTTCATGACCCGCGTTACACCTTGAGAAGGATTGCGATAGCATCGCACCTGCCGCAACTCTTGCCTGACGAAGCTGGCAGATTTGTCGATCACCCGGCAACATGCCGACCAGCGTCCACAATCTCGGGCCGCTTCCCTGTGAACTTGAGCCGATAATGTCCGGCCCTCCGGGAACCTATCGAGGCGCGATATCAGAAGCTTGGCGCTGCCGTCTATTGGACCAAGGTCCAATTGTTTCGCTAGAAAAGCAGGAGCATATTGCCTGTGAGCGATTGCACACCCTTGCGCGGCTCCCCAAACCTCGGCCAAGGGTCGGCGGATTCGATTTGTGGAGGGCTAAGGCAGGGAGCAACCTACCGCGAACCAGCGTGTCAGGCTGCACCGTAGTGGCAGACCCGCGATCTCTGTGGGGATTTATCGTGGCCCAACTGGAGCGAGCAATGAAAGCAATCAAGACATTCAAGCTGATAGGTAGCGCATTGATCGTTGTGGTATCCATCAATGCGTGGTCGCAGACTAGCGAATCCGCTGCGACGTCGACTCAATCCAGCATGGCGCCTGCAGGCGGGGGAAGTGGGAAAGCCGCCAGACAGGCGAATCGCGCACTCAGCAAAAAAGTGCTTCACGCGCTCTCGAAGGGCGGCGTCAAGACTTCCGGAATCAACGTAATTGCAAAAGGCGGCGCAGTGGCGCTTGTGGGATCCGTCACTGACTCGACCCAGATCGACAAGGCGGGCGAGGTAGCGAAGGGTGTGCCCGGCGTCACGTCCGTGAAGAATTCTCTGACAATTAAACAAGTCGGTCAGTAATCCTTCTTGATCATGTCGACCGGTTCGCGCCGGCCGGATGACTCCCTGGAAAACCGGGAGCGTGCAACATGTCGTCTTCCGCTAGATCCTGTCGCGCACGTGCCAGACGGCGAATATTAAGGGTCACGTTTTCTGGCTAAACTTGGCTTCATGAAAACGCGTGAGACCCACCCTCCCCTCCTGCCTCCCCTCCTTAGCGGGTCGAATTCGGACCTGCCCGATCACGCCGCGCTCGCGGCGCTGCGCGCGTGGTACGCGGGCGTGCCGACGCGTGACGCAGTGGTGCGCTACCTGCCCGGCTCGGTGTGGCAGGGACGATCCGTCCGGCGCGTCATCAGTGACATCCGCCGGCAGCTGATCCGCTGTGCGCTCGCGCGCCATTGCGATGACCTCGCGGCCCTCTTCGCGCATCGCACGGCTGAGCGGGTGAAGCACGCGCGCCGGGTAGCACACGCGATCGAAGCGCTGCGGATCGCAGCCGTGGCAACGCCTTCGATCACCGACCCGATTCAGCGCTGGCTGCCCCCGCGGGCCGTGCGCGCACTGCACGCCCATGGCATCGCGACGCTCGCCGAGCTGACACTGCGCATTCCGCGTCGCAAGCAATGGTGGAAAGCCATCCCCAAGCTCGGACAAGAAAGTGCGCGGCAGATCGAGGCGTTCTTTGCCGCGCACCCGGCGCTCACCGACCGGGCTCGCGCGCTGATCAAGTCGACGGGCTCACCGATCGTGGTCCCGTGGGAAAATGTCCGCCTGCCGCATGAAATCGACGGGTCATGTGGGGTTTTTCGAGCGCCACGTGAAACCTGCGCGCTGGATGCCAACAATGATTACGACGCGGTCCAGACATGGCTGTCGTTGCACGAATCGCCGTCGACGCAACGCGCCTATCGAAAGGAGGCCGAGCGGCTCATTCTGTGGGCGATCGTCGAGCGTGGCCGGGCGCTCTCGTCACTCACCACCGAAGACGCGATCGCGTACCGGGCTTTCCTGCGCCGGCCCACACCCCGCGAACGCTGGGTCGGACCGACGCGCCCACGAACCTCACCGCAGTGGCGGCCTTTTACTGGGAATCTCGCGCCACGTTCGGTTGCCTATTCCCTGATGGTCCTAGGCGCCTTGTATCGCTGGCTGATCGAGCAGCGCTACGTGCTGGCGAATCCGTTTGCGGGCGTCAAGGTGCGCGGCACAGAACCACCCGCCGCGCTCGATGCCTCGCACGCGTTCACTGAAGGTGAGTGGTTGCTGCTTCGGACCATCGCGGAGGGCCTCGAGTGGTCGTATGGGTGGAAGGGGGATGCCGCACAGCGTCTGCGATTTTTGCTGGATTTTGCATATGCGACGGGGTTACGGGCGAGCGAACTCGTTGGCGTCACACTGGCCGACATCCGCACCGATGCGCAAGGCGATCATTGGGTCAATCTGGTTGGCAAGGGTCAAAAGATCGGCAAGGTTGCGCTACCGCCGCTCGCGCAGTCTGCGTTGGACCGGTACCTGATCGAACGGCGACTGCCGGTTTCGCCCGAGCGCTGGGAGCCTGCTGTCGCGCTGGTACCCAGTCTCAACGCGCACAGCACGGATGGGCTGAGCACCGTGCGGCTGTGGGCGATTTTGAGACGCTTTTTTAAGACCACAGCCGACCTCATTGAAGCAGACAATCCCGCGTTCGCCGTGAAGCTACGAGCAGCCGGGCCACACTGGATGAGGCACTATGTACCCTTCCGGATTATGTCGGGTTCCGTGATTGAGCTCCGTGATCGACCAAGGATTACGGGTCGTAAAGCATCTGTGCTCAAGCGATCGCCCGACATAATTTCGAGAGCCTAAAGACTGTTCAGAAAGTCGAGGAGCTCGTCTGTCGGCTTGAAGCGTCCTGGCTTGCCGCGTCGCGGAGTTGCCTTCTCAAGGGCCTGTTCCTTCATCGCAAGGGTCGCTTCGACGTATTGCTCGGTTGTTTCCACCGATTCATGCCCGAGCCATAACGCGATGACCGAGCGACGAACGCCTGATTGCAGAAGGTCCATGGCCATGGTGTGTCTCAAACAGTGGACGGTGACCCGCTTCTGCTTCAATGACGGGCAATCTTCACACGCTGTCTTGCGGTGCTTGTTTAGCAGGTACTGCACACCATGGACACTGAGGCGTTCACCCCGCTCGCTGGGAAACAGGACTGTGCCATCGCCGCGTTGTGGTTCTCGCAACCACGCTTTCAGTACAGCGCGTGTAGATCTAGCGATAGGTGTGCAGCGCTCTTTTCGACCCTTCCCGATCACCCGCACGTGAGCGCCGGCTCCGAGGATCAGGTCCTCGCGATTGAGCCCGGTCATCTCGGACAGGCGAAGGCCGGTCTGTACTGCGACCAATAGAAAGGCGTGATCACGCCGGCCAGACCAGGTACGTTGATCAGGGGCGGCAAGCAAGGCGTCGACTTCTGGACGCGTCAGGAAGTGGACCAGCGTGCGGGTGAAGCGTTTGCTAGGGATGGCGAGTACCCGCTGGATCTGGGCGGAATGGACCGGTGTTTCGAGAGCTGCGTAGTGAAAGAAGGAATGGATTGCCGCGAGGCGAAGATTCCGCGTGCGAACGCTAACGCCCTGGTGCTTCTCAAGCTCATCGAGGAACGCGACAATCAGAGGAGCATCGATGTCCGCGAAGTTCAGCCGGGACGGTGGCTTATGCAGGCGCTGCTGCACGAACTTCAGAAATTGCCGGAAGGTGTCGCGATAGGAACTGATGGTGTGAGGACTCGCCTGGCGCTGCTGCATCAGGCGCTGCGTGAAGAAGCGTTCCAGTAGTGGAGCAAAGGTGGCAGAAGTAGTCATGGCCGGTCCCCCCAGCGCTGTTCGAGTCGGCGCATCGCCTCACGCATCAGTTCGGGCGAGCCGCTTAAATACCACTGCGTATCCTCAACGTGGACATGGCCGAGGTAGGCCGACAGGATTGGCAGACGACGCTCGGGATCTTGTCCGGACTGGTACCAGTGTACAAGTGTGTTCGTTGCAAATACGTGCCTCATGTCGTGCAGACGCGGCCCGTGACTGTCGGATGCACCGCGCAAGCCGATCTGCCGCGACAACGCATAGAAAGCTCGATGAATCTGAGCGCTGTCCAACCGGTTTCCCCAGCTCGAAACGAACAGGTACGAAGATACCGGTCGCCCCTCCCAATGACGCTCGCGTCGTGCGATATAGTTTGCGAGCACCTTGCAGGTCGAGGCATGCAAGGGAATGAGTCTCGACTTGCCTAGCTTCGCGCCGCGGATCGTTAATATCCCGGCAGCCAGATCCACGTCATCGAGCTCGAGATTGCGTACTTCACCGAGGCGCATTCCTGATACGCTCAGTAATCCGAACAGGCAATGATAGGTCCACGGTAGCAGGGCACCCCTTTCATAGTGGTATGGCATCTGCAGCGCCGCCTGTAGCAGGCTACGGATCTCGTCGGTAGAGTATAGGTACGGTCGAGCCCGTTTCGGTTGAAACGGCAACAAGCCTGGCGCTGGTATCTCGGTGCGGAGATCGGTCGCGCTGCGATGGCGTGCAAAACCGCGCACAAAACCCAATCGTTGCGCCCAGTGCGCGGGTTGGACATTCGATGGTTGTCGGGCCCACGCGAGAGCCAACGCCTGGGTAACGTATGGAGCACGATGCCTCTCCATGAACGCGACGAAGTCCTGCAACGCCCTGCCTGCCTCGTTCAGTTTGAATCCCAGGCTGCGTCGCAGGTTGAGGTAATCCTGAACGGCCTGCCGAAGCGTATTCATCGCACACCTCCCGGCCAGGGCAAAGCGAGTGTGCGCAATGCCTTGATGTCTACCTTCGAATAGATCTGTGTAGTCTGTGGATTACGATGCCCCAACACCTCGCCGATCTCGCTGAGCGACGCCCCATGGCTCAACATCTGGGTTGCCAGACCGTGGCGAAACTGATGGGCACCTGTCGTGGGCGAGTCGACGCCAGCGCCCAGAAGCGAACGCCGGACTATGGAGCTGACGCTAACTGGTCCCAAGCCTTTGATGGGTGCCCTTGTACTTAAAAATACGCGGCGACTGGCGCTAGGAGGACGTCCGTGCTGCAAGTATGCGGCGATTGCTTTGCCAACTTCCGCAGATAAGGGCAGCTCGTTGCGTTGTCCACTCTTGCCACGCACGCTCAACTGGCCCGCGCGCCAGTCGATATCATCGAGCTCGAGAAAGGCCACCTCACCTGCGCGCAACCCCAATCGTGCTAGCAGAAGCAGGATAGCGTAGTTGCGGCGACCGACTGTAGTGTGTCGATCAATGCTAGCCAGCAGCTGTCGCGTCTGGTCAGCGGAAATTGCACGAGGGATTGATGGCATCGACCAGTTGGCGACGACTGGAACGGCGGCAGCCAGGTCCAGCGTAACGTCGCCACGATAGCGCGCGTAGCGAAAAAAAGATCGCAGGGCAGTGGTCATGAGCTTCGCGCGCTTTAAATGCAGACGTCGCGCGTTAAGCTGCACGAAGCTCACGACATCTGCGGCACGTAGTCGCGAAAGCGCGACCTTCCCGTCACCGAAACAATGGTGGAGAAAATCGCGGACGAACGCCACGTAGTTGATGATCGTCACTCCGGCAAGAGCCTGAGCGTCGCGCAAGTACTCCGCATATGCCTGTGCGCAGACCTCAGTCGGTGGCACCCGACGTGTCACTGTCTTCTCGACAGGAATCACGCCCTCACTCCGCAAAAAATCGATGAGATGTCTGAGCGCAGCACGATCGTTAAGGCATGCTCGGACATGCCGGGCGCGATAACGTAAATACTGCGTCGCGTGCTCGAGGCAGATGTTCCGCGCACCGACGACGCCTTTCTGTTTTAGCCATCGGCTAAAACATGCCGCAATTCGGACCTGCACCTTCAGCAACTGTCCGCTGTATCCCTGCGCGCTGAGCGCATCCGCAAAGGGTACCAAATGGGCTGCGAGCGGACCTTCTGGTGCTCGCGACAGAATCACCTGATCATGAATGACGTACTGCACGATGACCTCCTTCCCCGGGCGTGGGGGAGCGGATGGAAGGAGTTCAAGATTATCTCTATCCGGCGTCGCCCGTTTGCCCTGAAAAACGTGCCATCACGCGATTACAAGACATAATCCGGAAGGGAATATAGTGCCTCTTATGTACCCAGCGATATAAGAGGCACACGCACGCCACCCATGCGTTGAAATGAGGTGCTCAGCTGACGTCCGTTCGTGACAACTTGCGCCACGCGTCGATTTCGACGACGTCGATCTACTTGTAAGCGCGATTTCTAGTGCACATGGTTTCTCATAGGCTGAAGGCGCAGCATGTGTCCACTATTTTTCAGTGGACACACCCTCATGAACGAAAATTTTGCAGACTTCCTGCCACTGCGTGTGACGAACATAAGCACAGACGGCAAACGTAGTTTCGACAAGCGTGGCAAACAGCGACTGATCGAGGCATGCCTGCAACCAGGTGTGTCAATTGCGGGCATGGCGCTCAAAGCTGGCGTGAACGCGAACCAGCTTTGGCGCTGGATTAGCAAACACAAGGCCAGGCATGCGGGCGGCACCGCTGTGACGGATGCAGCCGAGGTCGCGCCGGCAACATTTGTTCCGGTGGTGGAAATCACGGACGCCGGCCCTGTGGTTGTGCGGCAGCGACGGGAGAAGCCCAAGGTGCTGCCCGCACCTGTACACCGTGAAGCTGTACATGCTTCGCAACGTCCGCCGTTGCCGTCGCGTCTGGTAGCACAGTTGCCGAACGGCGTGAGCCTGGAGCTCGAGTGCTCCGGGCAGGATAGCGCGCTGCTCAAGGCGATGATCGACGCGCTGAAGGTGCGCTGATGTTCCGCTTCGACGCTGACCTTCCAGTCTATCTGCACCGCGAACCGATCGACTTCCGGTTCGGCATGAACAGCCTTGTGACGTTGGTCGAACAGTCGATGCAGCTCGATCCGTTCGCCCGCGCCGTGTTCGCGTTCCACAACCGCAAGCGCGACCGGGTCAAGCTCCTGCTTTATGATCGTTCCGGATTCTGGATGATGCTGCGGCGGCTGGAGGAAGACCGTTTCGTGTGGCCACACCGGCAGCAGGCGGTGATGGAGCTGACGACCGAACAACTTCACTGGTTGCTCGAGGGCATCGATATCGAGGCGGTACGCCGCCATCCGGAGCGGCAGTACAGCTATACGAACTGAATCGCGCCGCAGCAGGTGTCGCCGGTAAACAACGGCGAGCGCAACTGTTACAAATTCCCGTAAACCTGTGCGGCGCCATGCTTCGCTATTGTGAAGCTCATGACCGCACCCAACCTCTTCCGGTTGCCACCGGCAACCAAGGCCTATATCCGCGACCTCGAAGCGCGAGCGAGCGCTGATGCGCAGAGCATCGCTGAGCGCGACGCGCAGATCGCGGAGCTGATCAGGCGCGTCGAGATTCTCGAAGAGCAGTATCGTCTCGCGCTGGCGCAGCGTTTCGCGCCGAAGAGCGAGAAGCGCCATGATCGCGTGTTCGACGAGGCCGAGCAGATCGCCGAAACCGAGCCTGCAGATGAGGACGACGACCTGCCCGGGCTTCCAGAGACCGGGCTGCCCGATGTCGATCCGCCTGAGTCTGGCAAACGCGGTCGCAAGCCGCTGCCGGCGAACCTGAAGCGCGAACGTGTCGAGTACGATCTGCCCGAGGACCAGAAGGCGTGCCCGTGCTGCAGCAAGCCTCTGCATCGCATCGGCGAGGATGTCAGCGAACAGTTGCACGTCGAGGTCAAGGTGACGGTCCTGCAGAACGTCCGCTTCAAGTACGCGTGCCGGCATTGCGAGAACCACGCTGAACGGACCCCGATCATCCTCGCACCGATGCCGGCACAGCCGCTGCCGGGTAGCCACGCGAGCCCGGCGATAATCGCCACCGTCACGGCAGGCAAGTACGTCGACGGCACGCCGCTGTACCGCATGGAAGACGTGCTCGGGCGCTCGAACATCCCGATCGGGCGCGGCACGCTGGCGAACTGGATCATCCGCTGCGGCGAACTGCACTACAGCCGGCTGTACCATGCGCTCAAGCAGGTCCTGCTGGGTCAGTCGTTGATCCACGGCGACGAGACGACGGTTCAGGTACTTAAGGAGCCCGATAAGTCCGCGCAGAGCAAAAGCTACATGTGGTGCTATCGCAGCGCACAAGACAGCGCCGAGCCTGTCGTGCTGTTCGAGTACCAGCCCGGACGCGGCCAGGAACATCCGAAAGCGTTTCTCGATGGCTACAAGGGCATGCTGATGAGCGATGGCTACGCCGCGTGGCGTACGCTTAAGAAGGCGACGCACTTCGGATGCATGGCGCACGCGAGACGGATGTTTACCGACGTTCTCAAGGCGCAGAAGAACAAGCCGAGCCCACGCGTCACGAGAGCCCTCGAATACTTCCAGGCGCTGTACCAGGTCGAAGCACTCGCCAAAGGGGAATTGCCCGACGGCGAGACGCGCGTCGACTACACGTATCGCCTGAGACAGCAGCACAGCGTGCCGCTGCTCAACGCCTTCAAGGAATGGCTCGACGAACTGGCGCCCAAGGTCTTGCCCGAGAGCCTGCTCGGCAAGGCGATCAGCTACTGCCGGAATCAGTGGCCGTACCTGAGCCGTTACGCGATGGATGGTCACGCCCCCATAGACAACAACGTCATCGAACGCGACATCAGGCCATTCTGCACTGGGAGAAAGTCGTGGCTCTTTAGCGACTCGGTTGCCGGTGCAAAGGCGAGCGCGATGGTCTATAGCCTGATGCTGACTTGCCGCGCCTGCGACGTCGAACCGTACGCATACCTGCTGCACGTGCTCACCGAATTGCCGCAGCGTGCGCCCGATGCCGACGTCACTGACCTGCTGCCGTTCAACTACGCGAGACGTCAGGCCGAAGCGATCTCGAACTGAGGCGGTGATCATGCGCCGGCCTTCGGGCCGGCTCGCACTCACGACATCCCATCGCGGACATCGCCGGCCGATCTCGACCGCCGCGATGCGGCTATGCTCGACCGTCAACTGCAAACGATTCTCCATTCGGTGTGCTTAAACTCGCGCTTACGATCTACTTGCATAGCGACGAGGTCGAGCGAGCACGGCAGTTCCGGGATGCTTTCAAAGCTGACTAGCACTTGCCAATGAGGCTCTTACGGTACCCGGCGCGCAGGTAAGTACTGCAGACATACATGCTGCGGCGAACGTTGCAAGCCGACGCACCCTTACCGGCTCATCTCTTTCGGACGTTGACCAGCGGCGTTGTTTTCTTCCTTGATTAAATCCCGCCCCTGCTTTGAAAGCGCTTTAAGACCCCGTTGAAGCAGGGCGGCGGTTCTTGTTGATGAGGCTGTTGGGCGAGACTGTTAGTTGTGTTTTCGACTCCAGCATTGCAGCCACGTCGTGTCCTACGCGCAGGACACGGGGAAATCGAATGGCTTGCCGCATTGGCGATGCATCTCTGCTCAAAACCCGAGCGGCTGTCATCGATCCACTCCGGATGCCGGGCCCAGGCGCCATCTAATTGACAGCTTACTGAGCGCAGTTGTCATTCATCCCTTCGAGTCGCTTGGTAGGTCATCGGCCATTGCTGTCATTTGCAAGTTGGCGCGGTAGGGACGGCTAATGTTTAGATTTGTAGGATGCCTGCTCTCGACCACGGACATGAGCGCGGGCCACAAGCGCATGCGGGCAGGCGTCGTACAAATCCCGATGGAGGAAACCGCGGAGTGTTCCGGCGTGGCCGGAACCT
>Ga0185299_10005602_pt1 | contig 14002 bp, 9 predicted proteins | sample PaiPotPPA55metaG_FD_128002 | JGI IMG/M metagenome (GOLD analysis project Ga0185299, IMG submission 128002) | Iron sulfur acid spring bacterial and archeal communities from Banff, Canada, to study Microbial Dark Matter (Phase II) - Paint Pots PPA... ...
ACCTTGGTGATCGCCGCCGTCAACGTAGTCTTCCCATGGTCAATATGACCAATCGTCCCTACGTTGCAGTGCGGCTTTGTCCGTTCAAATTTTTCTTTCGCCATTTCCTCTTATCCTCTGTAGCGCCAGCGTTCCGCCGGTCACGACGTCAAATCAATACGGAATCGTCTTCTTCGCCGCCAAGCTCTTCGTAGTACGCACCCAGGAACTGCTCTTTCACAATCAATCCATCGGAAAGAATCCAGCTTCCGAAGCGCTCGTGCTCCGACCGAAAACCGCGAACGACAATTCTCAAAACTTCGATGCCAGGACCAGAAATCTCTTACCCGGTACTGCCGCGATTCCGGAGATTCGCACCAGACCTCGGTCAAAAGGTAGCCGTCGTTCTGGTATAACAGCCTCGCCCAAATCCCAGTCGTACCGAAAACCATTTCAAAATCTGCCCGCCTGCCGTTCGCCACCCAAAACCTTCGATCGATGACGAACCGCTGGGCGTGCTGTCACCTCGGCGCTGCTTTCCCCTGCGTCTTGGCGATAATCTCTTCCGCCACGTGACGCGGGGCCTCTTCATAGCGCGCAAAATGCATCGAGTACTCGGCGCGACCTTGGGTTGATGACCGCATATGAGTCGCGTACCCAAACATCTCTGCCAGCGGAACGATGGCCTTGATCACCTGCGAACCGGCACGATGTTCCATGCCTTCGATCCGTCCGCGACGCGAACTCAGGTCGCCCATGATCGTTCCCGCGTAATCTTCCGGAGTCACGACTTCGACCGCCATCACCGGCTCCAGAATGACCGGACTCGCCTTGCGCGCCGCTTCCTTGAACGCCATCGAACCGGCGATCTTGAACGCCATTTCGTTGGAATCGACATCGTGGTAGCTGCCGTCGTAGAGCGTCGCCTTGATGTCGACCATCGGATAGCCGGCGAGAACGCCGCCTTCCATGGCCTCCTGCATGCCCTGATCGATCGGCTTGATGTATTCCTTCGGCACCGTGCCGCCTACGATATCGTTGATGAATTCGTAGCCCTTGCCCGGCTCATTCGGATCAAGATAAATCTTCGCGTGACCGTACTGACCGCGGCCGCCCGTCTGCCGTATGTATTTGCCTTCCGCTTCCGCGTGCTTGCGAATGGTCTCGCGATACGCCACCTGCGGCTTGCCGACGTTGGCCTCAACCTTGTACTCCCGCATCATGCGGTCGACGATGATTTCCAGATGCAACTCGCCCATGCCGCTGATGATCGTCTGTCCGCTATCCGGATCGGTGTGAACTTTGAACGTCGGATCTTCCTGTGCCAGTCTCGCCAGAGCCATGCCCATCTTTTCCTGATCGGCCTTGGTCTTCGGCTCGACCGCAACCGAAATCACCGGCACCGCAAACACAATCGACTCGAGCGTGATCGGATGTTTTTCGTCGCAGATCGTATCGCCCGTGCCGACGTTTCTCAGCCCCACCACGGCGCAGATGTCCCCGGCGAGAATTTCCTGGATATCTTCCCGCTTATTGGCGTGCATCTTGAGCAGGCGCCCAATTCGCTCATGCTTTTGCGTACGCGAGTTCATCACTGACTCGCCCGACTTCAACTGTCCCGAATACACCCGGATAAAAGTCAACTGACCGACAAACGGATCGGCCATGATCTTGAAGGCCAGCGCCGAGAACGGCTCTTTGTCGTCGGCCTTGCGCGTGAGTTCCTGCCCACTGTCGGGATCGAGGCCATGCGTCTCTTTGGTGTCGAGCGGCGAAGGCAGGTAATCCACAACCGCATCCAGCAACGGCTGGATACCTTTATTCTTGAACGCCGTTCCCACCACCACCGGAAACAACTTCAGCCCGATCGTGGATTTGCGCAGCGAGGCCTTCAATTCATCCGCCGAAATGGTCTCGCCTTCCAAAAACTTGTGCAGAATTTCGTCATCGTTCTCGGCGACGGTTTCAACAAGTTGCGTATGGAACGCCTCAGCCTTTTTCTGCAGTTCCGCGGGAATGTCGGTGGTCTCATACTCCGCGCCGATCGTCTCGTCTTGCCAGATGATGGCCTTCATGGCGACCAGATCCACCACTCCTCGAAACTTGTCTTCTTGGCCGATAGGAATTTGAATCGCGACGGGCTTGGCGTTAAGCCGCTTGCGGAGAGTGTCGATGGCGTGCTCGAAATCCGCGCCCATCTTGTCGATCTTGTTAATGAAACAAATTCGCGGAACGCCGTACTTGTCCGCCTGCCGCCATACTTTTTCCGACTGCGGCTGCACGCCATGCACGGCATCAAACACAGCGACGGCGCCGTCGAGCACGCGCAGCGATCGTTCCACCTCGGCCGTAAAGTCCACGTGGCCGGGCGTATCGATAATGTTGATGCGGATGTCGCGCCAGGTACAGGTCGTCGCCGCCGACGTAATCGTGATGCCGCGCTCCTGCTCCTGCTCCATCCAGTCCATGATGGCCGTGCCTTCATGCACCTCGCCGATGCGGTGCGTCTTTCCCGTATAAAACAGGATGCGCTCCGTCGTCGTGGTCTTCCCGGCATCGATGTGGGCCATGATGCCGATGTTCCTGCAACGCTCTAATGGGACTGTTCTAGGCACGGCGTTTCTCTACTCTTTCTGGGGCTCTGAAATTTAGCGCTTTTGGCTTTTAGCCTTTAGCTCTTGGCCTTGAGCAACCCAGCTCTGAACAAGCTAAGTGCTAACTGCTAAAGGCCAACAGCCTGCTTTACCACCGGTAATGCGCGAACGCTTTGTTCGCTTCCGCCATACGATGCACGTCTTCTTTCTTCTTGATGGCAGCGCCCTTACCGTTCGAAGCATCGAGCAATTCATTCGTCAGCTTGTCGATCATTCCCTTTTCGCCGCGGCCGCGCGCATAGCTCACAATCCAGCGGATCGCCAGCGACGTCCTACGGTCCGGACCTACTTCGATCGGCACCTGGTAGTTCGCGCCGCCCACCCGCCGCGTCTTCACTTCCAGTAAGGGCTTGGCATTCTCGACCGCCTTGGTGAACAACTTCAGGGGCTCGTCGCCACCCTTTTCCTTCAACTTCTCCAGCGACTTATAAAAGATGCCCTCGGCAGTCGACTTCTTACCCTGCCACATCATCGAATTGATGAACTTCGTCACCAGATCCGATCCGTACACCGGATCGGCCTCGGTCGTCCGCTTTGCGATATGTCCTTTTCTAGGCATGTTCCTTTGGCTCTCAGCTCTCAGTTTTCATTCGCCGTGGTTTCACTGGCAACTGGCCACTGACCATTGGCAACTTTTCTTACGTCTTCTTCTGGCGCTTGGTGCCGTACTTCGAGCGCCCCTGGTTGCGCCCCGCAACGCCGGTAGCATCGAGCGTTCCGCGCACCACGTGATAACGCACTCCCGGCAGATCCTTCACACGTCCTCCGCGGATCAGCACAATCGAGTGCTCCTGCAGGTTATGGCCAACGCCCGGGATATACGTCGTCACTTCAATTCCATTCGTCAGACGAACGCGCGCCACTTTGCGAAGCGCCGAGTTCGGCTTCTTCGGTGTCTGGGTATACACGCGCGTGCACACGCCGCGCTTCTGCGGACACGATTGCAGAGCCGGACTCGCCGTCTTATACCGGGGCCTCTCGCGGCCAAATTTCACCAGCTGATTAAAAGTAGGCACTCTCGCCACTCCCAGACGCGGCAAGCCGCATCTCTACCAAACTCTTCGTCTCACACACATTCCCGTAGAGACGGGGCTTGCCCCGTCTCAGGTCTGGCATAGGCCTATCGCGCCCCAGCCATACTCTCGCCGCGCAGCATGACCCACGCCGGTGAGAATTCGTTCAGTTCCCGCTCAGACTAATCGCCGACGACGGTGACGCCAAGCCTCACCTCAGACCGAGTTTCCGACCAAGGTTCGGAGGCGTTCCGTTTCGTCTGCTTTCCCCTGCATAGCCTCGCGTGACTCCCCGGCTCTAACTAATCTGCCGAGGCGCAAAGGTTTTCGCAGGACGTTTCAGCGAGGGCGTCCCCAGTCACTTCTACCGGGTACGTATTTCTTCAAAGCTCGGCCAAGATTTTCCCGGAGCCTGTCGCCAGCGCAGGTTGCGCATCCAACAGGACTGCCGTACACAGGCAAGCCAGACTTAACTCGCGGAACCGTTTGATAATAACAACTACCTTGCACATCGTCAACCACTCCCCGGCGCATCGAAGAAAAAGAGGTTTCAAAGTTTCACGGTTTCGAGGGTTTCAGGGATGGGGGCGGGACGGGGAGCCACCGAAGCCCTCAAACTAAACCTTGAGACTTTGCAACCTTGAAACTCTGAAACCTGGCCTGTGCCCTTGCCCAATATCCCAATGACCCTCTACACTGACAGTTTTCCGCTCAACAACATTATTATGCTCGCGCCTGGCAAACGGACGCGAGGAGGGTTCATGCATCGTTGCGGTTCCGGCTTTCTTCTTATTTTGGTCATCACTTTCGTCATCTCCCTCACCGGCTGCCTCGGCAAAAGCAGCCCCAACCCCAATGGCGGAGCAGTGAAGACCGTTACGCTGAGCCCCAGCTCCAACTTCTCCATCGACGTTGGTGGCACTCAGATCTTCAGCGCCAACGCCACGGATGCCAACGGCCAACCCGTACTCGGCGTCAGCATTCAATTTATTGTCGCCAGCGGTAACCCGAACGCCTCCGCGCCACTCTCGGTCGCCAGCAATGGCTCCGCCTGCGCTGGCACCTGGGATCCCAGCGCCACCCTTTGCAGTGCCGGAACTCCCGGGATCGCCATCGTCACCGCGGTCGTCGAGGGGGTCAGCAGCCCAACCACGACCGTCTACGTTCACCAGCACATCGACAGCATTCAGATCACACAAGCCGAGCCCCAACCGCCCCCGAACGACTGTTTTTCCCAGGATCAGACCTGGCAATTCCAGGGAATCGCCTTCAGCAACAACGTGGACATCACCAACACCGTCGGCCCCTTGAGTTGGTCGTCGAGCAATGCCGGTGTGGTCACCACCATTCCCTTCGTGCCTCCAAATCAGCCTAACGTGCTCAACCAGGCTGAGACCACCGCCAAGTCCCCCGGCATTTCCAACCTTTTTGCCAGCGTCTCCGGGACCACCAGCAGTCCCTTTCCGTTCACGAGTTGCCTGATTCAAACCATTCACCTCCAAATTGGGGGCCAAAGCCAGGCCGGGAACTCGATCACCGTAAACAACGGCGGCAGCGTATCGATCACGGCCACTGCGCTCGATACCTTGGGTGTCACCGTGCCCAACCCGCCCCTCACCTGGAGCACGACCAATCCTGAAGTTGCAGCCTTCACCAGCACCACCAACACCTCGGGAATCAACAGTGCCACCGCTCGCGCCAACCTCGGCGGCGCCACCCTCTTCGCTTCCTGCACACCCCCAAGCTGTAATATTGGAGTTCTACCCGGTCTCCCCATCTACTCCAGCGACTGCCTTCCGACCAACGTTCCGTCATGCACGCTCCCAAACGGGACGAAGGGCTATGGCACGATCTCCGTTGACGTAATTTCCACCTCCAAACCGCCCACCTACACCGCCTGGGCCGCGACTACCGACTGCGGGAACACTCCCGGCTGCTCCAGTGCAATGTTCTCGGTGACCCCTGGAACCACGCCAATCGGCGCCATCGTAGGCGTGCCCCGCACTCCCAATTCCATGATGTTCAACCATGTCTCGGCGGACCGCGTCTACCTCGGCAGCGATCAAGGCCTGATGTACGCGGATGTCAGCGCCTCCAGCCCCTCCATTGTCCAGGTCTCCAACTCCTCGACGCCATGCAACGTTTCCTTGTGCGGGAAAGTGCTCACCATCTCGAACGATGGCAAATTCGTGGTTGTCGTCGACACCGTTTCCACTCCCAGCCAGGTTTACATCTACGACAGCAGCAGCACCACCACGGCCCCCGTAGACCTCATCATTCCCGGCGAAACCGCCACTGCCGCCACCTTCTCTCCGGATCAGTTAAAACTCTTCATCCTCACCAGCACCGGCAAGATGTACGTCTACTCCACGGTCGATGCGCTCACCTCGATTCCGATTGCGACCACGGCGACCGACGTGAAATTCTCGGCAGACGGCAGCTTTGCTTACATCGCGGGAGCGCTCGTGCCTGGAAAATCAATTTCCGGTGTCGCCACGTGCAACGCGCAACCCACTCATGCCGATTCGCCAAACTTTGACTTCGTAATCACACCCGGCATTCCTCTTCAGATCTTCCCGTCGCCGGACGCTCAGCACGTGCTCGCACTCGATCCGCCGAACATCGACATTTTCACCACTTCCGACACGCAGCCTGCTTTGCCAGACGGACAGTTCACCTGTAACGCTCCGGCCGTGAATTTCCCCGAGAAAGCGCAGTTCTTCGACCTTGGCCAGGGCAATCTCACTCCGATCTACGCGCAGCTCGTTGCCGACGGCGCTGAGATCATCATCGTCGCCCGTCACGTGCCTGCTGTGCTTCTGTTCGACGTAAGCAGCGGGCGCACCAGTTCCATCCAGCTCTTTAGACCTGGTTTCGCTGACACCGACCCGCTTTCCGCCTCCGCCTCCACCGACGGTAGCCAGGTCTACGTAGCCGCCTGCGATCAGTACCCTAACAATGATTCGACTCAGCCGTGCGCCGCCGGCTCCGTGCACATCGTCTGCACCACCTCCTGCACCACCGGTCAGGGCGACTTCCAGCAGGTTCCCTACGTCAACATCAACGACAACAACAATCCCAACATGTGCAACAACCAGGGAGGCACAAACCCGCCCCTCTGCCTGCCCAACCTGATCGCCATCAAGCCGCAGTGATCCGTAGAGACGGGTCGGTGTGGTGACAGGGCTTCGCCCCGTCCAAGCCGAGCACAGCTCGGCCGCCAGCAGCATTCACGAATACGGCAGTGAAACCGTACCTCTAACTTTTCCGTTTGGGATTCTGTCTGACCGCGGTTGCAGGAAACTAAATCGCCTAGCTTTTACTGAAGGCTGACGGCTGAAAGCTGACGGCTCTCTACGGCCCGACCTCTTTCCCCACACTATCCAGCACGCCATTGATAAACTGTACCGACTCCGGCGTAGAAAACTTCCGCGCAATTTCTAGCGCCTCATTAATTACCACCGCCCGCGGCGTAGCCGGATAGCCCAGAAGCTCCGCCACCGCTCCCCGCAGCACATTCCGGTCCACGGTAGCCATCCGGTCCATACGCCAGTGTTGCGTGTGCTTCCCGATGAGCCCGTCGATCTCCGGCAGCCGGTCGCTGGCGACGCGAAACAGATCGTCCGCAAACCCGCGAACTTCTTCTTCAACGTTGGTCCGCTCCGCCCAAAACGTCTTCCGGACAAGCTCCGGCGTCTGCTTCCCCATGTCCGCCTGAAACAGCATCTGCAGAACCAGTTCTCGGGATTTGCGTCGAGTACCCATAACAGCCGTCAGCCATCAGCCGTCAGCCATCAGTAAAAACCTTGCGACAGTTGGGGCTGAAAGCAGTTTACAGGACAGTTACATTGCAGAAGAGTCGGAGATTAAGGCGGAGGTTAGCGTTTCCGAGAAGTTGGTTTTGCTCTGCCTTTCCTGACGGCTGATGACTGACGGCTGACGGCTGTCTTCAGATTCGCCATCTCCACCGCCGCCAGCGCCGCCTCAAATCCCTTGTTCCCCATTTTCAACCCTGCGCGATCAATGGCCTGCTCTAGCGTGTCGCATGTCAGCACCCCAAACGCATGCGGCACGCCTGTCTCCTGCGCCGACTGCCCGATACCGCGCGTAACTTCATTCACGATCACGTCGTAATGCGCCGTGTCGCCGCGGATCAGGCACCCCAGGCAAACGATGGCGTCGTATCTCCCGGTTTCGGCAAGAGTGCGAGCGGCCAAGGGAATTTCGAACGCTCCCGGGACGCGGACTAACGAGATGTCTTTCTTCTTCGCGCCCGAGCGCAACAGTCCGTCATAAGCGCTTTGAAAGAGCCTTTCCGTAATGAAGGCGTTAAACCGGGAGACGACAATCGCAAAGCGTTTGCCATCGGCGCTGAGGCCACCTTCGATAGCTGCAACCGCAGGCTCGGGAGGAAGCTCGATTTTTATTTTTTCTTTCGTCGTTCTCTCCGTGACTCGGCGTCTCGGCGGTGAATTCCCATTACTTGCCCTTGAATTTCGCCGCCCGCTTCTCCAAAAACGCCGCCGTCCCTTCCTTCTTATCCTCGGTAGCGCAGCAGACGCCAAACAAAGTAGCCTCCAGATAAAGCCCCTCGGCTAAAGGCATCTCCATCCCCTTGTTGACTGCCTCCATAGCGTACTTCACCGCCAGCCGACCATTCGCGATGATCTGAGCCGCAATCGCCTCCGCCCGCGGAATCAACTCCGCCGCCGCCGTCACTTCATTCACCAGTCCAATTCGATGCGCTTCCTGCGCCGTGATCATCTCTCCGCCAAGCACCATCTGCATCGCGAGCCCCTTGCCCACCAGACGCGGCAGCCGCTGCGTCCCGCCATATCCCGGAATAATTCCCAGCTTCACCTCCGGCTGTCCCAGCTTCGCATTGTCGCTGGCGAGGCGCATCGTGCAAGCAAGAGCCAGTTCGCATCCGCCGCCAAGCGCAAATCCGTTAACGCATGCAATCACCGGCTTCCCCAGGTTCTCAATCAGGTCGAGCACCGCCTGCCCCCGGTGCGCATACTCTTTGCCGGAGACCGCGTCCTGTTTCGCCAGTTCACCAATATCCGCGCCCGCAACAAAAGCCTTCTCGCCCGCCCCAGTCAAAATCGCCACGCGGATCGAGGAATCATTCTTTATTTCTTGAAATGCAACCCCGAGTTCTTCCATGGTGGCGAGGCTGAGCGCATTGAGCACCTGCGGCCGGTTGACAGTGACGTAGGCGATGGCGTTTTTCTTTTCGAGGAGTATGTTTTCGTAGGTCATAAATTCAAAGTCCCGTTCGCAGATTCGCGCAAAGCCACCGCGAACCACGTAGGGACGGCCGCCCTCGGCTGTCCAGGCGGAGCGAAGCTCCGCTATAGCTTATTCGCCACCGGCTTCGCCGGGTCCGAGTAATCATAAAACCCGCGCCCCGACTTCCGCCCATACCACCCCGCCATCACCATCCGTTTCAGCAGCGGAGGCGACGCAAACCGCCGCTCCTTGAACTCGTCAAACATCACGTGCGAGATGTAGTAAGTCGTATCAAGCCCGACAAAATCAAGCAGCGTAAACGGCCCCATCGGATATCCGCAGCCGAGCTTCATCGCGTTATCAATGTCCTCGATCGACCCCACGCCCTCTTCATACGCCCGGATCGCATCCAGCAGATACGGCACCAGCAGCCGGTTTACGATGAACCCCGTTTTGTCCGACGTGCGCACCGGAACCTTGCTCAGCTTCTTCGCGAACTCGTACGCCGCGTCGTACACAGCGGGAGATGTGGCAATTGTCTTCACCACCTCGACCAACTTCATCAGCGGCACCGGATTAAAAAAGTGCAGCCCGATAAATCTTTCCGGACGCTTAACCGCCGTCAAAAGCTCCGTTATCGAGATCGAAGAAGTATTCGAGGCAAAGATCGCGTCCTTTTTCACGATGCCATCCAGCGACGCATACATCTTCTTCTTTTCCTCGACATTCTCGATGATGGCCTCGATGACGATGTCGCAATCGGCCAGATTTTCTTTCTTAGTCGTGCCCTTCAGCCGCGCCCGGATCTCGTCCTTCTGCTGCGGAGTGATCCCACCCTTCTCCACCGGCCGCTCGGCAAACTTAGCCAGCGACTTCTCAATCCCGGCAAACCCCGTGTCGAGATACTTCTGCTCGACTTCTAGTACGGTAACGTCGAAGCCCGCCGTCGCACAGACCTGCGCGATGCCGGAACCCATCAAGCCACAACCGAGAACGCCAACTTTCTTGATTTCCATTTGGTAATCCTTAGAAGCGTAGTGCCGCGTCCCGGCGGCTGTCGTGCGGGCGTCTCGCCCGCACTGCGAGGCCAAGATGGCCTCGCGACAGCCGGCAGGATGCCGGCGCTACTGATTCGAGTGCTTAGTGAAAGCTCTCCACCACCATGGCAATCCCTTGCCCTCCGCCAATGCACGCCGTCGCCAGCCCGTACTTCTTCTTCCGCCGCCGCAACTCATATAGCAGAGTGATCACGAGGCGCGTCCCGGTCGCTCCCAGCGGATGTCCGAGCGCGATCGCTCCACCGTTCACATTCACTTTTTCGCGGTCGAGTCCCAATTCCTTCTCCACCGCCAGATACTGCGCCGCGAACGCTTCATTCACTTCAATCAAATCGATGTAATCCAAAGTTAGCCCCGCGCGTTGCAGCGCAATCTTCGTCGCCGGCACCGGACCGCGCCCCATCAGCTTCGGATCGACGCCCGCAATTCCCCAATTAATAATTCTTCCCAGTGGACTAAGATTCCTCCGCTGTGCCTGGTCCAATGACATCACCACCACCGCCGCCGAGCCATCCACAATCCCGCTGGCATTTCCCGCCGTAACCGTACCGTTTTTCCCGAAGGCAGCCCGCAGCTTCGCCAAGCCTTCCATCGTTGTTTGCGGACGACGGTGATCATCTTCAGTCAGCATCTCTCCCGTCGCCTCGCCCTTCGAATTCCGCAGCGGCACCGGCGTGAGTTCTTCCTGTATGCGCCCCTCCTTATAACCCGCGTCTGCCTTCTGCTGCGAGCGCAGCGCGAACTCGTCCTGCGCCTGCCGCGTGATGCCCTGCTGCTCGCCATACAACTCGGCCGTATTCGCCATGTACAGTCCGCAATAAGAATCGAGCAGCGCCACCATCAGCGAATCTTCCAGCTTCCCTCCCGGAGCCAGGGTGAATCCATCGCGCCCGCGGATCGAAAACGGCGCTTGCGACATCGATTCCATGCCGCCTGCCAGCACCACCTTCGCTTCCTCCGTCTGGATCATCTGCGCCGCGCTGACAATCGCCTGCATCCCCGACCCGCACAGCCGATTCACGGTCAGCGCGGGAGCCTCAATCGGCAAGCCCGCCCGCAGTCCCACATGCCGCGCTCCATACAGCGCGTCGCCCGAAGTCTGCTGCGCGTTCCCGAACACGGCATGATCGAAGTGTTCCGCGTCGACTCCTGCCCGCTCGATTGCAGCCTTCGCCGCCACCGCGCCCAGTTCCTGCGCCGTGTAGTCTTTGATCTTTCCGCAATAGCGTCCAAAGGGCGTGCGCGCCCCGCTGACAATGGCAATGTCGCCAGGTTTCAACATAATTTCTTGTGAGTTTAGCAGGAGGAGCAGTCGTTGGTCGTTGGTTGTTGGTCGTTCGTCGTTAGCTGTTGGCTCGTAGCTCTTGGCTCTTGGCTTCTAGCCGAACCGTTTGAGATTTGTCTTGGAGAAGTCCGGAGCGAGAGAGAAGAAGTCCCCAAGGTTTTCTCGGCGCACTCGGCGTCTCGGCGGTGAGAAGCTCTACGCCATCGCCGCCGCTGCAGCGAACTGCGGCGCCTGAGCCACAACCTTTCCCGCGCCCTGCGCCACCGCTTGCTCCAACGCATGATCGGCACGGTTGGCAACTTCGGTCACAATGTCCACCGGATCGAAATGCTGCCGCATCACCGCCGGCGCAAGGCCTGCGCTGAATTCGACTACCTTGTCTTTACCCGGGAAACGCACTTCTTTCAGCAGCCGCCGCAATTTCTCCACCGCCAGCAGCGCTTCTTTTTCGCCCGTATCGCCGAGCACCAGCGCGACCGTCGTCGCTTCGTAGCGGAACGCCAGATCGTTCGTCCGGATATTCGCTGAAAACAGCTGCCCGATCTGCTCCATCACCGCCGTCACCGCCTGCTCGCCATATTCCTTGATCAGCGCGCTGCGCCGCCCAAACTGCATGAGCAACACCGTCACCGCCGTCCCCTGCTGCAACCCACGCCGGGTTTCCGCCTGCAGAAGATCGAGATACGAAGCCCGCTTCAACAGCCCCGACTTCTCGTCCGTCACCGAAAGATTCTTCACCAGCCGCCGCAGCCCGGCGTTGTTGAGCGCGATCAACACCTGGTCGCTCAACGTCCGAATCACCAGCACTTCCGAAGGCTGCCACACCCGGCTCGTGTTTTGGGTCAGGATCAGCACTCCGATCTGGTCGTTGCCTTCGGTCAACGGCAGAGCCAGCAGCGATTCGATCTGCAACTCTTCGATCGCGCTGCGTACGCCCATCAACTCCGGAGCGTTCTTGGCATCGCCCATCGTCACCGTGCCTCGCGCCACCGCCAGATCCTGCAGCGTTTCCACCAGGCTGACCAGGGCCGCCGAACTTGCTGGAATCAGCCCATCCATGTGATGTTCCTGCACGCTCGACGGCGGCAAGCCAGGTTTGCGCAAGGCCGCTATGCAGCGCCCGGACCGCCAGTTCGCGCCAATTTCGTTCGCCGCCGTTCTTAGAACTCCTTCCGCGTTCCCCTGGTGGTAGAGTTTGCGCGTGATTTCAGCCACTCTCGCCAGACTGCTGACGTCGGCTGCCTCGCTCGCCGCCGTCGCCGCGGCGGCCGGAACCGCCTGACCGCCATTCGCCGCAGCCGGCACAGACGGGGAGGCCGGCGTCGCTGACTTCGCGTACTGCGGTTCGATGCCTGCCGCAATGTATAACTTCTGCAGATCCTGGTTGCGCTCTTCCTCGCGCGGAAACAGTTCCTGAATGCGCTGCAAACGCTCGATAGCCTTCGAGCGCATCCCGTATTGCACCAGGATTTCGGCTTGCAGCATCAGATCCTGCAGCGCGGCCGCTCCCAAAGTCGGTTCCTGGACTTTGACTTCCTGCTCTTCTTTCTTCACCGTCGTGAACCGCGATGCGATTACGTTGAAGCGCTGATCGTCGATCTTCCCCCGGAGCGCCTCCAGCCGTTTCTGATGTCCCGGCTCGTATGGGTCCACTTCCGCCGCCCGATCCAGACACTCCCCCGCTTTCTGGTAATCGTGCTTCGTGCAATACAACTCAAACAGCTTCAGCAGCACCTGCGCGTAGTCCGTTTCACGGTTCGACGCATTGAACAGCTCCGCCAGAAATTCCAGCATTTCCGCCGACGGCCGGTGCGATGCCAATAGTTCCTGCATCGTCGTGATGAACGATCGCCGCTCCCCACGCCGCCGCTGGAAAGCCTCCAGCTTCCGCGCCAGCGCCACCGCCTCCGCATCCAGCTCGGAGTCGATCATCTTCCCGATCAGGTTTACCACCTGATGCATGCGCGCCGGATTCTGCTCGAATATCTGCCAGATCAGCGGCTCGCTTTCCAGGCACCGGTCCGCGGACAACAGCGCCTGCGCATAAAGTTCTCGTAGCTCAAGCGATGCGTCTCCGGAATGCAGCAGCGGCTCAAAAATAAAAATCGCCGCCCCCGCTTCGCCCCGTGACAACAGGCTCTTGCCATAAGCCACCGCGATCTTCGGGTCCGTCGGATTCTCCGTGTACGCCCGCTCGAACCATGAGGCGCCGTTTCCACCCGATGTTTCCGCCAGTTCCGCCAATTGCAAAAATGATTGCGACGCCATCACGTGCTCGCCCAGTTCCGCCGACAATTCCGCCACCCGCAAATGATTGGGCTGCGATGGCTCCAGACTCACAATCCGCCCCAACACAAGCAGTGTTTCTTCATTCTTCCCTTGCCGCTGCAAATCCTCCAGCGCGTTCTCATACGTCCCAATCGCCAGCTTTTTGTTCGAATGCTCCAGCAGTTGCCCAAAACGTACTTTTTGTTCCCACGTCGGGTTTGCATACCGCGCTAGCTTCTTATAGGTCAGGCTGGCTCGCGTCGCATCCGCCGCCGCCACCTGCCGCTCAAACAACTCTCCCAACAGTCGCACCGCCTGCTCCCCCTTATTTAATGAGAGACACAGCTCCGCCGCCATCTGCCGCACATTGTCGTTTTGCGAATCGCCTTCCAGGATTTGCAGGTATTCCGCCAGCGCGTCGGCCGTCTTCCCCTTCTGCAAAAGCTTCTCCGCCTTTTCTACCCGGCGGGCTACTTCGGCACGATTAGGATTTTCCGGCATGGGGCGGTCTTG
>Ga0185299_10005603_pt1 | contig 13996 bp, 17 predicted proteins | sample PaiPotPPA55metaG_FD_128002 | JGI IMG/M metagenome (GOLD analysis project Ga0185299, IMG submission 128002) | Iron sulfur acid spring bacterial and archeal communities from Banff, Canada, to study Microbial Dark Matter (Phase II) - Paint Pots PPA... ...
CCGCTTCGGCGCAGATATAGGCTTCGAAACTGTCGAGGTCTTCGGCGGCTTGCCGGTCAAGGCTTACTTCAATAATCGCGGTCAGTGTCGAACCGATTTTGGCGTAATCGAGAATCGCCACTTCGCGCTGAATGACTCCCGCTTCCTTGAGTTTGCTCACCCGTCGCAAACACGTAGGCGGCGATGCGTGCACGCGCGCGGCTAGCTCAATGTTTGAGATCGACGAATCTCTTTGCAGCATTCCAAGGATGCGAAGGTCGAGGTCGTCCAGATAAATTCCCGGCACTTGAGGCTCCGTATGGACCGCTATAGGTCGCTTAGCGTGAAATAAAATTTCATTAGCTTGATCGACCAGGTTGAAATTTCATATGAAGCGTAATTATGAAATTAAATTCCACCAAGTCAACCTTAACATTCGAGCACCGGTTCCAAGGGGGGACCGTCCAGGGAACAACGTCATGTGTGGAATTGTCGGCGCGGTCGCACAACGCAACATCCTGCCCAATCTGGTCGATGGCCTCAAACGCCTGGAATATCGCGGCTACGACTCGTGCGGCGTCGCGTTATATCAGGCGGGGAAACTGGTACGCGCTCGCAGCGTCGATCGCGTTGCGCACTTGCAGGACGTGATCACTAAGGAGGCCTTGTCCGGTTATACGGGCATTGCTCATACGCGTTGGGCGACGCATGGCAAGCCCGTTACCGCGAATGCTCATCCGCATTTTTCGCCAAGCGCGGAAACACCGCGAATCGCGCTTTCGCATAACGGCATCATTGAAAATCACGAAGAGTTGCGAGCGGCGCTTGAGGAAAGCGGATATGTCTTCGCTAGCCAGACCGACAGCGAAGTGATCGCGCACTTGATCGACCACTTGTACAACGGCGACTTGTTCGAGGCGGTCAAAGAAGCCATAGCGCAACTGCGCGGGAGCTATGCCATTGCGGTGCTCTGTCGTGACGAGCCGCATCGGCTGGTCGGTGCGCGGGACGGCATGCCGCTAGTGGTCGGTATAGGCGATGGCGAGAACTTCCTGGCCTCCGATGCCATCGCGCTATCGAACATTACAGATCAGATCGCCTACCTGGAGAACGGCGACGTAGCCGATATCCAGCTTCACCGGCATCGGGTAGTCGACGCCGCTGGCCGCCGTGTCGAGCGCCGGGTGCATACCGTCGCGGCGCATAGCGGGGCGGCTGACCTGGGGCTTTACCGCTATTACATGCAGAAGGAAATTTTCGAGCAGCCGCGCGCGGTTGCCGACACGCTGCAGGACGTCACATCGATCATGCCGGAACTGTTCGGCGACAACGCCTGGCGAGTGCTGAACTCCGTGGATTCCGTCCTGCTTCTCGCGTGTGGCGGAAGCTATCATGCGGCACTAACCGCTAAGTACTGGATAGAAAGCCTGGCGCAACTGCCGGTCAGCGTGGAAATTGCGAGTGAATACCGGTATCGCGAGAGCGTACCGAATCCAAAGACGCTGGTTGTCGCGGTGTCGCAAAGTGGCGAGACGGCGGATGTCCTCGGCGCCGTGGAGGTTGCAAGGCGGCAAGGCATGCTGAACACGCTCGCTATCTGCAACGTGCCGAGCAGCGCGTTGGCTCGTGAATGCGCGCTGACCTTCTTTACGCGGGCAGGCATCGAGATTGGCGTGGCCTCGACGAAGGCCTTCACCACGCAGCTTGTTGCGTTGTTCCTGCTTGCGCTGACGCTGGCTCAGGCACGTAAGCGCTTATCCGAACACGACGAGCAAACCCATCTTCGCGCGCTTCGCCATCTTCCGGACGCGATGAGCAAAGTACTTGCGCTGGAGCCGCAGATTATCGGCTGGGCGGAGCAACTTACACGACGACAGAACATCCTGTTCCTGGGGCGCGGCATGCATTTTCCGGTCGCCCTGGAGGGTGCTCTCAAGATGAAGGAGATCTCGTACATTCACGCCGAGGCGTACCCTGCCGGCGAGTTGAAGCACGGTCCTCTTGCGCTGGTCAGCGACGAGATGCCCGTGGTAGCCGTCGCGCCCAATGACCGGTTACTCGAGAAACTCAAATCGAATATGCATGAGGTCAGCGCGCGCAGCGGCAAGCTTTTTGTGTTCGCCGACGCCGACTGCGGCATCTCGCCGAGTCCGGGGATAGAGGTCATCCGTCTCACGGAGTACTACGGTCCTCTCTCGCCGATTCTGCACACGATCCCGATGCAACTGCTCGCTTTTCATGCGGCCCTCGCGAGGGGAACGGATATCGATAAGCCGCGGAACCTGGCTAAGTCGGTGACGGTTGAATGAGGGGTGGTCCGATAGCTGTGGCTTTTGCCCCCTAATAATGAAAGCGTCCCTGACTCCGTTTTATAAGGGTCCCCGGACGGAGGCGTTGTCAGGTCCGCTTGGCACTTGTCCTTACCGCAACGACAATAAGACGTCGTGTCCTTCGATTGCCCGGTGTGGCAAGCAGGTCACTGGCCACGCCGGGCAACCAGATTGAGGCCGTTGAGCCGACACCGGATTAGACAACTGCTCACGGGGCGGCCACGGCCTTCTTCGCGGGAGCCTTCTTGGCAGCCGGCTTCGTAGTTATAGCTTTTTTGCCGCTACCTTCTTGGCGCTAGCTTTCTTGCCTGCAACTTTCACACTACCCGCATCCGCTGAACCGGCGTCGGCACTGGCAATCAAAAACTTCGAACGGTCTTTGGCTGCGGCGAGCCACGCCGGCGCCGGGCCTCGTCCGCTCCAGGTCGCTCCGGTCTTGGGGTCAAGGTACTTCGCAGGCTGCGGACCTTTGCGCTGTCCCTTATGAGCACCAGCGCCAGCAACCGCCGCGACCTTCTTGGTGGCAGTCTTCGCCTTGCTCACAGTACCCACGCCCGCTGCGAGAGCAGCGTCAGCGCTACCCGCAATCAGGAACTTGCTCCGGTCCTTGACGTTAGCAATCCAGGCCGGCGCGCGACCGTGTCCCGTCCACGTGGCGCCCGTTTTGGGATGTTGATATTTCGGCGTGGCTTTGCCCTTTAATCTACTGATAGCCTTCGCCTTGACCTGGGAAGCGCCTCCGTTCATCGCTTTCGCTTCGCGCTTTGCCTTTGCTTTAGCCTCGATGTCTTCTGTGGTCAAACCATGCTTCAGCATCAATGCGCGAATTTGGTCGACCGCCGCTTGCGCCTTTTTTGCAATCAAGGCATCGGCTTGCACCTGCAGTTTCTTCATCGTGGCCTGGATTTGTTCGAGAGTCGGCATTGTGGCCTCCTTAATGGATATGCCCGCAATATGCCACGCGCGCCTCAATTACGGAAGGTGCTAGAAGTCTTCCCATTACCAGGCGCATAAATGAACGCACGCAGCAGCAGGTGGTCGATAGCGGTAGCGATTTTGTCCAGCGGCGGTTCGAGAGCCAGGTGGCCGGTTCGAGGAATTCAACGGCAATGGTGGAATACTCTCGTCTATTTGTTGGCGTGCGCCCCTGCTGTCTTAATCGCTTCTCCAGCGGGAGGCAACTTCGAATCGGTGTGGGCGCTGAGATAGACTCGACGAATTGCGTCGATTGCGAGGTGAATGAAATGTCCGATGGTCGGCAGATAAAAGCTCTCTTATTTGATGTATTCGGCACCGTGGTCGATTGGCGAACCGGAGTGACCCGAGAGCTGTATCCGTTCCTGAATCGTTTTGCGCCGCAAGTGGATGCAGCCGAGTTTGCGGACGCATGGCGCCGTCAGTACTCCCCAGCGATGGAGGAGATACGTAGCGGACGACGGCCCTTCGTACCGCTTGACGTCTTGCATCGCGAGAATTTGAAGAAGGTGCTCTCCGATTACGGTGTCGATTCCAGTTCGATATCTGCGCAAGAGATTGAAGACCTGAACTTCTCCTGGCATCGACTCGACCCTTGGCCTGATTCTGTTGCAGGTTTATTGCGGCTCAAGCGTCGATTCATGATTGCACCGCTCTCCAACGGCAACATCAGGCTGATGATGGATATGGCGAAAAGGGCGGCGCTCCCTTGGGACGCAATTCTCGGTGCGGAAGTTGCTCGAGCTTATAAGCCGTCCCCCGAGGTCTACTCTAAGACAGTCGAAATTCTCGGTCTGCATCCTGCGGAGGTCTGCATGGTCGCGGCCCACAATGGCGACTTAGCGGCAGCGCGGCTCTGCGGCCTGAAAACAGCTTTCCTTGTACGGCCGACCGAACATGGGCCAGGACAAACGAGCGACCTGCACGCCGAACAGCATTGGGACTTCTTAGCGACGGACATGAACGACTTGGCGACGCAGTTGGGTTGTCCAACCTGACTAACAGATTCGGCCGCGGGACGCTCAAAGTCGGCGCGGTTTAACAGCGCCGGTACGTGGCACATGAATCAGGACGGACGAAGCCCGAGCTATACGACGGACGGTCGGCGCTTCCTATCGTGCGGTAGCGGCGCTTTCCGAAGCGGCGGTATCATCGTTCGGTCGACTGGGAGGCCGAACGTTTTGACTGGTAGCAACGCCGCGCTTCCTGCGTAAGCGTATTCTGGGGTAAGTATTCAGGAGACGACCATGAGCCTTGCTGGCAAGACACTATTCATGTCCGGCGGTAGTCGCGGCATCGGACTCGCGATTGCACTTAGAGCCGCACGCGACGGCGCGAACGTCGTGATTGCCGCAAAGACCGCCGACCCGGACCCGCGTCTCGAGGGCACGATTTATACGGCGGCTACCGCTATTGAAGCGGCTGGCGGCAAGGCGCTCCCGCTTGTTGTGGACATTCGCGACGAGGAACGCGTAAAAGCCGCAGTTGCCGAGACCGTTGGGTTGTTCGGTGGCATCGATATCCTCGTGAACAATGCCAGCGCCATTCGACTCACTGGCACACTTGACACACCCGTTAAACGGTATGACCTGATGCATGGAGTCAATGGCAGAGGGACGTTTGTATGTGCACAGGCCTGCCTGCCTCACCTCCTCAATTCATCGAACCCGCACATCCTCACACTGTCACCGCCATTGGTCAGCGACGCGAAGTGGTTTAAAGATTTTCCGGCCTACACCATCGCAAAATACACGATGAGCCTGTTCACGCTGGCGCTCGCTGGCGAGTTCAAGGACCGTGGTGTCGCGGTCAATTCGCTATGGCCCAGAACTGCCATCGCGACTGCTGCTGTGCGAAACGAGATTGGCGGCGCGAACATGGTTGCGGCATGTCGCAAGCCGGAAATAGTCGCCGACGCTGCCCACTTTATCCTGACGCGCCTCGCTAAGGAGTGTTCGGGAAACTTTTTCCTCGACGACGAAGTCCTGCTCGCTGCGGGTGTCCGGGACTTCGCTCAGTATGACGTGCAGGCTGGGGCCGCATTACAAGCGGATTTCTTTGTAGAGGCCTTGCCGGGAATGCTGCCGGCGGACAATATGATAAAGCCTACGAGGCCCTCGTGAGATTGGCTGGTCGCACTGCATCCGCCTATCTAACTGATGCAGCGGACCTGGCGGCCCGTGACGCAGCGCGTCCGCGGGCCGGGTCCCCAAGGCCGCCCATGGCCGCGTTGCGATGAGCCCGAAGACGAAATAGACTTGCGCGGGAGCGCCATTAACGCGTAGGAGACAAAGATTCATTTCTCCAGGAAACGGTCCAGCCCTCGACGGTCGTGGGTTGCACTTCACGCAAAGGAACGGGTGAGTCAACGGTCGACACTGTCGGCAACATCTGTTCGGGAAATGGTGGACGCAGGTCGATGCGTGTCACTTGGGGAGGCTTCGTCCAACCGGCGCTTTTGCCTCATCTACAGCAAAGCGGACGACCGCTGCTTTGTCGTCGTGCAAGACATCGGTAACTGGGCTGTCGTTACAGTTCTGCCGCTTTGGATGTGGAACAACGGCGATTTGTCGGAAAGCTCGCCGCAGGCAGACGAAGCTCGAAGGTTGGCGCTCGAACCACGGTCACGTCAACCAAAACGAGAAAAATTCAGTTACGAGTCGCGACGGCCGACCGGCCTGTTCAGGCGTAGACGATAAGCCTGCTTAGGGCGCAACGACGCTCGCCGGCGCACCGTGCCCTTCGCCTCGCGCCCGCTCCACCACACATCTCGCACAGTCAATCCTTCGTCGCGGCCCGCTCTGCGTAGCGTAGGACGCTACGCAGACGCCAGATGTTGAAGACGCGGATGCGGCGAGATACATGGATGAAGCCGTGACGGGGCTATCGCAATCTGGACACGCCCCCTTCTTCGAAATACATGCGGTCAAGCGATAGCGCCATGCCGAAGTCTGAAGCTTGCCGCTGGCCCCTGGCTCCCCAATACTCGACCTGTCCGTACTGGCCAACGACAATGACTTCGCGGGCGCCGCCTTCCAGATAGCTCTTGACCCTCCGGTCAATGTCGTGCGCCCTGTCGCTATCGAGAAGCACCTCAACACAAAGGTCGGGCACGAACGGCACAGGGTCGTCGCGGTCGAAACCTTCCCACTTGTCGCACGACATCCAGATAACGTCTGGGACCCTAATGCCAAATGACGGGGTCGTAACGGCCACCGACATGGCGGCAAGGTGACCAATCTGTTCGGTTAGGTGACAGTAGACGTCCGTGAGCACTATCTGGCGCCTGGCTGACGGGGAGGGATTCAGTATCGCTTCGCCGAGTTCGTCTAGCTCATATCGGTAGCGCCCGGCAAATTCTGCCTTCGGAGTGAGGCGATGCCACGCGGCGAGCAGTTCGTAGCGGTCCAGAAGAGCAGGTGTGCCCATAGTCGTCTCGCGAGGAAGTAGGACAAGCGTAAACCCTCCCCTGGCGGCTGACAATTGTTATGTATTTGTGCGACGCACAAATTGAAGCTATGCTAGCCAGCATCCGGCAAGCACTTGTTTCGCGTCGGCGGCATCGTCCGATGTGGTCCATCCCTTACGTTGCGGGCAATCACAGTTTAATGCTCACGTCGTTTCTCAGATTTATTGTGCAGTGCAGTGGCAGTACGGACATGAGGACCGAAATTCAGCCTCACAATCTGATGCTTTATGATGTCAAGCAAACCATTTTGCGCGCCCGGGCCGCCCCACGAATGCCATGCACCCGCCCGCTAAAGGATGCATTGGGCCCGAACATACGGACCCTGGCGGCGCCCAGTTAGGCAATCCGTAACCCTTTTTGGCGTGCGAGCCGCGAACCTTGGAATACGAGCGCTGGCTCTACCTGGACCTGCCCGGATATTATGCGTCCCTCATAGGCAGACACATCAAAAAGTTCCTTGCGGCCCGGCCAGCAGGTCCGACTGGCGAAACAGGCCGGACGTAGCCAAAGCCTTGGGGCAGGACCCTTCAACATGCGCTCTACCGGATGACGACAGGAGGTCCAACATGAAACTTGACGACGCCACTTTCCGGCAATTGCGCCGTCTCGCTCCGGTTCTCGATGACGTACTCAACGCAGGAGAGGTCGAGCACGCAGACCAGGCGGTGAACCTCGCTTCACTTGCTCAGTTATGCGCACAGTTGTTCGACGCGTACCACGACCAACACCCGGGCGAGATTGCGCAAGCGCAACTCGACGCCCTCGAGTCGCAGTAACACACTTCCTCCGGACTGGCTGGCGGCTTCAGGTATCGCCGGTACAATCGAAGGACCTATCGCATTTACCTCAGAACGTGACTGCACACCCATGCGTACGGCCTAGCGTCTCTTTGCTATCTCACACGGCGCGACGCAGCGGGACGTGCCATCCAGGCATAGAGGGTGGCCTCAAAAGTGAAGCGCAACCTGTCTCGTGCCTTGATTAGCAATGAGTGGCGAGCAAAGCGATTCCAGTCTGCCGAGCGGTCAGCCTCGCGCTCCGCTTGCTCGCCTGACACATTGCACGGTCGCACGCGGTTCAGTAACTAGCCCGAAGCGCGAGGAAAAATTGTCACACGTCAGTTGAACACTGTTATCCAAGCTTCGTGCTCTTGCTTCAGAAGGTGCACGACATCCCTAAGCAACTTGTTGGCTCAACAACCACGGTGGCTCAGGAACGCAGGACGTTCCAGAACGGAAACCAGACGCCGGGAAACGAGCGGGAACGGTCTGTGGCAATAGGGTCATCCTGTACCTGTTCGGTGGTTGTCTCCGGAGCGCAGCTCGCGGATTCTACCGACGCTGCATCGGATTGCCTTGACGCATGCAGGGCCAACGCACTATCGGCGATACGCCGAGCAAGCTCGATGCCGCAATCGCTACCGAGCAACACGCCGAGAATCACGTCGCGGTTGTAATCCTGATTAGCGAAACGCATCGCCAATGCGACCATGTTCGTGTATGCCGCTGCTTCAGCCGCGCGAGCAGCGGCCTCGCGTTCAACCTTCTCGCACTCCTCCCGCTGTCGTTGCGCTTCGCGACGTTCCATCTCAACGGCAAACACGGAGTCGTAAACCTGTCGTTGGGCTGGGGAGGACAGGATGGCATAAGCGCTTTGAATGTCGAGGAACGCGGCCCTTGCCGCGCTCTCCTGACCAACATTGCGGTCTGGATGCCAGCGCATAGCGGCCCTCCGGTAGGCCCGTTTTATTTCTTCGCCCGTCGCGTGTGCAGGGATATCCAAGGTCTCATATAACGTGGTCATCGCAAGAACCTCAAACTTAACTGCAGACTTGGTGGTTGGAGGTGAAAAGACCGCTGAGCACGACTTGAATCTGGCCGATTGCAATCCAGTTAGTCCGTCGCGAGGACGATACTTGGGTCTTCAACAAGAAAAATCCCGTGCGGACGACGCGCCTGCATGGGATTGTCTTTTGCTGCGGACGAAGTACATGCGTTGCGCATTACTTTGACGCGTCTTTCGAGCGGCCAAACAGCGGCCTACCGGGCCGCCACGTAGACCCTCACGCCGCCCGGCCTGAGCGTCCCCGGCTGAAGACTCGAAGCAGCGCCAACAGAATCGCAGCACCTGTCAAAGCCTTGACGAGCAAGCCGACGATGCCACTGCCAGGTGTAATCCGATTGCACCTCAAGCCAACCGTAATGAAGGTGCCCGCGATGATGTCTACAACCGTCTCAAAGCCACAGTCATCGACGATTCGCCCAGCCAGTGCATTTCACACGAGACATGTTCCATGACGTCGTCCTCAAGGACGATGCGTCGCTTGTCGAGCGACGCAACTAAAGCAAGCAGGGCTCGCTTTAGTTGCCTTCACTTGGGCCAACCTGCGAAAACTTATTTCTTCTCGGTCGTTGCTGTCGTTCTAGCGACGGAATTTTTCGCTAACGCGGTCGAGGCGGAGGACGCAGCGCTAACATTGCTTTCCGCAATTTCTACCACCTGTTGTGTGGCCTTTTTGGCAGCGTCGTACGCGGAGCTTGCTGTCTCGCTGGCGGTCCCGATGGCGGACTTCCATGCGGACACGAGAGCTTCGCTTCCTGCCGGTGCGTTCTTCGCGAGACCGTCAACGAACGTTTGCACGTCATGCTGCGACTGCTTGAAATGCACTTCAGCGGCCGCTGTGAATTCGCCTTGGGTACCGGTGACGATTTCGGAGACGTGGCGCCAGTATGACTGCAGTTTTTCTGTCGTGGGTGGTGTCTGCAGCGCGAAGAAGCCCTGCGGGTCCTTGGCCGACAAGGCCTTGCCGACGACTTCCTGATTTTCGGCGAGCGTCGACTTGACCACTTGCAGGTTCAACTCGACTAGCTTTTCGAACCCTTCGAAAGCTTTGAACGTGAGACCAAACAATGTGTCGACGGCTGCTTTCTGCGTGGCAAACAATTGTTCCGGGGCAAAATTGCTCATCAGTAACTCCGTAAGGGTAAATGCGGTCAGAAATGATTTTGTTGCGGCGCAGCGAAAGTACCCATTCTAAGGATAGGTGAGCGAGTGTCAATCATTTGTTTCCCTGCTTGACCGATATTCCTGTGAATTAGTGGCAGCGGAAGATACAAATAGTAACAATTGCCTTTCTACAAATAAAATCACTAATTTATTTAGTCATTTCATTGTGCGGTCATACGGAAAAATCAAGTCCGATGATGCATACTCGGCTCGAGTAGCTACCGGAACCCCTTGCGGGGCGGCATGCGGAAGGATAATCAGTAGGGCGACGAGAAGGTGCCGGTGAATTTTTCTCACTTGACACAAACCGCCGGCGCATTGACTATTCTCAAACATAAATAATGAATCAAGCAGTCGTCGGATGCACAACCGACTATTAAGCTGCTTTGAAAACGTGTCACGAGACGGTCATCGCGAATACGTAGCATTAACTGACGCCGCAAAAAAGTCGGCGCTGAATGGCATAAATATAAACTGAGAGACGCAGGGCAAATGGGACGACATACTTATCCAATCGGGCACCTCGAGCGCAGTCTCGAGGACAACGCCCTTCGGCGCGCTCTTGGGGCGCGCCTTGACCGAGCCCTCCACCGGGCCGGCATCAGCTCGGCGAAAGCAGCGAAGCGACTAAGCGTAAGCGAGAACGACGTGCAGTATTGGCGGCGCGGAATTACGGTCCCGCCTCTGCACGCTTTTACGCGTATGGCTGCCATCCTGGATGTCGACGTTCATTGGCTCTGCACGGGCCAGACTCAAATTGCTCACGCTGCGGCTTTGTGAAAGCAGAAAAGCAGAGCCGGGCGGACGAATAGGCGCAGCACGGTCGATGCGACTTTCGAATATTTCCTGAACGCTCTCACCGAGCAGTTGGACAGGAGCGAATGGAGAGAAGCCGTAGTCATTGCTCTGACGTCTCACTGAGCGATGTGGAGTCCGAGCGGTTGAGGCATATGGCGCAGCACTGCATCGCTCGTCTTCTCGACGGCCCACGGCCCACGGCCCACGGCCCACGGCCGACAGCCGCTAGCGCAATCCCCGGCGGCGTCGAAACGACGGCGCCGACCGCCCGACACTAGGGGTAGCGCATGCCGCACCGCGTTCGGTTCGCGGCGACCTTCGCGGGTGGGCTCTGGGCTGTACGGCGCGGGCATGGAGATGACATCTCACAAGACCAAAATTCGGGGGTATTCGGCATGCGTCGAACGTACAACTACAAAGACTTCACTATCGAGGTGGAGACTGAGGCGGTGGCCGGAATTGCTGGCGAAAGGGTTCCTGCGGCGCCAGTGGGATACATCGCGGACGTCAACATAACGAAGAGCGGGAGCCCCGCGGTTACTCGGCGCCTCCACTTCGGCGAGGACGCAGAGCGCCCGTTCGGTACCCCGGCCGAGGCTTTGATGCGCGGCTACGGTGCCGCCCAGCAGGTTATCGACCGAATGAAGAACGTTGTCGACCTGCCGTCCGTGTCCAAGGAGGGTTGAGCACAACGCTCATTTTCGCGACGTTGGACATCGCCATCCGGCCTCATGGACGCTCGGTCGACGAATTCCACCGAAGCGATGCGGCCCAAGCGTGGCATAGCGCGATGGTGGCGAGGCACCCCCTGCGCGCGGACGAGGGGGCGGGCCACTCAGCCTCTGGGTTTGCCTTTCGTGCGCTGCGCCACTTGCGCACCCTTTTGACCTTGCGTCTTCTCAAGGGACTTGCTTGGTGCTGCGACCTCCTTCTTCCTGCTCGGCATCTCAGTTTCGGCCGCCTGACTCGGGGGGGCCTTTCTTGGCGATGGCATTTTGACCTCCTTCATGTGTCGAATAGACACAATGTTAAAAGTAGACCGCACGTGGTCGGGAATCAAGAGAACTCGCTTTCGCGATGGCGATATTCCTTCGCATCGACGCGATTTCTTCGCAAAACATGCGTCTGGGAGCGCGTTGTCTTTCCCGACCGCAGCCACAGCGTAATTGCCAAATGCACTACCGTCGTTTTGATGGAGCCAAGGGTGGATATCGCACCGGCAAACGCTCGGCGATGTTGATATCTGGATTCCGGTCGACGTTCTAAATTGGGCGCACTGAGGGCTTTGGGTTCATCACGCCTGACGGCGGCGAAGACTTGTTCGCGCATTTTTCTGAGATTCAAGGCAACGGCTTCAAGTCGCTGCAGGAAAATCAAAAGGTCTCGTTTGAAGTAACGCAAGGCGCGAAGGGTAAGCAGGCCTCGAAAATCACGCCGCTGCAGCAGGTTGCAGCACGCCCGATTGCATGAAACGAAAGGCCCGCTGATGCGGGCCAGTTGTTCTCCGGTCGCAGCAGCGCGCCGACGTGCGGCCATACACGTAAATCAAGCTGCCTCCAGAATCTGCTCCGAGGTTTTGCTCGAACGCAACAGTCCTTCTAGCATCGCAGCTTCAGCTTTCGCAATGTCGATTAACGAGGCGTGGCTCAGTTGCTCGCCGAAGACCGCCAGAGCTGCGCATATCTCCACGTAGTCGGTGTCGCAAAGGGCCCAGCCACGTCCTCGACGTTCCGCTTCGTTTAAATGCATTAGAGCGGCGTGTGCCAGTTCAAAGTTGCTCAACGCCTGCGCCTCGTAGCCGAGCCGCGCTAGCCCCTCAGCAATAAGAAGGTGCCGCCCCAATGTCGCAAACAGCTCGCGAGAGCCATAGCCGTGCCGGAAAGCATCCAACGCGCTGTAGCACCGGAGCAACATGGAACCGACGACCGGACCGAGCGCGACCCGCGTGTACGTAAGCGAACGCAGCAGTGGCGACATCGTTGCTCGGGTTGTTTTGCGGTGGGATAGTTTTCGTGTCACCGGAAGTTCGATGGTAAAGGAGCATGGAGTGCCCGTTATTTTGAGCGGAATCCGATAAATGCAAGACCTCGTCTGCAACTCATCTTGTCGCACGAAAATTATTGATTTCTTCATCTGGCGTCGATGGCGGTCCCGTCGGCTCAGTCGCAACATTGCGTGAAGCGTTCCGTATAAAACGCCATCTCGGTTTCTGCGCACAGCGCTGCGAAACCGCTTCTTCGCCATCTTCAATGGGCCGTGCCAATCCTTTTTATGGAGTGCTCGGAAATGAAAACGCTTCGAATCATGGCGGCCAGCGCCGTCGTCCTCGTGTTCGGACACGCCCAGGCGCAAGATGCGACCGTGGCACCGCAACCGTCACCAGTCTCCCAGGAATCAGCGACGCCCTCCGTAGGAGGTGTTTCTGACGCGAGCAGAAGTGATGCGGGTTCGCCGATTGGAAAGACAAGACAGCAGGTGTATCAAGAGTATCTGCGCGCACGTCAGTCCGGCGAGATGGACCGGATACAAAGCTTATACGGCGGACAATGAGGTCAAACGAAGTAGCGGCCGATGGCGGGAAGGTCGCCAAGACGTCTTGTTGAGCTATCACTCGACGACCTCCCTACTTAACCTCAATCAGCGCGGGGCAATGCCCTCGCTTCGGATAAGGGTTACCGGTACCGCTGCTGAGGTTTTGCTAAAAAATGCCGTGTTCTTTTCGTATAATTGTTAAGAATTACGAAGTATAACCGAGAGAAATCGCCCTCACTTTCCTGTGCGCCCTTTAGCACAGTACGTGCCAGAACCAACCCTTTGATTCGCTTGTTTGAGCGCGACCAGCGTCGACGTTGTTCGGGCATCCAAAAGGGAAAGACAGAAGTCTAGAAGGAGGTAAGCAAAGGACTTGGGGCCACGTGTGCGTAAATCAACGGCAACGCTCTGCGTGCTTGAAGTGAACGCGACGCTCCAGTGGGACAATATGTTATTTAGGTCCCGCTACATTCCTTTAAAGCGCCGGCCGTACCCTTAGGCGAAACAATGGCCCAAGGGCGGCCAACTTCGAACGAACGCCGTGGCGCGTATGTTGCCAAACGCCGTGGAAATATTGCTGCATCAAGAGGTCAGTTGCCTTTGTAGATATCACACGACAAGCCGACGACGCAGGGCGCGCCATTCCTGCTCGGCCCGCTAGCATGAGTTCCGGACATCGGCACCCCTCCGACTGACGGGTCAGTCATCTGTCCTCCGGGCACGGCTGGAGCCGGCTGCTGCTGTGCCAAAGGCTGGTCAGTGGACCATGTTGGCTGAGTGACTTGAGAATGGGCAACTCCAGACACGGAAAGTAGTAAGGCGGTGCCGGCTGCTGCAATCAGTTTTGATTTCATGATAACTCCTTTGTTAATGAGGACTTCTCCGGTTAGCGGTTAGGCTGCGCGGA
>Ga0185299_10005605_pt1 | contig 13981 bp, 6 predicted proteins | sample PaiPotPPA55metaG_FD_128002 | JGI IMG/M metagenome (GOLD analysis project Ga0185299, IMG submission 128002) | Iron sulfur acid spring bacterial and archeal communities from Banff, Canada, to study Microbial Dark Matter (Phase II) - Paint Pots PPA... ...
AATTAATGTTGGTTATATCGAAACCGTCTAGGTTTATGTAATCCCCTTCAATGTAGAACGTATAGTTGCTTGTACTGTTCCCCATTACTTTGGCGCCCCACCTCAAGTCTGAGACAAGAGATATGCGTGCGCTGGATGTCCCGCTAACCTTGATGTCGACGGCTTCGGTATAGGTGCCCGCGGCCACATGGATGACGGCTCCCGGGCCAACACTGTTGACCGCCCTCTGAATGGTCAGCCAAGCGGAAGATTGAGACCCATCGTTCGAGTCATTTCCCGCCGCGGACACATAATAAACGTTGGTTGGTGTGGGATTCGGCTTCGTATTCCTGGTTGACAAGCCGCAGCTGCACAAAAGGAAGATTGCCACAAACGCCGATGCAACCCCGATTTCAGATTGGACCGAACGCAGTATTGGCTTACTGAAGGATATCTTCAGGGCCCCCGCATTGACACCCGCGCGAAAAGACATAATTCGAGTCTAAAAACTCGCCGGAGGATCAGCCAGATTACCGAAGGGTGCGTATAGTTTGAATTGGGGTCATGAACCTCTGGCGTCTAAAGCGATGCTTCCGGGAGGATCCACGCTGCACAGAACTGCCCTCGGCTCCGGACTTTTCTTTTGCTTCATCTCAAGGCGGGAGGACGGGAACTGTCGCAATCAGCGGGCTAATTTGACAAGGGTCCTTTCGGCGTAGTGCCAGATCACAGGCGGCGGCGCCGGCTTGGAGAGCCGTTCGCAAGGCTGACTCGACCGCTTCCAGATCGGTCCGGCCGCCCTTGCGGCGTTGGGCAAAGATACTGCCGAGCAGTTGGTTTACTTCCCGGGCCACTTCCTGATGGATCGCAGCAGCCGTTTTTTTTCCTGCTCCGTCCAGCCCCCACGTTCCTGCGCGACCGGGCGCAGTCGACAGATCCTGTCGTTGAGAGCGACTAGGTCCTGACTGAGCTTCTGGAAGCGGTGAAACTCGGCGACTTCTTGCTGCGCCTTGCGGAGCGCGGTCGGATTGGGAAAGGTTTCCGTCGCCGTCTTGCCGGATACGCGCCGCGTGAGGCGAAATTGTGGATCGTGTCCCGGGTCGTTGTGTTTAGCGCAGTGGCAGGAAGGCTTGCCGCAGCGTCGGGTCACCGCAGTGATGGAGCCGGGTCGCAGATCACCCAAGCGGAGGAACTCTTCCAGGAGCTCGGATCGTTGGGTTTCCAAAGTGGCGAGGTCGTCAGACATAAGGGTTTCCTTTCTATAGCGCAACTAGTCTGTACGTATAGAGACGCTCAGAATCATGCAATAAAAAAAGGAAATCCGCTAGGTGACCCTTCCATGTCGCACGCCCACTACCACTCCCGTCCTTGCGCACCCCAGAGACGTTGTGACATACTTCGAGCTGTGGGCGTGGAAATTCGACACAAAACAGAGAATTGTCGTTTCCACGTTCTCTGGTGAAGTCAGTGATGCCGAGATTTGGGGTCTCGCCTCCTTGATTCGTTCCCACCCGGACTTCAACCCAAGCTTCTCCGACAATCTACATTTGAGAGCCGCCACGACTCTACAGATGGCAACCGACCCTGGCTCATCTCGACCTGCGGCAGTATCGACATGGAGGCAGGCCCCGATACGGGCTAGGACGGACGCAAGAAACGTCGAATCCCAAAGTCGTAAATGGCAGCACCGATTAAGCCTCCCAGCAAAGGCCCGGCGATCGGGACCCACCAGACGCGGCTTCCGTCGGTAAGACCATTGTTTCGAAATCCGGCGAAAACGGTAAAAAGCCGAGGACCAAAGTCTCGCGCTGGATTGATCGCGTAGCCGTGCATTCCTCCGAAGCTCATGCCGATCGCAACAACCACCAGCCCGAGCATCAGCGGGGTGAGATTTGATCCTGGCGGCGAGTTCCTTTCATCGGTGATTGCGAATGCGAGCAACACGAACAAGGCAGTGCCAATCAACTGATCGAGAAAGCCTGCCCGGGGCAGATCGGGAAACGCAGGAAAGGTCGTGAAGACGCCGGAGGTGGTCGCGAGGCGAGGATCGACCTGCCGGAACGCCGGCAAGTAGTTCCAGTAGACCAACACCGCCGCTGCAAATGCGCCGGATGTCTGCGCAATTACGTAAGGGACTACCTTGCTCCAAGGGAACTTTCGGAAGACCGCCTTGGCCAGGGTCACGGCAGGGTTCAAGTGAGCTCCGGAAATCTTGTCCGCGATGCAAACCCCCATCGTGACAGCCAGTCCCCAGCCGAGCGTTATGTTTGTGAATCCGCCGTGAATGGTTTCTCCGGGGTTATGAGTGGGGAACAGCATCACCATGGCCCCTACGCCGGTACCAAACAAAATGAGGACGCACGTTCCCAGGAACTCCGCAACCAACTCCGCGAACAAAGAGGACTTCGATGCCATTGCATCTCCCGAACCAGGTTGTGGTTCCAGCGCGAAGTAGTCTATCAAGCGGGCAGACCTTGGGGAACTCTCCACCCGCATTCCCCTCCCTATCCGGGTTCAACAAAAGTTGTTTTGCGGGAGCGTGATTCAGATCTCGGGTTTCCAGTCTCTGGTTTCCGCGCCGGTTCTGTCCAGCACCGGCGCTAGGACTCGCTCTGCACGATGGGAACCGATTCGCAGCATCCCGCCGAGACTATTGAGTGGCTATTGATTCCATGAAAATGTCGGCTCCCACCAAGGTCCAGCACAGGCCGCCGTGTGGCTTTGGCAGGGCGCTATTTACTCCGCGCTGCAAGACGCGCTGACGTTTCCTTCGGCCAAGGATGAGCGCGCGCGAGTAAGGCAACTGGCCGGGGGGCAGGAGCGCCAGTGCGAGTTGCTGGCACAGCACGAGGACGCTGTGCGTCGCGAGAACGTAAGGCCCCACGCCGTCTTCTTGCAGCAGCAACCTACAAAGGATCCAATTCGAAATCCAGAATCAAATGGCGCCGAAGGCCGCCAACCGGGCCAGCTGGCCGGAGTCGGATTGTTTACGGTGGGCGAAGATTTTCTGGGGAATTCGCAATGTGGCACGCGACATATGTAGGTTTCGGGATGCGCGCACGCAGCGACCGGGAGATAACCAGTAGCGACGTACCCCTGCTCCCGTGGCAAACTTCCCGAGGCGCGGGCCGCCGCGCACCCGTGTACGGCGGCCCCGCTCTTTGAAATCTGGAGCAAGCGCCGCAGGCTCTTCCTTGCGGCGGGTCGTGCAATTGCGAGCGAGACTTTCGGTGTACGATCATTAACCGTCCGTTGTTAGTTTTCACGCTGACTTGACACACCGATGTGCGAACGCCAGGAATCTCAAGGTTGCGTTCGCGGCAGGGAAAGATCCGGAGGGCCTCGGTATACCCTTCGTCACGAATAAAGAAGAGTTTAGAGCGGAGATGAATCTTCCGTGTCCAGCCCACGGATTCCGCCGTCTCGGACAGCTACTAGTCCTGCAGCTGATGCTCCCGGATCGGACCCCCGCGGGTCGGTCCGTCGGACTGCGTGAAGTCGTCGATGAATACGACCGTCGCCTTTCGCAGTTCCTTAAATTTCACGCTGATGATTGAAGATGCTTGCGAAGAATTCTACTCCGCGATGTCAGGCCCACACGAGGAAGGGGCAAGCCCTGCCGGGCTGCAGCAATGGCTGGCGGCCTATGCTTTTTTCATGCCAATCCCGCCAAAGCGTCTGAGCTGGGGCGAATCGGAGGCAGAAGGAATCCTCGTCAATCTGCCGGCGACATTGTCCATGAACTGCCCAAGTTGGAAACCGCGACTGCAGTGCGAGACACTGCATCTCAATTGATCGCGGATGTGTATGCCGGCAGAGTTCAGCCTCGGGTGGCCGCCGGGTTGGCGCCTTTAATGAATCTTGTCCTTCGCGCGCTCGAGTCTAGCGACCTCGAAGAGCGAATTGCGATTTTGGAAAAGCGGTTGATCGCAGCTGACACGGCTGAGGAAAGGCACAGCAAAAAGACGGCACCGCCTTCGCCGCCGAGCCACTAGCCTATGCTTTCGCGCTGGGCTTGCAACGCGATAAATCACGGCTTGCGATGGGCTCAAGCCGTCGCGTGTTCTGAAGCCATTATGGATTACTAATTGCATTAAGTATCCCGAGGACGCTCGCCATACGCGGGTTAATACGTCACGCCCAGGCGGAGGAAATAGCTTCGGGGCGGGGCGAGGGCAGTGCCGGAGAAGAGTCCCGCGAAGTCCAAGACATTAAGACGATTATTAAAATTTTCGGCGTCGGCTTGCAGGCGCAGGGAGCGAGCTTCTTTCTTGTAGAGTTCGGTGCCAGCGGATAAATCCACGGACAGGGTGGGCTTAATTCGTCCGTCGGTGAAATTCACACGGTTGACCATCTGTTGGCCGTATTCGGCTAGGGCTTGGTCGTAGGTTCCGGTGAATTCGAAGGGCAAGCCACTGCCGTATTGTGTTCCACCCGCAAACCACACCCGCGACGTTACCTGACAACGAATGCGCGCGCGCAGTGTGTGCCGCTGGTCTTGCGAGTCGGGGAAGTGGCCGCGCAGTTGGGTGGTGGCGTTGACAGCATCGTCTCCGACGAACAGGCCACCGGTTACGGGAAACCAGGCATTGCCCACCATGTACGAATAGCTGACGAAACCGGAAAAGCGATTCCAGTTTGGCAATTCAATTTTGCCTTCGGCGCCGTAAATGATTGCTTTGCGGAATGCTATTGGAAAGCTGACCGCAGTGTTGAGGATTTGGTCGTCGTCAGCAAAGTTATTTACATAGCGGCGGAAATAGTTTGCGTCAAAGCGAAACTGGTTGAGGAAGCTTTTGGTGGCGCCGAATTCGAAGTAGTTCCCGTGCGAGGGTTCGACCGGCAGGCGGAGGACGTTGGGGTTGAGAACGGTGACCTGGAGTGAACTGGCGAGAAGAATGTTCTCGAATGACGGCGTCTGAAACACGCGATCGTACGAGGCGTGCACTATCAAGTCAGCGGAGGGAAAATAACGTGCGACAGAAATGCGCGGGCTGAACGCATTTTGATTAACAACTAACTGGTAGTGGTCCCAGCGCAGGCCGGCATTGACGGTCCATTTGCCGAGGTGAATAAGATCCCGAATGAAAGCTGATTGTTCGAGATCGGGACGGTTACCAGTGAACAAGAAAGTGGCGGGAGTACCGGGGTCGAACGGGTAGTCGGGATTATTGGGATTTGCGGTAATGATGTCGCTGAAATTTTCGTGAAGGAAAAGACTGTCGGATTCGGCGCCTGCTTTCCATTCATGGCGACCGTGATGGATGGAGAGGTCGGCGTTGAAATAACCCTCCTTGAAATCGTTGTGCAGAAAAGCGGCAATGGGCCACGCGCCATTGTTGGAGTTGAGATCGTCGGAGTTATCTCGGACCATTCCCCGAATATTCGCCAGCACGTTGGGCGAGAAGATGTGCTGGTAGGAAGCGATACCCATGGTCTCGAAATTGCCGGCGGTCTGGAGTTGGGGAGTTGTGTCTTGCGGATTCCGGAGTTGCGGGAACTGCTGAAGACGCTGGTTGGGAATTTGATAGCGTGCGAGCTCGTGGCGGACGCTGAGCGTCAGCCGATCCGCGGCACTGATGTAGCGGTCATAGCTTAAAGAGAACTCCGCGGTTGTGCCCCGGTTGGTGTAGTTCTCGGGGACCACGGGATTGAGGTAGCGGGCCGTCAGGTTGCCGGAGGCGCTGGCGCCAACGGTGTTGCGGCCCCAGGAGCTATCGGCGCTGGCAAAGACGCCCGCAGTGTCGAAGCTGCCGCCGGAGAGAACGACCTGGCCATGGAGACCAGGCCGGGAGTCGCGAAGCGTGTTGACCTCGATCACACCGCCCATCTTGCGTCCGTATTCCGCGGGGATGCCGCCGGTGTAAATGGTGAGGGAATCAACGTCGTCGGCTTCAATTTCGGGACCTAAGCCGGGCGAGCGATTGTCGGTCAGCGGAATGCCATCGACCACGAATTGCGTTTGATACTCCGAGCCACGTGGATGGAGGACAGCGTTGCCTTCATAGAGCCAGCCGGGCTGAGAGTTGATGAGATCCGGCAGGGAACGGCCAGGCAGCGATGCGGCGCGATCGGCAATAGCTTTCGAGTCGAGATGGTTGATGGTGGTGGTGCGTTCGGGATCAATCAGCGTAGTTTCGGCTGTGACGTTTACAGCTGTGCTCAGGGCTGCGATGTTCAGTTTGACCACGTATTCGGTGGGAAGAGCAGAATGGATTTCGATCAGGCCGTCGTACGGGGAAAAGGATTCGCGCTGGACTCGAAGACGGTAGCGGCCGAACGGAAGATTGCGGATGATGAAGTCTCCGGAATCGTCGGCGGAAAAGGAACGATGAAACTGGATTGCGTCACTGGAGAGCTCGATGGAAGCTCCAACGGGAAGACCGTCGGGACCGGTAATTTTGAGGCGAAGTTCTCCGGCGTTACTCTGCGCTAGAAGCGGAAGAGCGAGAAACAGAATGCCGAGCTTGAGCGCTGAGAGCACAGCGTCGAGTGAAGGTCCATGCTATCAGTTCTAACGATGCGGAACTTTCGCCGTCTCAGACGTTCTGCAGTTTCCAACCAAGCGAATGTCGGACTAAGGATGTCGGCACTAAGAAGGACAACTCCTGGAATGTGACAGTATTTCTGCGGAACCGGCGGCTTGTGGCAGCCACATGTTCGGACTTGTGCAACCAAGCGAACGCCCTGTGTATCAAAGTAGGAAGGATTACGGCGGTTACGCCTCGTCCGCTTGCTTCTACGCGACTCTATATGTTACGAAATAAGATAGTTTCGTAAGTCTGGAATGCAACGTCTCACAAATTTCGAAGGCACCTGGCGCAGGAGTTGGTGTGCGATCGTCATTTTCCTGGCTGTGACCGCGCTGGCTGTGAGCGTTGCGACTCGGTACTGTTCCGTTCAGAATTCTTCGTATTCAGCGAGAACCCTGCATAAACATTCATCTCCCGAGCAAAGCCGGCAGCGGCTGACTAAGAATGCGGCCAACTGGATGCCCCATGTGATGCAAAACGGCGTCCTGGAACCGCCCACGTCCTATCCCCGCGTCGCCCCAGCTGAGCCTCCGATACTCACAGTTCTTCTCGACACCAGCCTGTACAATCGCCCGCCTCCTTTCTGCTGACCTTTTCTCCGTTCTTTTTGTAAATGTTCTTCCCTAGCTGTTGCCATCAATAGGGCTTTGCCTCGTTGATGGGAATGAGATACACGGGGATTTCCGTGCGGCCTGGGGTGGAACTGGCGAGCTCGAGCGACCAGAGCCCCCCCGAATGCTGCCTCCGAAAACAACCGGTTGTGTACAACTAAGGCTCTATATCGCGGTGAAAGATGGGGATCTGAAATTCTAGCTCAGCGGTCGAATTCGTTTAGTCAGGAGTATTTGTCGGTCTTGAATGAAAATCGGATCTTGAAAGGAATCGTACATGGCGGTGGCACCCGTGTTGACTGAGGGGGAGTTGGATGCTCTTCGGCGGTTCGATACCTGCATGATCGCGAACGCGGTCGAAACTTTTAACGTTCGACTGCACAACACGGGATTCACCAACGCCAGCATCCACTGCATGTTTGAAGATGCGCCTCCGATGGTGGGCTATGCGGCGACGGCGCGACTGCGCAGCGGCCAGCCGCCCATGGTTGGCAGCAGCTTCCGCGACCGCGGCGATTTCTGGAACAGCATTCTTGAGATTCCCGCGCCGCGCATCCTGGTGTTGGAAGACAAGGATAATCCGCCGGGGCGCGGAGCTATTGTAGGAGATATGCACTCCGCAATCCTCAAGGCGCTGGGCTGCATCGGCTATGTGACCAACGGCGCGGTGCGAGAGCTGCCTTCAGTTCGCGCGATCGGGATTCAGTTGTTCGCCGGAAGCGTCGCTGTGTCGCATGCCTATGCCCACATTTTCGACGTGGGCGCTGCCATCACCGTGGGCGGGATGGAAGTTCGTCCCGGAGAACTTCTGCACGGCGACCGTCACGGCGTGCTCACAATCCCGCGAGAGATTGCCGCGAAGGTTCCAACGGTTGCGGCGGAAATACAACGGGCAGAGCAGGACGTAATCGACTTTTGCCGGTCCAGCGCATTTTCGGTGGCGAAGCTGGGTGAGGTTATGAAGAAGAGGGCCTAGCGCGGAAACGGCGCGTGAAAAAATGCAAAGAAGGCACGATGACTCAAAACCGCAGTAGCTCGATCGCGCGAAGCCACAGGCCTACGGCAACGAATTCGTTTACGTTGGCGGCCCTCATCATTGCGCTTGCAATCAGCCTGTCTTCTTGTTCGGGCGACCGCTCCGGCCAGGTGCAAGCCGGCGGGCCAACCATTACCGTCGGAGTCACCAAGGTGGTGAAAAAGTCGCTTGGCCGGCACATTACGCTCTCCTCCGAGCTGGTGCCTTTTCAAGAGATTGACGTCTACGCGAAAGAATCCGGCTATGTCAAAAAACTATCGGTCGATTACGGAACGCACGTGAGGGCGGGCCAGGTGATGGCCATCCTTGAGATTCCGGAATTAGAGGCCCAACTGCAGGAAGATCAGGCAGAAATCAAGAATGCAGCCAATCAAGTGACGAGGGCACAGCACGAACTGGAGCGCTACGAAGCGCAATACAAGGCGCTGCACCTTCAGTACACGCGCTTGAACTCCGTTTTTCAGAGCCAGCCCGGCATCGTGGCGCAGCAGGAAGTGGATGACGCGCAGGGAAAGGATCTGGCGGCATCCTCACAAGTCGAGGCCGGCCAGGCGGCCCTGGAGGCTGCCCAGAGCCAGCTTTCCGTTGCCAAAGCGAAACTCGCTCACGATCAAAGCCTCTTTGACTATTCCAGAATCACGGCGCCGTTTGCGGGCGTGGTCACCCAGCGATACGCCAACCTCGGAACCCTCGTTCAGGCCGGGACCAATTCGAGTACGCAGGCGATTCCGATCGTGAAGCTTTCGCAGGATGATCTGTTCCGGCTCGTTATACCAGTTCCGGAGGCGTACGTTCGATACATCCACGTGGGCGATCCCGTGGATGTTCGCGTCCCCTCGCTCAATCGCACGGTCCCTGGAAAAGTTGCGCGGTTCTCGGTGGATGTCAGGGAAGATACGCGAACCATGCACACCGAAGTGGATGTTCGCAATCCGGATCGGCTGCTGGTCCCCGGCTTGTACGCCGATGCGGATTTAACGCTCGAACACAGGGAAGACATCCCCTCAATTCCGCTGCAGGCGGTCAACCACGAGGCCGATAAGACGACGGTGTTTGTCGTGAACGGCAATAACCAGCTTGAAGATCGTGTAGTGACTCTGGGCCTGCAAACTGCCACCGACGCGGAAGTGGTGACTGGCTTACGCGAGGGAGAGCAGGTTGTAATCAGCGATCGAAGTGGATTGAAGCCGGGGGAAAAAGTTGTCGCGCAGCCGGTTCAAGTTATGCAGTATCACGAAAGCACTCAGGAGTAGAACTCAAAGCTTGATGTAGGGGCAGTAGCAAGCGATCAAAAAAATGTCACGTTTCTCCATACGCAATCCGTACTTCATCGTCGTCATATGCCTGGCACTAATGGTGATTGGCGTGACCAGCCTGGTGCGGATGCCTGTCGACCTGTTCCCGTCGATCAATTTGCCTGAGGTCGTGGTGGCGACGTTCTACTCCGGCATGCCGCCCCAGGACATTGAGACGGACATCACCGATCCTTTGGAGCGCTTCTTCACACTTGCCAGCGGCATCGACCACATGGAGTCTCGCTCGTTGTTGGGGGTAAGCATCATCAAGGTGTACTTTCAGCCTGGAACAAGTGCCGATGCGGATGTCACCGAGCTCTCAAATCTTGCCTTAGCGGATCTTAAGCGCCTCCCACCCGGTACGTTGCCACCCGTCGTGCTCAAGTTCGATGCGTCGAGCTTACCGGTTTGCCTGGTCACGCTGAAAGGTGAAGGGCTGAATCAAACCCAGCTTCACGACATTGGACAATTCACCATCCGCAACCAAATCGCAGTGGTGAAGGGAGCGGAGATTCCTCCTCCGTTTGGGGGCAAGTACCGCCAGATCATGGTCTACGTCGACCCCTACAAGTTGGCTTCTCGCCAACTGAGCCCGATGGATGTCGTGAATGCGGTCAACAATTCCAACCTGATCTTGCCCGCCGGCGACGTCAAGATGGGATCGTTCGACTATTACGTTTACTCCAACAGCCTGGTCAACAACATGGATGAGCTGGGCAAAGTTCCCGTCAAGACCGTGGGAACCTCCTCGGTCACGGTAAACGATATAGGGAAGGCCGAAGATGCGAATCAAATCCAGTACAACCTGGTGCGCGTCGACGGCCAACGGTCGGTGTATCTGCCCATCATGAAGCAGGGTGGTGACACAAACACCATCCAGGTCGTCGATGGCATACGGGATATGATCGGCCATCTCTACGACATTCCCAAACAATTGGAGGCCATGGTTGTGTTCGATCAGTCAGCCTTCGTGAAGGAAGCCATCAAGACGCTCCTCCATGAAGGCTTGATCGGTCTGATCCTCACGAGCCTGATGATTTTGATTTTTCTGGGGAGCGTTCGCGCAACTTCGGCGGTCTTCCTTTCCATTCCACTTTCTGCCCTGGCTACATTCGTGGTGTTGTACATGATGGACAGCACCATCAACACCATGATCCTCGGGGGACTGGCGCTGGCTTTCTCCCGCGTGATCGATAACTCGGTGATCTCGCTCGAAAATATTTACCGTCACCTGGAGATGGGTACCGCGCCCGAAGCCGCTGCCGAGGTGGGAGGGTCGGAAGTAAGCCTTGCGGTACTGGCAGCGACGCTGACGACCGTCGTGGTGTTTTTCCCGGTCACGTTTCTTTACGGCGTTAGCAAGTTCCTTTTTACCGCGCTCGCGCTGGCTGTGGTGATCTCCCTCTTTGCCTCTTATCTTGTGGCGATGACCGTGATTCCGCTGTTCTGTTCGCGCTTCTTGAAGGCGGTGCCGCACGGCGCGGGACACGCGGAGGCCGAGGGGCAAATCGGAGCAGAGCGCAATCGCTCATGGTGGGACCGGTTCAACGCCGGGTTCAACCGCATGTTCAACCGGCTCCTGGATTTCTACGAGTGCTGGGTGCGGCGGGCAGCGCAGCGCCCGGGCCTCACCGTGGCTGTCCTGAGCGGGGTATTTGTGCTCAGCTTGGCCCTCTATCCACTGCTGGGGCTGGCATTCTTTCCGCAAACCGATGCCGGGCAATTCACCATCAATCTGAAAGTCCCCACCGGTACGCGCATCGAAGTCACCGAACAATATGTGGCCAAGGTGGAAGATCTGGTCCGTCACACCATCGGCGCCAAGGATCTGAAGATGGTGGTCTCGAATGTGGGGGTGGTACCGGATTTTTCTTCGCTGTACACAACCAATGCGGGGCCGTACACGGCCACGATCCAGGTGGCGCTGCAGGATTCGCACAGCAAGAGCAGCTTCGCGTACATGGATCAAGTGCAGAAGGAGATGGCGCGGCAGTATCCCGATATTCGGACGTTTTTCTCCAGCGGATCGATGGTGGATGCGGTGCTGAACATGGGGATGCCGGCGCCGATCGATGTGCAGGTGAGCAGCCCGGATTTGCACCAGATTTATGGAGTAGCGCAGGACTTGGCGAGCCAGATACGTAGTCTGCCGGGGATAGGGGAAGTGTATATTCCGCAGGATTTGAACTACCCGGCGTTGCGGCTGGACGTGGATCGGGTGCATGCGGCGGAGTTGGGCCTGACGCAGAAAGACGTTGTGGACAACGTGATCACGGCGCTGAACTCAAACTACATGATCGCTCCGAACTACTGGGTGGACCGCAAGAGCGGCAACGATTACTACCTAACCATCCAGTACTTTGAAAAGGGCCGCGCTGCCATCCACAACTTCACCGACCTCACCAACATTCCAATTCACGCGCCTAACCTGCGACAGCCCACAACCCTGGATAGTGTCGTGAAGCTGGAGAACGTCCAAACCCCAACCGAGGTCGACCACTATCAGATTCAACGGGTCATGGATGTGTACGTGACCCCGGCAACGGAGGATCTTGGAAAAGTTTCCGATGAAGTTGCGCGTCTCATTCCCAAGCTCAAAGTTCCCGAGAACGTGCGCATCAATATGCGGGGCATGGTACAGGGCATGAACGCGTCATTTCGCAGCTTTGCCATTGGCCTGTCGCTCTCGGTCATTCTGCTTTACCTCATCCTGGTGGCGCAGTTCAAATCGTTTAAAGATCCATTTCTGATTATGCTTGCCATTCCGATGGGCTTCATCGGAGTGCTGATCATTCTTCCTCTGACGGGTACCACGCTCAATGTCATGTCGCTCATGGGCATCTTGATGTTGGTGGGCATCTCGGCATCGAACAGCATTCTGATCGTGGAATTCACTCACCGCCTGGAAGAACAAGGCAAGGCGATTGAAGAAGCCGTGATTACGTCCTGTAGAGTGCGCCTTCGCCCCATCCTGATGACTTCGCTGGCGACGATCATTGGAATGGTCCCGATGGCGCTGAAACTTGGTACGGGAAGCGAGCAATATGCTCCTCTGGCCCGCGCCATCATCGGAGGACTGACCGTTTCCGTCGTGCTGACTGTTTTCATCGTGCCGGCCGCCTACTTGCTGGTTTATCGCAATCGGCAGACGGCTACACAACCAACGGCTACACAACCATCGGATTAAGAACGAGCCATGTCCGTGGAATAAGTAATTACGAGGCCGGTAAGAATTAAATGCCAGGATTCTCGATTCGCAATCCGTTTTTCATCATCGTCATCTGCCTGATGCTCCTGGTCATCGGCGTGACCAGCCTGGTCCGCATGCCCGTGGACCTGTTTCCGTCGATCAATTTGCCCGAGGTTGTGGTGGCCACTTTTTACTCGGGCATGCCGCCCCAGGACATTGAGACGGATATTACCGACCCCCTGGAGCGTTTCTTCACCCTGGCCAGCGGCATCGACCACATGGAGTCGCGCTCGTTGCTGGGCGTGAGCATCATTCGCGTGTATTTCCAGCCTGGAACCAACGCTGACGCCGATGTCACTGAACTCTCGAATCTTGCTCTAGCCGACCTGAAGCGCTTGCCCCCCGGAACTCTGCCACCGGTCGTTCTCAAGTTCGACGCCTCCAGCCTTCCGGTGGCATTAGTCACAGTCAAGGGGCCGGGCCTTAACGAAACTCAGCTCCACGACTACGCCCAATTTCAGATTCGCAATCAGATCGCTGTCGTGCAAGGAGCGGAAATTCCTCCACCGTTTGGCGGCAAATACCGCCAGATCATGGTATACGTCGATCCCTACAAGTTGACCTCACGCCAATTGAGCCCGATGGACGTGGTAAAAGCCGTTAACGATTCCAACCTGATCTTGCCCGCGGGCGACGTCAAAATCGGCTCTAACGATTATTACGTCTACTCCAACAGCCTGGTCGACAACATGAAGCAGTTGGGAGAGGTTCCCGTGAAGACCGCGGGGACCTCCTGGGTTTCGGTAGACGACCTGGGCAAGGCGGAAGATGCCAATCAGATCCAGTACAACGTGGTGCGCGTCGATGGACAGAGATCCTGCTACATCCCCATCATGAAGCAGGGTGGAGACACGAGCACGATTGACGTCGTGAACGGCATCCGCAGTCTGGTCGGGCATCTCTACGACATTCCCAAGCAGATGACGGCCACCGTGGTTTTCGACCAGTCGGTCTATGTGAAGGAAGCGCTGAAGACTGTGCTCCACGAAGGTGTCATCGGACTGGTTCTGACCAGTCTGATGATTCTGATTTTCCTGGGCAGCGTTCGCGCCACCACCGCCGTTCTGCTCTCGATTCCGCTCTCCGCCCTGGCTACCTTCGTCGTGTTGTACATGTGGGGAAGCACCGTCAATACGATGATCCTGGCCGGACTGGCGCTGGCCTTCTCGCGCGTGATCGATAACTCGGTGATCTCGCTCGAAAACATTTACCGTCACCTGGAGATGGGCGCCGCTCCCATGGTTGCCGCCGAAATTGGAGGAGCGGAAGTCAGCCTG
>Ga0185299_10005607_pt1 | contig 13981 bp, 13 predicted proteins | sample PaiPotPPA55metaG_FD_128002 | JGI IMG/M metagenome (GOLD analysis project Ga0185299, IMG submission 128002) | Iron sulfur acid spring bacterial and archeal communities from Banff, Canada, to study Microbial Dark Matter (Phase II) - Paint Pots PPA... ...
AATTGGCAATTAGCGTTTAGCAATTCGGCTTGCGGAAGTTGCGAAGACGTTCAATATTCTTGAAGGCAGCAAAAAAGCGGGCCAGCTAACGGCTAATTGCTAACTGCTTTTACTACTGCGGCCCCGACGAATCGTGCGCGGGAGGAGTAGCGGGCGCTGGCGAAACCGGAGCCGTATTTACACGCGGTCCCGGATCGGCACTGTGCGACGTAGGACTCAAGGACTCCGCGTGCGGCGCGGCTGGCTCCGTGGTCATCGCGCTCTCCGGATTCAGCAGATGGTCGTGTCTCGGCCCCAGCCCCAGGCTGATCAGAGCACGCGCGTCGGGCACGGTCTTCGATTGCCAGCCGTGATCGGCCTGATAACGCCGCATGGCGTCTTCACTGGACTGATCCCACCTGCCGGCCGCTTCGCCGCTCAGATAGTGCTCGCGGATCAACGCTTCCTGAATGGCCTGCGCCCGCTCCGAGTCAATCTTCTGCTGGCCCCGCGCAGTCGTCTTCCTCTTGCCATTCTTGCGCGTGCTCGCGTATTTCGATTTTCCGTTGTGAGCCGCGGAGGCCGTACTCGATTTTGGATGCGCGCCCGCAGCGGGATGCGATGCCGCATGGGGCTTGGCTGGAGAGGACGAGTTTGCTCGGGAGCCTTTCGCAGTAGCCACGTGTTTCTTCGGGGCCGTCTTGGGCTTGGTGGTCGTGGTCTTGGTGCTGCCAGCCTTCGAGCTTGCAGCAGACTCTTGTCCCTGCGCCGCGCGCGGCGCGGCGCAGGCACACATCAAAGCTAGAGTGCAACCCGCACCCAGCCACTTTCGTATTTTCGCGCGACGCTTGCGGCTCGGTTCCAAAGGCATCCCTCAGAAGTTCAGTGGCCAGTGTTCAGTGCTCAGTGGCCAGCAAAACCCTTTGCCCGATTCTGTCGGCCCTCACCGGACACTGACCACTTTCTTCTGCGCCAAAAGTAAAGCCCAACAGAAGCTGGCATTGTTAATCATTCCCCATCGAAGCAGGCAATGCCAGTTCCCATTGGGCTAGTCCCTGGTTACGGAAGTGTCCCGGCCATGAAGATGGTCCCATCGGAAGCGGTCGAACCCCGCGGACGCACCAGGAACACGGCGTCCTGCCCGCTCTTCAGGCTCGATTCTACCTTGGCGAAATCCTCTTCGTTGTTGACCGGCTGCTTGTTGACCTCCAGAATGACGTCGCCCCGGCCCAGGTTGATGTCCTCGGCAAACGACCCCGGCTTCACGTCCTGCACGATCACGCCTTTGCCGGCCGGCATGTCCAGCCGCTCGGCCATCTCGGGCGTCAGCTTGCGGACCGAAATCCCTAACTTGCTCTGTTTGGGCGTACTGTCATCGCCGCCTTCCCGGTCCTCGCCCAGGCGCGCGGCGAACAACTTGGCGCGGTCGGCAATGGTTACAGTCGTCTCCTGCGCCTTTCCATTGCGCAGGAAGTTGATCGCTACTTTGGCGCCCGGCTTGCGCGCGGCAATCTCGGCCACCAACTCCGATCCTTTTGTTACTTTATGGCCATCGACGGTGGTAATGGTGTCGCCGACTTTCAGCCCCGCCTGATCGGCCGGACTGCCCGCCACCACGCTCGACACGGTTATTCCCGTGCCAGCGCCATACACTCGAGCAATCGCTGGATTCTCCACCGAATCAAACATGATGCCGATCGAGCCGCGCGCCACCCGGTGATCGGGACCAATCAACTGGTTGTAGACCTGCACAACGGTGTTCGAAGGAAGCGAGAAGCCTACGCCCGCGTAGGCGTTAGTCTCACTCAAAATCGCAGTATTGATGCCGATGACTTCGCCGCTCATGTTGACCAGTGGACCACCCGAGTTCCCCGGGTTAATCGCGGCGTCGGTCTGGATAAACGTCTGGAACTGCCGCCCAGGCACAATGTCGCGGCCCTTGGCCGAAACAATACCGGCCGTCACTGTACCCACTTGCCCGAAAGGACTGCCGATAGCCAGCACCCAATCGCCCACCTCCATGCCGTCGGAGTTGCCCAACTTGGCTGCGGGAACGGCCCGATCCAGGCTGATCTTGATGACCGCCAGATCCGTTTCCGGATCTGCTCCGATCACTTTGGCGTCATGCTGCACGCCCGGGGGATCGTCCTGCAGCCGCACCCGGATGCGGTCCGCTTTCTCCACCACATGCCGGTTGGTGACGATGTAACCCTTCGCATCCACGATCACGCCCGAACCCAGCGAACGCTCGCGGATCGAGCCCTCGCCGCCGCCCTGCCCGCCAAAAAAGCGGTTGAAAAAGTCGTCCATCTCATTCCCGCCGTTTTCCTGGTCATCGGGAACCTGCGACCCACGACGCCGGTGTGGATTCTTGATGGTCGATTCCGTATTGATGTTGACCACGCTCGGCCCCAACTGCTTGGCGATCTGCGAAAACGCATTGGAAAGTTGCTGCGGCGCCGGCACCGATAGCGGAGTCGCATCCGAACCCTTCTGCCCTTCTTTGCCCTTCACTCCGAAAGAAACTATGCTGCCAATCAAAATACCCACCACCAGCGTAGCCACAATGCTGAACGAATAGGCCCACCGATGGGTCTTAAAACGCACCCAAATTGCCTGCGAATCCATATGCCTGCTTTTCCTCCGAGATCTGTTCGAACCTTTAATTATACCCGTTTGCCAAGCCAAGTTCCCCACTCCGAGGCTATCTCGAGTATGCGATCACACTATGCAATCACGATGAGTTAGACGCACAAACTGCCCATTTCGTTTTATCGGGACAGAGGAAATGACTACCGGCAAAGTATTGATAATACAAAACAACTAGCCGTGGACTGCCCATGTGAGGACCGCCCTCGGCTGCCTGCCCTGAGCTCCGGAGGGTGCGTCGAAGGAAGCTCGACCGGCTTCCTCGTCGGAGGTGTCAAGCCGAGGCCCTACTTCTCCTCATACACGGACTTTCCCCCAACCACAGTGCGCAGCACCTTCGTCGCCAGCACTTTTTCCGCAGATACCGCCGTCACGTCACGGTCGAGCACCACAAAATCTGCCAGCATCCCCGGCACCAGCTCGCCCTTTTCTTTCTCCTCGAATTCGGCAAAGGCCGACCCGGTTGTGTAAGCCGCAATAGCCTGATCCATGGTCAGCTTCTGCTCGGGAAAAAATTCCTCCTTGCCGTTTTCGCTCCGGCGCGACACGGCCGCATACAGCCCGCGAAACGGCGACACTGGTTCCACTGGAAAATCCGTGCCAAAGGCCAGCGTCACACCTTTATTCAAAAACGCCGCCCACATGTAGCAGTCCGCCGCCCGCTTCGGCCCCAGCCGCTCCTTCGCCCAGCGCATGTCCGTGAGCAGATGGCTGGGCTGCATCGAGGCGACCACCTTCAACTCCTTAAACCGCGCAATCTGTGCGGGCGTTGTAACCTGCGCATGCTCAACCCGCAGGCGGAAATCGTCACCGCCATTAGCACCTTTCACTTTCTGCTCGCGCGCAGCCTTCTCGGCTTCGGCGAAAGCATCCAGCGCCATCTGCACGCCCTTATCCCCAATGGCGTGAAACCCAAGCTGGAAGCCCGCCAGCACACGCTCCTTGGCCATTTCGTTCAGCTTGGCCGCATCGTAGCGCGGCAAGCCTGTGTTCGTGGGATCATCGGCATAGGGCTCGAGCAGTGCCGCCGTGTGTCCGCCCACCGAACCATCCATAAATCCCTTCAGCATCCCCGTGTGCAGCATCAGATCCGGCTGCGGATGCGAGTCGCGCTTCTTCTTCAAATCTTCGACGGAATCGTTAAAGTCCAGCCATTCAGAAATTCGCGCCGTCAGCTTGCCTTCTTTTTCAAGCTCCTCGTAAATCAGGAAATTCTGCCATTGCGGCGAATAGTCCTGAACCGTAGTCACACCGTGCGCCGCCATGTCCGCTAGAGCCACTTCAATTCCCTGCCGCCGCATATCGTGGGTCGGCGGCGGAACCACCGACCGCACCGCCTGCACCGCCGTATCGCGTAGAATCCCCGTAGGCTGGCCGTTCGCATCCCGATCAATCTTGCCGCCTTGCGGATCCTTGCTGGCGATGGTGACGCTAGCCAACTGCAGCGCATGAGTATTCGCCACAGCAAGGTGCCCATCCACGCGATCCAGAAACACTGGATGCCCACTCGAAACTTCATCCAGATCCCAGCGGCTGGGCAGAGCTTTCACCGGCCACATGGTCTCATCCCATCCTCCGCCCAGAATCCATTCGCCGGGCTGGGCTTTTTCCACCTTAGCGAGCACGCGCTGACGGAATTCCTCCAGCGTCTTCACTCCCTTCAGGTCGACACTCAACTTCTGCAATCCGGCATCGGCGAGATGCATGTGCGCGTCGTTAAATCCCGGCATCACAAAGTGCCCACCCAAATCAACGACCAACGTCTGCGGCCCCTTAAGCTTCTCAATCTCGGTATTCTTGCCCACTGCCTGAATGCGGTCCCCACGCACCGCAATGGCCTCCTGGCGGAGAATCGAACCAAACTGCGAAGTCGCCTGCACACCCGTATAAACATTCGCGTGGATGAAGATGATGTCAGCCTTCGGTTTGGAATCTATCGCGGGAACAGAGTTCTGAGCCCGCACCCACGCTCCGGAAAAGACGGTCATACAAGCGGTAGTAACGAGGATCAAGTCACGAAGTGACGGCATGTGAAAGCCCGGCACGGCAGTGCCGGGTCGAGCATCGAAAAGAGAAGCAGTCCCGGAGGGACGGCGCGACCTCGACGACCACACCTTCAACGCTGCCGGCCGTAATGTTCCGAATCTCCCCATCATTCCCCCACCCCCGCTCCCGCCAGCGCCAGCATCGTCAATAGAATCCGCTTCAACCCCAACTCCCGCCCGTTGGAATCAAACCATTCCTGCAAGGTATGGGCCCCGCCACCCGAACCGCCGCCGCCGACCGCAATCGCCTCCAGCCCGAGCGACAGCGGAATATTCGCATCAGTCGACGCCCGCTGCACCTGCGCTGCATTATTCAATTGCACATCCACCGCCCGAATCACGTGCAGAATCCGCGCGCCCACCCCCAACTCTCCTGCCGGACGGTTCCCGATCGCCAGTACTTCGCAATTCACTCCCGAAGGCCGCCTCTGCACCCGCGACCGCATCTCCGCTGTCATCGTCTCGTCTTCCACCGCGCGATTCAGCGCCAGCCGCAGCGCCTGCTCTAACCGTTCCATGTCAGCCATCGAGGTCGAGCGGATATCCACCTTCATACTCGCCGACTCCGGAATCGAATTCACCGAAGTGCCGCCGCGAATCACTCCAATGTTGAAAGTCGTCTTGGGCGTGGCAGGCACCGGCGTAGCGACAAATGTTTCAATCGCCTTGGCCAGAATCACGATCGGATTGGGCGCGCCAAAGTCGCTCCACGAATGCCCTCCCGGACCGCGCACAATCACTTCAAAGCGCCGGCTGCCCAAAGCTTCGGCGACAATCGTGTCCGAGCCCGCGCCGTCGAGCACCACGCTGTACGCAATCGAATCCTTCCACCGTGGTGTGGAGAAAATATGCCGCATGCCGCGCAGGTCGCCCTCGCCCTCCTCGCCCACGTTGCCGATAAACACAAACGGCAGCGCATGCCGCAGCCGCACCGCGCGCAGCAACGCCGCGATAGCCAGCATCGCCGCTACGCCCGCGCCATTGTCGGAAACCCCCGGCCCATAAAGCCGGCTGCCTTGCTGCCGGATATTCAGCGGCGTGCTGGCCGGAAACACGGTATCGATGTGAGCGCTAAGCGCCACGTGCCGCTGTCCCAACCCAGATCCCATGAATCCAGGATGCACGCCGAACACGTTCCCCACATCATCAATGCGAACATCATCCAGCCCGACTTCGCGAAAGCGCTCCGCCAGCCAGGCCCCGCGCGCCGACTCCCCAAACGGAGGCGCCGGAATCCGCGCCATCTCCATCTGCCACTGCGCCAGTTGCGGCTCCTGCGTGCGCAGCCAGTTGTAAGCCGACCGCACCTCCGGCGTTGCCGCGATCCGCGCCACATCCTGCTGTAGCGCAGGCGCAACAGCCGCCATATCCGCACGTGGAGGAGTGGGGCTCATGGAAAGTATTCGGTTATCTTACAACGCATGGGAAGGAATTGGGATTGGCTAGTGGGGAAAGGGCAGGTTACGGCAGGGTGGTAATCACGTGCGCGAGAAACACACATCTGGGTGCCCGATTTCTCGCGTTCTTTGCGAGAAGTGGGGCTCTTCGTTGTACCGGATCGGCTGCAACCATCACTCCTTCTTCCGTGCCTCAGCCTCCGCCAGCCACCCGCGTCGCAGGCTTTCTGGCGGGATGCTAGACAGCAAGGGCTTGATATCAAGGATAGGCGTCCCATCCAGCATATCGACGCCCCGCACATGCAACCCAGGACCTTCGCGCCGAAGCAACTCAACAACAGTCAACCCAATCGGATTCGGACGACGCGGAGACCGCGTCGCAAACACACCGTGCGGTCGATTGTCAGAAGGCGGCGTCCCCAGCAATTCGAACCCATGAGATCGAGCAAACTCCCAGAGGACGACCAGATGCGAAAACCCCTCAATGTCCGTGAGCCCCGCCTCAAACTCCGGCAGGATCGCAAGCACTCCGTCAGCCTCGTGCTTAGTACCAAGCCCCCTGGGCACTTCGCTAGCGTCCTTATACGGACTCCTCACAAATCCAATCGGCCGCGACGTAAACATAGGGAAATGCCTCTTAAAAGGCGTGGGAAGAAACTTGAGGATTGGCGCGGCGCAGTGCTGATCCTGATTACTCCGCGTTATTCCGCATCGAGTGTCGCCTGCACTGTAACCTTGCCACCCGCCGTTAAGCTGATCGTACGACTCCACGTCTTGTGACCCTTCGCTTCGATGCGAACCGCATAAGCGCCCGCTTCCAACTGAACGAGCGAAGGAGTGTTCCCCATAAAGTTGTTGTCAACATAAATGTCAGCCCCTGGGGGTTCCGACGACATCATAACCCCAGCTACGTTGGATGGGGAATTGTTCTGATCGCCCTCCTTACTAGGAGCAGGGCCCGGGTCACCTTTTCTTTCGACATGCACAGCCCGTTTGACGCTGGGAGCCGGGCTCGATTACTCAGGCGGCGACGATGAATTCGAATTGTCGAGGCTGGGCTTCGCTCCGATCGGTCCAATATAAGCCGAGGTCTCAACCCGATAGGTTCGGGCCTTGCCATCGAGATCAACGGACAATTTGCCACCCTGAACTGAGCCCTTTAGCACTTGGCCCGCCGAAAGCGCCCGGCAGTGAATCCTCCAGACGAGGCCTCCGCCGCAAGAAACGATGTATCCGACGTGATTTGAGCCGACCACCAGCGCGACGTGATAGACAAGCGGAACCCCGCTACCTGCCGTTGAGTCGCAGCTTATCTGCGCTCCATCCCCCTGCCCAGTAATCGAGCAGCTTAAGTGTTCACTCTCCCCAGTGTGCACGACAACACGGTCGGTGCGCAACACTGCGAAATCGCTTGGAGCGGGAGAAGCTTGCTGCCCCTGGCTGCAAATGGCCAAAGAGAGACCGAGCGAGATTACAAACTGTCGTCTCATGCAATTTAGCTTTCTTGAACTTTTCGGGGCGGCCTGCCAACAGCAAATTCGGGGGGCTTCATCATCGGATCCAAGGAACACCGAAGTCAAGGGTAATTTCAGGAGCTACGCAGTTTGTTGATCAAAGCTGTAAACGTTCCGCGCACACTTGCTGGAGCCCCCATTTTTCCAGAGATGTCGACCAACAAGACCTCGCCCGAGCTAGCCCACTCCGCCTTGAACCTCCTGATATCAAGAGCGCCTGCCTCGGTAAAAATCTCAGCGCGATCATCCCGCCGCAGAGTGAGGAGGCTTCTGTTTTTCCGGACCGCGATTTCGAGGCCATCGCCCCCGACCAGCGATGCACCGAGCGAAGCAAGGTACCCAGGGTCTTGGCACAAGTTCAAGATTTCGTTCCACGCCTTCCCGAACGGATCACTGAAGCGGGCTTCGGTCATCTGATTTCCCCTTGTTCAGGTTATCCCAGACGCCATCACTATGCCAGTCGGCCACCTGCTCCACATCTTGATCTTGCGGCCTGAAAAGTAGGAACGCCTGCACTGAGGCGTGTTTTTCCACAGCCTCAGTGTGACATCTAACCTTGCCTCGGCCAGTCAATCGCGAGATCATAGTCAAGGCGGACGCAGTGCCGCACGCCGTATCGGCGAGAGCAGTAAGTTCTTTGACAATCGAATAGCCGAATATCCATGAGCTAACTCCTTATCCCATAATATTTTACAATCAACTCCTTTGCGATCAATGATTTAGGAGGATCCAGCGCAAAGCCGTTGATAGCGGTTGACTGATTCTAAAGGGCTTAGCAAGAACGTGGGCCTCGCTAAACTATTGATTGCAAATATTTTACCGCTAAGTCCTTTAGAACATATATTTTAGCAGGATCGATTTTGCTATGTAACTGATTCGAGAGATTTTAGCCAGAATTGATCTGCGTTTTTATTTTAATCTGGATTCTCAGGCCAGAAGGCGCTCCACGCCAGCTCTTTGTTCCACCGCAGCCACAAGTTTCCTAGTAGCCGGAACTGCGATCCCATGACGGCGAGCGCCACGCAGAATCGGTCCCGCGATAGCGTCCAACTCCGGAGTCTTGTTCTGCTCAACGTCCTTCTGCATCGAGCTGCGCATGTTTGCAGGGAAGCCTGTTACCCCGGCGAGTACTTTTTCGGCATCCACCTTCGCACCCTCAGCCACAGCCACGGCGCACGCCTCCCGCACACAAGCCTCGCCCAGGCTTCTCAAGTGCGGATCGGCAAGAACCTCGCCGACAGTTTTATCCGCGGCAGTTGTGCTCAAGGCGAAGGGTGCCAGAAAAACCAGCTTGCTCCACATCAGCGTCGGTTCATCGTCGACGAAGGCACACGTGAAGCCAATTTGCTGAAGCTGATCGAGCGTGCTGCCAAGCACAGCCCGCCCCGCCGACAACACATTCAACCGCGCAAACGGAGTGCGATGGACGATGCGACCTGGACTGACGCGCTCCATCTCGCCCGCAATCGTGGCCGGGATCACAGGCTCGGCACCGTAGCGAGCGCGCAACAGAGCGACATGGTCGATGCCATTCAGCAATGGAACGATGGCTCGCACCGAATGAGGATTCTTGAACGCGGCCAGAGCCGATTCCAACTGGGTAGCCTTCACTGTGATCCACAGCGCGTCGACGGCCGGTACTTCGGCGGCGACGGCGACCTCCACCGTGAAATTGCCGAAAGGACTCTCGAGACGAAGTTGCTTGGGATACTGCGAGAGCGATTCGCGCCGCACTATCAGCGTGACGGAAGCTCCAGCGCGCGCCAGGCAAGCGCCCATCATGCCGCCAACGCCGCCGGCCCCCAGAATCGCATGTCGCATGGGTTTAGAAATGTGATCGGGCATAAACCTTGGATTCGCGGGAAGTCAGTTCTGCTTCACGGCAGCCGGCAAACACTCCACCACCTCAGCGTCGCTCAGCGTATGGTCGCTGGCTTTGGCGCGCTGATAGATGCGGTCCACCAGATCGTCGGTCGCCGGAATGCCGCGCCGCTCCAGCCAGAACAGCACATTCGACTTTCCGCTCATCGGACCGATGTCGATGATCTGCTCCAGCCCAAACATATGAGACGGCACACCAGAGTAAACCGTGTTCGCCAACTCGACGTCATTTTTCTTGAAAGCCTTGATTACCGCAGCGGCATGCACACCCGTAGCCGTGCGGAACGCATCGTCGCCCACCACCGGATAGTTCGCCGGAATCGGCACGCCCGTCGCCCGCGAAACCGCCTGGCAATACTGTTTCAGTCTGGTGAGGTCCTGCTCAGCCCAAGGCGCAATGCCCATCAGCTTCAAATTCACCAGCATCTGATCCATCTGCGTATTGCCCACACGCTCGCCGATGCCAATAGCGCAGCCATGAACGCAATCCGCGCCTGCAATCAACGCTGCCATCGAGTTAGCGATCGCCAACCCGCGATCGCTGTGCCCGTGCCAATCCACACGAATCTTTTCCCCGGAAGGTTTCACCACTTCGCCGATCACAAACCGCACCAGCGCGAGCGCGCCCATGGGCGTGGCATGTCCGGCAGTATCGCAGATCACGAGGGCCCGCGCGCCGCAGCTAATCGCCGTAGCATAGAGCCGCTTCACCGTCTCCGGATCGCAGCGCGACGTGTCTTCGGTCACGTACATCACGTCGAGGCCCAGTGAAACCGCGTACTTCACGGCCTTCTCGGTGGTTTGCAAAAGAAAATCGTCGGACCACCCTTCAGTGAATCTTCGAATCGGGCTCGATCCGATGAACGTCGCCGACTCGATGGGCAGACCCGTCTTCTGCACGATCTCAGCGATCGGACGAATGTCGTTTTCATGCGTGCGCGCCGCACAGTTGGCGCGAATCCTCATCTTGTGCGCCACGATTTCCCGCGCCAGCGCCGTCACATGTTCGACCGCGCGCGGACCGGCGCCCGGCAATCCAAGATCGAGCGAGTCGATCCCGAGCGCCTCCATCAGATGAAGAATTTCAATTTTCTCGGCGATCGAAGGATCGCGCACCGAAGGCGACTGCAGCCCGTCGCGCAGGCTCTCATCGTTGAGCAGCACGCGCCCCGGCGGCTTTAGCCCCGGCGGATAATTCTTGTTCCAGTCGTAGATGAGTTCCGACGTGTTCATGAAAAAAACGCTGCTGGCTTCTAGCTCCTGGCTTCTAGCTACGGCCAGCTTGGCTAGCAGCCATAAGCTAGGAGCTAGAAGCTATTTCTCTTTCGGCGGCAAGGTCAGCCCAAATACCGAAATCATCCCCTGCCCGGCGACGTTCACCTTCGCTTCCGCGGGATTCGGCAAGTACAAAGTCTGGCAGTGCTCGCAGCGGTAGACCTCGGCGTCCGGTCCCCACGCCTTCTCCACGTCGCCGCAGGCTTGCTCGACTACGTCGGTGGTGTAGAACCAGCGCTTCAAATGGCCGCCGCAGAACTTGCCCTTCTCGTTTTTCTCATTGCAGGCGCGCTGCCCAGCCTTCTTGATCTTGACCTTGTGATGAGGAAGCTGCGGAGGAGTTTGCGTGCCCGAAGCTGCAATTTCGCCAGTCGCCAAAGCCCTTACCCTCGTTCGGGCGGCGCTCGCGCCGCCCGGATTCAGTCCTACGAGCGTCATTGTACTCGAAGCCGAAAGCGAGGCCAAAGCCCGCGGTATCGTATCCTAAAGTGGTAGCAGCGGTGCGGCAGCGCCGGAGTGAGCATCCTATGAGCCGTGATCCTTCGAACCGTGATCCTTTGAACCGTGATTCTTTGAAGCACGATCCGCTTGGCGTGAAAAAAAGTTTCCTGACCGGCGCGGCGATTCTTCTCCCGCTCGCGCTTCTGCTCGGCCCAACTAGTGCCCAGACGCCGCACAAGAACGACGCTCGAAGCAGCGCTCTGACGAACGTTCAACTCGAACTGGTGCGGACTGAAACCGGCTTTTTCGAAGCCTGGAAGAACAGGGACCAAGCCTATTTCCGCGATCACATACCCGAGAATGGTGTGTTCTGGGGCGAGTACGGAACCTTCTCCCGCGAACAGCAACTCGCCGAGCAGCAGGCTTCTGCGAAAGCCTGCACCGTGGAAGGCTACGGCCTCTCCGACTTCGGAGCGCTCCCGCTGGCCACCGGCGCATATCTGCTCACGTACAAAGTCGACCAATACGCTACCTGCAACGGAGAGAACGCGCCGATCCACATGAACGGCAGTTCAATCTACATTCTCAAAGCCGGCCGCTGGCAGGCAATTTACCGCGCAAAAGTGCCACTGAAGAATCAGAGCTAAGAAACTAAGGAACTCATGATCACAAGATGCAGATGCTGGCCGCGGGCGGGGTGAAGGCAATCTCGCCGCTTCTGCTTTCCCTGCCCGAGGGTCACGAATACCGCGTCATCTTCATGCAGAGGCCGCTCGCCGCTGGCATCGCAGGAAGTGATGCTGCATCACAGGAGAACCGCTGAAGCAGGTACCGACAATTCCGTGATCGCTACGGCATTCGAGAAGAACCTGCGCGCAGTCAACGCCTGGCTCGACAGCGAGGCTTTCGTAAAGCGCAGCGTGTTCCGTATCACGAAGTACTGCGCGATGCGGGAGCATCGCGCAGAAGCTTACGCGGTTTTTGGGAATCCACTTGGACAGAGCGATGACAGATCAGGTCGACGGGAGCCTCTACTGGAACCGCTCGGAGTAGTGCACGGAAGGTGCGCGTTCAGAACTCCCGCTTAGGTCTTGCCTGATCGGCGCCCACGCGCCCTGAGGTAATTTCCGCCTCATAGTAACTCTCGCCCTTCAGCGGTCCCCCCGCCATGCGCCGCAACATTGCTATCTGGCCGACGTGGGTCAGCGCGTCGGCAACGGGCCCCTGAAGAAGCTTTTCCGGCGAAGCCCGCAGCGGTTCATGTGAAGCCAGATAATCGTCAAGCCTCTTCAAAGCAGCGAAAAAGCGCTCCGTTTCCTTCTCCCAGGGCAACGGTTGGGAGTCGTGCCACTCCCGCTTCCCAACTGCAATCGAGAACGCCCAATCCATCAGGTCGCCAATGTGCGTGAGAATCAGTGCCGGCGTGCGCACGCCGCCTTCGACTTGAAACGCGCCAAATCCTTCGGACGTGTTGCGGACAGCTTTACCTCCGCGATAGGCCAGTGTGGCAAGGGAGTGCCGCAGCAGTTCGCGTTTGGGATCTGAATTAGAAGTGCTCATGAGTCCCCTTTCAGCTCTCAGCTCTCAGTTCTCAGCAAGATTCCTGTCATTCCGACCCCCGAGCGAAAGCGAGGGCGGAGGATCTCGGTCTTGCTCGGTACTCATACTCGCAGCTCGCGACTCACAACTTTCCGCGCACCACTACTCCTGCGGCGCGTAACGCCCCGCGCAGACGCGTTCCCCAGCCGCGAGCAAACTCGAGGTCCAGAAAGCCTTCCATCTGCCGCGCGAAGGCCGCTCCGTAGCCGTACCACCAGACTTTCTTCATTCTCGGCGCGAGGTCCACATCCAGATGCTTCAGCCACACCATCTCTTCCAGACCAAAGCGTCCATGGGTGCGGCCCACGCCGCTCGACTTTAGGCCACCATGCGGCGCTTCGCTGATGCCAAAGCATGAAATCACATCATTCACCATCACTGTGCCAGCCCGTATGCGCCGTGCCAGTCGCTCTCCGCGCTCCGCGCGGAGGGTCCACACACTCGCCGCCAAGCCGAACTCGGAATCATTGGCCAGCCGCACCGCTTCGTCGTCGCTGTCGAATGCCGCCACGGGAAGCACCGGGCCGAAGGTTTCCTCGCGCATGATGCGCATCTCATGTGTCACATCGGCCAGCACTGTAGGCTTATAGAAATTCTTGCCCAGGTCCCGCAATCGGGAACCTCCGGCCAGAAGCCGCGCCCCGCGCGCCACGGCATCCCCGACGTGCGCCTCCACAATCTGCAACTGGCGTTCGTGGATCATCGGCCCCACATCAGTTTGAAGATCAAGTCCATTTCCGACGCGCAGCTTATTTGTCTTCTCCACGCAGGCGCGAAGGAATTCTTCGTACCGACTGCGATGCACGTAGCAGCGCTCAACCGACAGGCAGGCCTGACCCGCATTCACGAACGCTCCCCACACCGCCGCGCTCGAGGCCACGTCTATATCGACGTCGTCGAGCACCAGCATCGGATCTTTCCCGCCCAACTCCAGCACCACAGGGAGCAGCCGTTCCGCCGCAGCCGCGGCAATGCGCTTGCCGGTGGCAACGCTGCCTGTGAACACCAGCTTGTCAATTTGAGAATGGATCAAGGCAGCGCCGGTGGCGCCATCGCCCACCACCACGTGGAAAATATCCCGCGGCACGCCTGCCGCGTGCAGCAGCGACTGCAACCGCAGCGCCACGAGAGAAGTAAATTCTGAGGGCTTCAGCACCACGGCGTTTCCCGCTACCAGCGCCGCCAGGGATTCGGTCGCGGG
>Ga0185299_10005608_pt1 | contig 13977 bp, 27 predicted proteins | sample PaiPotPPA55metaG_FD_128002 | JGI IMG/M metagenome (GOLD analysis project Ga0185299, IMG submission 128002) | Iron sulfur acid spring bacterial and archeal communities from Banff, Canada, to study Microbial Dark Matter (Phase II) - Paint Pots PPA... ...
CGTCACCGGTGAGCGACAACACGCCTCAAGCACCTTGCGATCTTTCCTCGAAAGGTGGACTTCTCTTGCTTCGGGTATCATCCATATCTTGAATCACGACTCACGATCCAAGAAAAGTGGGTACTAGCACCGTCGATCCCGGTGTTCCGCTCGGTCCGGGATTAGGCGCAACATGGGTAGTGTTGTTCCACGGTCCCCATGTGAGGATAGCAACCGTCAGAACGAACGCTACAGCGATACCGGCGAATCTTCGAAAGCTGCCTTCCCAATCCTGACTATCCCGCATGCGGCTCTCCACGTTAGTTTTAGTAATCCTGACTTCAAGCTGTCTTGGTGAACATCGTCAGGACGCCGTCGGCGACGTTGATGGCGACGACGTGTGACGAATTCAGGCCCTTGGCCTTGAGGGCGGCTGAAACCTTCGGGTTCGCGTCAATAGACTTCCGAAGTGACTGCATTTCTTCGTCGCTTGTCTGTGAGATGATGTCATTGACCTTCGAGCGCACCGCCGGTTTGAGGTCCTTGACGTCGACGATCTGTATGCTGCGTATGACCGCGCTGGACTGATCAGGCGGCGTCTGTGCCTCGGGTTGCGAGGGTGCTCCCTGTGCCCGCACGAACGCCGGTGTCCCGAGGGAGACGGCTGCAATAATGACAGATGCCGTAAAGATGCGCAGGGTCATTCCTTTCCAGAGTTTGAAAAACCAAGAAAATTCCTATCCACGAAATTTGGCTGGCGTCTGATTCTCTTGTGGCCATTCAGTGAAACCACGGCGGCTGCAATGCGCGTGTCCGATACCGCGCAGCCGTCAATCGCCGTGGCCACATTACAGTATAGTTTCGCACGCAGGTGTGCTGGAACTTGAAGGCATGCTTCAAGACGATCGTTTGAATGATCACGATCGCCTCGCCTTAGCGGCCTCAGCTGCCCAGCGGATATGCAATCCAGCGTTCGGTTCCGAAATTGTTCACGGCCCAGAGCGGTGTCAGGGAAGTTTAATGAAATCGTTGGGGAACATTAGCTTGGTGTGGTCATTCCAAGCATAAGCGGGATTTGAAAGGCAAACGACGAACAGGGAATTGCCCGCATCGGCCGACAAGTCCAGCCGCATCAGCCCACATGAAGGCGGCCGAAGGATGCGCCGTTCAGCTTACGGGCATAAACCGCAACCAACAGGGACGAGAAGGATCCGGGCATGAGGGTGAGCCAAGCCATGACGCGCGACGCCTACATCGTCAGCAAGTCGGATGACATCCGGGTCAGGCATTTGCCAGTCGTCAATCGTGCCAAGCGCTTGTCGGCATTTTGTCGATTGGAAACGTTGCGACGCTCGCGAGTCATGGCATTGGCGAAGCATTGAGCAGGCTCTCACGTCCATGTGAAGAGAACACCCAGATCGGCTGAAGGGCAAAACAGGAACAAGACATGAAGCTAAACTCGACACAACTAGACCGAACCTTGAGCCAATTCCATGCCGAGGTCCTTCCCGACAACCATCCCGCCGTCCGGCAACTGAACGACCTATTTGGGGATCATACGTTCTTTCTCGATGCCAGTGGCCTCAACGTCCTGGAGCCGGCCGAAATGCCGGAAAAAGAAGTTCAAGCTGGTGAGGTTGTCAACCTTGCCAGCTGGAGCGATGAGAACCTGACGAGCCTGAGGCCGCACGCACCCGCACCGACGGGCGTCGTTGTCGTTCTTGAATCCAGACAGTGACCTTGAATCAAGACAGTGACCCTCTCCAATCCGATAGCCGCCGTGCCAGCACCTCGAAAGGGCTGGCACGGCGGTGTCGAGCATGGAGCGATCAATGGCATTCGGCAGCGAATGTTCTGGTGTTCCGTCTGAACTTGCTGGGAGCTGATCGATTTCAAGGTCAGCCCCACCTGAATCATGATGACCGCAAAACGGCGGCGATGTCCGCCGATCTGCTCCTGCTTATTTCTGTTGGGTCCGCGAAAACGCTATTCTTGAGTATTGAAGTGTGTGTCATACTGGATTGGCGGTAGCCGCTTGGGAGCAGCAACATGACTGTAGTCGAACGTACCTCTGCGGGTCTACAGATTGTCATCCCCGGCTGTGAGCGGCGCACATTGCCGAAATCGACGACTCGCGTAGATGAAAACGGCCAAGGTCTGCTTCACTTCTACAAACCTTCGAGCCTTCGCGAACAACTCGCAAGGAGAGCGGATGCACCTTTGCTTCCAAAGCGAGGGCAGAAGGCTTTACCGAGAAACGGTTTGTTCGTCTCATAGTGGCTGAGTATTCGATCCATTGAACCTGAACCCTGGGTAGGCTACGCCGGGCGTTCTAACCATGGTCAATCGCCCGAACCGATGGGGTAAACACATTGCCGGCCGAAGCCCTGTTGCTCGCGAATATCGACAACCTTTGCGCCGAACGGGACAGGCTCAAGCGTGAGCAGCCCTTCAAGCCCAAAGTTCTCGGTGGCAGGAGTTGGGCCTGATTCGGCACCTTGCTGACCGCCTTCACCCTAAAAGAATGTGCCAACTACTTCGTCAACGCTGGATACGCTTCAAGTGAGATGATCATGCTCTAGGCTCCGCCATACACTATAGCTTCATATAGTTGCGGACATAGGCCTCGCTGATTTCGGCCGGCAGCACCGGTGTTCTCGCCTTCGAATGTGCCTTGAGTTCCTTGACGTCAGTCTTCGTCCATTCGCGACGCACTGCTTTGCCGTTTTTCTTTGGCTTCGTAACTTTCAACTTGTTAGCTCCTTATTTGATGGGAGCCGCGTGACTAACACATTGCAGGGCAGAGACAACTAATCAAAGCCTAAAACTCCCACCATCACGCCACCGGCTAAGAACTTACTTCATGACCTTTTCAAGCAGGTGACGCTCAATCGCGGGCGACCGATGGCACCGAGACCGCATAGCGAGCCGCTGTAGTCGGTGCCATCTGCCGGGCGCCGCGCACCCTCACGACATCGAACCGCCGCGCGGGCGATGCCTCGCGGCCCTTGTCAGGGATATCCTATTGCAGCCGATCCTCTGCCGGAGGTGATCCCTCATGATCGGGGACCATTCGCCGAGATCATCTGTCCTAGTTTGGGGGAGGGCGGTTCTTCATTGCCCCGATGACTTGCTTTGCAAACGCGGTACCCGGCGAGATCGGCTTCGACGGTTCGCCGTTGATCTTTGTCCCCCGACCGTTCAAGCGGACTTCGAATGCGCCGAGCTGCAAAGCGAACGCCGCCAGCGCCCATCTGAGGTTAATCAGTTCTTCGGCTCGCTGGCCGTCCCGGTGATCCATGGCGCGGTCTCCTGCGGTAACATGCGCGGATCATAGCCTGTTTTCTCGTTCAACAAAAAGGCCGCCTCAGTTGGCGGCCTCTTTCATTTGATGCCTCGTGTCCCGCGTGGCGCAGCCTGCTGAGCGCCGTTTGATCCGCCCGGTATCTTCACCCTCGATCAATACGCCGCCGCACGGGCGGTGCCTCACGGCCCCGGCGATTTTTGGCGGCCACAAGCCAATGGCTATAGAATGTTCGCGCGGGCCTAATTTGATAACGAACTATTTGTGTGCACTTTTATACACCGGCTGGAACGATTACCCATCTCCCGCATGATCTATTTGGGTTGGACAATCGCGCGGAGAAGTTCAGTGACCCGCAGACAGATCAAGCTCCTACCTGAGAGAGTCATAGCCGATGTGTATCTCAGCGTAACCGTTGCAGGCTTGTACATCCTGGTCGGAATGGGGCTCATCATCGCATTTATGTGAAGGGCCGCCTCAGTTGGCGGCCTCGATCTGATCGAGAAGATCATCCTTCGATAGCGGCCTTGAGATCGTCGATATCGCGGCGCATTTCGCACCGCATCATGAGCTTCACGCGGTCGCGCTGGCCTCATCAAAAGTCCGTGCTCCGACGTGCGGGAGAGCATCGCAAACATTACGTGGGTGACTGGTTTCGTAGAGAAATGTGCGATGTCAAACGCCAAGGACCTTATCGAGCGCGCTCGCCTGTTTGATGAACGTGCAGACCGAGCGCTCGATCCCATTTCCCGCCAGCACTATAGAGAAATGGCAGCACACTACCGATCGCTATCGGTCGAACATCAGGAAACGATGGCAACTCCCGAGCGCGAATTCGAGAATGGGAACATATCGGACTAGTTGCGATCCCTCGCCAGTTTCCGGCGTCCCCAATGCGGGTCTTTGCGATCGGGACTGAATACCCGTTCGACGTGGCGGTTCAGCGTTTTCATGACGCCGATCCGCGCGAGCATCGTCGGCCCGCCCAGTGTCGCGACCAGCATCAAGGCTTCCACGGCAGCCTGCCCCTCCGGTGCAGCGTGTTCGGCTTCCGGGTGGCTAACGGCCCTCCCAAATTCTTATTAGAACTGAAGAACTGAGCGGATGGTTTGGGTTGGCAGATCCGTATTTTGATCGCAGCGATAGATCAAAATCAAATCGATCGGTGAGCCATTACATGCCGTGGCTCTCGAATACCGTTTTACAAGCGGTACTCAGCTTTGCGCGATTCCGCTGCAAACTCTGTTGAACAGATGTGTCGTCACCTAATTGCTTTCGGCAAAAGCGGGAAGCATCGCGCGAACACGCTTGCTGCTCCTGTGGGGTTCCGAGATGGCCACCCTGTGCCGATGCAGAACACAAACTCACCGATAAAAACAAAAAAACAAATGATAATCGAGACATTCTGGTTCCTCCACGTACCTCTTTGTCTTTTTTTGCGACCTGCGACGCTACGTCGGAACAAGTCCTCGCTATTCAAGCCTTGAGCGGGTGAATTCGTTCCGGCGCTGAAATGCCGGTCATGCCGGACACCGCGATACTCGCAGGTGCACATGATCGGGCTGACCAAGCAACGCGGGATAGCGCCTTACGTCTGGGTGCGTCCGGACGGGGAACGGTGAGCCCGCCGGTTCACGCCGGCGGGTTTCCCCATGGCAATCAGCGATACGAAACATGTATGGCTCTGATGGTCTCCGCAGGCAAACAGATAGGGGGATTTGCGCCGTCCGAATTCAACGTAGCGCCACTAAGCATTATTCAGCTTAGTGGCGTTTTCGCGCCGGACGCTCGGAGGGATCGCGCCCCAGTTTGGACTGCAATTCAAGCAGATCGGTGAAGACGTCAGCCTGACGCCGCAATTCGTCAGCGATCATCGGCGGCTGGCTCGAAATTGTCGAGACCACGGTCACGCGGACGCCGCGGCGCTGCATCGCTTTGACCAGCGAGCGGAAAGCGCCATTGCCGGAAAACAGCACCATTTGATCGATATGCTCGGCGAGTTCCATCGCACTGACCACCAGTTCGATATCCATGTGGCCCTTGACCGTGCGGCGGCCGCTTGGGTCGATAAATTCCTTGGTCACCTTGGTGACGACGGTGTAGCCGTTGTGATCGAGCCAGTCGATCAACGGACGGATCGGCGAATATTCCTTATCTTCAATGGTCGCAGTATAATAGAATGCGCGCAGCAGCGTTCCGCGGCTCTGGAATTCCTTAAGCAGGCGCTTGAAGTCGACGTTGAAGCCGAGCGTCTTGGCGGTTGCGTTGAAGTTGGCGCCATCAATAAAGAGCGCGATTTTGTCGGACGCGGGCATGGATCGGATCGTTGTTCGAAGCGAACTTCGGCCACTTTGCGGTGACGCCAGGAATTCGACGGCGCATTAGCGAACTGCCTCCAGCCCGTGCTCGCTGAGTTCGGCGGGTCCTCGTCCAGCATTTTTTTTGACAGGCTCACGTGCGCACGAACCAAGTTCGATTCGGGTCCGCATGTGCGACCTGGACACTTGGGCCAACGAGGTCGTTCGATCGGACGTAGCGATGGTTCGGGAAAGATCCAGCCAGCGATGCTCCGCTGTTGGCGGAAGCACAACACTCTCAGCCACCGAATACTGCTGGTGATGAGTTCATCGTACACTCCAATGACTGCCCCGTATGTCCACTTGTGTACCTAAGTTGTAAATTTGGCGCCTGCGCCTAATCGCCCCAGCTAAACGCACAACACCGCCGGGGCGGAGTATGATCGCTCGGCGGCGTTGGCATTCCCCTGGCTGGCCGGGTCCTGAAATCCCGGCAGCAGAGTGTGCCTGAGACATACCCAACGTCCGATGAACAGAAAACATGCCGGTCTAAAACGTGCTGCCCCTGCGAAATTCAAATTAGGTTACCGGTGGTCAAAACAGGCCATTACCCAGAGCCCGGTACTGGCCGAAATAGGCCACTCGCCGTTGCCGGGTTTCACGTGAAAGCCAAGGCCTAGAAACTCGCAAGATGCTTGGACTTTGCTTCAAGGAATGCTTAAGCATGCACTGTGCGGGTAGTGCGCACGACCTATCGCGAGCATGAGCAGATCATGCGCGGCGGCCGTCGCCGAAATTTCCGACGTTCGAAAGGGGCAATTCGGATGCTATTTGGCCACCGACGAGAGATCCGTCTCATGTCTCAAGTCTCATATTTCGTGTCACCGTCGCTCCTAGACGTTTAGCGGTCAATGACAACGGTTCGCTCTCGGTCTTCGCGATTTCTCTCAATGACTGCAATCATCTCCGGCGATTCAAATTCTTCCTCTTTGATCAGGGCTATGTTTCGGCCGTCATCAGTGCGGTCGTTTCGGTTCCAACCCACGACGATCGCGTTGTCCAACGAAGCTAAGCATACTCCCAGATCAGTTTCTTCTGAATTGGCCGGGATAATTCCCAATGCACTCACAGCCAGCATCAAGCTCAAAAGGTATCTCATTGATCCGCTCCAGCTTTGACCTAGTAAGCCAACGTGCATGCGCCGGTGGCGGTTCCTTCGCATTAGACCCTTGAGGCGGTTGGAACTATCCGCGGGTGACGTTGCCTCACCGCGGCTGGCGGATGGTCGAAAGCGGTGGCCGCGGAACTCGCCGCGCTGAACCTAGGCTGGCCCATCAAGAACCCTTGCCCAGGGAACTGTCTCGGCTGAAGCCTTCTGCCAAACGCAGAACTGCCCTAGGTTTGCGTGATGGAAAATAGCGGACCGCGATCGGCTATCAAAGGCGCGTTGAGGAAATCGCAAATCGATTGCGCTTTCACTTTGACCTGCGGGAATGACGTCTCGTCCGCGCTCCGATGCCAAACTAAAAGACTGAAGGCGGTCTCTCTATCTGGCCTTTCGCAATTAGGATCAGCAGCCACGGTATATGTTTTTCATTGCGGCGTCCGTTCGCGCATTTTCCGCACTGAGCAGGTTTTCCCCGGCTCCGACGCCAGCGGGGTTTTGGACGTTCCGTCACTTCCCCCCTTCGCCTTCAGCCCCGCCGGCGCCTTTTCCGCCATACGTGACGATGATGATGCTTCCGCATCTTCACTTTGGCGAAACCATCTTGCCAGTCGTGGCTGACGATCTTCGTTGCTTGCTCAGGTATCGAATCGGCTATCTGGGGTACGATTGCAATTGATCGTATGGTTTTCTTATCCGGAATTTCTTCGACTTCAAGCTTGTCAGTCTTGGCCAAGGCGTTCACAGGAGTCTCAATCACATCGTCCGCAAAGGCAGCCTGTTGTTTCGGAGGTGTCGCGATGCTGATCTTCAGCGCCGCCACGGCGCAGATCCCAACCAAAAATATAAGAGCGAGCCAAATCGGACCAGCCATCACGCTACTCCTACAAACTCGATTTAGTTTTAATCTCCCAACTCGATCAAAATTCCAATTTCCTTACGTCGTCGCCCGCCTACTTTAATTTTGCCTTCAGCCCGAGCTCGACCAGGCGGCGGATATCGCGAAGCGCCATCGCTTTGAGGACACGACTTTTATCAGCTTCTGGACCCGGTGTCTGAACTTCGAGCCTTACTCCAGTGCCTCGGGTAACACTCTTTGCCTCCCCCACCGATCGACGATGGACGGCCCGCGCGAAGCGGCGGTGATCAAGAAGGCGCTCATTGGCCGGGTAATTGGATACTATTGCGGAGCGCAGTAGCGGCCGCGAATTACACGCCAAGAGCCGCCGGGCGGCTTTTTCTGTTCTTGCCTGCAGCAGCCTGTGGATTTGTGCGCAGCAAGTCGCTGTCGGATCGCGCAGATTCTCGCTGCTGAAACTGTGGATATGCTGCGGATAACTCCGGACTCAGGTGGTTTGCAGGGCGGTGTTGTGCATTTAGCGCATCAATGAAAAATCGTTCCGCCCCCCGAATGTATGTTCGGTAGTCGACCGACGTTCACGGAGACAGGAGATAGCCTCCTCACATTGCGCATTTTAAGGCCGTTGCGTCTCGGGGTGTGTGGTGAGTTTTCAGATTACAGTTTTGAAAGTATTGGCTGGGCATCCGGAAGGACGCGCGTCGCTGGCTGACCTAACGCGCTATGTCAGCATCCTGATTTCAAGCGGTACAGATTGGACCAATCGAACGAAACGTTTGGCCGCGCGCGTTCCCAAACTCGACATCTTCGCAAAGTCATTCGTGCTGCGGGACGATAGGGGTTGGCGGATCACCGAAAGCGGTCGGCAATTTTTAGCCTCGCTCGAAGCACCTCTCTCGATCGGTTCCGAATCTGCGCAGGCGCCGGCTACGACGAAAGAGCCCCAGTCGCCGGCACCCCCGCCACTTCGACTCGTTGTTAACAACGAAAAACAACCGCCTGATGGCCGGGAAGCAGGCCCCTCGCGGCGATCGGCCTAATCCGATGCACCGCGCTCACGGTGCCGCTTGCCGGTCCCGCCGTTCGCCACTCTAATAGCCGTCGTTTCAAAAGGGAGTGCGGACATGGCGAGCGGGACAGTGAAGTGGTTTAACGCAACAAAGGGCTACGGCTTCATTCAGCCGGACGGCGGTGGCGGCAAGGACGTGTTCGTCCATATCTCGACGGTGGAGAAGGCGGGCTTCAGTTCGTTGGTCGAGGGCGCCAAGGTCACGTTCGACATTGTTCCGAACAAGGGCAAAGAGAGCGCGGAAAATCTGAAGGTGACGTGAGTTACGCAGAGGGGGCACCGGGTCTACACCAGCGCCCTCATCCGTCTCTCTTCAACTTCCGCTTTCCCCAATACGTGTCTTTGCGAACGGGATTGAACACGCGCTCAACGTGACGATTCAATGCCCTGGGCTAGGCCACTCGCTTAGGGACGGTCGGGGCGATCTTGACGACTTCGGAAACGCGATCCGGCCCGGACTGAACCATGCCGTCCTCCCTGACAAAGAGTTCAGAGTGGGGATCGACGGCGAGCCGGTCAAATAGGGCTTGCAATTCTGGCTGTAGTCCATCGCCGCAAAGAGCCGCGATAGAGTGAAATTTGCGCATGTCAGACTCCTATGTGTTTTGGGCACGATAGGAGTTGCTGGCCGGTGAACCACCCGATTACCGACTCAATTGAGCGTTGGGCCGGACGAAGAGAGAGAGGATCTCCGATCTGGATGACCAGAAAGAGCAAATAGAATTCCGGAGGATATGACGAGTAACGCCACTTCCTTCGCGCGAGGGCAATGAGGCGGCGTTCCCTTAAGTGACGACAAACAACGCTGCCGTTGCGCCGATCAAAACCAAAAATCCCATAAAGGCCGATACGACGCATATCTTTTCAAACGTGGCCATGATCCTCCCTCCGAATGCCAAGTCTACACGGCAGCAAGAAAAACCGTCGCTCGCGGCTAAGGTTGCTGTCCGATTGCCGACGTAGGGCCGAAATTTTGGTGAACTTCAGCCACTCTCAGATTCAAAATAGGCCACTTTGAGCGGAACGGTTTTAGGGCTAGCGGGTTCTGCGATCGTGCCGGCTACTCGGCACGTCACGATGCAAAGCCCGACGGCCTCAGCTTGACCCCCAAGCTGGGGCCCGTTTCTCTGGAAGGTGCATCCCGATGAGGAGCGGTGGGGGCGCGGCGCCGGTTCAGGCCATCGGGTTTTCTGGCGACAGCGGAACCTTCGCGCCTCTCGCCCGTTTATAATGGCAGCGGCGAAACTGGGAAACCGGCAGTCGCATATGGCCGCACGGAGTCCGGACAGTCGTTTTTGCATGATCCAGCCCATCAACCCGCCCGCGTTAAAGGTGACATACGTCTAGGGCAATTTTTTCGTAGTTTTTTGTAGCGTATTTTAGTTGGGGGTCTCAATGAGTACTCTTCAGCAGCGCCTTGCAGCCATTGCCGAAACAGCAGCTAATATCAAGGCTCAGCTGCGCGAATTAGACCGGCTGCGCGACCAGGTCAGGAAAGCACAACAATCAACCCAGAGGCCGCGGAACCGACTTAGAAATCGATCCGAAAAGTTTCGATCCGTTTGCCCGACTTTGAGCCACCGCGGCTTCTTTCTGCGACGCGCAAGCATTCCCAGTCGCAGAGGAGCATCCCGACCCGGGTGAGAAGGCCGCCGGTTCACGCTGCAGGGTTTTCGTCACCGCCTGTAAAGGATAGGCGTTCTGCAGGTGACCTTCTGGTGGTCAACACTGTGGCACGTCGAGAAGCCGTCACCGATCCCGACCCGGTGGCGGCTTTTTGCTGGCGTCGATTATCGCTGGCGTCGATTATCGCTGGCGTCGATTATCACAGGCTTTCGATCAGCTAGGCTAAAGCTGTGGCTCATTGGCTAGTTCGAACGCGACGCCGAGCCGATTCTCTTTCCGCCATATGACCCGGCAATGTCGGCTCACCTGATCGGTCACCACGGTCAGCATGAATTCGTGGGGAATAGCTAGTGCATGTGGAACATCCAGGGCAGCACCGGCCTCTGACAAGTTTCGGACCGCGCAACTGTACGCACCGCGGTCGAATTCGATCGTCGCGCTTTTGAGGACCCGAAGACGAATAGCCCTGCGATTTTCATCCATGCGCGACGCCTCTTTTTGGGCGACCATGGAGGGAATTCCTTGAGCGGCGGTTATTAAGGGCAGTTAACAATCTGTAATTGTGGCTGGAGAAACCCTCGCGGCAAGACGCCAGCCTCGGCATTGCCAAATGACGCCGAGGGCGAGCTTGCGCGGGCCTCAATTTCCCAATCGAAATTCGGTCGGACATCGGCGCCGCGCCAGCCGCAAGCTTCGCAGAGTGGGGCATTTCATGATCGGTCAGCCGGTCTTGATCCGATTAGCACCTGACTCGGGTTTCAATTTCATTGGGGCAAAGGACATATGCGGTACACTTTGAACGGTTGCCCGGCATCTTATAGCGGCCTGACGCCGTCTGTCGACGGCAGACCCAAAGTCTCACGAAGATGATCGACCGAACCTTGTCCTAGATCCTGGAGGCTAAGCAGCGTTGCATCTGAAGCCTCACGGACCTCGCCAACCGTCTTTAGGCCCGCCGCATTCAGCGCGTTTCTAATCCTCGTGGCAAATCGAACGTCTCCGATCAGGGTATCGTCTGGCAGCTCCGGCGTCGGATCGAGCAGACCTCGTTTGTTCATTTCCCCTTCGCCTTCGGCGCTAGGCCATTCGCCGTTGTTTTTCCGAAGGGAACGGGCGACTTCTTGGCCTCCAAACCCCTATAGGTCAACCGAAAGAAGACTTCCTTGTCTGGGCCTTGTTCTTGCTGTTCGATCCAGCCTTTTTGCAGCAGTTTTTCTAGAAGTCGCGCGCTCGGAGGCAGCGCACTCGCTTTGATCCAGCCTGCCCCTCGCAAGTGCTGCATGAACTGGCGCTCGGGGTGGCTGGCATACGTCATTTCTTCGACTTCAGCTCCACCGCCTCGCCAGCCAGCCGCTCGGCTTTCAGGCGCTCGCGGTTTTTCTGGAATTCCGGCTCCGCTTGGCTATCCGATATCGTCTGCTTCGCCGCGTTCGGGTTAAGTGCCCTTCGCTTAGCCTCGTCCGCAACCTGTTCCTCCGCCGATTTTTTCTCTTTACTCATTTCTTGGCCTTCAGCCCCAGCTCGACCAGGCAACACCGGCTGCGAATTGGGCTCGGAACAGTGCGGCCCCGCTGCATAGGGCTTTGGCAGTCTCTCGCCGCACCAAATCTCTTCAGCCCCTGTAAAGGCCCCACATCATGATCGCGTAGTAACCGAGGATCGCGACGACCACATTAATCGCGAGCGCTATCATCAGTTCAATCGGCAGAAATGGCTTTTTCTCAAATGGATCCATCGCCAGTTTCGCGGCGCTGGCGGATAAAAAGGTTCCGCACTGCGGGAGAATAGCCGAGCCAACACGCGGCGATAGGTGGCAACTAAGAAATAGGCAAACTGTTGCGCAGCGGTGTCACCTAGTTTCGCGCCATCAGTTTGCTGGTGGCCGAATGTGCCCGGTAACGTCCAAATGACACTCATCGGAGAGGCGCCAAGCTGCCGCACCGAAGTAAGCTGTGAGCGCCAAACCCGTCACTATTAGAAGCACAAAAGAAAGCCGGCTCATTTCTCTGGCTCCGAAAACCTCCGGTTTCATTTGAAGCAAGGTGAGCACTTTTAGCTGAGTCGGGGAATATAACGCGCTGGCGAAGCGAGAAATTTGTCCAATCGGCAAATCAGGTTCGGGCCGGCGGAAAGGCGCCGGGATCAACGGACTCCTCGTCAGCGGCTCCGCCGTCCAGTTCGATTAGGTAGACCAGCATCAGCCCGTCAGACGGTTGACCGTTGTTTTTGGCCTCGGCAAAAACGGCGCTCTCGTCGGGCAGCGCGATCCGCGCTCGTAGTATGGCCTTCCCATCCCACAACGGAACACCGTCGGACTTGGCCTCTGCTAGGTCGTCCTTCAGCCATTGCTCGTGGCACAGTTCGTGCGCCTCGCGAAGATTCTGAGCTTCGAACGTCAGCGTCGGCGTGTCACTTACCTTTATTGTGAAAATTGTGGGTAGGACGTTCGCGGTCATTTCCCCTTCGCCTTCCGCTTGATCCAAACTCCCAACCGTGCCGCCCTCTTGAGAATGTATGCCGGCGGGCATTTGAGCTCATCGGCGATAGCTTCAAGGTTTTGCGTTTTTGCCAGCACGATCAGCTCGCGGTCTGTGGCCATCGACCAGCCGGCAACATTCAGTTTGCGGCCCATTCTATGCTTTTGCCCCCTTCGCCTTCAGCCCCAACGCAGCAACCAGAAAAAATCAATAATCATGAAACCGATCAAAGAAAACAAAAACCATTGCCAGACAGCAAAGCGTCCGGTTTCCTTGAGCTCCCGGTCGAGTGCCCTCCCGTGTGAGGACGGCACAGGACGGACGTGATGCTGTGTGAGAGCTTCCGATCGATATCGGGGGCCTAGGTGCCAGGACGACAGGATTGTGCGCAATCGATTGTCGGCCTGACGGGGATCGGTCATTTCCCCTTCGCCTTCCGTTTGATCGAAAGTCCTAATCGGGCCGCTCGCTTGAGGATGGAGGCCGGGGAGCGTTGGAGATGATCGGCTACGCCTTCAAGGGTTCGCGATTTTGCCAGCTGTATCAGCTCTCGATCGGTCTTCATCGACCAGCCGGCAACATTCAGTTTGCGACCCATTCTATGCTTTCGCCCCCTTCGCCTTCAGCCCGAGCTCGACCATGCGGAGTATCGATCGACCTCAACGTGCCGGCAAGCGAGATCTTCCCCATATGGGGAAGATCGCTAAAGATCACGGCACCAATCGCGAGTTGGTTTTTGCGGTTGCTCACGTCTCCGAAATGCTGACTGCGCTCAAGGCGAACTATTACGCCGCTTAGCACGGTGAGAAGCAGAGGGATGCGCTATGAAACGCCGGCGCCGATCGATCCGAAAGCGTAACCGGCAACGGCTGGCGTCTCATGCCGCGAGGAAGCGGCGCTAACAACGAGGGCGCGGGCTAGTCCCACGAAGCCGCCGGTCTCGATCAATATCGCTCTCGTTGATCCCGCCGTGAGGGTGCTGTCATGAAGATCGTCCTTCGGGTCGTCGGCCCGCTATTTTTTGCTGTTGGGCTTTTCTTTTTTCGCACAAGGGACAGGATTGCTCACATGGCCGCACAATGCTGCAATGGTGAACTACGGCGCGCGCATCGTAGCCGTAGGTTTCGGCCTTGTCTGGTTGGCATGGCAGTAAGTGCTCGCGCTCGCCTCGCTTCCTGCCGGGCGGCCCGGCTTAGGCGCC
>Ga0185299_10005610_pt1 | contig 13973 bp, 14 predicted proteins | sample PaiPotPPA55metaG_FD_128002 | JGI IMG/M metagenome (GOLD analysis project Ga0185299, IMG submission 128002) | Iron sulfur acid spring bacterial and archeal communities from Banff, Canada, to study Microbial Dark Matter (Phase II) - Paint Pots PPA... ...
GGGCACTGCCGCGTCCCCGCATCCCTCCCCGCGTATGTGACGATCATGATACGCCCCTCTCTCGGGGTGGGATGGCGGGAAATATAGAGGTGATTTGGGTTTCGGGAAAACAGAAATATTTTTGCGAAAGGGACTGGACAGCCAAATTCACTGAGTTGCTGACTGATTTGCCCGTCGGGCAAAATCAATGAGCAATTCAGCCCGTAAGGCGGATTAGGGAAGCGTAATCCGCCGTTAAGGCCACGAGACGACGGACAACGCCTTCGGATCACCCCCTTCTACCGTCCGGAAGGCCGGCGTACAGCACATGACGTTATTAGCCGTCATTGCATATGAACAAAATTCTGCGAAACCCGTGAGATCGCCGGTCGCTGACGACAACACCGCACAAATCTATTCGCCTGAAAAATCCAAACCGATAGCCGCGGCACGTTGGCACGACGGGCAAATCAGTAGTCTCTTTGCTCTCGGCGAATTTCATTCCAATCATGCCGGTCCAGCCACCAACGAAAAGCGCGGCACCCGGAGCGCCGCGTTTGAGTTTTCTCTTCTCGCCTCCCTGCGGGAGGCCAGTTTTCAACAAATCCGGACGCGCTACGCCAGCGGCGCTCGTGTCGCCCGGTCCTGACGTACCGTTGCTCAAAGCACCCCACTGCTGCCGCCACCACATCAACGCCTCGCAAGGAACAAGCCAGAACCGCGATTCCATCGCAAACATGGCAGAGTCTTGACGTTTGGTTTGATTCCGGAGGTTCAACACAGGGAGGTGCAATAATGCCGACAACACACCGGAACAAACCGAGCGGGAAGCCCGGCCAGCGCAGCCGGAAGGCGGATCAACGGCGCCAGCAACCTGATCAACAGCAGAGCCCGAAGCTCGATCAGCGAGATGCCAACGAGCAAATCGACGCAATGGTCGCTTCAACTGAGGTCTCCACGAACGGCGCAGTCGCGTCGGCGGATGCCCCCTCAATCGGCGCAGTCGTGCCGGCGGATGTCCCCTCAATCGGCATAGTCGTGCCGGCGGACAACTTCCCGATCGGCATTCAAACTATCGCGAATGCCTACGGGGATTACACCAAGAAGTCGTTCCAGGAGACATGGTCCTTTGTCGAGAAGCTCATGGGCGTGCGGTCGCTCGACAGGGCGATTGAGATTCAGACCGAATTCGCAAGGCAGGCTTATGAGACCCTGATTGCCGAGTCGCAGAAGATATTTGAACTCTACGGCGAACTTGCCAAGCAGATCTTCAAGCCTTTGGAAGGCCTCGTGCCCAAGATAATCCAACCCGGGCGCTAGATCTCACAGTGCTACGCGAAGCAAATAGCTGTCCCTGGTGAGGCGCTGTGGAAAGAAAAGGCCCCGGCTTTCCGGGGCCCTTTTTTGCAGCGGCGCGAGCGGCCTGCAAACATCAGGTGTGAATCGGCGCGCCGATCCCCTCCGGTGGTGTAAGGGCATCCCAACTGCTCCAAGGGAGCAAGCTGGGTGTTCTGCCAGACGAACACCCCTTCGCGCATCGTTCGCCCTTTGGGCGGCGTGTAGAACGGAATGGGGGCCCGGCGGCTAAGCGACCTTCCGTTTTTCGATGACTTGCCGGAAATCCGTTGCAAGCTCACCATAGTAATGAGCAAGCACCCCATAGAAGGCCCGCTGGGGCCCGTCCGTCGCCTGCCGAGCCCGTTCTTCGTACTGGGCGGCGTTGGTCTCGTACTTCTCCACTTTGGTTTGAAGATCAGTCACCATGGCACTACTCCATGCAAGACGCACAATCCTCGTCAGTACTTTGGCATGCGGCCCCGTTCGAAAAGATGGCCACGCGAAGGAAATTTTGCAGCGCGGGGACCAGTTCGTCGATTGTTCTTGAATGGTCATCCTTCGCGATGATGTGGGTAATTCATTCGCGACGCTGAGGAATGCCACCGGAAAGCACAACGCAGCCCCAGCGGAGTATAATCGCGCGGGCGGAGCGACACGCGATGGGCAGGTTGGGATTGGTTCCCGAGGTGTACCGTGACCGGCCGGGCGTGGCTCAGCCCAGCCGCAGGGTCAGTTGAGCAACTGGCTCGGAGTCAGGCGGGCCAGTGTCGAGCACAGTTGCGGGTCTCCCCGCCTGTTCCCTTCAGGGCCGGGACATTTTCCCGGCGGATCAGCTGTTGCGAAGCCCGTCCGCGGTGCCTTTCCACTGCGCGACATTGTCGGCGATCATGCGCGTAGATTTCATGGCGGCTTGGCTGAGTTGGGCATAGCCGGAAATCTCGCGCTGTACGCGCTGACCCTCGGAGTGCAGCAAATCGCGCAAGCCTTCGAGTTCGGAAGTCAGCTTTTCGATTTCCGCGATCGAAGCTCCGGCCACGCGCTGGATCAATGAGTTGACGTTGTTGGCGGTGACCTCGGGGCTCGGCTCAGGAACCGGTTCTGTGCTGCCCGCCAGGACCGGAGCTGATCGGCGCAGATAGGCGACATCGTTTTGGACGAAGTCGCGGATGCCGGCCTCGACTTCCGAAACAACTGCGAGATTGCTATCCTTTTCAGCTGACTCGATTTTTTCATTACGAGTGGTAGCGTTCATCGGCTATCCCCCATCTTTCGCATTGAGCGAGCGCGGATGTCCTCCGCACCATCAGAAGATCGTACACAGTGCGGGGCTAGCGGTTAATGCCGGGTTTACTTCCAGCCTGACATGAACCGGCCGGGGCGGAACAAAGCCCCCCAAAATGTTCATCCCACCTGCGTTCTCGGGTAGGGCGAAGCTAAGAAATCTGAACAGATTAGGGGGGATCAATCTCAAGACCACCAAGGCGCTCGGCCTCACCGTGCCGCTGCTGCTCGACCGCCGACGAAGTGATCGAATAAGCCCGGCGACTTCCGAGTTTGGCACATCGCGTCATTTCGCTGTGGTGCGAAATTTGGTCGCTGCCGGGGCACAGCGGACATTTGGTCAAGTCCGCACCAATCAAGCTCGGTTTATGAGTACGCGCCCTGGTTCTGCGAGCCTCATCAGGCACGCCGAGCGCTTCTTTCGTTGTAGCTAACTCGGCCAGATAGCGCGTAAGGGATTCACCGGCAAAAGCTCGCTTGTGGCGCCCCCACCCCGACCCTCCCCGCAAGCGGGAGAGGGAGAAGAGGGAGCGGAGCAATCAGCTGCGGCCGCCATGGAAACTCTTCGAGGCCTCGGCACCGATATGCCGGTGAAGCAAAGCTGAGCACCCTCGCGCTGCGGCTGCGCAGTTTCGGCGGATTCGGCGCCGACGGTGCTGGCCCCCCGGCGCGCGAAGTTGGCCGTTGGTAAGGTCACAGTCGGCCGCCTCTCTCGGCCGTCCAGCGACGCTCCAGCGAGGCCGGCGCCGACGCTCCTGATGCGGCAATCAGGTTGTCAGTGCCTTCGGATTGCTTGGATCGCCCAGACTGAAAGGCAAAAGGCGCCAAGGGCGAGCAGCCCGGCGCTTGCGTCCAAGAAGGCGAGTGTCATGTGTCGCGCTCGCATCTTGGCGGGGACAAGTATTCGGCAGGCGGTATCCAACTCGCGTTTACTTAGATATCCAAGCCTTCTGTTCGCGTATCTGTTTAAGCCAACACGTTTAACGGTATGCGCTCCTCGGCGGTAGAGGTAGCTAAATCCAAGGATCATCGCCGTGAGGTCAACTGCTTTTTCTTCGCTCCGCAATGAATGATGGATCGAGTCGAGAACAATGTGCGAGAACTCGTGTGCGACTGCCATCGCGAACTCATTGTACGGCCTGGCTTCCGCAAATGACCTTCTGATGAACATGTCTATCCCGATTTTTGCGAACTCTGGCGTCCCGTAGTACGGCATTTTCTCCGGCAGCAAGACCCAAGCCAGCGCATCGCCGCGTACCTGATCAGTCCAGTGCAAGGTCAACCGCACATTCACGTTCATGGTGTTTCGAATGAGCTTTACGATTCCGCCGAGATCGCGTTTTCGGTGCATCGCTTTGATTTCTTGAACAGGGATCGGCGGCACGTAAGGCAACGCTTGGCGCAGTTGGCCAATATACGCCTTAACGTTGATATCGGACATGTATCGCGCCCCCTCGGTACAGGCTAAGGTCATCGTCACCGAGAGGCAAGGCATGAGGGACTGCAAGCCTCGCGCAACGCGAACGATAATACGGCTTGCAGGAGGACTCGCCTCACGGTTGCGCCTATAATGATGTTCGCTCGGGGGCTAGTTTTTCATGGCTTGCATCGATCCGAATCACCGTACTTAGGTCGAAGAAATGAGTGCGATCGAGGAATTCGCCTACGTGAAGCTTATCGCAGCGATGAAGGGCCTCTCAGGCGGTAAGGACTTGTACGACAATGTCGTGGCCGACGTCGGGCGCCAATTCCAGATCATCAAAGTGCTACACGAAGCCCAAATCCTCGAAGGCGGCTTCGCCGAAGATCACGTAGATCAGGTCAAAGCCGCTTTCGCGAAGCGCGGCTTGACGTACCCCGGCAACGACATCGCATCCTGCGTGAAAGCGTTGCTCGCGAACGGCACATAGCTTTCCGTTTCGTCGAAATGCTCACAGGCGGCAGACTGGCTTCTTCCTCGCGGTCATGGTGTGGATGAAACCACCCCGTCTGTGGAAACGAACGACGCAATCCCTTACTAACGAGACGCCCCGGCTATTATGCTGGGGCGTTCTTATGTGGTGGTGCGATGCGGAAGACGGCGCTTTGGATTAGTTTGGCCCTTTTCGTCGGTGCCGCTGTAGGCGCCTGCGGGCTCTATGCGTACCTCACGCATGTTCAACACTTGGCCATCCCCCACACCAAAGAAACAACTGACGGCGCCCTTGCCGAATACACCCTTTGGCTCACGATCTTCACTGGTGCTCTGGCGTTCGCTACTGTGGGCTTGGGCGCGGCAACCCTTGGCCTCTATCTAACCGGCGAAAAGCAGGTAGAGATCACACGGCAAGCGCTCATTGGCGACCAACGCGCTTGGATCGTCACATCTCTTGAAATCGGGCCGACAGGGCTGAAAATTGCCAAGGGATATATGGAACTTGATGTAAGGCTCAAGGTAACGAATATTGGCCGCTCGCCTGCTGTTGGGGCTCACACAGATATTATGTTCTTGAATGACATCAGCGAAGTCTCAGACAAACTTAAAGAGCTTGCTTACAAAAACAAGCCCAGCCATGACCACGGGCTTCCAGTCGCTCCAAATGATTATTATTACAGGCCTTGGGGCGCCACTACCCAGAACAGTATCGGGGTCAGGGTCCATGAATCTCCCATCCTGATCGGTTGTGTGAGTTACCACATTCTCCAGGACAAACAGATTCACCGGACGGCGTTCGCCTACCACATCGGGAAAAAGGACGGCTCAGACTGGGGGGCCATGATCCCGGCAAAGGCTGATTTTATCGCACTTGAGGATCTAACCGTGTCACCATGGTCGGGCGGTTTCATTTCCTGATATCGGCCATGCGGCGAGCGCGCGCGCACTGTACTGGTGATGGAGGAAAACGATTTGTCGTCGATCACCAACTTGTTGCCGAGGCGATGGCAAGCGCAGAGATCGGACGATTGGATGTGCCTGACGAACTTTTTCTCACCTTCCAACCCAATCCGTGGTGGGTTACGTGCCTTCGTCGGTTAGGTGAGACGTATTACGACGATAGTGAACGCTTTTATGAGTTAGACCCAGCGAGCCTAGTCCGGCTCACAAAGCGATAGTTGGACGATGGTGCGGTTCGGAATCTATTCGGGACACCCTGAGGACACCGCGTTCGACCAACTCCCATAACCATCTGATAATACGTATGAAATTACGCTGATCCATCCTGATGGATAAGCCCTCTGTGAGGCGGGACGTCGATGGATATAGTTTTGATTTGGGGGCGAGATCAACGATGATAACCGCGGCACCCTGGCACGACGGGCAAATCAGTCGAGCTGTTCGCTTCACACACCGCTGTCATCGCCCGGCATAGCCGTCCGAAGCACGGCATCGCTTCCGCTCGCCTATGACCGGGCGACCCAGTATTCCAGAGACAGTCGTGATGGTGCCGTGAAGCCGCGGCGTACTGGGTCCCCCGGTCAAGCCGGGGGACGACAAGTTGAGAATGCAGACCGCATTGTTCGCCGCCCCCACTCTAACCCTCTCCCGCAAGGGGAGAGGGAGAAGAGGGAGAGCAGACCGATCAGCTCGCCGCTTGGGCCGGCACGTCGCGCTGGCGCTTCATGACGATCTTGTTGAGCGCCCCGAGATACGCCTTGGCGGAAGCCACCAGCGTATCCGGATCGGCCGCGCGCGCCGTCATCGACCTCCCCTCATGGGCGAGCCGCACCGACACTTCGGCCTGCGCGTCGGTGCCTTCGGTGACGGCGTGGACCTGGTAGAGCTCGAGCTTGGCCTCATGCGGCACCAGCGCCTTGATGCAGTTGAACACCGCATCGACCGGGCCGTTGCCCTCGGCCTCCTCGATCCGGGTCTGGCCGTCGACATCGAGCTTCATGGTGGCGCGCTGCGGGCCATGGGTGCCCGCGATCACCGTCAGCGAGGTCAGCTTGATGCGGTCATGCGCGTTGGCGATCTCCTGATCGACCAGCGCCTCGATATCCTCGTCATAGATGTCCTTCTTGCGGTCGGCGAGCGCCTTCATCCGCACGAACGCGTCTTCCAACTGGTTCTGGCCGAGCTTGTAGCCCATCTCCTCGAGCTTGTGCACGAAGGCATGACGCCCGGAATGCTTGCCGAGCACCAGCGACGACTGTTTCAGGCCGACCATCTCCGGGCGCATGATCTCGTAGGTCGAGGCATCCTTCAGCACGCCGTCCTGATGAATGCCGCTCTCATGCGCGAAGGCGTTGCGGCCGACGATGGCCTTGTTGTACTGCACCGGGAACGAGGTCGCCGCCGACACCAGTTTCGAGGCCCGCGTCAGCATGGTGGTGTCGATCTTGTTCCACCACGGGAACTTGTCGTTACGCACATTGATCGCCATCACGACTTCCTCGAGCGCGGCATTGCCCGCCCGCTCGCCGATGCCGTTGACGGTGCATTCGATCTGCCGCGCGCCGCCGGCGATGCCGGCCAGCGAATTCGCCACCGCCATGCCGAGATCGTTATGGCAGTGCACGGAAAACACCGCCTTGTCCGAGTTCGGCACCCGCTCGATCAGCGTGCGCATGAAGTGGGTATATTCTTCGGGCACGGTGTAACCCACCGTGTCGGGAATATTGACCGTGGTGGCGCCGGCCTTGATCACGGCCTCGACGATCCGGCACAAGAATTCCATTTCGCTGCGGGTGCCGTCTTCCGCCGACCATTCGACGTCGTCGATGTGGTTGCGGGCGCGGGTGACGTTGGCGATCGAGGTTTCCAGCACCTGCTCCGGCGTCATGTTGAGTTTGACGCGCATGTGCAACGGCGAGGTCGCGATCACGGTGTGGACGCGGCCGCGTCTGCCGAATTTCACAGCTTCGGCGCAGCGGTCGATGTCCTTGGGATGCGCGCGCGCCAGGCCCGCGATCACCGCATTCTTGGAACGCCGGGCGATCTCGCTGACCGCCTGGAAGTCGCCCTCGGAGGTGATGGGAAAGCCGGCTTCGATGATATCGACGCCCATGTCGTCGAGCATCTCGGCGACTTCGAGCTTCTCCTCAAAACTCATGGTGGCGCCGGGGCATTGTTCGCCGTCGCGCAAGGTGGTGTCGAATATAACGACGCGGTCCTTGTCGGACTTGTTCACGGTGGTCATCTGGAAATTCCTCGTATCTGGTGCGCTGTCGTCTTAGCGCTGAAAGGGTTCTGGTGATCTCGCGCAACCCCTGAGTGCCCAGGCGCAAATCGCCCAGACGGCCCTCAGGGGCAGATAAGAAGCAGAAGCCCGCCGAGAAGCAGGGTGGGCACGGACGCAGCCGGAATCGCGCGGGCACCGGCAGCAACGGCCGATTTCCCGTGAACTCCAAACATTTCGCTGCGAATCAGCATTGCCAGACCCTTTGGAAGCCCGATCCTCGGCCAAAACCATTGACGGTTCGTTGCCAGAGGCGGCGTCCAAGCCCGTTCTAGACGAGAATTGCCGCAGACCGCAACGCCAAAAGATGGTCAGGATGGGTGACCTAGTTTCCCGGAGGGGCCCCTGGTCAAGACGGGGCCCATTCCAGTTCGCAGCGCTTGTTCTGGATTGTCCAGGCCGGCAAGTGCCGGTGATGCCAGTAGTCGGCGACGCCGATGTAGATATGGGCCCGGACCTTGTGGCCAGCCTCGTAGACGTCAGTCACCTTGCGGTCATAAGACCGGCCCTCGCGTTCGAGACGGTCAAGCTGCTCCAGGATGGCATCATCGACGTGATAAATCTCGCCGGCAACGGCAAGCGGCGGGAGCCCGAAGTCAGCGGGGACTGCATCCAGGACGACGGGGAAAGCGCCGGTCGTGATCATCCAATAGGATCTCAGCGTTGCGGCTTCACCTATGAACTTGCTCATTTCGAGCAGAGAATGATTGTGATGGCCGCGCCGCAGCGTGCCGTAGACAAAGACGCGATGGGTCTGTGGGGTCGTCACGAACGCCTTGCTGAGCTGACTGTCCGCCATGCGTTGCGATCCGCTTTCACCCCGCAACCGCGAGCCGACCGCCATATTTGGCGCGCAGCTCGGTTTTCAGCAGCTTGCCGGTTGCGGTATGCGGCAGCGATTCCACGAAGATCACATCGTCCGGCATCCAGAATTTGGCGATGCGCGTCGACAGGAATTCCAGGATCGCCTCTTTCGTCGGATTGGCGCCGGGCCTGGGCTGCACCAACAGCAGCGGCCGCTCCTGCCACTGCGGATGCGGGATCGCGATGACGGCCGCCTCGAACACGTCGGGATGCGAGACCGCGAGATTCTCGATCTCGATCGAGGAGATCCATTCGCCGCCGGACTTGATGACGTCCTTCAGGCGGTCGGTCAATTGCACGTAGCCATCGGGGCTGATGGTCGCGACGTCGCCAGTGCCGAACCAGCCGTCGTCGCCGGCGACGTTGCCGCCCTCGCCCTTGAAATAGCCTGATATCACCCAGTTGCCCCGCACCTGGAGCTGGCCGACCGACTTGCCGTCATGCGGCATGCTCTCGCCATTCTCGCCGACGAGGCGCAGTTCGACACCAAAGATCTGACGTCCCTGCTTGACCTGCATGTCGACGATCTCGGCTTGCCTCGCGCCCTCGTGCTTACTGAGCGGCGAGCCGAGCGTGACCAGCGGGCTCGTTTCCGTCATGCCCCAGGCGTGCAGCAGGAACACGCCGAGCAGGTCCTGGAATTTCTCGATCGTGGCGCGCGGCGCGGCGGTGCCGCCGCTGAAGATGAGCTTCAGTTTCAGCTTCGAGAAATCGAGTTTTGCGCGATTGGTCTCGATATAGGCGAGGAAGTTGAGCCAGATCGTCGGAATGCCGCCGGCCTTGGTGCAGCCTTCCTGCTCGAGCAGCATATAGATGCTTTCCGGATCGAGCCGCGGTCCGGGCAGCACCAGCTTGGCGCCGCACATCGCCGCCGAAAACGGCAGGCTCCACGCGTTGGCGTGGAACAGCGGCACGATCACCAGGATCGAATCCTTGGCGGAGAGCGCGAAGCCGTCGGCTGCGCAGGCGGCAAACGCATGTAACAGGGTCGAGCGGTGGCTGTAGAGAACGCCCTTGGGATTGCCTGTGGTGCCGGACGTGTAGCACAGCGTGCAGGCGGTGTTCTCGTCGAGCTGCGGCCAGCCGTAATCGGGCGACGCCTGCGCCAGCAGCGTCTCGTAGCAGAGAAGATTGCCGACGTTGACGGCCGGCATGTCCCTTTCGTCGCACAGCGCGATCCAGCCGCGAACCAGCGGCAGATGCGGAGCGAGTTGCTCGACCAGCGGCGTGAAATCGGGATCGAAGAAGATGTAGCCGTTCTCGGCGTGATTGATGATATAGACGAGTTGTTCGGCGAACAGGCGCGGATTGACCGTATGCAGCACGCGGCCGGAGCAGGTCACCCCGTAATAGAGTTCGAGATGCCGCCACGAATTCCAGGCCAGCGTCGCGACGCGATCGCCCTGGCCGACGCCGAGTGCCGCGAGCGCATTGGCGACGCGCCTGGCCCGCGCCGCGACCTGCCCGTAATTGGACCGGTGCATGGCGCCTGCCGGATCGCGCGAGACGATCTCGGTTTCCGCGTGCCAGGTCGCGACATAATCGACCAGGTTCGAGATCAGCAGCGGCCGGTTTTGCATTAATCCAAGCATGAGTCCCCCTCGTTTCGAACGTTTCCGCGATGGCATGAAGGCAATCCAGCATTTCCTGCTGTGACGCCCGGCATCATGGGCACCATTACGCCCTGCGGAACCGGCCCAAGTCCAGCCTATTTGCGGGGGCGGTTGCTGGCGGCGTGCCAAAAAAACAGACGGCAGGGAATAACGGTGGGCTTAGGCGCCAACGCGCAGGATATCTTCCCGAGCATTTCTGAGAAGGTGATACGGACAGGCACGCAAACTCGCCGCGCTCACAATCGTGCGAGAAGCATTGCGCAGAACAGCGGGCTAAGTGTTAGCTAAGTCGAAGCCCTGAAAAGGAGCAGCTCGACGGTTTCTTAAGCCAAACGGGCAAAAGAGAGTCGGCGCTGTAGACCGGTGAACCTCACCGTCACACCCGTAAACGTTTGCGAGAGGCACAATGCGACACGACGACGAGATCCTGAGCAAAGTCCCTGCGGTGACGCTCGGCTTCTGGGTGATCAAAATCCTTGCCACGACCCTCGGTGAAACCGGCGGCGACGCCGTGACGATGAGCTGGCTGCACGCTGACGTAAATCCTCACAACGGCGGATATTTGATCGGCGCGGGCATATTTCTCGTTGTGTTCGTTGCGGCCGTGATCGCCCAAATCTCGTCAAAAAAGTTCAACCCCTGGATCTACTGGCTGGCCATCGTGGCCTCCACGACAGTGGGCACGGCCCTGGCTGATCTGTTCGATCGCTCATTGGGCATCGGCTACACCGGCGGGTCGTCCATTTTGTTGGCGTGCGTCTTGTGTTCGCTCGGAGCCTGGTACTTCACTCTCGGTTCGATAAATGTCGAGACGGTTGCCGCGCCGAAAGTGGAAATCTTCTATTGGGTGACCATCACGTTCTCGCAGACCCTGGGGACCGCGCTCGGAGATTGGATGGCGGACAGCACCGGGTTGGGATATGAAGGAGGAGCTCTCGTGTTCGGTGCCGGACTAGCCGTCCTGGCAGCTTTGTATTATTGGAACAGAATCTCTCGCGTGTTCCTGTTCTGGGCGGCTTTCATCCTAACGCGCCCACTTGGTGCGACAGTCGGAGACTTTCTCGACAAGCCGACGAACCATGGCGGCCTGGCGCTCAGTCGTCCTTTGGCATCGGGAGTGATGCTCGCCGTAATCGTCGTGCTTATTTTGGTGTTGCCGCAACGGCCGGGACGGCACCCCAGATCGAGCGCAGCAGCGCAATTGCAGTGATGATTCCGCGGTCCTGGGGGCTGCTTGGGGGCTGCTTCGGACCTTGAATCGGTGTAATGTGATCGCTGGCCTGGATAGCCCGCGGCCGGAACCGCGGGGCCGGCATGCGGAGGTTCCATGCGCCTCCTCGGCATTTGCGTTTCGCTTGCTGGCACTGGGGCCATATGGCTCCAATGGGAATCGCTGCAACCGGCAGACTTCAAGACCTCCATTTATCGCACCAAGGCTGACACTGTCGTCTGCGGGACGCCATTCCAAATCCGAAAAGCAGTCGTCGCCATGGCCGAGGACGACGGAGCCCGCCTTCGCAGTCTCGCGTGCAGCCGACCGGGGGTCGGCAAGAGAGTCCGCGTTGTTTCCATGCCTGTAACCAAATACGGGCCTTGGGAAATTCAATTGATCGCGGAACAGGATCTGGCCGCGCCGATGTGGGGCTATGCCGATCAGTTTGAAGCTGACGAAGAGTGACCAGGGATCGATCTTCTCTCTCCCACAATTTTGCGAGTGTCAGCAAACGAATGGGGCTTTCCCCTTTGCGTTAGATAAGGCCGCGTCGGGTCTTGCCCAAGCCGACATGTAGGCGGTGATCGCGTTGTTCGGCATTGGATCCAGGCTGTGTGAAAACTCCGTCATTCAATTTGTCTGTAGAACATCTGTCTCAATTTTGTAGATGCGAAAAACAATTGCACTGGCAACTTCTGTCACAAGACGAAAATTGAGAAAACCATTCTGTGCATCGTTGGCTCGCGGACGTTTTCACACAGCCTGGATCCACTTCCGGACGCATCCTGCACCACAGCAAACAGCATCACGGATCGATCATCTCATGAACGCGCACGATTAATTTGTGTGTGGATTCCAATCGGCATGCGTCCGCTTTGAGAGGTCAGTAAGCTTGACCCAATTGCCATTTTTCGGTCGTTTTTGAAAAACGGACTGTTGCACTGGAGGCACAACATCTTCGGGCCTAATCGCTTAGGATGCGCTTTGGAACTTGAATCAAGTGCAACGTCTGCAACCAAGCTATGGGCGGTCGCGAGCGCATCGGTCGTTTCAGATAGTTCCGCACGACGGAGATGGAGGAAATAGAATGAAGAAGTTTTGGCTGGTTACGGTTGGTCTACTAGCACTAGGTATGGCCGCTCCCGCGTCAGCTGCCGATCTGGCTGCGCGCCCCTACACCAAGGCGCCACCTGCGCCGCTAGCTGCGATTTACGATTGGACCGGGTTCTACATCGGCATCAACGGCGGTGGCGGCACCGCCCGTAAGTGCTGGGACCTTGTGGCAGATTCTGATGGCGATCGGCCGGGGCCGGAAGGCTGCCATAACGCAACCGGCGGCACCGTCGGTGGTCAAATCGGCTATCGCTGGCAGACGGCCAATTGGGTGTGGGGCATCGAAGGCCAGGGCAACTGGGCCGATTTCAGGGGCAGCAATGTCAGCCTCCTCTTTGCGCCCGACTTTAACCGTTCGCGGGTCGATGCATTTGGGTTGATCACCGGTCAGATCGGCTACGCTTGGAACAACGTCTTGTTTTACGTAAAGGGGGGTGCCGCCGTCACCGGCGACAAGTATGACGCCTTCAGTGGGAGGACCGGCTTGGTTCTCGCCTCGGCGAACGAAACCCGTTGGGGCGGCGCAGTCGGTGCTGGCCTCGAATACGGTTTCGCGCCGAGCTGGTCGGTTGGTGTCGAGTACGACCATCTGTTCATGGGCTCTCGCAACGTCACTCTGACCGCACCTCTTTTCTCCGAGACGGAGCACATCCGCCAGGACGTCGATATGGGTCTGGTTCGCCTGAACTACCGCTTCGGCGGCTTCGGCGCTCCGGTCGCGGCCCGTTACTGATTTCTCTAGTCTCCGGCGAACTCAAGCCCCGGCATCTTCCGGGGCCTTTTTCTGCGCACGATATGGGATTGATGGCGGGCAGCTCCCGGCGGCGGCCATGCCATGCCTGCGCCGCGATAGGCATCGTGGAAGCCGAACCCGAGGATGCGACCGGTTAGATGCCGACCTGACGAAATGCATCCGCAAATGTTGGTTCCGTAGCTCATCAGGCCGCCGGCTTCGGTATACTCACGACGAAGAGGGCGTCGGGCCGCTCGCGCACGACACCTATCAACTTCCCCTGAAGCCGAAACTATATCTTGCTGGGGGCGTCTAGTCGCTGGGAGCGATTTATCAGGGAGACGCGGTCATGTTGCGCAAGACGATGATAGTTCTAATGACGGTTGCCTCGGTTAGCATGCTTGCTCCGACTGTCGCCTCGGCCCGCGGCGGAGGTGGCGGCGGCGGCGGTGGCGGCGGTTTCCACGGCGGTGGCGGTTTTGGCGGAGGCGGCTTCCACGGCGGCGGGTTTGGTGGCGGCGGCTTCCGCGGCGGCGGTTTTGGCGGAGGCGGTTTCCATTCAGCCGCTATCGGAGGCGGCGGTTTCCGCTCAGCCGCGATCGGAGGCGGCGGTTTCCGTTCAGCCGCTATCGGAGGCGGCGGTTTCCGCTCAGCCGCTATTGCGAGCGGTGGATTTCGCG
>Ga0185299_10005612_pt1 | contig 13971 bp, 15 predicted proteins | sample PaiPotPPA55metaG_FD_128002 | JGI IMG/M metagenome (GOLD analysis project Ga0185299, IMG submission 128002) | Iron sulfur acid spring bacterial and archeal communities from Banff, Canada, to study Microbial Dark Matter (Phase II) - Paint Pots PPA... ...
GCCCCACCGGGTCATTCAGCGATGTTAGCATTCGCGCGCTAGCCTCGTCCATCAGAGGGCTCTGATCAGTTGTTGTTCGCCGCACTCAAAATAGCCATTGGAGTTTTAAGAAATTGCCAAATTCGGCAAAACCCGTTAATTGGCGGGGAATTCACTGCTCAATTGTCGGACAGCCTACCAAGAGTGTTTATCCTTGTGAATATGGTGAAGACCTTATAGAAAAGAACGACCACTTTTTGTCAACGGTCGCCTGGACTACCAGCATCGGGACGCGGCCATCTCAATTTTGAACAAGGAGAAACAACTTCGTGAAGAAGAAGCGCGCCTCGCAACCCGCTCCGCGCAGTAACGTGGCCGGCAAGCCCATACGCAATGAAATTCTGATGGCCATGTCACCCCGCGAATTTAATCTTGTCCGGCCGCATCTTCAATTCGTGGAACTCGAGCAGCATCGCATTCTTCACGAGCCGTATCGAAAGCTAAGATTCATGTATTTCCCAAACCGCGGGCTCATCTCCCTGGTGGTAGTGCTGAAAACCGGCCGGACCGTGGAAGCTGGCATTGTTGGCAAGGAAGGAGCCTCCGGCACCGCTCTATCCGCTGGCGTCACAAGCAGCGCATTGCGAGAAATAGTGCAAATTTCTGGCGAAGGATTCAGGATCAAAAGCGCAGTGTTTCAAAAGCTCGTGGCAGTCCTTCCCGACCTACGCAAAGCGTTGAACCGTTACGTGGTGCTACTCGGTATGCAAGTTTCACAAACCGCTGCTTGCAATCGCCTGCACGATATTGAGCAACGCCTGGCTCGTTGGCTACTGATGGCGGAAGATGGGGCTGCCACTTCCACACTGAACATCACTCACGATTTCCTCGCGACCATGCTTGGCACCGACCGCCCCAGTGTCACCCTCGCGGCCGGTCTGCTGCAGAAAGCGGGCCTCATCGAATATGGTCGCGGCGCGGTAAAAATCACCAACCGCCCCCAACTGGAGGCTTTCGCCTGCGAGTGTTATTCCGTGATTCGTGATTACGCGAGGAAGCTTTGAGACCTCTCGGTCTTCCACTAGCTTAGACGTTCTCATGCGAGTATAAATCCATGCTTGATAGAACCAGGTTGCGGTTGTTCGCGAAACGTGCGCTCCTGGGACTTGTTTTGGGGCTGGTAGTTTCCTTCGCCTGCGACTATCTCTATTTCCGATTTCGGATGCTTCACCCGCAACCCGCACATCCAGTGGAAACGTTTACCGCGCCTCGGCTCTATGCCATTGCGGTAAAAGGCGGGAAAGTCGACTACGAGCTGGACGAGCAAAGTCCTCAGCAGACTTGGACTTGTTCGCATTCATTGTTTCCGCAGGCAGGCTATTCCCCCTGCTGGTACATAAAGCCCAAAAGTCGCCAACCCATCTCGATGTAAGTCCGCTTGGCAGCACTGCCTTGGATTACGGAATTAGGACTCCGTGGGTATTAGAGTTCATTCTCGCGGCACAAAAAGAGCCAGCGTATAAGCACCCAGCATCGTGCCCACCGGAATAAACGGCACCGCCAGCAATCCCGCCACCACTGCCAGAATTCGACGCGCTCCGGCTCCTGCTAGCAAACTAATTCCCGCCAAGACCCCAAAAATCCCACTCGCGGCCGACAAGACCATCCATCCAGCGTAAATCAAATGAAACGCGCTCATCAATGGGTACGGATTAGGAACCCGGCTGAGCAGCGCCCCAAACATAACTGTCGCTACTGGAGTGAAACTCAGCATCCAGACCGCGGCAATAATGCGGAGAATGCCGTAAATCAGCCAGAACAAGCCCAGCGTCCGCCCGCTCCTTAACGCTATAAGAGGCCTGGAAGTGTCAGCCGACACATGCCCTCCTCGGAAGAGTTGTGGTACATCGCTCGTTCAGCGTTCACTTTACATAGGAAACGAGTGGTGCGGACACAAGATTCTGGTATTAGGAAAAAATGCGACAAAAATTCAGGTGGAAAGGGGTTGACCGAAGGAAAAGAGGAGAGACGTCCCAGCCCGGTTGCTTCGATTTCTCGAAGCGTTTCGTCTGTCCCCTTCTCCCTCGACTTGGCGGATGTCAATAACCGCACGGGCATAGTCGCAAAAAATAAGAACCAGCTCTATCAGGGAAATCCTGTAAATCTTATTAGAATTTACTGCAAATCGGGCGGGAGTCACGGCGCGTGGCGAATCCACCACAATACCTTGCCCATAATTCGCCAGCTGCGATTCTTTCCAAGCTTCACGGCCTCATAATCACGGTTCTCGGATTCCAGAAGCTGCACGCCATTTACCAGCAAGAATCTTGATAGGGTGAGCCCACTCTCGCGCTGCCAGGTCACCACAATCTTGCCGCTTAATTCGCTGGGGTTCGTCGCCGAACGGTCCACCGCTACAATGTCATCGTCGTTGATCAACGGACTCATGGACGCTCCACGAACTCGCAGGCAAGTCGTTTCTGCGGGGTGCGGGCACCATACCGCAGGCGCGGCGATCATTTCATGGGCTGGGATGTCATCGAGGTCCAGAAAGGGGTCTCCTTTGCCTCCGTGGGTGGCGGCGTGGGCGGCCAGCACCGGAATTGCCACCAGTCTGGCCTTGGGAACGACAGGGTTTTTCTTCTTGTGGCTTCCCGCCACTACGATCTCAAAATCAGGAAAAGCCGCTTTCCTCATGATCCCGTGGCCTTCCGGGAGCATCTTGGAAAGATCCGAAGTCTTGAAACCTGCTCGTTCCCAGAACCATGACGAGTCAGGCTCGCCGATCAGATTTCCGATCTGGATGTACGCTTGCGCCGGCGGTTCATGCGTGCCCCGTTCCCACCTTGATAAAGCCATAGCGGAGTAATGGAGCCGCGAGGCGAAGGCCGCTTGGGTTAGTCCCATCCGTCGCCGCAAACTTAAAATTTTGCGCGCCCATTCCGGATTTGAAGTTCTTCTGGTTCTCATTGCGCTACGATTTCTAATAATGCCCGTTCAACTACCATTTATGTTAGTCTTGCTCTGCACCGCGCTTGTCTCGTCTTCTCCGAAAGGCTCGTCATGAATGGTGACAAAGTGGATAGTAACATGAATTCTATCCCTGCCGTCTCACTTTTTCGCGGCATATATAACCGCGTCGCGAAGCGCCTGGGAGTAGATCCTTCTTATGTAAGCCGCGTCGCACGGGGCGAGCGAAAGTCCGCTGTCGTGGAAAAAGCTCTAGCGGAAGAAGTTCGCGTAATTCGGGACCATCTGAACAATCATAATAATAATCACAATCACGCTCCGGCCGACCAAAAAAAGAAATCCAAAATAAAGTCTCATGCCGGTGAGCCCCTAGAGGCTTAACTGCGCAATTCCCGCCCTCCATGCTCAACTCTAGCTTTGAAGGCGATCCCCAATATGATCATTTGCGGAGTCGAATTACGGATTGCATCAAGAATAATGCAATTTTCAGTTCAATCTGCGAACCTAGGGAATCAATCGCGCGGGATCTTTTTTCGCTTCGTCGATCCAGGACTTCAGCACTTCCACATTTTTAGGATCCGGGTCCAGAAATACCAATCCCACGCCCAAATTTGAATGTGCGTAAACGACCCGCACCTTGCTTTCGAAGACGGTTTTACCCACCGAAATCTTTACCAGCGCGACAGTGTCTTCTGGGAATGGGTTTAGCATATCCAGATAACAGCCCTGCGCGCTGAGTTCGCTAACCCGAGTGGCGATCTGCATTCTGGTAACCGGTTCGAACAGTTCGGCGTTAGCGATAAACGCGTACCGTGGATTTCGCCGGCGTTGCTCTTTGCTCATCCGTATCCCCCGAGAACAGAAGTGATGCTTCGTTCCGCTTCATTCCGGCTGTCGCACTCGTATTCGGCGAACGGCTCTCAGCGATGTCTTTAGTCTTGTAACGCCCGGATACCCGTTATGACCGTAGTGTATGACAATGATGGCACAGAAAAAACTCAATGCCAGTGGTCTCCGCGTCGCGTTGCCAATATCGAAACTACCTAGGACGACCATCCATCAGGCCATTAAAGGCATCCCATCTTTTCTGGTACTAGGCCGGACCGCTTATTGCGCCGGGCGAAACAAGATGCCAGAATCTGTCTCGCGGTTGGTCTGTGCGGGAAACAAGTCAGCGGCCTGTGGTGTCTAAGTAATGTAATGCCATTACCGGTGACGGTTACATCGAGAATCCCACCGACGAAGGCTCCAACCCTCGATCAGCCCGCGAGTTTCATTTTGGACTCGGAGTAGGGCGAGGAAAGGCCAGAGTGTCTGATTGGGCCAGTGCGCTCCCTTGGGGGCGCGACGAATCCGAACTCCTCACCGAGCTGCAAGCCGGCTCTGAAACTGCGTTCGATTGGCTTGTTACCCATTACCACGCCCCGGTCTACAATCTGATTCTCGGTATGCTCGGAGATGCTTCCGATGCCGCCGATGGTACGCAGGAAGTTTTTCTGAAAGCCTTTCGCGGAATTCGTGGTTTCCGTCACGGCAGTTCTTTGAAGACTTGGCTATACCGCATCGCCATTCGCGAAGCGCTCAACCATAAGCGCTGGTTTAAACGCCACCTTCAAAAAACCGTGTCCATCGATGCCGACCTGGAAGAAGGTCGGGAGCATCTTGAAATCGAAGACCTTTGCGCCACACCATTCGAACAATTGGCCGCGCGGGAAATGCAGCTCGTCGTGCAACGTGCCTTACTCAACGTCCCTCACGTTTTTCGCGTCGCCGTTATATTGCGTGACCTGGAGGGTTTTAGTTACGAGGAAGTTGCTGAGATTTTGGAATGCAGCATCGGAACTGTAAAATCGCGTATTTTGCGGGGACGACGGGCCCTCAAGGAAATTCTTCAGCCCCTTTTGTCCGGCCCGGAATCCCACAGGGCGAGTGAGCATGCAACTGTTCACTCTGATCCGGAAAAATCTTCCCGCCCCGTAAAACGTGCCCAGCACTCACCTTTTGAAGACTCCTACGCAGCCGCATGGCCTGTCGCCCGAGCTGTTCCGGTCAACGGTGTTTCGTTGGCCGGCAGCCCCGCTGGTGAGGTGTCCGATGAACTGTAATTCAGTACGCGCCAGGTTGGCCGGTTATCTTGATGACGGACTTACTGGCTCTAACCGCATGCAAGAGCGCGCGAGCGTCCGTGAGCATTTGGAATTCTGCGCCGATTGCCGTGAGGACCTTCAGCGTTTTCGCAAGTTGGGCGTAATGCTATCGACTGTGACCAAGCATGCGCCTCCGCCCGACCTCTCCGTGCGTATTAAGGTGGCTGCGGCAAAAGCTCAGGCTTCTCGAGGCTGGCGTGCCCGCGCGCGACAAATTGGTAACCGCGCCGAGATACTGCTCGACAACGTTTTTCGTCCGCTTACGTTGCCGGCCACCGGCGGCTTCGTGTCGGCCATCTTGGTTTTCGTGCTGGTTTTTCAGATTCTGGCGCCGGGTATCACCGTGCGCGCTGTAGAAAACGATGTGCCTATTAATTTGATGCGTCCGGCAGAATTGATTTCGCTCTCGGAATATCCACCTTCCTGGGCGCCCGAACATGATCTGGAGTTGGCCTTGCCTCACGGCCTATTGGTTGACGTTACAGTCGACGCGCAAGGTGGAATGACTGGCTACCAGATTCTGTCGGGGCCGCATAGCACGGATATGCGCCACCAGCTCGACCAGATGCTGATGTTCTCACGCTTTAGTCCCATGCTCAGCTTTGGACGTCCAACTGCCGGTGGCCACGTGATTTTGAGCTTCAGCGCCGTTCACGTTCGCGGATAAACAGCTCCCGAATCAGCTTCCCAACTGCAAATAACGGCTAACCCAAGCAAATCCATAGTCTTGGCCTACCTGTCCCTCATATCTGATCAAGCTGCTCAGCCGGTCAGCTTACGACTCGTTCGCACCTGACCCTCGCGTTTTCTTCCGCGCCATGCCCTCACAGGTTCAATGGATCAGGAGGGCCCATGCCCCTCACTGTCCCGTTTTCTGCATCCGTGCCCACGCGCACAACTTTCCGCGTGGCGTTTCGAATCATCGCGCTGGCTCTTATTGCGCTCCTCGTGACCTCTTACTCCGTTTACGCGCAAGCCGAAGTATCCAACGCCGAACGCGCCTTGTTTGACGCTCTTAACCGCGAGCGCGCCTCCAAAGGCTTGCCCGCTCTGCACTGGGACGCCGCACTCGCAGTCGCTGCCCGCGAACACGCCTCGCGTATGGCCCAGGACAACGTTCTGTCGCATCAACTCCCAGGCGAACCGCAGATTCAAGTCCGCGCCACACAGGCTGGTGCGCGGTTCACCACCATCGCCGAAAATATTGCGGTGGCTCCGAACTCGGCAACCATTCATTCAGCCTGGATGCAATCACCGCATCATCGCGAAAATATTCTTGATCCGGAACTCAACGGGGTTGGCATTGGCGTAGTGAAAGGCACTGATGGACTGTTCGCCGTGCAGGATTTCTCTCAAACGGTGGCCAACCTAAATTTCAAGCAACAGGAACAGCAAGTGATCGCCAATCTGAATATCCACGGCATGTCTGCGACTCGGGCCACCAACGACGCCCGGAAGACCTGTGAACTGGACCGCGGTTTCTCAGGCAACCGTCCGCTATCTGTCACCCGCTTCGAAACCGCCGACTTGACGAAACTGCCATTTGATTTGGAACAGAAACTTCGCTCCGGGCGTTATCACTCCGCGTCCGTCGGAGCTTGTGAAGGTGGCAGCTCCGCCGGCTTCACGCACTTCAAGCTGGTCGTCGAGCTTTTCTAAATTTAGTTGCTAGTCGTTAGATCCAGGGATTTCAACGCCGCGAAGCAATCTCCGTCCAGCGCGTGCGGCACATCTGCAGCCATAATCTTGAATACTTCTGCCTTCGTTAAAGCGCCACGGTAAGGGCGTTTCGAAGAAAGCGCATCGTAAACGTCCGCCACGGCAATCGCTCGGGAACCCGTTGCAATCTGCGAGGCGCGCAGATTGCGGAAATAACCTGAACCGTCTAACCGTTCGTGATGTGAGCTGGCCAAAAACGCCAAATCCTGGAAGCCTCGTATGCGCTCTAGTATCCGCTGCGTGTAATAAGGATGCAGCCGCACCGTCTCCCATTCCGCGGCGGTCAATTTTCCTGGTTTGTCGAGAATATTGTTAGGCACGCTGAGTTTACCGATGTCGTGCAGCAGAGCGGCGCGTCGCACCAGGGTTACCTGATCTTCGGGCAGCGCCAATCGTTGGCAAATTGCCACCGCAATGCTCGTTACTCCCCGTGAGTGCGAATGCGTGTACGGCGATTTGATGTCGATAATGTTTGCAAAGGCTTCGCAAACGTTGTCGAGCTTGGTTTCATCGGCATAAAGCGAAACACTGATCGGCTCCCTGTCCATTACTGCTTCGCGCACGCGATCTTGTTCGATCAGCTTCCAGAGCTCCGTATCTTTCTCTAACTCGCCCGCGGCGCGTACCAACTCAGGGTCAAACCATGATCCACTTCTCTCGCGAAGCACCTGGAAACCGTCGGAGACTCCGTTCAAAGTGATGAACACCTCGAGCGTTTGACACAAATTCATGATCCGCGAGAAAAGTGGAATGTCCTGTGCCTTGCGCCCGGCGGGGAATCCTTTTCCATTCCAGTGTTCGTCAAGGCTGTAAATCGCGGTTGTGACGGATTCGCAGAATCCAATTTTCTTGGCGATTTGCGCGCCTCGATCGCAGCGCAGATTGATCAGTTCACTGGTTTGCGCGTCCCGGTTGGTAGCCGCGCTGGCAATGGCGAACACGCGCTCCAGCCGCGACCGGCCGGGCATCACGTTGCGCAGTAAATATTCCAAGCCCTCGAAACTCACCTTGGTCCAGTCGGTCGCTTTGACCTCCTGCTTGGCTTTGCGCTCGTCGCCTCCCAGAATCTCGTACATGCGCGCCGCGTTGCTACTGCACCCTGCATCTTTCAACAGCGTTGCATAATAAAGGTTGCACTTCTGTTCCCCAGAAAGGTTCAAGATGTCCGCTAGGCGCATGCTCAACAGGCAGCACTTGACTGCATGGCCCATTGGCTGCCCTTCCGTCAAATCCAGGGCGTAAGAGAGCGCAGAGATTAAATCCGACATACGCAGTTGCGTCGCGGAAGATACTGGAGCGAGAGTCTCTGTAATCACCATATGCGGGAAGTACCAGTATAGGGCGACCGGTTGTAAAGAATTCCTCGCTTGACTCACCAAGGTGCGCTGAGAGGAAACATCTTTCCGCGGACTTCCCATCAGTAGGCCATGCAACAAATTGTTGTTTTTCGATGGCAGACAAAATACACTGGCGCCACGCCATGAGCCGCTATTATTGGTTTCGATTTAATAAGCCACCCAACTAGGGCGAGGGGCGTTTTCTCTAGCAAGCACGCAAAAAGAGATTTGGCCCACTCGCAAGAGTGGGTTTTTTATTTTTAGCGAAAGGAAATCCCGATGATTATCTCCATGAGACTGCATTCCACTCCTGAAGAAATCGCCGCAGTTCGCAAGATTGTTGAGCATTTCGGCTACAAAGTGCATTCCATCGAGGGCGAGGAGCGCGTCGTAATCGGTGTTGTCGGCGTGGGCGACGTCACCGCCTGTCTGGAATCCGTCGAAGCCATGCCGCAGGTCGAAAAAGTGGTGCCAATTTCCGCGCCCTATAAATTTGTCAGCAAAGAATTTCGCGCTGGCAAGACAAGCATAAAAATTAAGGGCTTCGAGATTGGCGGCGATGAATTCATCATCGCGGCTGGGCCTTGCTCCGTCGAGTCCGAAAAACAAATCATGCAAGCCGCCGAAGGTGTCGCCAAAGCCGGTGCCAAAATGCTGCGCGGCGGGGCGTTCAAGCCGCGAACTTCCCCCTATGACTTTCAAGGGATGGAACAAGAAGGTCTGAAGCTTTTGCAGAAAGCCAGCAAGGAAACCGGGCTGGCCATTATCACGGAAGTGATGAGCGACCGTGACGTCGATCTGATTGCTCAGTACGCGGACGTGATGCAGGTAGGCGCCCGCAACATGCAAAATTTTATTCTGCTCAAGGCTCTCGGCAAATGTCGACGCCCGGTGCTCCTAAAGCGCGGCCTGAGCAGCACAATTAAGGAACTATTGATGTCAGCCGAATACATCGTCGCGCACGGCAACTCCGACGTAATTCTATGCGAACGCGGTATCCGCACCTTTGAGACCGCCACCCGCAATACCTGCGACATTGCCGCCATCCCGGTTTTGAATGAACTGACTCATTTGCCGGTGATCCTGGACCCCAGCCACGCGACCGGAAAACGCAGTCTCGTGCCCGCCTTATCGCGGGCGGCAGTAGCGATCGGCGCGGACGGTTTGATCGTGGAAGTTCATCCTGCTCCGGAAAAGGCCATCAGCGACGGTGCACAATCGTTGGATCTGCCTCAGTTTCGAAAAATGATGCAGGACCTGCGTCCTTATCTGGATTTATGGCAAGCCGCCAGGAAAATTGAACAAGGGTCAAAGGTGGCCGTCGCCTGAAAAATCCGGGTCCGCGTCAAATGCGGTTTGAACCTGTTTGATTTGTTTCGCGTTCCAAGTGCAACACGCGCATCAACGTGGCTTGCAGTTTCTGGCACTCCAACTGCCGTTCGTGTTCATCTTTTGTGCGGTCGTTGAGCGCTTCCTTTAAAAGTATCAAGTTTCGTCGGAACTCCAGTTGCGCCAGAACCAATCGGCTCAGTGCCCTCAACGCATCCTTCTCGTCGGGAGCCATATCGCGCGGCTTCTGATCGATCACGCACAAAGTTCCCAACGCATATCCATCCTCGGTAACTAAGGGTGCGCCCGCATAGAAGCGTATATGTGGCTCAGCCGCTACCAATGGATTATCTCGAAAGCGTTCATCCGCCAAGGCGTCCGGCACCACAAATACGTCCGGCTGCAGAATTGCCGTCGAGCACAGCGCGACCTCTCGCGAAGTTTCCGCGACAGTAAGTCCTACCCGCGATTTGAACCACTGGCGTTCGCCGTCGATCAGCGAGATTAGTGCGATGGGGGTTTTGCAAACATAGGACGCCAGTAAAGTGAGATCGTCAAACGCTAATTCCGGATCTGTATCGAGAATGGCGTATTTCTCAAGAGCGGCCACGCGGCTCTCTTCGTTCTTTGGTTTAACCAATTCCATGTTACCTCCACAACTATCGGGAAGTGCTCCCGGGCAAGAGGATGTCGGCAAGCTTAACTCTATTGCCGTTGTATATGCGACCGCAAGCTTGCGCTTGGGAGGCCGATAAACTCTCTCCACTTCTCGCCAAACCCTTCTTGTTTTTTCATTTGAGTCAGACGCCGGCCAGTACGCCTTGGTTGCGTATGGGATTTCGATAATCAGTCGACGCAAACCTGTTTAGTGATAGGCTCTGCACTTTTACGGAGGGGAATCTGATGCGTAAATGTTTTCACCTGATGGTAAGGGTGGTGTTTGTTTTCATGGGTGTCACTCTTTCTGCCGCGTATGCACAGGAAAAGGTGTCGCCGCCTTCGAAAAAGATTGCCGTGCGCGCCGGCCATTTGATTGATGGGCGCAACGACAAAGTTGTCGACAATGCGCTCATTTTGATCGAAGGAGACACTATTACGTCCGTCGCCTCAGGCGGACAGCCGCCAGCCGGCGTCGAAGTGCTCGATCTTTCGCAATACACGGTGTTGCCCGGATTCATGGACACGCACACCCATGTGATCTTGAACGGCGATATAACGGCAGAAGATTACGACGTGCAGTTATTGAAGCAATCTATTCCGTATCGCGCGATTTTAGGCGCACGCAACGCGCGCATAGCTCTGGAACACGGATTCACTACACTTCGGGATCTGGAAACAGAAGGCGCGATGTATGCCGACGTCGATGTGAAGACCGCCATCGCCAATGGCGAAGTGCCTGGGCCGCGCATGCAAGTGGCCACCCGCGCAATGACTCCCACCGGCATGTATCCGTTGTTGGGATATTCGTGGGAACTGAAAGTGCCAACTGGAGTGCAATATGTCGATGGCGTCGAAGGTGCACGCAAAGCTGTGCGCGAGCAGGTGATGTATGGCGCCGACTGGATCAAATATTATTCGGATCGCAAATATCACTTTGAAGCCGACGGCGTACTGCACAGCATGGTGAATTTCACCGATGAAGAAGCAAAAGCCATCGTGGACGAAGCGCACCGTCTCGGCAAACGGGTTGCGGCCCATGCGATTGGCTCGGACGGCATAGCAGCGGCGTTGCGTGCCGGCGTCGATACCGTCGAGCACGGCGATGGGCTTACCGATGCATTAATCGATGAAATAGCCAGGAAAGGCGTTTACTGGGTTCCGACGATAACCGTTGGTGCGTATGTCGCGCCTGGACGCGGCGGAAACTGGACCAGGATGGTGGACCTGGAGCGCGTCGCCTTTCAGAAGGCCTTGAAGAAAAATGTGAAAATTGTTTTTGGAACGGATGCCGGCGGCTTCGATTGGAAAGAATTAAATCAAGCCAAGGAGTTCGAATATTATGTCCAGTATGGGATGACTCCCATGCAGGCCATTCGCTCCGCTACTTCAATGGCTAGTGAGCTGTTGGGCTGGAAAGATAAGGTAGGAACGATTGAGGCAGGCAGATGGGCCGATCTTGTTGCCGTGAGCGGTGATCCGCTGAAGGATATTTCAGAATTGTCCCACGTGAAATTTGTGATGAAGGGTGGGGTAGTTTACAAAGGCGAGGTACATTGATCGTCGGCCTGCTGTGCCACCTCAGCGCAGCCAGTCTACCAATTAGAAAAATGCCGCGCCGCCGTCGACGTTGATCGATTGGCCGGTCATCGCGCTCGAAGCGTTGGAGCACAAAAATAGCGCCGCGTGCGCGATTTCGTCGGCGGTTTGCCCGCGACCCTGCAAAATGGATTGCAGGAACCCGGCAAGCTGTTCTTCTGAACTTACACCAATTTTTTTCGCCAGTGTTGCGCCTAGTTCCTGGGACATGATCGTCTCGGTTACCGGGCCGGGACAGATGGCATTCACGCGAACACCTTTGCGCGCGGCTTCCGCCGCGGTTACACGCGTCAATCCCAGCATGCCGGCTTTTGCGGCTGCGTAAGCTGAACCCCACGAAAAAGCCGACTTAGCCGACAAACTGGAAATGTTGAGAATGACTCCGCGCTCATGCTCATACATTTCCGGCAGCACCAATTGCGAGAGCAGAAAAGCAGCGCGAAGATGCACCGCAATCACCTCATCGAAATCGGTCAACAAATATTCTTCAACCGGAACAACCGGTCCGTAATGACCGGCATTGTTTACCAGAATGGTGACCGGACCAAATTTTTCTCGCGCGGCGTCAACGATCCGGCGGCAATCGTCTTCACGCGTTACATCGGCGGTCGCGAATGAAACCTGACCACCGCCATTCGAAATCTGTGCCGCGGTGGAAGCAAGCTGATCGTGCGAGCGAGCGCACAGAAAAACCGACGCACCTTCTTTTGCGAAAAGCAGCGCAATAGCGCGGCCGATACCGCGTCCCGACCCGGTGATCAATGCACATTGTCCCTGGAGAATCATAGGGAAGGAGAATAGAAGTAGCTGGCAAACCATGCAAGTGCCACTGGCGCCTTAGGGCTTGGTCTAATCCCAATTTTTAATCTCAGGCCAATCGGTCTGAAGATTCTTCTTGCGATGGCGGCAAAGCAAAATCGGGTTTCGTTCGTAGGGCATAGCGTAAGCATTGTCGAGAGTAGCTGCTACGCTGACACTCTCATAATAATCGCGCGCATCTTCCGGTTTTGTTCCAATGCGGATGACGATGTCGCCCGTGTAATTGCGCGGTCCCCATAGAAAATAGTTCTGGTGCGTGCATATCGCTTTCGGCAAACCGTAACGGCTGCCAAAAAAATCCACGGCGCTGGCTTCTCCGTAATTGTTGGCGAAAATCGCCGCCCGTGATTGTTCTTCGGGCGTGAGCGAATGATAGACGGCGGCCACGCGGGCGACCATGTCTTCCCAGCCAAACTCATCCGCATAATGTTGCGGCAGGATAGCTTGGTCCTGGTTATGTTCGGACTTCGGCACGCCGAACGGTAGGTGCGCCTGATAACGAAGATAAGCATCGATATGCAAAACCGGAAGCACCGCCGGCAAAAGCAACGCTATCCCGATGAACAACCAGGCAAACACCGCCATTCTGAATGCAATCTGTACGCGAGGACTTCTGTTAAGACGTTTTTCCAATAAATGTTCTGTCGCTAAGGCGCCAGCAACCAAAACCAACGGATATACCGGTGCGGAATAATAATTCTTCCCGTGTGCCAGCAAAAAGAATCCTATGGTGAAAATAAACGCCCAACCAAAGGCGCGAAACTTTCTTCCTTCGTCTGAAAAATAAAAGTACAACCCAGCCAGCCAGAACGGCATGGTCGCTGGCGTCATCATCAAAATTTGCTGCCATAGGAAGGCACCCGGCGATAAAACCACATCGCGGCCGGACGCGCGAATGTTGCGCATCAACTCCAGAAAAGGCCAATGGTGCTGAATATTCCAAAGCAGGTTTGGGAGAAAGAACAGTAACGCTACGAAGCCGCCCGCGAAAATCCACGGAGTAAAGAGCAATCTGCGCTGCGGAGTTAGCAGCAGACCTGCCAGCAGAAAAAACGCAAACGCCGCGATCGAATATTTATTTTCGAGTCCAAGCCCGGCGATGGCGCAGAACGCGATCCACCATTTAGAATTGTCCGTACGAATCACACGCGCGATGGCAAACGCGCAGCCAGTCCAGAACAAAGGCTCAAAGGCATTCATAGCGAACTGGTGGTCGTTCACGTACCAAACCGCAGGCGTAGCAACCAGCGCCGCTGCCAGCGCGGTTCCAAATTTGTTTGCTCCAAGTTCGCGCGCGATGGCCGCCGTCAAAACGATGCGCGCCGCGCCCGCCAAAGCAGGCCACAACAACAGAGCCGGGAGCGACACTCCGAAAGTGTGACGAGCAACCCACCCCATAAGCGCGATCAGTGGCG
>Ga0185299_10005613_pt1 | contig 13967 bp, 10 predicted proteins | sample PaiPotPPA55metaG_FD_128002 | JGI IMG/M metagenome (GOLD analysis project Ga0185299, IMG submission 128002) | Iron sulfur acid spring bacterial and archeal communities from Banff, Canada, to study Microbial Dark Matter (Phase II) - Paint Pots PPA... ...
CCGCGCGTCTATTACGCTATGTCCCGTGACGGTCTCTTCTTCAAAAGCGTTGGCCATCTCTCCCCAAAAACTGGCGCCCCAGTAGTAGCCATCGCGATCGAAGGCATTGCCGCCACCGTAATCGCCATCTCCGGCCGCTACGAACAGATCCTCAACTACGTGGTCTCCATCGACTTCATCTCTTTCGCCCTGACCGCCGCCTCCCTCTTCGTCTTTCGCCACCGCGAACTCGCTGTAGCGGCCGCTGACCATTTACCCCCAGCCTCGAAGGATGGTGAACGCTCTTTCGACTCATCCTCTTTCGACTCATCCTCTTTCGACTCACATTCCACCGCCACCTACCTGGCCCCAGGTCACCCCTACACAACCGTAATATTCGTCATTGCGTGCGCAGCAATCGTAGCCAGCACCATCTGGAGCTACCCAAGTAACAGCGCCTTCGGCTTCGTGATCTTGTTAGCCGGAATTCCCGTATATTTATATTGGAGGCATAAACAGCGTGCCCCAAGCGAAAAGTAATTCTTAGAATCTGTAGGGGCGGGGCTTGTTTATCCTGAGCCTCGAACGGCTCCGCCCGGCTGAAGCGAAACTAAAAAGCGATCACATCGAAGCACAAACACAAACGCTGTGAGACAAAAACACTCCGACTACATGCACTGGGCCAAGCTCCAAAGCAAAGCCCGCTTCAACCTCGCCACCAGCGGCGTCGCTGCCTACCCGCTAAGCGAACTCCCCGTCTCCATCGACCAACTCGAAATCAACGGAGATCACACCTACGGCTACGCCCCCCTGCAAAACGCCATCGCCCAAAAAGCCAACGTTGATCCCGATTGCGTAGTCGCCGCAGCCGGCACCTCCATGGCCAATCACTTAGCCATGGCCGCGTTAATCGAACCCGGTGACGAGGTCCTCATCGAGCATCCCACCTACGAACTCCTCGTCTCCACCGCGCGCTACCTCCAAGCCAGCGTCAAGCGCTTCTCGCGCTTCGAATCCGATGGCTACGCGATCAACCCATCCGAAATCCGCGAAGCCATCACTCCGAACACCAAACTCATCGTCCTCACCAATCTCCACAACCCCAGCAGCGTGCTGACCCCCGAATCCACCCTCCGCGAAATAGGCGACATCGCCCGCAGCGTCAACGCCCGCGTCATGGTTGACGAGGTCTACCTCGACGCCGTTTACGAAAACACGCCACCCAGTTCCTTCCATCTCGGCAAAGAATTCGTAACGACCAGCAGCCTCACAAAAGTCTACGGTCTAAGCGGCCTGCGCTGCGGCTGGATCCTCGCCCAACCCGACGAAGCCCGCGTCATGTACCGCCTCAACGATCTATTCGGCGCCGTCCCACCCCACCCCGCCGAACTCCTAAGCGTAATCGCCTTCCAGAATCTCGACCCAATCCGAGAGCGCGCCCGCGCTATAGTCGAAGCCGATCGCGCTCTCCTGGCAAACTTCTTCGCCGCCGACCAAGGCCAATCCTTCGCCGCCGTTACCACCGAGTCCGGTACCACCGCCTTCCCGCGCCTGAAACACGGCAACGTGGACGCCTTCATCAGCCATCTCCGCGAAAAACACGAAACCTCGGTAGTCCCCGGCCGCTTCTTCGGCATGCCCGGTCACTTCCGCGTCGGCATGGGCGTAAACACCCGAATGTTCGCCGAAGGCCTCCGCCGCCTAACCCAAGCCACCAAAACTCCCCAAGCTGTAACGTAAGGCACAGCAACCAACTCTCCGTGCCCTCTGTGCTCCGACCTCTGTGCCCTCTTTACCCTGAGCTTCGAAGGGTGCGTTAAAGCTTTTTCCGATCTCCCTTCTTAAAAGCATCGAGAATCAACCCAGCGCATCGAATAGCGCAAAGGAAAAACCGCATGAAACTAATCTCCCTAAACGTAGGCCTCCCCCGTAACGTCCTCTGGCACGGCAGAACAGTAACCACCGGCATCTACAAATCTCCAGTGGAAGGCCCCACGGCATTACGCAAGCTGAATCTAGATGGCGACCGCCAAGCCGACCTCACCGTCCACGGCGGCGAACACAAAGCCGTTTACTGTTACCCTATCGAGCACTACGCCTACTGGAAAAAGAAATTGCCTGGCCGCGACCTCCCGCCAGGCACGTTCGGAGAGAATTTCACCACCGAAGGCCTCCTCGAAAGCGAAGTCCACATCGGCGACCTATTCGCCGTCGGTTTACTCAGAGAAGCGCGAAGCGATGTGAAGGGCACCGCCCAAGTAATCGTCACCCAGCCCCGCCTCCCCTGCTACAAGCTAGGTGTCCGCTTCGAAGCCGACGACATGGTAAAGAAATTCCTAGCCAGCCGCCGCACCGGCTTCTATTTCGCCGTAACCAAGGAAGGCCAGGTAGCCGCAGGCGACGAAATCAAGCTCCTGTTCCGCGATCCCAACGCCATCTCGATCTCGGAATTCGTCGAACTCTACGTCGCAAAAAACTGGACTGCCGCGAACATCGCCTCGATCCATCGCCTCTTCGATCTCCCATCCCTACCCAACGACTGGAAGCACTACTTCCACGACCGCCTCCAAGACGCGCGAGCCGCCAACCTGTAGCGCAGGGCGGATTCCGCGCAGCCCTGCGGCTTTTTCAGCCCCAATTCGTACTCCCTCCTGCGTTTACCTTGTGGCCTTTGTTGCCCTGTTCACGCAGCCTCGGTCGTTCGAATACTCATCTAGTTACCCGTATCTTTTTAGTTGACAAAGCACCCAATTCCGTGCTACCATTCCCCGTGCAATCAGCTCCTCCGTCCCCGCTCCCATTTCGGCACAATTCCGCCCACCTATCGTACGCAAGCTGTCCCGCTGACATCGGTCTTTTGCTCCCGGCACAAAAAATCGTGCATTCTTGGCCCTTTGTTTTCAATCTCTTCCGCACTCCTTTTCCCGTAAGTCCTTTCGTTGCCACTCTTACGAAAAACACCGGGGTGTACCCCTCGAAAAGCGAAACCCAGGCGAAAACTGCCTGTCACGCCCCGTTAGCGACTATTCTGCTCCCGTCCGGAACCGCCTCGACCGGGCAACGCAAAAGCCCTAAAATCATCCTACTCCCTGAACTTCACCGCCATCGCACGAACAACGCGGAGCAACCATGACCGAAGCAACCCCCAAATTCGCCACCGTCGAAGAAGCCGTCGAAGAAATTCGCCAAGGACGCATGATCGTCCTGGTCGATGACGAAGACCGCGAAAACGAAGGCGACCTCACCCTGGCCGCCGAAAAAATCACGCCGGAAGCCATCAACTTCATGGCCAAGTACGCCCGCGGCCTAATCTGCCTGCCCCTCACCGAGGACCGTTGCGACGAGCTGCACCTCCCGCTCATGTCCCCGATCAACACCTCGGTGCACGGCACGGCCTTCACCGAAGCCATCGACGGCCGCCTCGGCGTCACCACCGGAATCAGCGCCTCGGACCGCGCCATCACCATCCTCACCGCCATCGATCCGAAAACACGCCCGCAGGACCTCGCGCGCCCGGGTCACATCTTTCCGCTGCGCGCCCGCAACGGCGGCGTGCTGGTCCGCGCCGGCCAGACCGAGGCGAGCGTAGACCTCGCGCGCATCGCCGGCCTGAACGCCTCCGCCGTCATCTGCGAAATCATGAACGAAGACGGCACCATGTCTCGCATTCCGCAGCTCCACGAATTTTGCCGCCAGCACAACCTGAAAATGCTGACAGTGGCCGATCTGATCCGCTACCGTATGCAACACGAGCGTTACGTCCGCCGCGTCGCCGAAGCCGTCCTTCCCACTCGCTTTGGCGATTTCCGCATGATCGCTTACTGCAGCGATGTCGATCACGACCAGCACGTCGCGCTCGTGCGTGGCGACCTCGAAGGGCCCACTCCCGCGCTTGTCCGCGTCCACTCGCACTGCCTCACCGGCGACGTCTTCGGGTCCATCACCTGCGATTGCTCCGAACTTGTCGCCCGATCCCTGACGGCCATCGCCAAGGAAGACCGCGGCGTTTTCCTCTATCTGCACCACACCGGCCGCGGCTTCGGCGTCGAAACCCCGGAAGAACCCGGCTCGCTGCCCCAAATTCATTTCCACAAGCGCGGCCAACTCGACCGCGAACCCGCCCGCCAGCGCATGGTGCAACACGAAAGCGGCATAGGCGCCCAAATCCTCATCGACCTCGGCCTAAAAGACATCCGCGTCCTAACCAACCACCCCAAAAAGGTGGTAGCCCTGGAAGGCTACGGCATCCGCATAGCCGACCAAGTCCCCTTACACATCGCCACGCCCAAGCCGACGCACCAAACGCTATAACCATGCCCACACCCGCGCGCAAACCATCGTCAGGGCACGACTTCAGTCGTGCCGCAAACGCCGCCGGGGACCGGCTTCAGCCGCTGAGGGAACATGCCGCGATTCCCGCTATCGCCGCTGCGGTTCCTCGTCGGTTTCAGAAGAGGCGGGCGTTTCGGCAGGTTTGCTTGGCACCGGAGTTGGTTTCGTCGCGGATTTCACGGGAAGCGACGCCTCATTCTGCGGCGCGGCCTTTGCGCAACTCGCCGCGGTGGCCGCTGCAGGCGACCGCACGGGCTTGCTTGCGGCGCCGGATTTCGACGCTGCGGCCGGCCGTCCCACGATCAGATATTTTCGCATCTTACTCAAGGCGCTTCTTACCGATACCGCGAATCGCGAGTAAATCATCGACGCTTTTGAATGCGCCGTACGACTTGCGCATCAGCAGAATTTTCTCGGCAGTCGCCGGCCCGATTCCCGGCACCAGCTGCAGCTCCTCCGAAGTCGCAGCATTGAGATTGATCGGCTGAAGCGGCGGCTTTTTCGTTGTCGCCGATGCGTTGGTGCCAAGCAGGAACGACACCGAGAGACATGACAGGAGGGCCAAGCCGCGGAATAGAGACTTCAAGATAAGCCGTTGTCTCATAGCCCGGCTGTAATAACACAGTTACTATATTTAATCAATACACAGAAGGGGTCAAAAGAGAGGTCGGACCTAGAGCTTGTTGCCCTGGGCGTCGTAGATTTCGAGGTCGCCAAAGAGTTTGGCTTGGTCTTCGATTTTCGTGCGGTCACCCACCACGACGATCTGCATGTTGGCGGAATCCAAATATTTGCGCGCGGTGGCTAGCAAATCGGCGGGCGTGAGCGCACGAACATTTTCGCGATAGGTCTCCAGGTAATCGTCGGGAAGATCGTTCAGCGCGACGGTGGCGAGTTGGCTGAGCAAGCCGTCCTGCGTGGCCAGGCCCATCGAGAAGATGCCGCTGAGATAGTTTCGCGCGTCGGCGAGTTCCGCTTCGGGCACGGGCAGCGAACGCAGCCGGTCGATTTCGTAGAAAATTTCGGTAAGCGATGCGGCGACCACGTCGTTGCGCACCGCGGCTGAGACCGAGAAGTAGCCATGCTGGCGCAATGCATTGACGCCGCTGCGCGGGCTGTAGGTGTAGCCCTTGTCTTCACGGATGTTCATCACCAGCCGCGAATTGAACGCGCCGCCGTAGAGGCTGTTCGTCAGTCCAAGCTTGACCCAGTCGGTGTGTTTGCGCGTGATCGCGTGGCACCCGGCCAGGATTTGCGTTTGCACCGCTCCGGGAACATGAACCAGATACACGCGCCGGCCTTTGGGTTGCGCGGGATCCGGTGGCACTTTGGGCGCAGGCTTTTTGCCTGTCCAGCCGTCAAAAACTTTGTCGATGGACTTCAGCATGGTGCTGGAATCGAAGTCGCCGACCATGACCAGCAGCGCGTTTTCGGGCGTGTAAAATTCGCGATAGACCTGCGTGAGGTCGCTGCGCTTGTAAGCCACAACTTGCGTTTCGGTGGGGGCGACGATGGCGTAAGGATGTTCGCCGAACAAGACTTTGCGCAAACGCTCGCTGGCGAGAAAACTCGGTTGCGTTCGATCGAGTTTTACTTCTTCGAGTTTTTGCCGGCGCTCGCGCTCGAACTCCGGCTCCGGGAATGCGGCCTCGCGGGCCAGTTCGTTCACCAGGCCAAGCAGCGGCTCCGCGAGTTCGGACAATCCAGCAAAGCTGATGCCGGTGGTATCCGCGCCGGCGCTGGAGGAAAGATCGGCGCCGATGCGGCGAAGGTCTTCTTCGATCTGGCGGCTTACACGCAGCTTCGTACCGGTGCGGACAACCGTGGCCGTCATCTCCGCCAGGCCGGGGCCGCGATCGACGACCGCGGCATTGCCAGAACGGAAAGACAGCTGGCCGTGGAATTTCGGGATGGCGTGCGATTCGGCGAGGATCACTTCCAGACCGTTGGACAGGCGCGTTTTCGTGCGCTTCGGCCAGGTCACCGGGCGTTCCGGCGACAATCCCGGCGCGACGGTGGGCGATGGTGCGGTGCGAGTGGCCATTATGCGGCCTCCTTCACAGCGGCCCTCACGGGAGTGCGGAAGACGACGGCGCGATTCGCCGGGCGCAGATATTTTTTGGCGACGGCTTGAATTTCCTCACGCTTTACAGCGAGGAAGCCATCGAGGATCGAGTTCACGAGTTGCGGCTGGTTGTCGAACAAGGTGAAGCAGGCCAGCAAGTGCATCAGGCCGTAACGCGGCATGCCGCCGCGCCCGCCTTCAAGCGTGGAGTAATAGTCGGAGCGCCATTTCACCTTGAGCTGATTGAGTTCGTCTTCGCTGATTCCGTGCTCCTGGATGTCGCGAATCGCGGAATCGAACGCGGCTAGGGTCTTTTCGGCGGAATATTCCGGTTTGTGCAGGATGCGGGTCACCATTTGCGTGGGACCGTTGTAGCCGAAAATGTCGTCGATGCCTCCATCGGCCTCGACGGCGATCTGCTTCTCGAGGACGAGCTCGCGATACGTGCGTCCGGCGCGGCCTCCATGCAGGGCCTGATCGAGCAGCGCCATCGCGCACCAGTCGGCGGTGCGACGTTCCGGCACGGTGTAGCCGATGGCCATGGCAGGTAGCGTGCCGAATTTTTCTTCGACTTGTCCGCGGCGCTCTTCCTTTTGCTCCGGCTCGCGGGGATCGGCAAACGGCGGCAAAGCGCCCGCGGGAATGTCGCCAAAGTATTTCTCGGCCAACGCCACGCCTTCGTCGGCTTTCAGATCGCCGAGCACGAGAAGGACGGCATTGTTCGGCACGTAGTAGGTCTTGAAGAAGGTCTGCACGTCGGCAAGATCGGCGGCGTCGAGATCGGCGAAATCGCCGTAGAAGTTGTGGGCATTGGCCCAGTTGCGGAAGGCGACCGGCGGGAGATCGAGCCACGGAAAGCCGCCGTAGGGCTGGTTCATCACGTTGACGCGGACTTCTTCTTTGACGACGTCGCGCTGGTTGCGCAAATTTTCATCGTCAACCTGGAGGGCGCGCATGCGATCGGCTTCCAGCCACAGCACGCGCTCGAGCGCATTGGAAGGCACGGACTCGTAGTAATTGGTGACGTCGTAGTGCGTCGAGCCATTCAGCAAGCCGCCGCTGGAATTGATCAGCTTGATGTGCTGCATCTTCGGAGCATTCGCGGAACCCTGAAACATCATGTGCTCAAACAGATGCGCGAAGCCGCTGCGGCCCTGCGGCTCCAGGCGAAAACCAATTTTGTAGTACACGCCGACGGTAACTACCGGCGCGGACGTATCCGGCACGATGACCACCTTCAGGCCGTTCGCCAGCGTCGTGTATTCCATTGCGATTTGAGATCGATTCACCCTTTGCCCCCTATGTAGTGCACTTTTGCTTTAATTTTTTCTTCCACGGATGGCGAGGCGTTCGTGGTGTCACACGTTAGAACCTGTTCAGCCAAGCGATTCAGCGCGTCGTAGGCATCGGCATATTGTGGCGAATACTGCTGCAACACTTTCAGATGTTTGGCAACGACCTCGTAATCGCCGCGAGCAAGCGGCCCGGTCCACGCGGCGCGGGGACCGAGACGCTCGTAATTCTGGAGCACCTGTTTTGTCATGGGCAACAGCGCACGCGTGGCTTCTCTGCGCTTCATGCCCAGCGACATGAGCAACTGGATCGCCGCTTCGACTACGACCAGCGTGTGACCTGCAGCAAGCGCGCCCGCGGCGTGATAGAGCGGCTTGTTGCGCGGCTCAATCTGCGAGGGAGTCCCGCCGAGGGCCCTGGCGATTTTTCTTGCCGTGCGCACGGCCATGGGGTCGCCCTCGATGGCGAAAACTTTGCCTTCCAGCGGAGGCACGGTCACGCCGTTGAACGTTTGCAGCGGATGCATGGAGCCTACCGATGCGCCGCATACGCGGACGGCACGCAACGCGCTGGAATCCAATGCGCCACTGGTGTGCAGCACCACCTGGCCCTGAAGATCGTCACCGCAGATGCGCGCGAACTCGTCGGCGACGGCTTCAATTGCGCTGTCCGGCGTGGTGATGAGGATGCACGTCGAAGCCAGGATGCGCCGTGACACTCTCACGAGGGCGGTGCCCGCGCCGATGAAACGGACGGCGCGCCGCGCGCTCGACTGATTTCGCGTGACGACCGCGCCGATCTTCCATCCCATTTCGCGCATTTGGCGTCCTAATGCGCGGCCTACACGTCCTGCGCCAACGATCGCGAGCGTGCCCTGCATCTCATGCTAGGATAACCTGAGGGCGGTGCTTGACACCAATTTGCGATGGGAATGGCGGCTGGAAGCAAAGGATTAGCCGCTGGTGAGATCGATTCGGTCGCGCTAAAGCGCGCCCCTACACTGCGTTTCCACCCACTTGCCTAGGAGAACGATTTGCACTTGCTTTGGGTTGTTCTCTTTGGCCTTAGCGCCTTTTTCTGGGTTTTTCATGGGCTTCGGGTTGCTTGGGGGTTGAGACGCCTTCCCTGGCTAAAAGATTTTCCTCCTTTGGCAGATTTGGAGGGTCCTCGGATTTCGCTGATTTTTGCGGCGCGGGATGAAGAAGAGAAGTTGCCTAGGGCGCTCGCTACGCTCGCTACCATCGATTATCCCAACCTTGAAATCATTGCGGTTGACGATCGCTCGCAGGACGCTACGGGGCGAATCCTGGACGAGTTTGCGCGGTCGCATGAACGATTTCGCGCTTTGCATGTGACTGCGCTCCCACCGGGCTGGCTGGGGAAGCCGCACGCTCTTCAGGCCGCATATCAGGCTTCAACGGGGGAGTGGTTCCTGTTTACGGATGCGGATGTGCGGTTTGCGCCGGATGCTTTGCGGCGGGCGATGGCGGTCGTGCGGTCGAAGAAGCTGGATCATTTAACTCTGTTTGGTGATGTGGAAATGGTTGGGTTCTGGGAGACCGTGGTGATTACCTTCTTTGGATTGGCGATGCACGTCGCCAGCGATCCGTATCGCGTATCGAATCCGCATTCGCGAGCCTATATGGGCGTTGGCGCGTTCCAATTAATTAAACGGTCGGCTTATGAAGCTAGCGGGACGCATCGCCGATTGGCGATGGAAGTGGTCGACGACATGAAACTGGGGAAGTTGGTGAAGCAAGCACGCCTGCGGAGCGGCGTAGGCATCGCGCAGGAGGCAGTGGTGGTGCGGTGGCATGCTGGGGTTGGGAATTTGATTCGCGGGGTGACTAAGAATTTTTTTGCGGCGCTGGGTTATAGCTTGCCGTTTGTGGTGGTGGCGATTGGCGGGATGTTGCTGACGGATGTTGCGCCGTTTTTCGGCGTTGTTTTTGGGCATGGGTGGGTTCGGGTTCTTGCGGGGATTGCGGTCGTGATTGCGATCGGATTTCATGTTGGCGTGGATTTGGTGATGCGGGTTTCGCCTTTTTATGCGTTGACGCATCCTTTGGGGGCGGTGCTTTTCAGCTATATGTTGTTGCGATCAACCGTGGTTACTTTGTGGAACGGAGGGGTTACTTGGCGCGGGACTTTCTATCCGTTGGAGGAGTTGCGGCGGGGGGTGGTTTGAGATGTGTTTGGGCTTAACGTGATGGTTGGGAGTTTTGGAGTTGAGGCCGTGATGGTGTTGACGCCGGGCGGGGCGAGCCCCACCCCTACAAGGGATGACGGACTCGGTGCGGAGGTGATTTACGTCGTGGCGGCGTCGGTGTCGGGCACGGCCTCGGGTGTGGGCGCCGGGGCGGGGTCGCGGGAGAAGAGGCCTGCTAGGTCGCGCTGCTTGAGGGTGCGGATGCGGTCTCTTAGTTGGGCGGCTTTTTCGAATTCGAATTTTTTGGCGGCTTCGCGCATTTGGGTTTCCAGTTGACTTAGGAGTTGGGCTAGTTGGGCTTCGGACTTTACGTTGGCTGTGGCTGCGTCCAAGGCTACGTCGTCTACTGGGACGGTTACGTAGTCGGCTTCCACGATTCTGGCTAGTTCCATGTCTACGGATTTCACGATCGACTCGGGCGTGATGTTGTTTTCTTTGTTGTAGGCCAATTGCTTGTCGCGGCGGCGGTTGGTTTCGCTTATGGCTTGGTCCATGGAGCCGGTGCGGCGGTCGGCGTAGAGGATCGCGCGGCCGGAGATGTGGCGGGCGCAGCGGCCGATCGTTTGGATCAGCGAGGTGGCGCTGCGGAGGTAGCCTTCTTTGTCGGCGTCCAGGATGGCTACCAGGGAGACTTCGGGTAGGTCCAGGCCTTCGCGTAAGAGGTTGATGCCGATCAGGACGTCGTATTCGCCTCGGCGTAGGTCGCGCAGGATTTTGATGCGGTCTAGCGTTTCGATTTCGGAGTGCAGGTAACGCGAGCGGACTCCGATTTCTGCGAAATACTCGGAGAGGTCTTCGGCCATGCGTTTCGTTAGCGTAGTCACTAATACGCGCTCGTTGCGTGCCGCGCGCACGCGGATCTCTTCCAGCAAATCATCGACTTGCCCTTTTACTGGGCGGATTTCTACTTCGGGATCGATCAGGCCGGTAGGGCGGATGACTTGCTCGACGAATGCGCCGCCGGATTTTGTTAGCTCGTATGGACCGGGGGTAGCGGAGACGTACAGGACTTGGTTCACGCGGTGCTCGAATTCTTCGAAGGTTAGCGGACGATTGTCGAGGGCCGAGGGCATGCGGAAGCCGTAGTCGACCAAAACTTGTTTGCGGGAGCGGTCACCGCCGTGCATCCCGTGGGTTTGCGGGATGGTCTGGTGTGACTCGTCGACGAAGAGCAGGTAGTCCTGCGGAAAATAATCCAAAAGAGTTGGCGGGGCTTCGCCGGGTAAGCGGCCGCTCAGGTGGCGGGAATAGTTTTCTACGCCGTGGCAGTAGCCTACGGTACGCATCATTTCGATGTCGAACATGGTTCGCTGCATGACGCGCTGAGCTTCCACGAATTTGCCTTGGCGCTCTAGTTCCTTTTTCCACCAATCGAGTTCGGCGTAGATGGTTTGGATGGCGCGTTCGCGTTGTTCGGCGGGCATTACGTAGTGCGTCTTCGGGTAGATGGAGACGCGCGTCAGGTCTTCCTGGCCGGTGCGGACTTCGCCGGTTACCGGATCGATCTGGCGGATCGCGTCGATTTGATTGCCCCACATTTCGAAGCGGTAGGCGTTGTCTTCGTAGGGAGGATAGATTTCGATGATGTCGCCTCTTACTCGGAACGTGCCTCGGCGCAAGTCTTCGGAGCGCTCGTACTGGATATCGACGAAGCGGTGCAGCATGGCTTCGCGGGAGGTTTGCTGGCCTTTCTCGAGGAGGACCAGCATGCCGTAATAGGCTTCTGGAGAGCCTAGACCGTAGATGCAGGAGACGCTGGAGACGATGATGACGTCGCGGCGTTCGAAGAGGGCGCGGGTGGCGCTCATGCGGAGTTTGTCGAGCTCGTCGTTGATGGTGGATTCTTTGTCGATGTAGAGATCGGCGGAGGGGACGTAGGCTTCGGGTTGGTAGTAGTCGTAGTAGCTGACGAAATATTCCACGGAGTTTTCGGGGAAGAAGGATTTGAACTCGTGGTAGAGCTGGGCGGCTAGCGTTTTGTTGTGGGCGAGGACCAGGGCTGGGCGGTCGAGGGCTTCGATCACCTTTGCCATGGTGAAGGTTTTGCCGGAACCGGTGACGCCTAGAAGGACTTGGTGTTTATCGCCGGCCTCGATGCCGCGGACGAGTTGGTCGATGGCGGTGGGTTGGTCGCCGCGGGGTTGGTAGTTGCTGCGGAGTTTGAATTTCATTCGGGCGCGCTCCTGCTGGTCCGCTGAGTTGTGGCGAAACTTTTATTATACTCCGGGTGGCAAGTGTGGTGCGTCTGGGGTCGCTAGGGATGCGATCTGAGCTGAAATCCTTCAGCGATCCTTGTCGAATCCCTTCAGGATGACCGTTGTTGGCCTGGGTGTGAGATCTGAAGCTACGGATTGCTAACCGGAGTGTTGGCGATGCGAAAAATCTCGGTGTTGCTTTTGGCGTGGATGTCGTAGCGGACGCGGTTGGAGCCGTCGGCTTTGGCAATGGTTACGTTCATGGTTTGGTCGGCTTGTTCGGATGAACGGACCAGCAGGCCCGTCCGAATGGAGATGTAAAGAAGGGTAGTGTTGCGCCCGCCTGCCGTGCCCATGGTTTGCAACTCGTGGAGCTTGTAGTCTTCGGGCGTCGCGTCATCTGGCGATGACTTTTGCTTGAGAGTGGCCGTGGTCTGGATCACGGCGCAGGTCTCGGGCGGCTGACCGGAATCGACGACATCGCCCTGCACGGTCATCTGCGAAGCGCGGCACGGCTCGTTGCGGAGGTAAGCGGATTCGCGCATCCACGTAAGCTTGGCGATGGGTGAGGGAGATTTCTCGGATTCTTCCGACTTCCATTTTTGAGAAAGCTTGATGCCACCTTGCGGGAAGGCCGCGGAGGTCGCGAAACGCGACGCCCATTGCTGCCACGCTAGTTGCTGCTCAGGAGAGAGCGCGTCCAGGCCCTTCACTTGATCGACGCGACCGTTGGGCAAAATTGTGAATTCGACGGCGATTCCCTTCGGATCTTGCTTTTGTATTTGGTCCGGCGGCGTGGGCGGATTGTCCGGCGGTTTCGTTCCCGCGTCGGAATTGAGCGACTGAAACCAGGTGCGCGCGTGAATTACCGAGCGCGATCCTTGCGTTGCTATGCCGAGAACCTCGAGTCGAAGAAGACCTCGCACATCCACAGAAATATCAGCAGGGGAGCCAGCGGAACCGGCCATCACCACGGAGCTTTCTGTTTTGGCCTCCTTGTCGGTGCGATAGGAGACTTGATACGTGAGAATTTCGCCGGCGGTCAGCCGCGGAAAGAGGTTGAGACGGTCGCTTGAACTTCGCGCGGGCATGGGCCCGGCCGCGAAGAGAATGGCAACAACGAGCGAGGCGAGCCTACGAAACAACATGGCTGGTCGCAGATGAAATTCGCAGGATTGGCATCTCGCACACATTAGATGCCCTTACTGTGGCTTCGCGCTGGTGGCGGACGCGCGATTTTTCAGCTGGCGGTCGAAGAAGTCGCTCTCGGCGTGATAGCCGGCCAGCCAGGTGCGATGGAGAAGGAAATCGTGGATTTCGTCGGGGAAGATGAGTTGTTCGATGTATACGCCGCGGGCGCGGAGGCGGGCGACGAGGTCGACGGTTTGCGTGAAATAGACGTTGCGGTCGTCGTCGCCGTGGATGAAGAGAACTGGAGACTTCCAGGTGTCTACGGCGCTTACCGGAGAGGATTCGTGGGCGAGTTTGGTGAGTTCGGGCGAAATATTTTTGCCGTCCCAGTTGTCGGTGGGCCAGTCGTGGACGCCGTGAAAGTCGACACCGGCCGCGAAGATGTCGGAGTTGTGTGCTAGGCCCATGGCGGTGAGGAAGCCGCCGTAGCTGCCGCCCCAGAGGCCGACATGTGCGGGATCGACTTCGGCGCGCGATTGTAGAAACTTTCCAGCGGCGACTACGTCGCGGTATTCGGTGGCGCCGCGGCCTGCACGGCCGGGAGCTTCGCGAAAAGCGCGGCCGTAGCCGATGCCGCTGCGATAATTGACGGAGAGGACGACGTAGCCACGGCTGGCGAGGTACTGATTCATGGCATAGGCGTTCGAGTAGTAGTACATATAGTGCCAGCCGAGGAGCATCTGGCGCATGGAGCCACCGTGGA
>Ga0185299_10005614_pt1 | contig 13963 bp, 9 predicted proteins | sample PaiPotPPA55metaG_FD_128002 | JGI IMG/M metagenome (GOLD analysis project Ga0185299, IMG submission 128002) | Iron sulfur acid spring bacterial and archeal communities from Banff, Canada, to study Microbial Dark Matter (Phase II) - Paint Pots PPA... ...
TTCTTGTCGAGGCCGGCGATTTTATTCCCAGCGACGGCGACGTGATCGAAGGCATCGCCTCGATCGACGAATCGGCGATCACCGGCGAATCCGCCCCCGTCATCCGCGAGAGCGGCGGCGATCGTTCGGCCGTCACAGGCGGCACCAAGGTTCTCTCCGACTGGATCAAGGTCCGCATCACCGCCGCGCAGGGTTCGACCTTTCTTGACCGGATGATCGCGCTCGTCGAAGGTGCGGAGCGGCAAAAAACACCGAACGAAATCGCGCTCAATATTCTTCTTGCCGGTTTGACGCTCATCTTCGTCTTCGCGGTCGCGACCATTCCGAGCTTTGCGAATTACGCCGGCGGCACGGTCAGCGTTATCGTCCTCGTTGCGCTTTTCGTCACCCTCATTCCGACCACGATCGGCGCGCTTCTGTCGGCGATCGGAATCGCCGGGATGGACCGGCTCGTGCGGTTCAATGTTCTCGCGATGTCGGGGCGCGCGGTCGAGGCGGCGGGCGACGTCGATACGCTGCTTCTCGACAAGACCGGCACGATCACGCTCGGCAACCGGCAAGCGGCGGAATTCATCCCGCTCCCCGGCGTGAGCGAAAAGGAACTCGCCGATGCGGCGCAACTCGCGTCTCTCTCGGATGAGACGCCAGAAGGCCGCTCGATCGTGGTGCTGGCAAAAGAGAAGTACGGCATTCGCGGCCGCGACATGGGCGAACTCCAGGCAAAGTTCATTCCTTTTTCGGCGTACACCAGGTTGAGCGGAATCGATACCGGCACGACGGTCATCCGCAAGGGCGCGGTGGACGCGATCGTGGCCTTCATGCGGTCAGCTGACGCTGTACCCGCGCAGGCGGCGGACGGCACCGTCACGGTGACGCGTCTCTTGGTGTCCGACACGACAAGTCACGCCTTGAACGCAGCCGCTGACCGAGTCGCGAAATCGGGCGGAACGCCGCTCGCCGTCGCGAAGGATGGCCGTTTGCTCGGCATTATCCATCTAAAGGATATCATTAAGGGAGGCATCAGAGAGCGCTTCGGCGAGCTGCGCCGGATGGGCATCAGGACGGTGATGATCACCGGCGACAACCCCCTGACGGCGGCGGCGATCGCGGCCGAGGCGGGGGTCGACGATTTTCTCGCCCAGGCGACGCCGGAGACGAAGCTGAAGCTCATTCGCGACGAACAGGCACAGGGCAAGCTCGTCGCCATGTGCGGCGACGGCACCAACGACGCGCCGGCACTGGCGCAGGCCGACGTCGGCGTCGCCATGAACACCGGGACCATGGCCGCGCGGGAAGCGGGCAACATGGTCGATCTTGACAGCGATCCGACAAAACTCATCGAGATCGTCGAAATCGGCAAGCAGCTCCTTATGACGCGCGGCGCGCTGACGACCTTCTCCATCGCCAACGATGTCGCGAAGTATTTCGCGATCATCCCGGCGATGTTCGTCGCCTTCTATCCACAACTGCAAAGCCTGAACGTCATGAACCTCGCGACGCCGCAGAGCGCAATCCTGTCGGCAATTATTTTCAACGCTCTGATCATCGTCGCGCTCATTCCCCTGGCACTGCGCGGCGTGGCCTATAGGCCGGTCGGCGCGGCAAGCATTTTGCGGCGCAATCTCCTTGTCTATGGCGCCGGCGGGATCCTCGTTCCCTTCGTCGGCATCAAGCTCATCGACCTTGTGGTCGGCGCAGCTGGCTTGGCGTGAAGACAAACAACTGGGCTTTAAGGAAAACCAAAATGATCAAGCATTTGCGTCCGGCAATCATGTTGATTGTTCTGATGACGGCGCTGACCGGGCTCGCCTATCCGCTCGCGATGACGGGCGTCGCTGGCCGCCTCTTCCCTTATCAAGCCAATGGCAGTCTGATCGAACGGGATGGAAGAATCATCGGCTCCGAATTGATCGGGCAGAATTTCACGAGCGACGGCTATTTTCATGGGCGGCCCTCCGCCACCACGGACACCGATCCAAACGATTCGACCAAGACCGTGCCGGCGCCCTATAACGCGAGCAATTCGGGGGGGTCGAATTATGGTCCCACGTCGAAGGCTCTCGTCGACCGGGTGAACAACGATTCCGGTCCGCTGGCGGCGACCAATCCCTCCGCCAAAATTCCGGTCGATCTCGTTACCACATCGGCAAGCGGCCTCGATCCCGATGTTACGCCCGCCGCCGCCCTGTTCCAGATTCCGTGGGTCGCCGCGGCGCGAGGCTTGCCGGAGGATGAGCTCCGCCGCATCGTCGAGGACAATACGACTGGGCGTCTCCTCGGCATATTGGGCGAACCCCATGTTAATGTGCTAAAACTCAACCTCGCGCTCGACAAGCTCGCTAAAAAGAGCTGACGCGCGCGTGGGGCAGACGCGCGCGTGTGGGCATGAGTACCGCAGGGCATGGCCAATCGCAATAACGCCGAGCGGCGCCCTTCCCCCGAGGCTCTCTTGCGGGAGGCGCAACAGGCCGAGCAAGGGCGGCTGAAGATTTTTCTCGGCGCCGCGCCGGGCGTCGGCAAGACCTATGAAATGCTGACCACGGCCCGGGCAAAAAAGGCCGAAGGCACGGATGTTATCGCCGGCATCGTGGAAACGCATGGCCGCAAGGAGACAGAGGCGCTTCTTCAGGGGCTCGAAATCATCCCGCGCCGGACGATTTCCTACCGGGATCATGCGCTCAGCGAAATGGACCTCGACGCGATATTGGCGCGACGGCCGAGGCTCGTTCTGGTCGATGAGCTTGCACATACGAATGCGCCGGAAAGCAGGCATCCCAAGCGCTACATGGATGTCGAGGAACTGCTCGCCGCCGGGATCGACGTCTACACTACGCTCAACATCCAGCACGTCGAAAGCCTCAACGACATCGTCGCCGGAATCACCAATATCAGAGTCCTGGAGACGGTGCCCGATTCGATCGTCGACCGCGCCGACGACATTGAATTGGTCGATCTTACTCCCGAGGATCTGATCGCACGCCTGCACGAGGGCAAGGTCTATGTGCCGGAGCAGGCAGAACGCGCCATCCAGCATTTTTTCTCGCCAGGAAATCTTACCGCCCTGCGGGAGCTCGCTCTGCGCCGGACGGCGCAGAGGGTCGACGCCCAGATGGTCGATTATATGCGCGCCCATCGCATCGAAGGGTCATGGCCCGCGAGCGAGCGCGTGCTTGTTTTGGTTGATTCCGCGCAAGGCGGCAACACCGTCGTGCGCCGCGCCAAGCGGATGGCCGATCGCCTGCGCGCGCAATGGACGGCGATCCACGTCGAAACGCCCGCCGCCGCCCGCTCGAGCGAGGCCGAGCGCGACAAGATCGCGCAAACATTGCGCCTCGCGCAACGGCTTGGGGCGACAGCGATTTCCATTCCTGGGCAGGACGAAGCGCTGACTGTCACCGAATATGCGCAATCAAATTATTTCGCCCATATCATCGCCGCCAAATCCGAGCGTCCGCGCTGGCGGGATTTCTTCAGTGAATCGCTCACGCAAAGGCTGATCCGCACCGCGGGCGATGCGAGCGTTCATATCATCCCGCGCGCGAAAGACCCACGGCGCAATCCCGTTAGTCTCGAAAACAAAGCGCGAAAGCCGCGCCGGATGGAGGTGAAAGCGTATATCGCGAGCCTTGCCTATGTCGCGGCCGCCACACTTGTCGCGTTTCTGCTGCGGCAGGCACTCGGCGTTTCGAACCTCGCGCAAGTTTTCCTGATCGCGGTCCTGGCGAGCGCCGTGACCTATGGGCTATGGGCCTCGCTATTCGCCTGTCTCGTCAGCATTCTTGCCTATAATTTTTTCTTCCTTCCGCCGCTCTATACTTTCACCATCGCCGATCCCGAAAATGTCGTCGCCTTGTTCTTTTACACGGTGGTGGCGCTCATCGCGAGCAATCTCGCCGCGCGCGTTCGCGCCCAGGCGGTCACGGCGCGGGAGAGGGTGCGGATCACCGAGGAACTCTATCTTTTCAGCCGCAAGCTTGCAGGCACCGCCAAACTCGACGATCTGCTGTGGGCCACTGCGCATCAAATCGCCTTGATGCTGAAAGTTCGTGTCGTCCTGCTTCTGCCCGAAAACGGCGGTCTCGCCGTTAAGGCCGGATTTCCGCCGGAAGACATGCTCGACGAAGCGGATCTCGCGGCGGCGCGATGGTGCTTTGAAAAAAACCAAGCGACTGGGCGGGGCGCCGATACGCTGCCCGGCGCGAAACGCCGGTTCATGCCCTTGCGCACCGGGCGTGGCGCGGTGGGTGTCGCCGGGATCGATAGCGACAAGCCGGGGCTTCTGCTAACGCCGGAAGAGTCCCGCCTCCTTGACGCCTTGTCGGACCAGGCGGCGCTCGCGATCGATCGCGTGAATCTGGCGGCCGAAATCGATCGCGCCCGTCTCGCGGTGGAGACCGACCGCCTGCGCTCGGCATTGCTTACCTCGATTTCGCATGATTTGCGCACGCCGCTCGCCTCGATTCTCGGTTCTGCGACGAGTTTGATAAGCCATGGACGCGAGTTCGATAAAACCATTCAAGCGAGCCTCTTGCGCACCATTCAAGAGGAGGCGGAGCGGCTTAACCGGTTCATTGGCAATCTCCTCGACATGACGCGGTTGGAGTCAGGGGCGCTTAGCCCCCAGAACGGACCGGTCGACCTCTCCGACATCATCGGCGCGACCGTCCAAAGAGCCTCCAAGATCCTGCAAAACCACCAAGTCGAAATTGAACTTGAACCCAATTTACCGATGGTCAGGACCGATATGGTGCTGATGGAGCAGGTGCTGTTCAATCTTTTCGACAATGCCGCCAAATACGCGCCGGAAGGTTCGCGCATCGAAGTCGCGGCGGCGCGGGAGAACGGAATTGTGGCCGTTCGCGTTCTCGATGAAGGCGACGGAATTCCGGAAGCCGATCTCGAGAGGGTTTTCGACAAGTTCTACCGGGTCCGCCGCGGCGACCGCCAGCGCGCCGGCACGGGGCTCGGTCTTGCGATCTGCCGCGGTTTCGTCGAGGCCATGGGTGGCAGGCTTACGGCTGCGAACCGGGCAGCCCGGAAAGGGGCGGTTTTTACAATCACCCTTCCAGCGTCCGGCATGCCGCCGCCCGGGACCCTGCCATGACGCCTCGGGCAGGACAGCTGCGCGTTCTCATCGTCGACGATGAGCCGGCGATCATTCGCTTTCTTAGCGCGAGCCTGGAAAGCCAGGGCTATCTCGTCTCTGCCGCGGGCGATGCGCGCACCGCGCTCGACATGGTTCGCAGAGGCGCCACCGATCTCCTTGTCCTCGACCTCGGTCTGCCGGACATGGATGGTCTCGACGTCGTCAAACGCATAAGGGAGAGCGGCGCGTCTCTACCGATCATCATTCTTTCGAGCCGGGAAAAGGAAAGCGCCAAGGTCGAAGCGCTCGATCGGGGCGCCGACGATTACGTGACCAAGCCCTTCGGGGTCGATGAGCTTCTGGCGCGCATCCGCGCCGCGCAGCGCCATCGTCTCCAGCAGGAAGGCGAAAAGCCGTTGTTCCATGCCGGCGATCTTAGCGTCGATCTCGTGCGCCGGATTGTCACGGTGCGCGACAAGGAAATCAAGCTCTCACCGCGCGAATACGAGGTTCTGCGTCTCATGGTGGCGCATGCCGGCAAGGTCCTGACCCATCGTTTCATGCTGCGGGAGATTTGGGGAAACGACTCGGACGTGCAATATTTGCGCATCTATGTGCGCTCGTTGCGGCAAAAGATCGAGGCGGACGCTGAGCGGCCTTCCCATATTCTCACCGAGACCGGCGTCGGTTATCGGCTGCGGGAGCCGGACTAAATCCCACGCATCCATTCCCACTTCGCCGAAAAAGCGCTAAATCAGCGTCGAAATCCTTGCAGGGGACAGCCATGGATCTCGCCCGCCTTGTCGACCCGAGCCGCGTTGTTTTCGGTGCCCGCGTGAACAACAAGGAGCAGTTGCTCCTCGATCTCGCCTCTCGGGCAGCGGCGTCGCTCAACCTCGATCCGAAACCAATCTTCAATGCCTTGCGGGCCCGCGAGGAACTGGGTTCCACCGGACTTGGCGAAGGGTTTGCTCTGCCGCACGCCCGTATCGAAGGACTCGATCGTTTCTTCGGTATGTTCGCGCGGCTCAAGCGGCCGGTCCATTTCGACTCGGTCGATGCCAAGCCCGTGGATCTTGTTTTTCTCCTCCTGAGTCCGGCGACGGCCCAAGGCGAGCACCTCGCCGCGCTCGCGGCCGTCTCGAGACACCTGCGCAACAAGGAATTCGCCGCTAGATTGCGCGGAGCGTCAAGCGTTGCCGCTTTGTGCAGCCTACTTTGCGATCCCCGACATTCGTGACGTCGCAATATGCGGATAATATTACCCCCTTTGTCGTCCACCCCGCTAATCTTGCCGGGCGAAGTAGGAGAGACTATCTGTAAGCAGGTGATCGCTCCGGCGAGGCCGGCGGCGTCCCGGCGCTGGGCCGCGGGATGACGCGGGGAGTCTCACCCACATTTGGTCAAAGCCCTTTGCGCAAAGCAAATTTGCCGGAAGCCCAGCCGCCAGCTAGATGTAGCCGCAAGCGCGGGTGCCGGTACTAGCCCGGAGGACATCGTATGCCGAGTTACAAGGCGCCCGTCGAGGAAGTCCTGTTCCTTCTCCGCGATGTCTTTCCGATCCAGCGATACAATAATCTGCCCGGCTTTGCAGAGGCCACGCCCGATGTCGTGCAGGCAATCGTTTCAGAGGCAGCGAAACTCTGCGAAGAAACGCTCCAGCCTCTGAATCAGACGGGCGACCGCGCGGGCTGCGTTCGCAACAAGGATGGCTCGGTTGCAACGCCGCACGGGTTCAAGGAAGCCTATCGCGCTTTCGTCGAAGGCGGCTGGGTCGGGCTTTCGGCCGATCCCGATTTTGGCGGCCAGGGGCTCCCCTACGCGCTCGCCGCGATCGTCAATGAATTCGCGAGTTCCGCGAACATGGCATTTGCCATGTATCCGGGCTTAAGCCAAGGCGCGCTTGCCGCCCTGCTGACCCATGGCACGGACGCGCAGAAAAAGATGTTCGTGCCAAAACTGATCAGCGGCGCCTGGTCGGGCACGATGAACCTCACCGAGTCGCATTGCGGCACCGATCTCGGCCTCCTCAAGACCAAGGCCGTCCCGAATGGCGACGGTTCCTACGCGATTTTTGGCGAAAAAATCTTTATCTCGGCCGGCGAGCACGATCTTGCCGAAAACATCATTCATCTCGTGCTTGCCCGGATCGAGGGAGCGCCCGCTGGCGTCAAGGGCATTTCGCTGTTTGTGGTGCCCAAAATCCTGATTGAGCCGGATGGCTCGCTTGGGGCTTCCAACAAGGTGACCTGTGGCGCAATCGAGCACAAGATGGGCATTCACGCCAATGCCACCTGCGTGATGAATTATGACGACGCCAAGGGCTGGCTCGTCGGCGAGCCGCACAAGGGCTTAGCCGCCATGTTCGTGATGATGAACGAGGCCCGTCTCGGCGTCGCGCTTCAGGGCCTGGCGGTCTCCGAGGCCGCGTATCAGAATGCCGCTGCCTACGCCAAGGAGCGCTTGCAGGGCCGCGCGCTGCCGGGGCCGAAATACCCCGAGATGCCAGCCGATCCGATCATCGTCCACCCGGACGTGCGGCGCAATTTAATGACGATCCGCGCTTTCAACGAGGCCGCGCGGGCCCTTGTGATTTGGACCGCACTCAAGAGCGACATCGCGCACCGGTCGAACGCCAAGACTGAAGTCCAGGCAGCGGCGGACAGCTTGGGCCTTCTCACTCCCGTGTTGAAAGGCGTGTTGACCGATATGGGCTTCGACAACACGGTCAAGGCCCAGCAAATCCTCGGCGGCCATGGCTACATCGAGGAATGGGGTATGGAGCAATTTGTCCGCGACGCCCGCATAGGCATGATCTACGAAGGCGCCAATGGGATTCAGGCGCTCGACCTCGTCGGCCGCAAGCTTCCCAAGGACGGCGGCCGCGCGATGATGGGGTTCCTCGGCGAAGTCAAATCCTTCATCAAGGACAACCAAGCCGATGCTTCCCTTGCGCCCTATCTCTTGGGTCTCGAGCAAGGCCTCGCGCATCTCGAGCAGGCGACGATGTGGTTCATGCAAAACGCGATTGGCAAGCCCGAGAATGCGGGCGCGGGCTCGTATGATTATATGCACCTCTTTGGGCTGGTCGCGCTTGGTTACATGTGGGCGCAAATCGCCAAGGCGGCGATCGCCAGCAAGGCGGCCGGCAATGGCGACGCCGCCGCAATGGAAGCGAAACTGCTCACCGGCAAATATTTCATGGAGCGTATCATGCCCGAGACAAGTGCCCATCTCGCCCGCATCTCTACCGGCGCCGGAACGATGATGGCGTTGCCGGCCGAGCAGTTTTGATTTTTGCGCGCGCCGCGCGACCATGCGAACCAAGACCGGGAGGACAAACGTGCCCGAAGCTTTTATTTACGATCATGTCCGCACCCCGCGCGGGCGCGGTAAGCCCGACGGCGCCTTGCACGAGGTCTCGACCCTTGGGCTCGCCACGACAGTGCTGCGGGCGATCAAGGATCGCGGCGGTTTCGACACGCACTTTGTGGACGATGTCGTGCTCGGCTGCGTCGATCCCGTCGGCGAGGCGGGCGGCGACATTGCCAGGGCGGCGGCGCTCGCCGCCGATTACGGTAACCATGTGCCGGGGGTTCAGATCAACCGCTTTTGCGCCTCGGGCCTCGACGCAGTTAATTTCGCCGCCGCGCAAGTGATGTCAGGCCAGCATCATCTGACCGTCGGCGGCGGCGTCGAATCGATGAGCCGCGTCGGCCTTGGCGCCTCGGGCGGGGCCTGGCCGGTCGATCCGGCGATCGCGATCAAATCCTATTTCATGCCACAGGGCATCTCCGCCGACCTCATCGCGACAAAGTATGGATTTTCCCGCGACGACGTCGATCAATACGCGGTCTCATCGCAACAACGCGCGGCAAAAGCCTGGAGCGAGGACCGCTTCAAAAATTCGGTCGTGCCGGTGCGCGACATCAACGGCATCAGTTTGCTCGATCGCGACGAACACATGCGGCCTTCGACCGATATGCAGTCGCTCGCCGCGCTGAAACCCGCATTCGCGATGATAGGAGAACAAGGCGGATTCGACGCAGTCGCCATCGACGCCCACCCCGAAGTGGAAAAGGTCGTGCATGTCCATCATGCCGGCAATTCGTCGGGCATTGTCGATGGCGCGGCGGCGGTTCTCATCGGCTCGGCGGACGCGGGCGAGGCGATGGCTCTGAAACCGCGTGGAAAAATTCGGGCCTTCGGGAATATCGGTTCGGAACCGGCGATGATGCTGACCGGCCCGATCGATGTCACCAAGAAGGTTTTGGCCGGCGCGAAAATGACGCTCGCCGACATCGATCTTTTCGAAGTCAACGAGGCGTTTGCCTCGGTTGTGCTGCGTTATCTCCAGGCCTTCGATCTCGATGCGGCAAAAGTCAATGTCAATGGCGGCGCGATCGCGATGGGCCATCCGCTCGGCGCGACCGGCGCCATGCTGCTTGGCACCGCCCTCGACGAACTCGAACGCACCGGGAAGGGAACCGCGCTCATCGCGCTTTGCATCGGGGCGGGAATGGGCACGGCGACGATCATCGAGCGGGTGTAACGGCAGCGGCTCCTTGCCTTAAGGCGGACTATTTCCTATGTTTTTTAGTAAGTTCCTATCGAGCCCGCCGAAACCGGAAATTAAGTTTCAAAGAGCGCTCGAGAGGTTCAATTTTACGACGGATTGGTTTTGCGGCAACGAAAAGCATTTTAGCAAATATCTCGCGCATCTCGAGGATACGCCATGCCGGATATTGGAGATCGGGTGTTATGAAGGCCGCGCCACGGTATGGCTGCTCGAAAACATTGCAACGCATCCCCATGCGACGATCAGGTGCATGGATATCGCAGAGCAGGCATCTTTCCGGCAGAACATTCTCGCTGCTCGATCGCCTGAGAAAGTCCGCTTGGAAATTGGGCGTTCTCAAAATCTGCTACGATTATATCCGGCGAACGCATTTGATTTTGTTTATGTCGATGGAAGCCACGAAACGGTTGACGTGCTTGAAGACGCCGTACTTTCATTTCGCCTCCTCAGGCGCGGCGGAATTATGGGTTTCGATGATTTCAAATGGAAGGACCAAGCTTTCCCGGACGCAACACCTAAACTGGCAATCAACGCTTTTCTGAGCATCTACAAACGCAAGATCACGGTCTTGATGAAGGATTACCAGGTCTGGATACGAAAAAATGAGGAATAATCCCGACGTCTACATCGCAGAGGAAGGTAAAGCCGAATCAAGCGCCGGGCGTTCTTTTCGCGGATCGACATATCGGCGGATTGCTGGCGAGGCCAGTAATGAAGTGATCCTTCCTAACGCCGCCGTCGTCCGCGTGAGGGAGGAAACATCGCCTGGAGGAAAGACCGATGAATCTCACGAACTTCCGCTTCGAGATGGACTCCGACGGCATTGCCTTGCTTACCTGGGACATGGCCGGGCGGTCGATGAATGTCATCACACCGCAAGTCATCGACGAGATCGAGCATGTCGTCGATCATGTCGTGGCCTCGGCGGCGATCAAGGGCTGTGTCGTCACCTCTGGCAAGGACACGTTTTCAGGCGGTGCCGATCTTTCGATGCTCCAGACGGCGGCGGCCGAATTTCTCAAGGCCAAGCAGGAGAAAGGCGAGGAAGCGGCAACGAAGCTCTTTTTCGAGCGCGCGGGCCGTCTCTCACAAGTTTATCGTAAGCTAGAGATCTGCGGCAAGCCTTTCGCCATTGCGATCAATGGCACTTGTCTTGGCGGTGCCTTTGAACTCGCGCTGGCCTGCCATTACCGGGTCATTGCCGACGACGATAAAGCCAGGGTCGGCTTGCCCGAGATCAAGGTCGGCTTGTTCCCGGGCGCCGGCGGGACGCAACGTGTCGCCCGTCTCATGCAGACCGGCGACGCGCTGCAAATGCTTTTCAAGGGCGAGCAGATCAGGCCGAAAGCGGCGAAAACAATGAACCTCGTGCACGAGGTTGCCCCCCCAGCCGACATCGTCGCAAAGGCCAAGGCCTGGATCGCGGGCGGCGGCAAGGGCGTCGCGCCATGGGACGAACAGGGCTTCAAGCTCCCTTCAGGAAAAGTGTTTTCGCCGCAAGGCATGATGGTATGGCCGGCCGCCAACGCAATCTACCGGCGCGAGACGCATGACAATTATCCGGCAGCCAAGGCGATTTTGCATAGCGTCTACGAGGGCCTGCAATTGCCGATGGACTTGGCGCTGCGCGTGGAATCGCGCTGGTTCGCTAAGATTTTGCGTTCGCCGGAGGCGAGCGCGATGATCCGCACGCTCTTCATTTCCATGGGCGAACTGAACAAAGGCGCGCGGCGTCCCGCGCATGTTCCGGCGACCGTGATTAAACAACTTGGTATCCTGGGTGCGGGATTCATGGGCGCGGGCATCGCCTACGTCACCGCGAGCGCCGGAATGGAGGTAGTGCTGATTGACCGGGATCAGCAGACGGCTGATAAGGGGAAGGAGATTTGCGAGAAGCTTATTTCGGCGCAGGTCGTAAAGGGCCGCGCGAAAACCGCCGATAAGGAAGCGCTTCTTTCAAAAATCAAACCAACCGCCGATTACCAGGATCTCGCGGGCACCGATCTCGTAATCGAGGCGGTTTTCGAGGACCGCGTGGTCAAGGCCGCCGCCACACAAAGGGCGCGCGCGGTTCTCAGGGCCGGCACGATCTTCGCGTCGAACACGTCCACGCTGCCAATTACTTCGCTTGCGCAAGCTTATGGCGAGCCCGAAAACTTTATTGGGATTCATTTTTTCTCGCCGGTGGAAAAGATGCTTCTCGTCGAAGTGATTCTTGGCGAGAAGACCGGGGATCGCGCGTTGGCTATGGCTTTGGATTATATTCGCGCGATCAAGAAAACGCCGATCGTGGTGCATGACGCGCGCGGCTTTTATGCCAATCGCTGCGTCGGCAATTATATTCACGAAGGCCACATCATGCTCCTTGAAGGCGTTCCGCCAGCGATGATCGAGAACGTGGCCAAAATGGCGGGGATGCCTGTCGGGCCGCTCGCGCTCAACGACGAGGTCGCGCTCGATTTGGCACTTAAAATCGTCGAGGCGGCAAAGCGCGATCTGGGACCGGCGGCGGTAGATCCTGCGCAGGAAAATTTGCTCAAGGCTCTGGTTGCCGATCATGGCCGGCTTGGGCGCAAGAACGGCAAGGGCTTTTACGACTATCCGGCGCAGGGACCGAAGACCCTATGGCCGGGGCTCGCCGCATTTCAACAAACCAAGCTCGATCCGGACACAATCGATGCCGGCGAACTCAAACAACGGTTCCTCGTGACCCAGGCGATCGAAGCCGCGCGGGCAATGGAGGAAAGTGTCGTGACGGACCCGCGCGAGGCGGACGTCGGCTCGATCATCGGCTTCGGCTTCGCGCCCTTCACCGGCGGCACGTTGAGTTATATCGACGGGATGGGCGCGGCAAATTTCGTCGCGCTTTGCAAAAAGCTCCGGCAAAAGTACGGAGAACGTTTTGCGCCGCCGGAAATCGTCGTGGATATGGCGAGTGCGCAAGAGTCCTTTTATGGGCGCTTCGCCGGACGGACCAACCGCGTTGCTTGAGCGGGTTTGCGCGGCTCTTGGCTGGGACTTTTAGGATTTTGCGACAGGCGCCGCCGGCGGCGACAGCCAATCGAAATGGTGGGTCAAACCAACGCGGGCGATATGATACGCCGTGCGCGTGCCGAATGGGATCGAGGATCCGGCGACCGGATTGAACACCTCCGGGCGGGCATTGGTGAAATCGTACAAATATTCAACCTTCACCGTGAAGTGTGGAGCGACGGCATATTCGGCGCCGATGCCGACGGCCCCAACATGGGGAAAGACGCCCGAGCGCGTCGCCGTGCTCGATCCGGCGTTTAAGAACCCTGGCGACGCCGTAAAAGGTTTCAATCGTTTCATAGGTGAAGCCACCGGTCACATCGGGCAAGAAACGGCCCCGCGCGTACCCGAGGCGAATCCGCGCCGTGCCAAAGTCCTCGAATTTGGAGCCGAAGATGGCGGTCGCCGGGGCGCCGGAGGCGAGTGTCGCCGGCGAGCGGAAGCTTTATTGCTCAGTTGCAATCCGGCGACCGGCCATCCGAGTCTGCTCCCATTGTCCAGGTCGCTAGCCAATAGAGGTTTGGAGTAACGCTTGAGCAAGTTCCAACAAGGTTTCGAACAGCGAAAACGCGACCGCTGTTGCAAAATGGCCACTCCGATCCTGTAGCCCTACTAATCAGTTCATAAATTAGCGCACATTTTTTCGTGCCCTGGGGGGTCGCGAACGATTGGCAAGCGGAGGATCAAGACCCAGACCGTGCTGCCTCCCGAGCTCGTCGAAGGGGGCGGAAACCGCCTCGATGTAGTTCTGGGCTGTGCTGGCGTCGGGGCGGATAACCATCCGCAAGATCGACGGCTGGCGAAACCTCGCCGAAGGGCCTTTGATCGGATCATTGACCTCGCCCATGATCGGGTATCCGAGACAGTCCCCCGGTTTTCCTCCGCTTGAAAGGACGCCGCGCATAAGCTAGTGTTGCTGCGCCGCATCATTCATATTGCGTTGGAGCCTCATGGATGGCACGCCAGGCTCGCCGCAACGAACTTAAGGAAAGCCCCATGAGCGCGACGACCGGCTCCTTTAGCATCGGCAATTCCACCGTCCAAGTGCCGGTCAAGGCCGGAACAATCGGTCCTTCGGTTGTCGATATCAGCAAGCTCTATGGCCAGTCCGGAATGTTCACCTACGATCCTGGTTTCACCTCGACGGCGAGTTGCGAATCGGAGATCACCTATATCGACGGCGACGAAGGTGTGTTGCTCTATCGCGGTTATCCGATCGAGCAGATCGCCGAGCACGGCGATTTCCTCGAGACCTGCTATCTCTT
>Ga0185299_10005615_pt1 | contig 13962 bp, 16 predicted proteins | sample PaiPotPPA55metaG_FD_128002 | JGI IMG/M metagenome (GOLD analysis project Ga0185299, IMG submission 128002) | Iron sulfur acid spring bacterial and archeal communities from Banff, Canada, to study Microbial Dark Matter (Phase II) - Paint Pots PPA... ...
GCCGACGCGACAGCGCATTGGCAAGTCGCCGTTGCCGCAGCGTAGAAGCTGATCCTCGCTTGCCTCCTTCAGCCCATCGCACGTTACCGTGACAATGCCGTTGGCCACACTCCGCGAGCGGCTCATTCAGATAAATTCTTTGTTCATTGGTGCCGCTCTACCGTGGGTAGTTCATGGCGAGCGCGCATATCATGTATTCGGTCGAAGTCCGTTGCGACGCCAAGAACCTGGCAAACATGATGACGCAAATGCGCGAGTGGCTCGATGCTCGGCGGTTCGAGCCAGATAGCTTCCGGGACACCGTGGATGGGGAGGGCGTCAGATTTCTCGTGCAGTTCAGAGTCGCAAGCGAGGCCGCCGCTTTCGCACAAGCCTTCTCCGGCCAGTTATTGTGAACGTGGCTCTTATTATAGCTTCGGATCGGTAGCGGGATCCCCGAATTCTCGCTGAAATGCACCGGCCAGTTCGTCTTTCGCGAAGTCGACACGAATGTGGATTTTGCCGGGTTCGCTGGCCGCCTGGTCGAAGTTCACTGGAACACAGCCCTCGTGGTCCAGCCATGTGCGCATGTGCTCGAACGTGTCGACCAGCTCCGCAGCATTGATCCATAGGTCTACTCTCAGCATCGCTGGCCTCCACACGGCACTTTTCAGCGCGTCATTCCCCAACTCCGCACACGATTGCTTCCCAAGGTCGGCGGCTCTAAATACCCGCGTTGTCTCGCGTCAGGTAGTCCGCCGTATCGGCGATTGCGCGCCACTCCTCAGCCGCCATGTCGTCCCCAAGCTCCGCCGCGTTTTCGGCACACTGGCGGAGGATCGGAACGGCTTCGGCACCGTAGCGATCGACGATGTCTGCAGCTGCGCGTTCGATGGTGCTAGGTACGCTATCGTACATATGAAGCCAACGACCCTGCCAGGGCACAGTTCCGCTACTCACCCGCAGTCTGCGCAGGATCTCCTGCTGAGCTAAGCTCGCGCGGGTACTTGCATTGCGAATTGTAAAGAGCGTCGGGCTCACCATGTTTGACTGATCGCCGCCTACGATCTTCGGGCAGGCGGCGGCTGAGAGATATGTGCGCTCCCGCTCCGGGAACAGGCGCACATCATGGCCCCGACACCCTTCACATCGAAAAACCGGCTTCTCGCTGCTTTGCCGCGCGAGGAACAGAAGCGGTTCTTTTCCAGCCTTCGACCGGTTTCCTTGCCGCAAAGGCACGTCATCTACGAGGCCGGCGCACCGCTCGAACAGATTTATTTCATTGAGCAGGGGGTGGCCTCCGTTCTGACGAGTATGGCCGACGGTTCGACGATCGAGGTCGGCATGATCGGGTTCGAGGGTGTCGTCGGGGTGACCGCTCTGCTCGGCGACGCGGTATCGAGCCAGCGGGTCATCATCCAGGTTCCCGGCAGCGGCTTGTGCATGAAAGCAGCCGAGTGCCAGGCGGCATTCGATCAGAGCGCCGCTGTTCGCACGGTGGTGCTGCACTACCTCTCGGCTTTCCTTCATCTCAGTTCGCAAACCGCCGCCTGCAATCGGCTTCACACGATTGAGCAGCGTTGCGCTCGATGGCTGCTAATGGCGCACGACCGGCTGCAAAGCGAAGTGCTGCCGATGACGCACGAGTTCCTGGCCTCGATGCTAGGGGTGCGACGGGCGGGGGTCACCGAAACCGCCGGTGAGCTTCAGCGTTCCGGATTGATCCGCTATCACCATGGCGAGCTCACGATCATTGATCGCGAGGGCCTCGAAGCGTTGGCCTGCGAGTGCTACCGCATCGACCACAGCCGGTTCACGCAACTTCTGTGATGCGGAAGAGAAGGCAAGGAAAAAAAGATCTGCTTCGTCCGCTAACGGACAGATCCGAGTTGCTAATTCGTGTTTTGCCGCCGAATCGCGATTGGAGAACCTTGGAGGCCACAATGGCGGAAATCCGTCCTTTTGTTCGGAGCCTTGAACAGGTCGCGGCGCCGAATCAAGAGCATAACGTTGCGGCATCGGTCCTGGGCGCCTATACGGCGGCGATGCGCCGATCGAAGAACGAATGGAGCGCCTTCGCTGCCGGCGTGCAGACCTACCTTTTGTATCACCCGAATGTTCCTGAACCGGCGGCGCGCGTGGCGGTAGCGAGGATCATCTCCTCTAAGAATAGCGGCACGCACCAGCGCCGTAACCGCGGAAAACTCTGTCCGCTTTGGGTCGAACCTAGCCGCCTGAGGTCGTTTGTAGGAATGGCCGCTCACGGCGCATCCTTGTCATCGAGCACGCGCCAAGTATCGGCTGGACCTGCCCCCAAAGCCGACCTTCTCCCGGTCCAAAAATTGACCGCACTCTGTTGCTGACGGGTAGCTCGCCAGCGGCGCATTCGATTGCTGGTTCAATTCTCAGCCGACAAGGCTCCAAAACGAACTCTTTCTCCCGTGTTCGTGACGCAGTCTGGCTTCATAGACAGGGTGCGGTTCAAATTCCCCAAAACCGGGAATCGTCGACGACAAACCAGAGCAATCTAGCAGATGACGCGCTGCGTGCTTGTACCGGCTCGACCGGGCATTCGACAGGGAGAAGTCGATCATCGCCCGCAGTACCAGTGTCGCAGCGAGGGGATATTTCCCAGCGAGCGCGTCGGCAGCGGGTGTCAGGATCTCGTAATGATCTCCGTCGAGGTCGCCTGCGTGTTGGAGCACGAAGCCCGCCGCTCGATCCAGGGCAGGCCATGAGACTAGGAAGGACAGGGCCTGGAGCAAATTCGGCGAGCTCTGGACATGATCGAGCGCTCTCTTCTCGGCCTGGACGTCATCGAAGTCAGGAAGCCGCTTTAGATACGCTCGGAGATGAGTGGCCGACAGCGAGCGCTCAAAACAATCCCAACGCGCGGCTTGGGCATCCACAGCGCGCCCGAGCGCTTCAAGCACGTCGATCCGAACATCCTGCCATCCAAAGTCTGGCCAGTCTCTGTTGCTGCCGCTTCGCCGATGCTCGGTCGCCTCAATCGTTTGCCATGCTTCTTCCACCCGTCCGGCCGAAAGGAGGCGCCCCGCGATTTCCGCGGCGATCCTAGGCATTGTTCTTGTTGCTTCCTCATATTGCTCGATGAACGCGTCGACGTCGCCGAGGGCATCGGCAATCTCCTGCAGCGCCAGACGGACCGTGCTGACACGAGAGCGATCGGCGATCTCGTCGGCGTATATCGCCCCTGAAGAGGCCCAGCCTATTTTTACTCGGTCATTCTCACGCGGCTTCTTCACCAGCCGGTTCGACAGCTCGATCATCCGTTGCTTGAGGTGCTCCAGACCGGCCTGCCCCAGTGCAGGTGCCAAGACTGGGATCAGCTCATCGTACTGGCCGTAGTGATTTGCGATCAGGGCTTCGAATGCCTGATCGGCGAGGGATGCCGGATCAAGCTTGGCCGTCACGGCCACATCGCCGATGTCGCCGCAGGCCTGGTGAAAGATACCGATCACCGTTCCACTACCGTCGTCGCAGCGCTCGAAGACCGACGCAGCCAAGGTCATGAACCGCCAGAGCAGGTCGAGGGCTTCCTTCGGGTCCGCCTTGGCCACCCTCTCGACGATTGCCCGCCGTTGGGTATCGAGGTCGCCCGCGAGGGCTCGGACGCCTTGCCAGTCCACAAACGACCCGGACCGCGCCATGGCCGTGATCCGCTTGCGCACTTCCTTTGCAAGCTCGCCTGGGCTCTGTGCGCCGGCTAATTCCAACCTCAGGCGTCGTTTGACCGCGGCGTTGCCGGCGCTGATCTCGATCAGCAGCTCGGCCAATCGCTCGGCGCCAAGCGGTTCGAGGTTTTTCGCGTTGAGGGTTGTCTTCGCGGCCACGGTTCTCACCTCGGCGCCTTAATCGCTAAGGACGTGCTGCGCAGCCACTCCCCTAGCTTCGACCATCGCCGTCGCGTCTGAGCTCCCTTGACCGCTATTGCGAGCGCTTTGCGCTGACCAACCAACACGACGAGGCGCTTGCCGCGGGTCACGCCGGTGTAGACCAGGTTCCGCTGCAGCATCGTGTAGTGCTGCATGGTCAACGGGATCACAACGGCCGGGTATTCGGAGCCCTGGCTCTTGTGGATCGTCGTCGCATAGGCGAGCACCAGTTCATCGAGTTCGCCAAGCCGGTAGACCACTTCACGGCCCTCGAAATCGACCGCGATCTCGCCCTCCTCCATATCGATCCGTGACACGAGGCCGAGGTCGCCGTTGTAGACCTCCTTATCGTAGTCGTTCTCGATCTGCATGACCTTGTCACCGGGGCAGAACGTCCAGCCGAAACGCTCGATGCGGATATCGCCTGGCGGGTTGAGGGCCTTTTGCAGCTCGATGTTGAGCGAGCGAGCGCCGAGCCCGCCGCGGTTCATCGGGCAGAGCACCTGGATATCGCGCACCGGGTCCAGCCCGAAGCGTATCGGGATGCGCTCGCGGACGATGACTAGCAGCTTGCGCACGCCTTCCTCCGGATCAGCCGCATCGACGAAGTAGAAGTCACCGCCCTCGGCCGCAGCGAGATCGGGCATCAGGCCGTGATTGATGCGGTGGGCGTTGGTGACGATGCGACTCTCGGCCGCCTGGCGAAACACCTCGATCAAACGCACCACCGGCACGGCCCCTGAGCCGATGATGTCGGCAAGCACCTGCCCCGGGCCGACCGACGGGAGCTGGTCGACATCGCCAACGAGCAGCAATGCCGCCCGGTCCGGCAAGGCGCGCAGCACCGAGCGCATCAGCGGCACGTCGACCATCGACGTCTCATCGATGATCAGCAGATCGCACTCGAGCGGCGCCTCCTCTGTGCGCCGGAAGGCGCCGGTTCTGGGATCGCTTTCGAGGAGCCGATGGATCGTCTTCGCCTCAAGGCCGGTGCTGTCCGACAGACGTTTGGCCGCTCGGCCCGTCGGTGCGCAGAGCGCGATAAAGACATTCTTGGCGATCAGGATCTTGAGGATCGAGTTGACCAGCGTCGTCTTACCGACCCCAGGACCGCCGGTGATCACCAGAACGTTGGAAACGAGCGCTGTCCGTAGCGCCTGGCTTTGGCTGTCGGCGAGCGCCAGCTTGGTCCGCGTCTCGACCCAGGGGATGGCCTTGTCGGCGTCGATCGATGGCCACGGCGGTTTCCTGCTCGCCAGCGCCTTGAGCTTCGCGGCGATCTCCCGTTCGGCATGATAGAGCCCGGCGAGGAAGATGCAGCGCCGGTCATCAAGCTCGTCAGCGATGACCGTACCGTCCTGAAGTTCTAGGCCAAGGGCCGTCTCGACCAGGTCCGCTGGAACCTCAAGTAGCTTCCGCGCTATGGGAATGAGTTCGTCAGCGGGCAGACCGCAATGCCCGTCGTCCATCGCCTCGGCAAGCGCGAAGGAGATGCCGGCACGGACGCGGATCAGCGCCGTCTTTTCGATGCCGAGTTTGGCAGCGATCTGGTCGGCGGTGAGAAAACCAATACCGCGGATGTCTCGGGCCAGGCGATAGGGGTTTTCCGAGATCAGCTGAACGGCGTCGGCACCGTAGGTCTTGTAAATACGCACCGCCCGCGATGTGCCGACCCCGTTGCTGTGCAGGAACAGCATGATTTCCCGAATGACCTTCTGCTCAGCCCAGCCGGCGATGATCCGCGTGGCGCGCTTCGGACCGATCCCGGTCACCTCCCGCAGACGGTTAGGCTCCTGCTCGATGATCTCGAACACCCCCTCGCCGAACGCGCGAATCAGCTTCCTGGCGTAGACCGGGCCAATGCCGCGGATCATGCCCGAGCCGAGGTATTTCTCGATCCCTTCGATCGTGGTCGGTGCCGCGATCTTGAGGAACGAGGCCCTGAACTGGACACCATGCGTGCGGTCGTTTTGCCACGAGCCACTCGCCTGGACGAACTCGCCGGCGGAGATCATTGCCGCGTGACCGAGAACGGTGATCAGGTCGCGTTGACCGCGCGGCTTCACGCGCAACACGCAGAAACCGTTTTCCTCGTTGTGGAATGTGACCCGCTCGACCAGGCCAGCCAGGACCTCGGTGAGCGTTTTCGTCTTTCCCGCCTGCGACATCCTCGGATAATGGAGATCAACGACCGGCGAGGCTACCGGGTCAGAAAGCGGTCAACAGCCAACAACGGCCATTCGCGTGACGACCATCGGGCGCCTCAAATCGAACCTACAACGGCCGCTCAGCCTTCGCGGCGGGAACGGCTCTTCCTGGCCCCAAAGCAGTCATTGCTGCCTCATGAGTGTTCCGCCGCTTCTGCCCATAAGAGACCTTCTAGGTGGGCTGGGGTTCCCGCGACAGGGGGTTCTCCGGGCGCTCTATCGCGAGCCATATCCCGGCGCATGAATGCACGCTGACCAGTGATCCGGCTTTACCTCTCGCAGTTCGGGCATCGCTTGCCGACACTCGGCGGTGGCCATCTGGCAAACGGGGATGGAAAACGCATCCTCCCGGCAGATTAAGGGGCTGGGCACCTCTCCGGTCAGAGGTATGCGCGCTCTTTCGGTGTCGATGATCGGATCGGGTATGGGGACTGCGGATAGCAGCGCTCTGGAGTAGGGGTGCAACGGTTCCGAATAGATCTCGTCCCGCCCGGCGATCTCGACAATATGGCCGAGATACATCACGGCCACCCGGGTCACTGATGTGCCGAACCACCGAGAGGTCATGAGCGATGAACAGGTAGGTCAGATCGAGCCGCTCCTGCAGCTCTTCGAGCAGGTTGACGATCTGCGCCTGTATCGACACGTCGAGCGCCGATACCGGCTCGTCGCACACGATCAACTGCGGATTGACGGCCAGGGCGCGGGCCACCCCGATGCGCTGGCGCTGGCCGCCGCTGAACTCGTGCGGATAGCGGTCCGCCATCTACATCAGACTCTTGCTAGCGGCCGCGCCGTCACGACCAAACTGCCGATTCTGACGGTTGTCCAAAGGATTCCGTCAGGTCCGAACGGCATCCAAAGAATTCCGGCAGAAAGTCCAGCGAATGACGCGCCGTCGCTCGCTTCTTGTAACTGGCGCATCCCGACGGGGGGATCGCCTGCTCAATGACGCGGTCTCGTTCGGCGCCAGAGGCTCCTGAAGCGTCATGTGCAGCGATCTATGATCGCGTAAAGACGGTCGCAGGATGCGGCGAGATGCTTTTGTGGCGCCGTCGCGATGCCGAGCAGCAGACCGGAATGCGCCGAAACCGTCGAGGCATACCAAAGCGACAGGGGAGTAGGCGCCAATCCGAACGCCAGCGTTTCCTTGGCGATGGCTACGTCCGGTGCGCCGTCCGGCAATCGCAGCACCACCGCTAATCCGCCGACCACGCTATCTTTGGCGCGCGGCCGAAGGCATTTCAGCAGTGCGTCGCGCTGCGCAGAGTAGAGCCGCTTTGCGCGCCGAAGATGGCGCATATAGTGACCCTCCCGCATGAACTCCGCGGTCGCGAGCTGCACCGATGGCCCGGGCGCCGGAGCGAGACACGCCGCGACCTCGGCAAACCGGGAGGCCAACGGCAACGGGGCAACGAGAAAACCCAGGCGCAGTGCGGGGCTGATGGTTTTGCTGTAGGAGCCGATGTGAATGACGCGCCCGTTTCGATCGATCGAGGCAAGCGCTGGCGCGGCTCGCCCCTCCAGTTGCAGCTCGCTCAGATAGTCATCCTCGATCACCCAGGACTTTTCTTGAGCGGCCCAGTCCAGGAGTCGTAAGCGCCGCGCCAGCGACAAGGTAGACCCGAGCGGCGCCTGCTGACCTGGTGTTACGACGACCAGCGCCGCATCAGGAGCATGGCGCAGGCCATATTCGACATCGACACCCTCACCATCGACCGGGATCGGCGCAAACGACAATCTTGCGAGCTCGAGCCCGCGCCTCGTGACCGGGAAACCAGGATCCTCCATCCAAACCTTCTGCCCCTCGAGACCGAGCACACGGAGCGCCAGTCCGAGGCCGCTGCCGAAGCCGCTGGTGACGACGATCTGCGAGGGCGAGCATTCGATGCCGCGCGCGATGGCGAGATAGGCGGCTATTTCCCGCCGCAGATCCGGCTCGCCGCGAGGGTCCGGGTACAAGGGCGCCGCACTCGATTCCGCGCGAACCGCGCGTGAGCGAATCCGGGCGAAGAGCTTGGCGGGAAAGGTTTCCTGCGCAGGCACGCCCATTCGGAAGATTCCCGGTCGCTCGGTGAACTCCTGATACATTTCCATGAACGAGCCACGATCGGGCGGCTGGTGCAGCCGAACGGCTTTTGAAGGCCGAGCCGCGACATGGGTTCCGGTCGCGCGCGACGCAACGATGAGCTGGGCGGCAGATAACTTCTCGTACGCCGAGCGCACCGTGCCGCGGGCGACGCCCAATTGGGCGGCAAGGTCCTGCCATGATGGCAAACGTGCTCCTGACGCGAGGACACCGGTCTCGATCGCGTTCCTGATGCCGTTACGAATTTGCTCCGCCAGCGGCGTCTTTGCTCTTCGATCGAGCGCCAACTGCAGCAGCTTGGGCATGAACCGTAGTCTACGAGTTTTGTCAGTTCTTGGTACTTCGTCCTGGACCAGGGAAAGGTCAACTAGGCGGGGGTAAGGAGAACCACCGCCATGGAAATCAAATCCGCCCTGCGAGCAGCCGGCGCCGCTTTCGCTATCGCCTTGGCAGCGCCAGCTGCCGCACGCGAGCGTGGCGAGACGGTGGCGCCGCATTTCGAGCGGGCGATTCCCAACATCCCGGGCAAGTCTCTCGTTGCCGTGGTTGTCGACTATGCGCCGGGTGGCGCCTCGCTGCCGCACACGCACGCAAAGTCGGCTTTCATCTTCGCCTACGTCATGTCGGGCGCAATCGAGTCACAGGTCAACGATCAGCCTAAGCGGGTCTACCACGCCGGCGAGAGTTGGTACGAGACACCCGGTTCCAGCCATCGCGTCAGCCGCAATGCAAGCGCGACCGAGCCCGCAAAGCTGCTCGCGGTTTTCGTCGTCGATACCGAGGACAAGACCCTGACCACCCCGGCTCCATAAGGCCCGACGTTCAAGGACCCATGGCCCCCTGGCATGAGATGTCGAGCAGGCTTTCCATTTCCAGCAAAGAGACAAATGACCGAGGAGAAAATCATCATGAAGGCGATCGTGGTAACGGACCAGGCTGCGGGAACAGCCGGGATGAAGCTGGTGGAGCGGCCCGAGCCGCAGGCAGCGATAAACGACGTCGTCGTTCAGGTTCATGCGTCGGGATTCACCTGGGATGAGCTGACGTGGCCCTCGACCTGGACCGATCGCCTCGGCCGTGACCGGACGCCGGTTATTCCCGGGCAGGAGCTGGCCGGAGTGGTTACCGCTCTCGGCTACGGCACGACGGGGCTGTCGGTGGGACAGCGGGTGTTCGGCCTCACGGACTCGTATCGCGGCGGCACCTTGGCGGAGTATGTGGCCGTCGAGGCACGCAACCTCGCGCCGTTGCCGGGCGACGTCGACTTCACGGTGGGCGCGAGCGTGGCGATGCCGGGCCTGACTGCGTGGCAGGGACTGTTCGAGCATGGCCGTCTTCAGGCGGGGCAGAGCGTCCTCGTGCACGGCGCGGCCGGCGCAGTCGGTTCGATGGTGACGCAGCTCGCACGTGAGTTCGGCGCCTACGTCATCGGCACCGGACGCGCTGCCGACCGTCAGAAGGCGCTCGACTTCGGCGCGCAGGAGTTCGTCGACCTCGAGAACGACGTCCTCGAAAACGTCGGCGGAGTCGATCTGGTTTTCGATGTCATCGGCGGCGACATCGGGAAGCGATCCGCACGCCTGATTCGAGCCGGAGGAACGCTGGTGACCATCGCCGGGCCGACCGAGGCGCGGCCCGCCGACGGCCTGGCGATCGACTTTGTTCTCGTGTCCGATCGCGCCCAACTGGGTGAGATCGTCCAGCGGGTGCGTGACGGACGACTGCAGACGAACATCGGCAACATCGCGACCCTCGATGACGCCGTCGCCGCCTTCAACCGGACCGAGCGACGCAGGGGGAAGACGATTATCCGCGTTCGTCCGTGAACGACACGCGCCTATCGATGCACGCGGCCGGCCGGCGCTGTCCAGATCGGCCGGCTGCGTCCCATCAGACGCGCCGGGGCCAACCTGGGAAGCTACCCACGGCCCCTGGCATGAGATGTCGAACGGGCTCCATCCCTGCAGCATTTCCAGCAAAGAGACAAATGACCGAGGAGAAAATCATCATGAAGGCGATCGTGGTAACGGACCAGGCTGCGGGAACGGCCGGGATGACGCTGGTGGAGCGGCCCGAGCCGCCGGCAGCGATAAACGACGTCATCGTTCAGATTCATGCGTCGGGATTCGTCCCGACTGAGATGGCGTGGCCCTCGACCTGGACCGATCGCCGCGACCGTGACCGAACACCGTCGATCCCTGGGCACGAGCTGGCCGGAGTGGTCACCGCCCTCGGCTATGGCACGACGGGGCTGTCGGTGGGACAGCGGGTGTTCGGCCTCGCCGACTGGCATCGCGATGGCACCCTGGCGGAGTATGTAGCCGTCGAGGCACGCAACCTCGCGCCGTTGCCGGGCGACGTCGACTTCACGGTGGGCGCGAGCCTGCCAATCTCCGGCCTCACCGCTTGGCAAGGACTGTTCCAGCACGGCCGCCTTCAGGCGGGGCAGAGCGTCCTCGCGCACGGCGCGGCCGGCGCAGTCGGTTCGATGGTGACGCAACTCGCGCGCGAGGCCGGCGCCTACGTCATCGGCACCGGACGCGCGGCCGACCGTCAGAAGACGCTCGACTTCGGCGCGCAGGAATTCGTTGACCTCGACAACGACGCGCTGGAAGACGTCGGCGGCATCGATCTGGTGTTCGATGTCATCGGCGGCGATATCCAGAAGCGGTCCGCAGGCCTGATTCGAGCTGGAGGAACACTGGTGTCCATCGTCGGGCCGGCCGAGGCGCGGCCCGCCGACGGCTTGGTGGTCGACTTCGTTGTCGAGTCCGATCGTGCCCAACTGGGTGACATCGTCCAGCGGGTGCGGGACGGACGACTGCGGACGAACATCGGCAACGTCTCGACCCTCAATGACGCCGTCGCCGCCTTCAACCGTACCAAGCGGATCAGCGGGAAGACGATCATCCGCGTTTGCTAGACTCTGCTCATCTGTTGAACACAGGCGGACATGGGTTCGCAGCCGCAACCTTCACTTCTTGGCTTAGGAACGACAATGGCTCCTGAAGAATTCGATCGGCTTGCGGTCGACAAGGTCGATTTCCCTCTGCTCCGCGCCCTCAAGGAAGGCGATATCGCGCCTCCACTATCTCTTCCGACCACGGACGGCCAGTTGGTCCATTCGCGCGAGCTACTGCGCGACGGGCCCGTCGTTCTTACCTTCTACCGAGGCGTCTGGTGCCCTTATTGTCAACGCGACCTGAAAGCTTTGGCGGAAACCGCAAACGTCATCAAGGCCTATGGCGCCTCGCTCGTCGCGATCGCTCACCAGACTGTTCCCGATAGCAACCGCAAATTCGAGCAAGAGAACAATCTCGGTTCCCCATCCTCGACGACACCAGCGGCATTGCCGCTGCCGCGTTTGGCATTGGATGGACCTCCGAATGCCTGCGCGAATTGTTCGAACAGTTCAGCGCCGACTGGACCGGTTTTAATCCCGAGGTCGCAGCCATCGTCCCAATGCAAGCCCGCTACGTCATCGGACCCGACGACATCATCGCGTATGCAGACATCAACGTCGAATACCGCTCCGAGCCGGAGTTACCCGCGGTCCTCCTTGTGCTGCAGCGTATTGGAAAACTTCGTTCCGCGCTGCGACCACTGAAGACGATGCGTGTACCTTGAGGGCTAACAGCAACGCGCTCGGCTCTCAAACAAAGTATTGGAGGCTCATTATGCAGTATGGAAAGTCGCAGGAGGCGATCGATCGACTGACGGCGGAGCAGCGCCGTGTCACTCAGGAGGTGGGCACAGAACGCCCATTCACCGGGGAATACAACGATCACACGGAGCCTGGCATCTACGTGGACATCGTCTCAGGCGAGCCTCTCTTTGCGTCGTCCGACAAGTTTGAGTCGGGCTGCGGGTGGCCAAGTTTCACTAGGCCTATCGTTTCCGCAAACATCAACGAGTTGCGGGACACCTCCCATGGGACGATCAGGACCGAGGTTAGATCAACCCACGGCGACAGCCACCTCGGCCACGTCTTCCCGGATGGCCCGGCTGATCGCGGTGGCCTGCGCTACTGCATCAATTCCGCGTCGCTCCGGTTCATCCATCGCGACGACATGGAGAGCGAAGGCTACGGCGAATATCTCGATCAGGTTGAGGAGGTTTAACCGCATTGTCACGGCAACGGGGTCGCCCGGGAGGAGTTGATCGGATAGCGTCCCTGGTTATGCCCCATCCTTCGTATCGCCGACATCGCTTCCCGCCGCCGATCATCCAGCACGCGATCTGGCTTTATCTGCGGTTCACACTGAGCTACCGCGACGTGGAAGAGCTCCTCGCTGAACGCGGGCTCGATATCTCCTATGAGACGGTGCGGCGGTGGGTTTTGAAGTTCGGGCCCGGGTTTGCCCGCAGGCTTCGACGGTCCCGCCCTCGCCCGAGCGATCGGTGGCACCTCGACGAGATGGTCGTTCGCATCGCGGGCAAGGGGATGTACCTGTGGCGCGCCGTCGATCATGAGGGCGAGGTTCTCGACATGCTGGTTCAGCGCCGCCGCGACAAGCGCGCGGCACTCCGCCTGATGCGCAAGCTGCTCAGGAAACAGGGCTTCGCGCCGAAATTACTGACAACTGACAAGCTGGGCTCTTACGGAGCTGCTTTTCGGCATCTTCGCCTGACCTGCCCTCATGAGCAGGGGCTACGGGCGAACAATCGCGCGGAAAACTCCCATCAAGTAGTGCGACGACGCGAGCGCAAGATGCAACGGTTCAAATCAGCTCGATCTGCGCAGCGCTTCCTCAGTATCCATGCGGCCGTCCACAACACATTCAATCTTCAACGGCACCTTGTCTCCCGATCAACGCTGGGGACCTTCCGAGCCGAAGCGACGGTGCAGTGGCAGAGTGCTGTCGCGGCAGCATGAAAACCAATTTGTCCTAGCCCCACTCTCGGCCCGCGACCGTTACCGTGACATGGCCTACCCATGGTAGGTCTGCTGGAACGCCACTTGTTTGAGAACGGGACTGAGCCACAGCGCCGTTACGCCCATTCGGTTTAGATAGCCGAGCTTGCTGGTGACACCGGCGAGATTGCCGCCGACATAGCCGCCGCCGGCATCGCGCCAGCGGGCGGCATCAGCTGTCGTCTGCACCGCATTCAGGGCATCGGCAGGCTTGAAAGGCGGCGTGGTGCCGGCATTGAACAAGTTGCCGTTCAGATCGCGGTATCCGTTCTCATTTCCGTCGGAAAATCGGTCGACCAGCAGGAAGTAAAGCACTTCGTCCTCCCAGGCAGTTGGCGAGGGAGTGAATTTGCGCGCTGCGATGAGTGCATCGAGCTGAAGATCGGCGAGGCTTTGGATAGGCATGGCAGAATCTCCTGACAGCAGGACGCCGCGACGCCACAAATGTCGGTCGTCCCGAGCAGCGAAGCGTACCCGCATGGTGGCTTGCGCCGACAGCAGAGATTAATGCAATGCCGGATCTCGCTATGAAGGTGCACACTCCGCAATCTGAGTTGGAGAAGAGGTGATCGTCAACAAATTCGGCCCGATCCTGGCGCCCGGAAGCGCCGGGCTGGCGAGGCTGGGGGAAATGCGAATCCAATTTGATGGCGGACAGGCGTTGTCACGGAAACGGGTTCGAGAGGTTGAGTTAGCAGGGTAGGATTGCGGTATGGACAAGCTCTCCTACTATCGACATCGCTTCCCATCGCCGGTCATCCAACACGCGATTTGGCTTTATCTCCGATTCACCCTGAGCTACCGGGACGTGGAGGAGCTACTGGCAGAGCGAGGCCTGGAGGTTTCCTATGAAACCGTCCGGCGGTGGGTTTTGAA
>Ga0185299_10005616_pt1 | contig 13961 bp, 9 predicted proteins | sample PaiPotPPA55metaG_FD_128002 | JGI IMG/M metagenome (GOLD analysis project Ga0185299, IMG submission 128002) | Iron sulfur acid spring bacterial and archeal communities from Banff, Canada, to study Microbial Dark Matter (Phase II) - Paint Pots PPA... ...
CCATGCTGGCGGTGTTCAGCCCGGTCGCGTAAGTCAGCGCGATCGCGTCCGCCCGAGAGCTGCGCACTCCGCGGGAGAGGAGCCAGCCCAACGCGAACGACCCCAGGCACATCGCTGCCGCCGAGCCCGTGACGGCGAGCAGGAAGTCGACGTCACCGGCCGACAGCAGTCGGCCCAGGGTGCCCGATGCGTTGACGTAGGCGAGCAGCACGATGTCGAGCAGCGTGATCAGGCGCACGGCGGGCAACGCGGGGTCGATGCGTTCGCGCAGCAGAATCCTGACGGCGATGCCGAGCAGGCAGGGGACAAGAGCGCTGAGCACCGCCGTCGCGCCGCCCGACGCGGTGGTCAGCCGGCTCAGGTCGTCCGCGTAGTCGCCGAGGGCCAGCAGCGAGCCGACGCTTAGGCCCAGCGGGATCGTCAGCGGGCTCACGGCCACCGATCCGAGGACGAGGCCGACGCCGAGGGCCGTGTTGCCGCGCTGGCTCGCGGTCCAGGCCGCAGCCGTGCCACCGACCGGCATTGCGGCGACCAGCGTGAGCCCGGCGAGCACGCTCTGCGCCTCGGTGCCGTCCAGCAGAATCATGATCAGCGGACTCAGGCCGACCAGCAGGAGCAGGGGCACTACGACGTTGGCGGCCACGCCGATCAAGAACATCCGCGGTCGGCGCATCACCACCCTCAGCTGATTCGGGTCCACGCTCAGGCCCGAGGTGAGCAGAGTCAGCCCGAGCAACGCGGCGGGCAGCGGCATGCTCAGGTGCGGGCTGTGGATCAGTGCGGTGCGATTGGCGCGGCAGCCGAGTCCGGGCGCCGCGATGGCTGCGAGGTACGCGGTCAGCACCAGTGCCGGCGTGCGACGGGCCAGACTCCGGTGGACGCGGGCCACCCGCGAGACTGGCATCGCGGCGGCGGCGGACATTTCAAGATCACGATTGCACGGTCGGCCCTCGGATCACCGGCGCCACACCGACAGCGAGCGCCTTCGCGGCGCCGTCGAGCCAAAGCCGGCGGGCACCCAAGCTAACGCCGAACGCCACCCTGCGTTCGCCGTGCATGCGCTCCGCGGCCATATCCGAGAACCAGAGTTCAGCAGGCGGCGACGCGCTGCTCGTGGCGCCCGGCGCGGGGCAGCGGCCCGACCCCGTCTCGGGCCGACTGAGTGCACCTCTGACGAGGAGTCAGAAAATGAATTCACACCACAATATTCGTATCCGTTCGCGGGCTGTGGCGGGTACCACGGTCACTGCCGTCGTGTCCTGCGCGGCTCTGGCATTCGGCGCCGCCGACGCGAGCGCGTCGTCCAGCTCTGCTGCTGGAGTGACCGTGCCGGCCGGCTTCCACGCCAGCCTCTTCGCCGGCGCGCCCAAGGGCGCCACCGGAGCGGACGACATCACCGAGCTCGGCGACCACGTGTTCGTCGCCTTCCAGAACGGTGTCGGCACCATGGGCGAGCCGTCGCCCACCGGAAACACGAAGAGCACGGTCGTCGAGTACAACCGGCAGGGCAAGGTGGTGAACACCTGGAGCGTCGTCGGCAAGGTCGACGGCATGGGCGCCGACCCGTCCAGGGATCAGGTGATCGCGACGGTGAACGAGGACGGCAACAGCAGCCTCTACACGATCAGCCCGGACCGGCCCGGTCACAGCGCCGCCGACGAGGTCAAGCACTACAGCTACTCGCAGAACCCGCTGCCGCACGGCGGTGGTACCGACAGCGTCGTGGTGCGCAACGGCGTGATCTTCATCAGTGCCTCGAACCCCTCCGCCGATGCCGACGGCACGACCTTCAGCGGCCCCGCGCTCTACCAGGCGGACCTCGACGGGAACACCGCCAAGCTCACCGCCGTGCTGCACGGCGACTCCACCGCGACCGACGCGGTGACCGGTAAGAAGGTCACCCTCAACCTCTCCGACCCGGACTCGAGCGAGCTCGTGCCGCGCGGCGAGACGCGCTTCGGCGGCGATCTGCTGCTCGACAGCCAGGCCGACGGCGAGCTGATCTTCCTGCACAACCCGGGTCACCCGAACCAGCAGGCCACTGTGCTGAACCTGACCACTCAGGTCGACGACACGGCCTTCGCGGCCGGCTCCTGCGGCAGCACCCTCTACGTGGTCGACAACGGCACGAACGAGATCCTCGCGATCACCGGCAACTTCGGCCGCGGCATCGTGTTCACCGCGGTGCCGAACGACTCGACGGTCGACCCGGGCAACCTGGCCACCGTGAACATGGCCACCGGTGCCGTCACGCCGTTCGGCTCCGGCTTCGTCAACCCGCACGGGCTGCTGTTCGTCTCCAATGACGAGCACTGACGAGCACTGAGGTTCACGGACGAGCACTGAGTCAGGCACTGAACCTGGGCACTGACCCCGGCTGATCACCCTGAGCCCGTTCGGCTCCGATGGCGGTATGGCGCCACCTCACCCGAACGGGCTTCAGGAAGCGGCCGGCGCGTACTGCGCCTCCGGGAGTTTGGCGGACGCCGGGTGCTTGGCGCGCGCCGCGAGCACGAGTCCGCCCACCGCGGTGGCCGTGCCCACCACGGCCGCGGTCGTGATCAACTGCACCGGGGTGCGGTTTGCGAAGGTCAGGATCGCGAGCAGTTCCACCGCGATACCGCCGAGGACCAGCCAGCCGACTGCGGACGAACCGCGCGCCACCGCATCCAGTTGGGCCAGCTGCACCAATGCCTGCACGGCGCCGGAGAGCGCGAAGATCCATGCCGCCGTGCTGAGTTGGAACTCGGATCCGGCCGTGTAGTGACTGCCGAAGGCGACCTTCACCATGGGACCCGCCGCCAGCGCGACGATCCCGGTGACCGCGACTCCGATGGCGATCGACGTGATGACGCCGAAGCGCAGGGCGGCCCGCCGGGTCTCCGGCACCGCCAGCCGTGGGTAGACGAGGATCCCGACGAACTGCGGGCCGAAATAACCCGCACGGGTGAACAATGCCCCCGCCTGGTAACTGCCGAGCGTCGCGCCCCGGTAGTAGTGCGCGGAGAGCAGGCCGTCGAGCAGGGAGAGCACCAGCGCCGCGCCCATGCCCCACGACGCCCGGCCGAGCTCGCCCAGGTATCCGTCGCCACGAATCAGAGTCCGTACGGTGACCAGGTCGCGCAGCGTGTGATGGCAGACGGCGCAGGTCAGGAACCAGGACAGGGCGACCCCGCCCATCACGGCCGTCGGACCGCCGAGCACCGCGCCGACCGCGATCCCGGCGATCAGCTTCACGCCGTTCGTCAGGATGAACAGCAGGGTGAACGTACGGAATCGGCTGGTCCCCTGAGCCAGGCCGAAGTATCCGGCGATCAGCGAGTACGGCAGTACCGACAGGGCGGTCCAGGCCACCTCGGCCGTCGAGATCGCGGGCAGCGCGGCGGAGAGCGCGGGGGACAGGATCAGCAGCGTCGCCGCCTCGCCGAGTCCGACCAGCCACGACCAGCGGATCAGCGGTCCGGAGATCGTCTTGACGCCCGCCCCCGGCCGGCCGCCGTCGGCCGCGGTCGCCGCGGCGATCCGGCGCGCGGTCACCGCCTGCAGGGCCACCGCCGGGATCGAGGCGATCAGGAACAGCGAGAGCAGTGTGCCGATCTGGCCGTAGCCGACCGAGCCGAGCTGGTGCGAGAGAGCGAAGCTGAACCCGTAGGACAGGACGTTCCCGGCCAGCATTCCGACGGCGAGGATCGCGCTGTCGGCGAGCATTCTGCGGGCCATGACCCGCCCCCTTGTCTCAGTGTCCCCGTGCCGCGTTCAGTGAGTGACGAAAGCATCACGTTCCGCCGTCGACGACTCTAGAGCGGTTGAGGGGCACTGCTCCAAATCGACTTCCCCTTACGGACTAACGACGGGTGTCGAGTTCGCCCGGTCCCGGTTTACCCGTGACGAACACAGCCGTGCCGGGGATGAGCCGGCCGCGCAAGGCCGACCAGCCGCCGCCCCAGCGGTCGCCGAGTTCCTCCGGATACTCCGGCTCGACCAGATCGACCAGGTACAGTCCGGCCGACGTCAGCTCCCTGACCCGGTCGCCGAGCGTGCGGTGGTGTTCCACGTACGTCGCGACGCCCGCCTCGTCCTGCTCCACGTAGGGACGGCGGTCGAAGTAGGAGTGCTCGACCACCAGGCCCTTCTCGTCGGCCAGCTCCGGCAGCGTCCAGCGGAAGGGGTGCGGCACGGTGAACACCCAGCGGCCGCCGGGCCGCAGCACCCGGGCCACCTCGCGCATCAGCTGTGCCGAGTCCGCCACGAAGGGCACCGCGCCGAAGGCCGAGCAGGCGATGTCGAAGACCCCGTCGGCGAACGGCAGTGCGGTGGCGTCCGCCTGCACCAGCCGCAGCGGCGACCGGCCCGCGGCCTCGTCGATCCGCCGCGCATGCTGCAGTTGCCGCGCGGACAGGTCGAAGGCCGTCACCCGGGCGCTCTGCCCGGCGAGCCATCGGGCGCACTGCGCGGCGCCGCAGCCGACCTCGAGCACGTCCCGGCCGGCCACCGGGCCGAGCAGTCCGGCCTCGTCCTCGTAGAGGCCCTCCGGGCACCACAGGAAGCGGTCGTCGCCCAGGTACTCGCCGTGCTCGGCCTGGTACTCGTCGGCGTTCGCGTCCCACCAGGAGCGGTTCGCCCGCGCGGTCTCGCCGGCGGAGGATTCGCGCCGGGTCACCAGTTCCTCGAATTCCGCGATTTCTGCCGGGTCCGTGGTCCCGATGGGGCGGGAGCCCTGCTCTCGCGGCCGCTCGTGCCCACCCCTCGACTCCGTGCCGTCCACGCCTTATCCTTTCCGGAATCCGGCTCAGTGCCGCGAACGCATAGTTGAGCCCGGCGGAGCCGGACCTGCTCCTGAGCATCCTCGGCCGCACCCCTCTGGCGTGCGCGATTGACCATGGATACGCGCAGAGCCTATCCTGGCTTTTGCGCTGCGGAACCCGTGTTGGTTTCAGACCGAGGGAACCGCACCGACTGAACCGCTGTTCTCGCACCCGCTCGATGACTTTCAAGACGGAAAAAGACAGCCACCCGAGTCAGGCCTCCGCCGCGTGATTACCAGCCGATCCCATCCGCCCGGAGCCACTTCCCGATCATGACCGTCCCCACGACGAGCAGCACCGAGACCCCCCGTACCCCTCAGGTCGCCATCAACGACATCGGGTCGGCGGAGGACTTCCTCGCCGCAATCGACGAGACCATCAAGTACTTCAACGACGGCGACATCGTCGACGGAACCATCGTCAAGGTGGACCGCGACGAGGTCCTGCTCGACATCGGTTACAAGACCGAAGGCGTCATCCCCTCCCGCGAGCTGTCGATCAAGCACGACGTCGACCCGCACGAGGTCGTCTCCGTCGGCGACCATGTCGAGGCCCTTGTCCTGCAGAAGGAGGACAAGGAAGGTCGGCTGATCCTCTCCAAGAAGCGCGCACAGTACGAGCGCGCCTGGGGCACGATCGAGAAGATCAAGGACGAGGACGGGATCGTCACCGGCACCGTCATCGAGGTCGTCAAGGGCGGCCTCATCATCGACATCGGCCTGCGCGGCTTCCTGCCCGCCTCGCTGGTGGAGATGCGCCGGGTGCGCGACCTGCAGCCGTACGTCGGCAAGGAGCTCGAGGCCAAGATCATCGAGCTGGACAAGAACCGCAACAACGTGGTCCTGTCCCGCCGTGCCTGGCTCGAGCAGACCCAGTCCGAGGTGCGCCAGACCTTCCTCACCACCCTGCTCAAGGGCCAGGTCCGGTCCGGCGTGGTGTCCTCGATCGTCAACTTCGGCGCCTTCGTCGACCTTGGCGGCGTGGACGGCCTCGTGCACGTCTCCGAGCTGTCCTGGAAGCACATCGACCACCCCTCCGAGGTCGTCGAGGTCGGCCAGGAGGTCACGGTCGAGGTCCTGGACGTCGACATGGACCGCGAGCGCGTCTCGCTGTCGCTCAAGGCGACCCAGGAAGACCCGTGGCAGCAGTTCGCCCGTACGCACCAGATCGGCCAGGTCGTGCCCGGCCGGGTCACCAAGCTGGTGCCGTTCGGCGCGTTCGTCCGGGTGGACGAGGGCATCGAGGGCCTGGTGCACATCTCCGAGCTGGCCGAGCGCCACGTGGAGATCCCGGAGCAGGTCGTCCAGGTCTCCGACGAGATCTTCGTCAAGGTCATCGACATCGACCTGGAGCGCCGGCGGATCTCGCTCTCGCTCAAGCAGGCGAACGAGGGCCTGACCGGGGACTCGACGGTCGACCAGTTCGACCCGACCCTCTACGGCATGGCCGCTTCGTACGACGCCGAGGGCAACTACGTCTACCCCGAGGGCTTCGACCCGGAGACCGGCGAGTGGCTCGAGGGCTTCGACGCGCAGCGCGAAGTCTGGGAGGGGCAGTACGCCGAGGCGCAGGCCCGCTTCGAGCAGCACCAGAAGCAGATCGCCGAGGCCCGCAAGGCCGACGCCGAGGCGGCCGCCAACGGCACCGCCCCGGTCGAGGGCGGACCGGCTCCGTCGAGCTACTCCTCGACGCAGTCGACCGAGGCCACCGGCACCCTGGCTTCCGACGACCAGCTCGCCGCTCTGCGGGAGAAGCTGGCCGGAGGACAGAGCTAGTAGCCAGTAGCAGCCAGCTGCACTGAAGCGGCGTCGCCGCACGAACCGTGAGGGTCGTGCGGCGACGCCGCTTTCGCATGCGATGATCGGGCGCATGAGGACTGTGCACGTGGGACTGACCGGCGGCATCGGCGCGGGCAAAAGCACGGTGGCCGGGATGCTGGCCGAGCGCGGCGCTGTCGTGCTCGACGCCGACCTCGCGGCGCGCGCGGTGGTGCAGCCGGGCACAGACGGGCTCGCCGGGATCGTGCGGACCTTCGGGTCCGAGGTGCTGGGCCCGGACGGTTCGCTGGACCGGGCCGCGCTGGCCGCCGTGGTGTTCCCGGACGAGTCGCGACGCGCCGAGCTCAACGCGATCGTCCATCCCCGGGTCCGCGCCTGGATGGCCGAGCGGGTGGACGCGGCGCCGGCCGGCAGCATCGTCGTCCAGGACATCCCGCTGCTCGTCGAGGGCGGCCTCACGAAGCTGTTCGAGTACGTCGTCGTGGTGGACGCCGACGATGAGACCCGGCTGAAACGCCTCATGAAAGACCGCGGCATGACGCTGGAGCAGGCGCGGGCCCGAATCGCCGCGCAGGCACCGCGCGCGCAGCGCAATGCCGCTGCTGACAAGGTGATCGACAACAGCGGCGACCTCGATAGGCTGGCGGCGGAAGTCGCCGCGCTGTGGCGTGAGCTCGATGGACTCAGGGCACGAGCCTGATAGTGTTCCCAAGCCGTTATCAAATCCGGCTGAGGGTCGCGTTAAACGCACAATGGAGGTCGCCGTGGCATCGTTCCCGGCACAGCAGCAGGAGGAGGAGTCCGCGGGGGCCGCCGCGCCGCCGCCGCAAGACTTCGCCGACTCGCCGGTGTCGCAGTCCGCGGCACGGATCTCCTTGGCGGCGGGGCTGATCAGGGAGGCCCGCCCCAAGCAGTGGATCAAGAACGTCCTGGTACTCACCGCGCCGCTCGCCTCCGGGACCATCACGCACCGGCAGGTTCTCGGCCCGATCGCGGTCGCCTTCATCGCCTTCTGCCTGGCCGCGTCCGCCGTCTACTACGCCAACGACGCGCTGGACGTCGAGGCGGACCGGGCGCACCCGACCAAGCGCTTGCGCCCCATCGCCGCCGGGATCATCCCGATCCGGCTCGCCTGGGTGTTCGTGGTGGTGCTCTCGGTGGCCGCCATGGGCGTGGCGCTGATCGACAACGGCGCCACCGTGGTCGTGGTCGTGGTGTACCTGATCATGCACCTGTCCTACAGCGCCTGGCTCAAGCACGTGCTCGTGGTCGACCTCGCGCTGGTCGCGGGCGGATTCCTGTTGCGTGCCATGGTCGGCGGCGTGGCCGCGGGCATCCCGCTCTCCCAGTGGTTCCTGCTCACCACCGGTTTCGGCTCGCTGTTCATGGTCGCCGGCAAGCGCTATTCGGAGCTGATGCTGATGGGTGAGGGTACGTCAGTCACCCGGAAGTCGCTGGCCGAGTACTCCGCGTCCTACCTGCGCTTCATCTGGCAGTCCATGGCCGGCCTGACCATCCTCACCTACGCCCTGTGGGCCTTCGACCTGGGCAAGGCGGACACGAACGTGCACTGGCACGAGATGTCCATCGTGCCCTGGGCCTTCGTGTTCCTGCGCTACGCGATGTTCGTGGACGCGGGCAAGGCCGGCGAGCCGGAGGACGTCGTCCTCGGCGACCGGGTGATCATGGCGATCGGGCTCGTCTGGCTCATTCTGTTCTCTGTGGGAGTCTTCACCAATGGCCACTGATTTGGAGGTGGCGGCGTTGCCGCAGCCGCGCCGGGAGCAGCTGACCGGCTCGATGGAACAGGGACGCACGTCCCGGGGGCGGACGACCAAGCTCTCGGGTTGGGGACGCACGTCTCCGACCGTGGCGGAGGTACTGCGCCCGCGCAGCCGGGAGGAGATCGCCGAGGCGGTGGCCGGCGCCGGCCCGCGCGGCCTGGTCGCGCGCGGCCTCGGCCGTTCCTACGGCGACCCGGCGCAGAACGGCGGCGGGCTGGTGCTCGAGCTGACCGGGATGAACCGGATCCTGCACGTGGATCTGGACCGTGGCCTCGTCGTCGTCGAGCCCGGGGTCAGCCTGCAGCAGCTGATGCGGGCGATGCTGCCCTTCGGCTACTTCGTCCCGGTCACCCCGGGTACCAGGTACGTGACCGTGGGCGGCGCGATCGCCTGCGACATCCACGGCAAGAGCCACCACGCCGACGGCTCCTTCGCCCAGCACGTCGAGTCCATGGACCTGCTGCTGGCCGACGGCACTGTACGTACCCTGACTCCGGAGTCCGAGCCCGAGCTGTTCTGGGCCACCGCCGGCGGTATGGGCCTGACCGGCATCGTGCTGCGGGCCACGCTGCGGATGATGCCGGTCGAGACCTCGCGAATCATGGTGGAGACCAAGCGGGTCGCCGACCTCGACCAGGCGATGGAGCGGATGGCCGAGACGGACGCGGACTACCGCTTCTCGGTCGCCTCGCTGGACAACCTGGCCACCGGTCCCGCACTCGGCCGCGGCTGGGTGGAGAGCGGCAACTTCGCCACCCGTGACCAGCTGCCCGCCAAGTTCCGGGCCGAGCCGCTCGCCTTCAGCCCGAAGCCGCTGGCCACCGTGCCCGACGTGTTCCCCAACGGCCTGCTCAACCGGCGCACCATCCGGCTGATGAACGAGGCGAACTTCCGTCGCGCGCCGAAGACCTCGCGCCCGCACCTGGCCACCATCGGCGGGTTCTTCCATCCGCTCGACGCGATCCACGACTGGAACCGGGTCTACGGCGGAGCCGGATTCCTGCAGTACCAGTTCGTGGTGCCCTTCGACGCGGCGGCCACGCTGCGCCGGATCGTCGAGCGGGTGGCCGTGCAGGGCGCGCCCTCCTTCGTCACCGTGCTCAAGCGTTTCGGCCCGGCCAGTCCCGGTTACCTGTCCTTCCCGACCGAAGGCTGGACGCTGACGTACGACTTCCCGACCGGCACGCCGGGACTGCCCGGCCTGCTGCGCTGGATGGACGGGCAGGTGCTCGAGGCGGGCGGCCGGCTGTACCTGGCCAAGGACTCCCGGATGTCCGCAACGGACCTGGCCGCCATGTATCCGCGGCTCGAGGCGTTCCGCAAGGTGCGGGCCGAGGTCGACCCGCACGGGGTGTTCGTCTCCGACCAGTCCCGCCGACTCAGCCTGTAAGGGCTCTGTTTTTCTAAGGAACGTGTCATGAAGGACTCCCTCGGTTCGGTGCAGTCGCTGCTGGTGCTCGGCGGCTCGTCCGACATCGCCCTGGCCACGGCCCGCAAGCTGGCCCAGGACAAGACCAAGCGCATCATCCTGGCCGCGCGGCCCTCGGAGCGGCTCGACGCCGGCGCCGATCTGCTGCGCGGCCTCGGCGCGGACGTGCGCACGGTGCCCTTCGACGCGCGGGACTTCGAGTCGCACGAGAAGACCCTCGCGCCGCTGTTCGAGGAGGGCGACATCGACGTGGTGCTGCTCGCCTTCGGCGTCCTCGGCGAGCAGGAGAAGGACGAGCGCGACCCGCTGTCCGCGGCCGAGGTGGTGCAGACGAACTTCGTCGGCGCCGTCACATCCTCGCTGGTCGTCGCCGAGGGGCTGAAGAAGCAGGGGCACGGCTCGCTCGTGGTGCTGTCCTCGGTCGCGGCGGAGCGCGGCCGCAAGGACAACTTCATCTACGGCTCGAGCAAGGCCGGCCTCGACACCTTCGCGCAGGGTCTCGGCGACTCGCTGCAGGGCACCGGCGTGCACGTGATGGTGGTGCGACCGGGCTTCGTCGAGTCGAAGATGACCGCGGGCCGGCCCAAGGCCCCCATGTCCACCACGCCCGAGGCGGTGGCCGAGGGCATCATCGAGGGCCTGCGCAAGGACGCGGAGCTGGTCTGGGTCCCGGCGCAGCTGCGCTACGTGTTCTCCGGCCTGCGGCACCTGCCGCGCCCGGCGTTCCGCAAGGTCGTCGAGAAGCAGCGCTGACCAGGCATTCAGCCCGCCGCGGGCGCAGTGTCGGAGGTCGCGTCTAGCCTGGGAGGCATGACGCGACCGACGACGGACCTGGAACGCAGTGTTGCCCCCTTCGAGGTGATCAGCGATTACACGCCGTCCGGCGACCAGCCGGAGGCGATCGCCCAGCTCGAGCGGCGGGTGCGGGCGGGGGAGCAGAACGTCGTGCTGCTCGGCGCCACCGGCACCGGTAAGTCGGCGACCACCGCGTGGCTGATCGAGCGCCTACAGCGGCCGACCTTGGTCATGGCGCCGAACAAGACACTCGCCGCGCAGCTGGCCAACGAGTTCCGCGAGCTGCTGCCCAACAACGCCGTCGAGTACTTCGTCTCGTACTACGACTACTACCAGCCCGAGGCGTACATCGCGCAGTCGGACACGTACATCGAGAAGGACTCCTCGGTCAACGAGGAGGTCGAGCGGCTCCGGCACTCGGCCACCAGTTCCCTGCTGACCAGGCGGGACGTAATCGTGGTCGCCTCGGTCTCCTGCATCTACGGCCTCGGCACCCCGCAGGAGTACGTGGACCGGATGGTCCGGCTGCGCGTCGGCGAGGAGTTCGGCCTCGACCAGCTGCTGCGCAAGCTCGTCGCGGTCCAGTACGCGCGCAACGACGTCGCGTTCACCCGCGGCACCTTCCGGGTGCGCGGGGACACGGTGGACATCTTCCCGATGTACGAGGAGCACCCGGTCCGGGTGGAGCTGTTCGGCGACGAGATCGAGCGGCTGATGACGCTGCACCCGGTCACCGGCGAGATCCTGACGGACGATCAGGAGATCTACGTCTTCCCGGCCACCCACTACGTGGCGGGCCCGGAGCGGATGGCACGGGCGATCGCCGGGATCGAGGCCGAGCTCGCCGAGCGGCTCGAGGTGCTCGAGCGGCAGGGCAAGCTGCTCGAGGCGCAGCGGCTGCGCATGCGCACGACGTACGACCTGGAGATGATGCGCGAGGTCGGCTTCTGCAACGGCATCGAGAACTACTCGCGGCACATCGACGGCCGTGAGGCCGGGACCGCGCCGAACACCCTGCTCGACTACTTCCCGGAGGACTTCCTCCTGGTGATCGACGAGTCGCACCAGACCGTGCCGCAGATCGGCGCGATGTACGAGGGCGACTCCTCACGTAAGCGCAACCTGGTGGACTTCGGCTTCCGGCTCCCGTCCGCGCTCGACAACCGGCCGCTCAAGTGGGAGGAGTTCGTCGAGCGGATCGGCCAGACGGTCTACCTGTCCGCCACACCGGGACCCTACGAGCTCGCGCAGGCCGGCGGCGACGTGGTGGAGCAGGTCATCCGCCCGACCGGCCTGATCGACCCCGGGGTGGTGGTCAAGCCGACGCAGGGCCAGATCGACGACCTGCTGCACGAGATCAGGCTTCGGGCCGAGCGCGGCGAGCGGGTCCTGGTGACCACGCTGACCAAGAAGATGTCCGAAGACCTCACGGACTACCTGCTCGAACTCGGCGTCAAGGTGCGCTACCTGCACTCGGACATCGACACCTTGCGCCGGGTGGAGCTGCTGCGCGAACTGCGCCTCGGCGTGTTCGACGTACTGATCGGCATCAACCTGCTGCGCGAGGGCCTCGACCTGCCCGAGGTCTCGCTGGTGGCGATCCTGGACGCGGACAAGGAGGGCTTCCTGCGCAGCCCCACCTCGCTGATCCAGACCATCGGCCGGGCGGCGCGTAACGTCGGCGGCCAGGTGCACATGTACGCCGACAAGATCACCCCGGCGATGGCACGGGCGATCGACGAGACCAACCGGCGCCGCGACAAGCAGATCGCGTACAACACCGAGCACGGCATCGACCCGACCCCGCTGCGCAAGAAGATCGCCGACATCACCGACTCGCTGCTGCGCGAGGACGCGGACACCCGCGAACTGCTCGGCGGCCGGCCGCAGGGCAAGGGCCGCTCGCCGGTGCCCGGCATCGGCGCGAAGGGCGTGACCAGCGTGGACTACGTGGGCAAGCCGGCCACGGAGCTCGAGGCGCTGATCGAGGATCTGTCCCAGCAGATGCACACCGCCGCCGCCGAGCTGCAGTTCGAGCTCGCGGCCCGGTTCCGCGACGAGATCTCCGAGCTCAAGAAGGAGTTGCGGGGGATGCGGGCCGCCGGGGTGGCCTGACGAGAGCCGGCACGACGAGGCGGCGCGGCGATGTGCAACTGAGCCGGTAGGATCCGGCGTCAGTCAGGTGTATGTCGCGCGGATGGACGGACGGTTAAGGCCACGGTGAGCAGCACGACCGAGCAAGAGGCGCCGATTCGGGATTCGGCCCCCGGCGGATTCGCGGACCTGCGCGCGAGCGCTCGCCGCTCGGCTTGGCGAGCCTGGCCCGCGCTGGCGGGCTACCTGGCCGTCCGCCTGGTCAGCACCCTGGTCTTCGGCCTGCTCTCGAGCGGGCACGGGTACGCGGCCCGCGGCATGTTCGTGTTCGTCGACTCCGGCTGGTACCAGCAGATCGCCGAGCGCGGCTACGACACCTCGATCTCGCCGAACCTCTCGCCCTTCGCCTTCGAGCCGCTCTACCCGGGCCTGATGGCGCTGGGGCACACGGTGACCGGCCTGAGCGTGACCGCGGTCGGCCTGACCATCACCTGGGTCGCCGCCGTCGCCTGTGCCTGGGCGCTGTTCGAACTCGGACGGCTGTTGCGGGACGCGCGTACCGGCGTCCTCTTCGCGATCCTCTGGGCCCTGATGCCCTCGGCCGTGATCCAGGGCGCCCTGTACGCCGACACGCTGGCGATCTGCCTGACCGCCTGGGCGCTCTACGCGCTGTTGCGCCGCAAGTGGATCACCGCCGGGGTGCTGGCCTGCCTGGCCGGCGCGACCCGCCCGACCGCGAACGCGATCGTGCTCACGGTGTGCGTGGCGGCTGTAGTCGAGTTCTTCCAGCTGCGCAAACAGGGCCGCAGCGCCGGGTGGCGACCCTGGGCCGGATTCGTCATCGCGCCGATCGGTGCGGTCGGATTCCTGAGCTACGTCGCGTACCGGATGGGCAGCCTCAGCGGCTACATGAAGGCCCAGAAGAAGTGGGGCACCGGGTTCGGCAACGCCGGCCAGGTGCTGCACCGGATCAAGCTGGGGCTCGACGGCTCGCACGCCGGCCACTACGACACCAGCCAGTCGCACCTCACCACGGCCGTGCTGCTCGTCGTGCCGATCTTGATCATCGTCATGTTCGTGCAACGCCAGCGGTGGGAGGTCGTTCTCTACACCGTGGTCGTCTCGGTGATCGTGTACACGGCGATCCACGACTACACCGTCGTGCCCCGCGAACTCCTCGCCGCATTCCCGATCATGCTGGCGCCGGCAGGCTGGCTGGCCAAGGTCAAACGACAGTGGATCGTGTGGCTGCTGATCGCCGTGCTCGCCGTGGCCG
>Ga0185299_10005619_pt1 | contig 13952 bp, 11 predicted proteins | sample PaiPotPPA55metaG_FD_128002 | JGI IMG/M metagenome (GOLD analysis project Ga0185299, IMG submission 128002) | Iron sulfur acid spring bacterial and archeal communities from Banff, Canada, to study Microbial Dark Matter (Phase II) - Paint Pots PPA... ...
CCGCTATCAGGAACGGAGTAAAGGTAAGTCTCTCCCCAATCCCAGGAAGCATGCATGCCGATGGCGAACCAAATGTTTCCAGTACGCTCGAGCGAGAAAGCGGCGACTAATCCGAAAAGTCCGGCCATCAGCGCGCCGTATTTTGCTTCGCCTGGGTTTCCGAGATGCACTGCTCCGAACACAATTCCGAGCACAATGGCCGCGGGCCAGAAGCCCATCCCGGAAGCCAGCGTGGATTGCATATAACCTCGGAACGAAAATTCCTCGAAGATGCCGACCAGAATGAACCCGATGCCGTAAAGGACTCCGTACTTAGCGGCTTCAGTGCCAGTGATGGCAAATCCGCCGAGCGAAAAACCGTGCAATATTCCTATTAGTCCGATCAGCAGAGACAGCATGGCTAGACCGAGCGGAACGCCTTGCCAGAAACGTTTGCCGAATGCTTCGGAAAGTGGCAAGCCATAGTCCGCGAAGGATCGCTTCTCAATTTTGGTCATGATCAGCGCTGAAATGACCAAGAAGAGCACGCTTAGCCCTTCTCCGATAATTTGTCCGGCGGGAGTAATCATACCTTTGGGTTGCGCTTGTTGATATGCACGGACAGCAGGGATATGAAAGAGCACAAATTGAACGCAGAAGGCAAGCGCCAAAAAGATGGCCACGAAAATCAGAAGCCGCCAGCCCGCGCGGATGCCATTCGGCCCAACAAAAATATTGCCGGGCGACGGTTGCTGCCCAGCCAGACGAGGCTCGCTGCCAACTAAAGTAGGATCAGCCTGTCCTGGATCAATAGTCATGATGTCTCCGATATTCTCTATACCTACGATCAAAGGTGCTCGTTAGTTTCAGCATAATACCCGTTCCGGGCAGCGCAGAAGTTATTTCCTCTTGGACGTCTAGTCCGTCCCAGACAGCCGGCAAAGACAGATCGCGAGGTTGCGGGTACTAGCCGCGGCTGCTAAAATCCTAGGTTTACGCACTTTGAACGAGCCGCATCTTACGAATCCCATCATGCATCTATACGCACGGCGGACCTGAGAATCGCGGGGAGGACTGGCTTGGCTAAATACGATCTAGTGGTAATCGGCAGCGGCCCTGGCGGATACGTGGCCGCGATCCGTGCCGCGCAATGGGGATTAAAGGTCGCGGTAGTTGAGAAGGACTCTTTTCTCGGCGGTACCTGCCTGCACGTCGGCTGCATACCCACCAAAGTTTTTTTGCATCACGCGGACATCTACGATCACTTCAAGCGCGCGGAAGAATTTGGGTTTGAAGTGAAAGACGTGAAAGTGAAATGGCCCAGCATCCTGGCGCGCAAGGACAAGATCGTAAAAAAACATGCGATGGGAATCGCGAGCCTGTTCAAGAAACACAAAGTGGAGACGATCACAGGCTGGGGAAAAATCGCGGGGCCCGGACGCGTTTCGGTTGAGAAAGATGGCAAGACGACTGAAATCGAGACAACAAACATTTTACTCGCAACTGGATCGGAAGCGCGTTCGCTGCCCGGTGTAGAGATTGATGGCGCTACCGTTCTGACGAATCGCGAAATATTGAACCTGCAGGATATTCCGAAGTCCATGATCGTGGTGGGCTGTGGAGCAGTGGGCGTCGAGTTCGCGTCGATTTTTCGCACGTTCGGATCGGAAGTTACGCTTCTGGAGGCCGTCTCGCGGATCGTGCCGCTGGAAGACGAGGAAATTTCCGCCGAGTTGCACAAGGCCCTGACGAAAAAAGGAATGCGCATCGAATTGGAAGCAAAAGTGGAATCTGTAAAGAAGAACGCGACGGGCGCGACGGTTACCTATAAAGACAAAGCCGGCAATGTGCAGGCGATCAACGCGGAGAAAGTCTTGATTGCCGTAGGACGGCGCCCGCTCACCGAAAATATCGGCCTGGAAAAAACAAAAGCCAAGCTCGAGCGCGGGTTCGTCCACACGAACACGTTTCTTGAAACGGAAGAGCCGCATCTTTACGCTATTGGTGACATCGTGGCCGGGCTGCCGCAACTAGCGCACGCCGCTTCGATGGAAGGGATTATCGCCGTGGGCCGCATGGGGGGAAAAGAAGTGCAACCGTTCGATCGCAAGCGCTGCCCGAACGCGACCTATTGCGAACCGCAAATCGGATCCATCGGGCTAACAGAAAAGCAGGCGCGCGAGGCGGGATTCCAGGTAAAGACTGGGAAGTTTCCCTTCATCGGTAATAGCAAGGCGACCATCCTGGGACAGCATGAAGGGTTCATCAAAGTGGTGGCGGAGGAAAAGTACGGAGAGATTCTTGGCGTGCACGCGATTGGGCCCCTGGCCACCGAAATTATCGCTGAGCCGGTCGCGGCTCTGGGCCTGGAGGCCACCCTTGACGATATGGCGGCCACCATTCACGCGCATCCCACGGTATGGGAAGCGATGGGCGACGCGTTCAACTCAGTTCGCGGCATGGCTATCAACATTTAGCTCCGAGCGTGGTGTTCGCTATTCAAAACAGTGATAACCGCAAAGTGATTCAAAAAGAAAAAACCTGCTGGGTAGTGAACCTGGGCCTCATACCTTACGCCGAGGCGTACGATTTTCAGCTGAAGCTCGTTCAGTCGCGCAAAGCGGGCGCGATTCCCGATGTGCTGCTGCTATGCGAGCATCCCCATGTAATTACGCTGGGACGCAACGGGCACCGCGAGCACTTGCTTGCGTCCAGCCATTTACTGGCCCACATGAATGTGGAATTTCATCTTAGCGACCGTGGCGGCGATATCACGTATCATGGTCCGGGACAAATTGTAGCCTACCCGATTTTGGATTTGACCGAGCATAAACGCGACGTTCGCTGGTATGTTGGACAGCTTGAAGAAGTGATGGTTCGTGCCACGGCCGAGTTTGGGCTCAATGCCAAACGCGCGGAGGGCCGGCACGGCGTTTGGTTGGATTCGAAAGCTCCGCTAGCTGAAGAAAAGCTTGGCGCCTTAGGGGTGCATCTGAGCCGCTGGGTCACTTCACATGGATTTGCGTACAATGTCTCGACTGATCTGCGTTATTTTGATTTGATTGTGCCATGCGGCATGGCCGGGAAGCGCGCAACATCCCTTGAGCGCGCGCTAGATAAGCAGGTAAGTGTGGAAGAAGCTGAACGGCATCTGATTGCGCACTTCGGAGAAATTTTTGATCGGAGTGTGATTTCCGTTCCTCTAAACGACCTGCAGAATGCATTGGACGGTTTTCAATCCTTCGGCGTATCGCCCATCGGAAATCGTGATAGCGTTGCGCTAGGAGCAGCAAAAGGAAGTGAAGTATGAGCCATCCGCTGACGCGGGAGCAGCATTTAGACCTTTATTACTTCATGCAGCTCAATCGCCAGCTCGAAGAGCGCATGGTGCGCCTCTTCCGGCAAAACAAAATTGTGGGAGGACTGTACTCCAGCCTGGGCCAGGAAGCTGTCTCCGTGGGGACTTGTTTCGCACTGGAGAGAAAAGATTGGATCGCCCCCATGATCCGCAACATCGGTGCGCTTTTGGTAAAAGGCGTTCCGCCACGCGACATCTTCACCCAGCACATGGCGAAATCCACTTCGCCCACGCAGGGAAAAGACGGCACCAGCCATTTTGGCGATTTGAAAGTGCGCCACATTGTTTCGCCGATTTCGATGCTCGGTGATTTGATCCCGGTGATGACGGGTGTTGCCATGGCTGGCCGCTACCTAGGGCAGAAGATTGTTGCATTGACCTGGATTGGCGATGGCGGCAGTTCTACCGGAGCATTTCACGAGGGTTTGAATCTAGCGGCGCAGCAACGCGCACCGTTTGTACTGATCGTCGAAAATAACCAATGGGCTTACTCCACGCCCGTTTCCCGGCAGGTGCCGGTAAAAAACCTGGCGGACCGTGCGGTAGCTTATGGAATTCGCAGCTGGATCGTGGACGGTAATGATGTGATTGCGGTGTACAACGCAGCGAAGGACGCTGTGAACGAGTGCCGCGCGGGACGCGGGCCAGCGTTAATCGAAGTGAAAACCATGCGCATGCGCGGACACGCGCAGCACGATCCGGCGGAATACGTTCCCAAAGAAATGTTTGAGTATTGGAAGGCGCGCGATCCCATTGAGTCTTACGAGAAATATCTCACCGAAAATAAAATCTGGGACTCCAAGACCAAAGCGGAAATCGACGCGCGCATCGCGCGTGAGCTGGATGTCGAACAGAAATTCGCGGAAGAATCGCCGATGCCGCCTCCCGAACTCGCCGAAGAGGGCGTGTATTGTGAGGGCTGCCATGCGATAGATGCAACGTGGCAACGTGCGAAGTCGGAGGTTACGCCGCCGGCTTGCAGTATGGAGCCCGGTTGGGAAGTGAACGACTATGGCGCTTTCGCGGAAGTGGAAGCTATTCGAAAAGAAATCGCGGCGCCTGCCGTCAACGCGCCCCCCGGAAATGCCGGTGGCAACGGTGCCAAGGTCTCCAAGCCGATCGTGAAATCCGGAGGCAAGCCCCAGCAGCAACCTCCCATGCGGCCTGTGGAGCCAGAAGCGCCGGAAGTTCCGCGCGTTCCGTTTGGCCGCGGGCCGAAAGATAAGTCCGTGCGCGAGGCCCAGAACCCCCGCAACCGCCACGCCAATCAAAATCCGCGCGATAAACGCGGGAGACGCTGACATGGCCCCGATTACTATGATTGAGGGAATTCGCCAGGCCATGTTTGAGGAGATGGACCGAGATCCCGCGGTCGTTGCCATTGGCGAAGACATCGGCGTGTATGGCGGGGCGTTTAAAGCTACCGAAGGACTCATCGCCAAATTTGGACGCGAACGCGTGATTGAGACGCCTATCAGCGAGACGGCCATCGTAGGCGCCGCTTGCGGAATGAGCTTCCTGGGATTGCGTCCTGTTGCGGAAATGCAGTTCATCGATTTCATTGCCTGCTGCTTCAATCAGGTAACCAATTTCGTTGCAAAATCTCATTATCTTTGGGGTGCCCCGGTGCCTATGGTTATTCGCGGGCCTTCCGGTGGTGGCGTTCACGGGGGCCCGTTTCATTCCGCGAATCCGGAGATGTATTTCGTGCATACTCCCGGGCTGAAGGTGATTTATCCTTCTACGCCGTCCGACGCCAAGGGTCTGCTGAAGTCCGCGATCCGCGACAACAATCCGGTGTTGTTTTTCGAGCACAAATTTTTATATCGCCGCATCAAAGAGGAAGTGCCCGAGGGCGACCATCTCGTTCCGATCGGGAAAGCAATCATCCGGCGCGAGGGCGATGACTTGACGATTATCAGTTACGCGGCCATGGCGCACACCGCGATGGAAGCTGCCGGGCAATTGGCCAAGGAAGGCATCGAAGCGGAAGTGATCGATCTGCGGACTCTACTTCCGCTGGATCGCGAAACCATCCTGACGTCGGTAAAGAAAACGAATAAGCTTTTGATCGTTCACGAAGACACGCGGACCGGAGGCATCGCTGGGGAAATCGCGGCCATCGTATGTGAAGGGGCTTTCGAGGATCTCGACGGGCCCATCACGCGCGTGACAGCTCTGGACACTCCGGTGCCCTACGCGCCGACTCTGGAAGAAAGATTTCTGCCAAATACGGAAAAGGTTGTCGCGGCCGCGCGCGAATTGTCAAAATACTAACGCGGGGGAGGCCGGCATTCGGACATGGGAAAAACAAAGGGCGTAAACAATGCGGAGTTCCAGGTTGGCACCGAGGTGCGCATCGCAAACCGCGCATTTCTGGAAAAGTTTATGGAAGCCGGCCAATATCACAACGAACTCGAGCCGGAGCAGCTGGAGTACGCCGACCGCACGGCGCAGGTAAAAGAGGTTTCGTTTTTCCACGGTGGAGATGAGATATATACGCTCGAGGGAGTACCGGGCGTGTGGCACGAGGAATGTCTCACCGCAATCTAAGTATCGCGCGCAGAGGAGATCACCATGGCTGTTGACGTCATCATGCCCCAGATGGGCGAGAGCATTTTTGAGGGCACCATCACCAAGTGGCTGAAAAAAGCCGGCGACAAAATCGAGCGCGACGAACCGCTGTTTGAAATCTCAACGGATAAAGTTGATGCAGAAATTCCGTCGCCTTCCGCTGGCGTGCTGAAAGAAATTAAAGTGAATGAGGGACAGACCGTTCCCATACAAACCGTTGTGGCTATCATCGATGCGGATGGCGCTGCGGCTCAATCGGCTGCGCCCGCTCCAGCGAAGCCCGAAGCGGCTACTTCGGCGAAATCCGGCACTCCTGCTGCGGCCGCGGCGCAGCCAGCCAAAGCTGAGCCTGCGAAAGAAGCGCCGGCTCAATCAGCTCAGGGTACGGCACCGGCGCCCGCGACGGGTTCCCCCTCAGCTCCGCAAAAGCCCGCGATTTCGTCTGGCGCTGAAAAAGTTCGCAGCTCCCCGCTCGTGCGGCGAATCGCGCGCGAACATGATGTAGACCTTACCCAGATTCCCGGCACCGGCGCAGGCGGCCGCGTCAGCAAACACGACATTTTGGCTGCAGTGGAAGGCGGAGCCGCGCCATCGGCTTCCGCGCGCCCTGCATCGGCTCCTGGTGCAGTTCCATCGCGTCCGCCGGCAACCGGAGGCGCCTCGGCGTCCGCGGTACTTGAGAACGCCGTGCCGCGCGAAAAAATGTACTTCGGTCATTACGAAGTTCAGCCCATGTCGGTGATGAGGCAACGCATCGCCGAGCATATGGTGCTGTCGAAGCGCGTTTCTCCGCACGTCTATTCCGTGGACGAAGTGAACGTCTCCGGGATCGCCGCATTGCGCGCGAAGATGAAGACCAAGTTCGAAGAAACTTCCGGAACGAAGCTGACGTTTATGCCGTTTTTCGTTCGAGCGGCAGTGGAAGCGCTGCGGAAATATCCCACCGTGAATTCGTCCGTGGACGGAACCAATATCGTGCTGCACAAGGAATGCAATATCGGCATCGCGGTGGCTCTGGATTGGGGATTGATCGTACCGGTGATTAAAAATGCCGAAGAGAAAAACTTTCTCGGCATTGCGCGTGCGATGAACGATCTTGCGGAACGCGCGCGCACCAAGAAGCTCAAACCGGATGAGGTTGCCGAGGGAACGTTTGCCATCACGAACCCGGGAGTTTTCGGCGGATTGTTTGGTTTGCCGGTAATCAACCAGCCCAACGTCGCGATTCTGGGCTTGGGCACAATCGAGAAGCGTCCGGTCGTCATCGATGATGCAATCGCCATTCGCTCGATGGTGTATCTCACGCTGTCCTACGATCATCGCGTGGTGGACGGAGCCGTGGCCCACCAATTCATGGCTCATGTAAAACACACGCTGGAAAACTGGACTGAAAGCATCCTGTGACTAAACGCTGGCCTGCAGCATCAGGAAAAGCCATAGCCCGCAATCCGCCTATTGTTTAACCTCTCGGCGAGCTTAATGAGCTGCTAGCTCTCTTTACTTATGCACTCTGCTCCCAAACCGCACAACTGGGGTAATGCGCCCTGGCACATTGATTTCACTCCCGCCCGGCAACAAACGCTTCCTAATGTACTGGACTTCGCCGTGATCGGAGGCGGATTCACCGGGCTGGCCGCTGCTGCGTGGTTGCGAAAAACTGCGCCTGATAAATCCGTTGCGGTATTTGAAGCCTGGAATATAGGTGCGGGCGCAAGTGGCCGTACCGGGGGCATGGCACTTTCCGAATCGGCGGCGGGGGATCTTCCGGGCTTGGGAGATGTCCTGGCAGGGTTCAAAGAGATTCTCGGCGAGTTTGGCGTTGACTGCGATCAGCGCTTCACCGGTGCTTGGGAAATAGCCCGCGGAAAAGGTTTGGCAAACTCCGATATTTCATGGAGCGATTCCGGCACGCTTCGGGTCATGAAGGAAGTGGACGGCGGCACCATAGATCCGGGCAAGCTAGTGAGCAGTGTGGCTCGAGCGGGCCAGCGTCTCGGCGCGCTGATACTGGAAAACCATCCGGTTACGAACGTCGCGTGGAACGATATTCCTGAAATTGAATGCACGCCTCTTGCATCGCGGCCGAAAAAAATCTTAGCCCACCGGATCATCTTCGCGACGAATGCTCTTTCCTTAAAATTATCCCAACTGGAAGAGGGCACGCATCCGAAGTTGACCCTCGCAGTTGCCACCGAGCCTGTTACCGAAGAGCAGCTTGCGCAAATTGGCCTGGTGGAAAGAAAACCCTTCTATACGTCAGACCTGCCGTATCTTTGGGGCCGCGTTCGCGAAGATAATTCCATAATTTTTGGAGCGGGCTTGGTGCAGGCTCCGCACTCGGACGATCTGAATGATGTGGATATTTCGGCTTTGGAGGTTCGTCAAATTTTCGATTCGCTCGAAAAACGCGTTCGCGGGCTGCATCCGGTGTTGAACTCGGTCCGCTTCACACATCGCTGGGGCGGTCCCATTATGTTTCGCGACTCCTGGGAGCCCATATTCATGTGGCATCCAGAGGCCAAGAAACGGAAAAACGCGATTGTAATCGGCGCATTCGCCGGCCACGGCGTGGCCCTTTCGTCCTACCTCGGCCGCTGGGCCGCGGAAATTTTGCATGGCCATCGCAAATTGCCGGCCTGGGGAAAGCTCGATATCTAGGACTAGATTGTCCGGCCGACAAGCTGAAGTGCCGGCTGGAACTGAGAGGGTCGCAAGCGCGTGCCGTCCTCCGAATTCACTGCCGTGACCGAAACCGCAGTAATTTCGGGCAATTGCAGCATTTGTTCATAAGCAAGCTGTTCGAGGAGCAGAGAATCCGCATCCATTGCGATGAACCAGGTTGAAATGTTCGCCGAAAAATTAAGAATGAAGCTGCAATAAGCTTTGAAGCATGCGGAAGCAACCGCACTAAGAGCATCAAGAACCTTGCAGGTAATTGCTCAATCCATCGGCAAGCCAAAGATTGCCAGCTGTGAACTAAGGAGAAGATGTACTGGATTGAGTGGCGGCGCAAAAACTGGTTTTGTTTGCGGCGTGAGGAAATGTTTCAAAACGACGCTACGCGAACGGTCAGGCAAAAACACCCAACCGTTCGCAGGATCTTTCGGCGCGGGACTGGTAACTAGCGCCGCTTGCGCTTACCGCTTTTCGCTTTGGAGCCCTTCTTGGGTTTGGATTTGCGCTTTGGTTTCGGCTTGCTCTTGGATTTGGCCTTCTTCTTTGGAGTAGCTTTCTTAGCGGGTGTTCTCTTGGGAGCGGAGCGTCGGGGAGCCGGGGATTCCGCGGAATCCTCGTCACCGTCTTCGCCCTCAATAGCAATTTCCTCGATCTCTATTGTTCCCTCGTGGGGCCGTTCGGCACCTTCTGCTTCATCCTCCTCTTCTTCGTAGCGGGGCAGCTCATCATCTTCCTCGTCGTGAAGTTTTCCGTTGAACATGCGACCCTCCGTAATTAGGACAGATTATTAGTCCTTCGGGGCTTATAAACGCAGTCTCGGAACTTTGTCAAGCGCAATGCCTCGTGAATGCGGCATTTTTGAGATATTTAACGCTGGACGGGATGGGAAGCGGGCACCTAGACGGCACGCCTTAACCTGTAAGTAACTAAAAACAGGGATAATATGCGAAAATTACAGGTGCAGTACCAGCTTAGCGGTAAACTTTGAGGATATCACCGGCTGCCAGTGTCCGGCTGGCCAGGAATGGGTTTGACTGGCGCAACGACGCCACTGTGGTCCCATACGCGCGAGCGATGGAATAGAGGGTCTCGCCGCGTTTCACCCGGTGTTCTACCGCGTCTGGTTGCTCGGAGGTCCTGGTATCGACCTTCTGGACCGAAGCGCTGGCGCTCTGCGCCGACTTAGGCTTTGCGTGCGGGGCAGAGTCATCCGGAGGCCCACCGGCATAAATGCGCAATCGCGAACCTCGCGGTACGCTCGATCCCCGGATCTTATTCCATTTCTTCAATTGCGCGACGGTAACATCGAAGCGTCCGGCGATGCCTTCCAGGGAGTCGCCGCGCTGCACTTTATAACTCACTAAATGAATCACGGGGGGCGCGGTAGGCACATTCACCAAGAAACCGGGGGGCAAAGTGGCATGAGATTGCAGGTGGTTGGCGCTCTCAATCGCTGCAATCGTGACTCGATAGCGGCGCGCGATGTCAGCCAGCGATTCGCCTTCTCCCACGCTATGAAGCCGCCAGCTGGTCCATTTCTCAGGCGGGACCTGCAGGATGTTCAGCTCGAACCTTTCCGCGGTACCGGCCGGTACATTCAGTTCGAACTTAGGATCGTTCGGCGTCACGCCGCGGAGAAGTTCAGGGTTCAGCGCTCGCAAGTCGTCGACATCGGCGCCCGACGCATCGGCCACTAAATGCAGATCGATGGGGTGGCCGGGTTTGATCGTGTCAACTTGAGCCGGCTTCTCCGGAGCTACTTGCACTCCATACAGCGCGGGGGCTTTGGCCACCAGAGCCATGGCGATAATGATAGGCACGTAGTTCTGAGTTTGCTTAGGAAGCGCGTGCAGTCTCTGGAGATCCCAAAAATCCGCGTAGCCGGTGCGCTCAATGGCTTTCACCACGTTCATGGGGCCGGAATTGTACGCGGCCATCACCAAATACCAGTCGCCGAACATATCGTACAAATCGCGCATGTGGCGCGCCGCAGCACGCGTGGCTTTCTCCGGATCGCTGCGCTCGTCAACCCAGTAGTTGCGGTCGAGATCGTATTCCTCACCGCGGAAGGGCATGAACTGCCACAACCCGCGCGCGCCGGCGCGGGAGACCGCTGCGGGCTGAAATGCCGATTCGGCCTGCGCCAGGTAAATCAAATCTTGCGGCACGCCTTCCTGGCGCAGAACCCGCCGGATCATGTCGTTATAACGCCCGGCACGTCCCAAGCCGTGCTCGACGATTGCGCGCCCTTTGGCGGTGGTGAAGAAGTTCAAATACTGCAGCACCGAATCGTTGACGGTGAGGGGAAGATCGTGCGGGACGCTGATCAATTCCTGCTCGACTTTGGCAACCAGGCGCGAGTCACCCTTCGGCAGCTCCATCTCCGCGATCGCGTCGATCGGTGCGGGAGGCCCTGCCGGTTCCTCGTCTTCTTCGGCATTCCGTTCCGCATTCAATTCGTAGGAATGCAGCGTCTCACCCAGCTGGTCGATCAAATCGGAGAGGCGAGGATCAAAATCAGCTTGAAAGCCACTTTGCACGACCAAGTCCATCGTGCGGTCGAAATCCACGCGGGCCTTGTCGAAATGGCCGGCTTTGTACTTCTGCTGGCCTTCACTGAAGCTTGCTTGAACCTTGGCGACCAAAATATCAATCGCAGGTCTTGCATCGTTTTGAATGGAAGCTAAGTAACCCGCCCTATCGGGGAACGGAAGAGCTTCATGGACCTCGCTAGGTGGAGGGGCGGGCGTCGCGGCGGGCGGATGCGCTTTGGCCTGTTTAGACGATACTACATCGTCGCAGCCGGCCAGAAATATCGCTCCGGCGGCTAATAACGCGCAAATCCGGGCTTGCCTTTTCATAACAATCACAAGCTCCTCGACATTCCTTAAGCAGCTTCGCGGGAGCGAATACCGCTCGCCAAGCCACTAGAAATCTTACGAAGCGCCGCCGCTGCGGTCAATGGGACTTGGCTTACCCATCGTTGACCATATCAAGACATTGGGTACTAGAGAATTTTCGTCCGCGGCATTTGGCGCAAGCGTTAACCACGGTCTTGGATCGGGAGAGTGTACACCCGGCTCTGTGATCCTGGAATCCCAGGGGCAACGAGCTGCCGGTTCTGGCGTCGCGGCAAACTTCGGGGGGGAAGCGGGGGAATTGCCCGACGCTGTTAATCGCCAGCCAGTTTCACGGGAAGGTTCATTTTTTTGCCATCGCGCACAATTGTGACGCTGACGGAGTCGCCGGGCTGCGAGCGGTTTAAAAGAAGGCTCAAGTCCGATTGGTTGGTGATCTGTTTCCCGTCAATTGCAATCAGAACGTCGCCACCGACCCGCAACTCTTGCATGCCAGCCAAAACGGACTTGGTGCCGCCGCGGATCCCGGCTTGAGCTGCCGGACCGCCCGGCTCGACACGTTCGATCAAGATTCCTTGTTGCACTGCAAGGTTCAGCGCTTCTGCGAGGCGAGGCCACAGCGCGCGACCTTCGGCGCCGAGTGTGGCGTGCCGCACACGTCCACGCGTGATCAAATCGTCTGCGACCCGCTTCGCTGTGTTGATGGGAATAGCGAAACCGATGCCGGCAGTGGTACCTGTGGGCGCATAGATAGCGCTATTGATCCCAATCACCTCACCGTGGGAATTCAGCAACGGTCCGCCCGAATTACCTTGATTGATGGAGGCATCAGTTTGAATGGCTTCGTCGATAAAGGTGTTTTCGCGGGTTTGGACCGTGCGACCCAGCGAACTAACGACGCCGGTGGTAAGCGTGCTTTGGAATCCAAAAGGATTCCCGATGGCCAGGACGCGCTGCCCGACCAATAGGTTTCGGGAATCGCCCAGAGTCAGAGGAGTGATTTTGCGGCCAGCGAGATCAATTTGAATAAGCGCGATATCGTTGTTTGGATCGGAGCCAACCAGTTTCCCTTTGTAACGCGATTGATCGCCGAGGGTAACTTCGATGGTCTGCGCGCCCTGCACGACGTGATAGTTCGTCAAGATGTGGCCGTCGTTATCCATCAAAAAGCCCGAGCCCGCGCCTTCGACGGGGACCGGATTATAGAAAAAGTCGTACTCGACCGTGCGTGTGACCACGTTGGCCACGGCGGGCGCGGCCTGCCGGTAGATTCGGACATTCTCGAGTTCCGTGGCATCCAACCCGGCTTCACTCGGAGCTGGTGACGGTGAATGCAGCGCGTTCACGACCGAAGGCACTTGCTGCCCCCATCGTGAGCCTGCCCAATATGCTCCGAGTCCGATGATTAGCCCAATGGCCAATAATCGGATTGCGCGTCCTTTGCTTGCGGATCGATGCATGGCGACATCCTTATATTCAACAAATTCGGGCCGAGTGCTGTGCTTCTGCTTATGAGTACGCGGCCGCGTCAGGGAATGTTTCCTCCGGCGGCGGCCAGTTTGAGTTTTCTAATCGCACGATCTACCTGAGCCTGGGTGTCTTCAATCGAGCCCGAACAATCGATCTCAACATTGGCCATTTTGCGCTTTTCGTCCAAGGGCATTTGCGCGGCGATGCGTTGCTGCACTTGTTTCTCCGTGAGGCCGCGCTGCTTTAAACGCTCAAGCTGTTGTTCAGGCCGGCACCAGCATACGATGATTTGATCGAGATTCTTGTTGTAGCCGGCTTCCACGATCAGCGCAGCTTCCACGACTGCCAGCTCAGGGCCGTCAGGCCCATTCATCGCCGCAAACCACTTTTGCACAACATCGAGAATCCTAGGATGAAGAATCTGATTTAGCCGCGCGCGCTTTTGCGCATCTGCGAATATGATGCCGCCGAGCTTTGCGCGGTTCACATTTCCATAGCTGTCCAGGACTTCTTTTCCGAAGTCCGCGACAACTTCGTGATAGGCGGCTTGGCCCGGTTCAAGCAGCGCATGTCCGAGCGGGTCGGCGTCAAGAACCGGAACGTCGCGTTCACGGAGCATCGATGCCACGGTTGTTTTGCCGGTTGCAATTCCGCCTGTGAGGCCGACTCTGAGCATAGTTGAGCAGATCAGCGCTGAACGGCTACTGCGGTTGGTGCGCGTAAGCCACGACGCAAGCGTGAGGCTTTCACGGTATTGCTCATGAGCATGGCAATGGTGAGCGGGCCCACTCCCCCGGGCACCGGCGTGAGCGCACCAGCAGTTCCGGCGACGTCAGGATGAACGTCACCAACAAGCGCAGTGCTTTTGGCGCGGAACTCGGCGAGCCGCTCGGGAAAATTAGCGAAGAAATTTTCGGCTTGCGAGGGATCGGTAACTCGATTGATGCCTACATCTATCACCGTGGCACCGGGACGAATGTAGTCGGGAGTAATCATCGCGGGGCGCCCCATGGCGGCGACGACGAGGTCCGCGCGGC
>Ga0185299_10005626_pt1 | contig 13946 bp, 12 predicted proteins | sample PaiPotPPA55metaG_FD_128002 | JGI IMG/M metagenome (GOLD analysis project Ga0185299, IMG submission 128002) | Iron sulfur acid spring bacterial and archeal communities from Banff, Canada, to study Microbial Dark Matter (Phase II) - Paint Pots PPA... ...
GCGCTCGGTGTTCTCGCGGAGGGTCAGGCAAGGAACGCCGAGGTAGGTGGTCTCCTCCTGGATGCCGCCGGAGTCGGTGATGACGACGGTTGCGCGGGACTGCATGCCGAGAAACTCCAGATAGGACAGCGGGTCAACGATCTGGAGCTGGCCCGCATGCAATCCGAAATCGGCAATCCGCTTTCGAGTCCGAGGGTGCGCGGGAAATATGACGGAAAGGTCATGACTGACCTCAAGCAAAGACTGGAGAATGCGCTTCAGAATTACGCCGTCGTCGACATTGGCCGGGCGATGCAAGGTGACCAACGCATAGCGCTCGGCAAACTGCTCGGGAAGGCCGTTTCGGTTCTGACGCCGCGCCGCGGGCAGAAGCTTCACCAGAGAATCAATCATCACGTTGCCGACACGGAAGATTCTTTCGGCGGGAATTCCCTCTTTTTGCAGATTGAGGTCTCCATCCTCGGAAGGCGTAAACAGCAGATCTGCGAGCTGATCGGTAACCAGCCGGTTGATTTCCTCCGGCATCGTGCGGTCGAAGGAACGCAATCCGGCTTCAACGTGGCCGACGCGCACGCCGAGCTTGGCGCACACCAGCGCGGTGGCGACGGTTGAATTGACGTCGCCATAGACCAACACCAGGTCAGGCTTGCCGTCCAATAGCACCGGCTCGAGACGCGTCATAATTTCGGCGGTCTGCCGAGCATGAGTGCCGGATCCAACCGCCAGGTTCACATCCGGAGCCGGGATGCCGAGCTGCTCAAAAAACACGTCCGACATATTCGCGTCGTAGTGCTGGCCAGTGTGAATCAGGGTCTGGACGACGTGCTTGCGCGTCTTGAGCGCGTTCATCACAGGCGCCACTTTCATGAAATTCGGGCGAGCGCCTACGATGTGAAATACGTTCACAGCTTCTCCGATCAATGGCACCCTGAACTTGAGTTATCTAAGACTTAAATTATCTGAGATTAAATTATCTGACGACAACCGCAGAAGCGGAAAGAATTTGGAGCGGGTGGGACGGAGTCGGCACCGCCGCTGTGACCCTGGTCGGGCCCATCGCCTACTTCACCCGCGTTTGTTGGAAATACATCGACGCTGCACGAAGCTCAACTTCGACTTCTATGACCGATTCTCTCTGAACCATCGGCAGAGCACTCACTCCATATTACATGCTGATCGAGTGATCTTTGCTTCATCTCCCTGCATCCTTCCCTGCTGGCCGGTCGACGTACTTCGGTCAAAGCTGCATCAGATTGCATTGCAGTTTCGTGTATCCCTGTTTCTGGGCCCACAGGTCGAGCGGGATCGACGCCATCTCATCCACGATAGGTTCGGCCAGTCCGCTCTTCGTAAGGTCCACCGTCTTGATGTAGCTCTGGCAACTGTCGCAACCTTCCACGCGGACGTGCTTGAGTTCCTCCGCGGTGTAGACCGGAAGTTTCGCATAGTTCTCTTCTCCGCATCCCGGACAGACGATCCGCCGGAACTCCCATTCCGCCAGGCAAAATGAGCACACCAGAGAACGCTGGCCGCCGTCTCCCAACGGACGCAGAACGCCGAGGCCCGGTTTCCGTTTGCAAAATGGACACCGATACGGCGTCGGCCCGCTCCAGCGCATATTGGACCGCGAACGAATGCCTGCCGCGTAAGGCTGAAGAAACGCGCGCGCGAAAAAATCGTGAGGACCCGGCGGCAGCGCTCCGGTCTCGCTCCCATTCCAGAAAACCGTCAGCATTTGGAAATGTGAATCATCGCCCCCGTCCCGCAACTCGCGTGCAGCTTCCCGCAGCGGATCCGGACCGTTCTCCTCGACCACAGACAAAAATCGCCCGAATCGGCCGGTCAGTTCCGGATGCAGCGGCCGCACAAAGGGCTCCGACTCGACACGACCAGCCTCAGCTCTCGATCTTTCAAACGATCTGCCGAGTTCCTCGTAGAAATTTTCCTGAAAACGTGCGATGGCCACATAGAAGCGCAGGATTTCCGCCGCAAAACTGTACTGGGCGCCGAGTTCCTCCGCCCGTGCAATCCGCCGCTGCCATTCGTTCGGCGGCATGGGGCGACGAGATATGGAGCGATCAGACATGGAGCGATTATCCGTCCCCCGTCTCCCGTCGCGCAATGCCGGGCAACATCCTTGGAGACAAGGATGCCGACAAGCCGGGGACATTTTCTATCGTCTTCTGTCGTGGCGTGACATCAAGGCTTGCCGACCACTCGTCCAGAATCGTCACTGTAGTGTTCAAATTTGCTCACCTAGACGGGTTGGTGCTTGGAGGCTACGATTGCTATCGATGACCAATTTCCTGAGTTGATTGTAGGAGCAGACCCGAATGGCGAGTAAGCGTGCTGTCGGTCCCAGTCCAAAAGTTCTACGCAAGAAGTTCGGTGCTGGGATGACTGCTCGAAACTACCGAGACAAGGAGGTCGTCTTTTCGCAAGGGGATACAGCGGATGCTGTCTTCTACATCCAGAGCGGAACGGTGAAACTCACGGCGGTCTCCGCGCGTCGCAAGAACGCCATAATCGCCTTCCTGCAGCGAGGTAGCTTTTTTGGCGAAGGCTGTCTCGGAGGGCAATCTCTGCGGATTTGCACGGCGAGATCAATCGGGCAATCCACTATCACTCGCCTGCGAAAGGAGAGCACGGTTCGCACACTCAAGCGAGACCCGCAGTTTGCAACGCTGTTTAATGCATATCTGCTTTCCCGGATCATTCGAATCGAGGAAGACCTGGTAGATCAATTCTTCAATTTCAGCGAAAGGCGACTGGCGCGGGTTCTGCTGCTGTTTGGGCAAATAAACAAGGAGTCAAAACCGGAGTGCCCTCTGAAGGTGAGCCAATCAACCCTGGCGGAGATGGTTGGCACCACCCGCGCGCGTGTAAGTAAGTTTATGAATGTGTTCAAGAAGAAGGGATTGGTCAGCTACAACGGCGGCTTGCAAATAAACAGCACGCTGCTCACCGCCTTCCTGCAAAATCGACCCCTGTCGGTTTCCACGAAAGCATAGGACCCGGCCAGGTGGCTCCCGCTTTCGGCGGGTTATGACTTCCTGATGGATTTTTGTGATTTAATTGTCGTGATGGAACAGACTGGAATCGGTCCGCGCCCTGTGGTTGGTGCGATCATCGTGGTGAGCGGCCTCGCTGTGTCATTCCTGCTGTGGCTGCTGTACGTGCATCATGCTTCCTCTGATTTCGCCGGGCGCTGGATGTTTTTGCCCGCCCTCAACGCGCTTCTGAACGGATTATGCGCGATTGCGCTCTGCGTGGGATTGTATTTCATTAAACATCACAACCGGGAAGCGCATCGCACGAGCATGCTGCTGGCCTTCGCATTCTCATCCGTTTTTCTCATCAGCTACATCCTGAACCACGCACTGCACGGCGACACGATTTTTCCCGGCCACGGCCCGGTGCGCACGCTTTACCTTTCCATTTTAGCCAGCCACGTAATCCTTTCCATTGTCGCGCTGCCGATGGTGCTCACGACTTTCTTTTTCTCGCTGACGGGCCGGTTCGCGATGCACCGCCGGATCGCCCGCTTTACGTTCCCCATCTGGCTCTACGTTTCGATCACCGGGGTGGTGGTTTTCCTGTTCCTCAGGGCGTACGCGTACTAGCCCACCGCCCACGGATTTACCTGTATTGACGATCCCGCCCGTCCGGGGTTATAGTTCTCCGCATTCGCGCAGAACAAGCTGGACGCTATCGAGGCGTCTGCAACCATTCACCTCCGTAACTTTCTGGAAAGCGCAGCACGGGGGGCTACACAATGGAGTTCTCTCGCAGGACTTTTCTCAAAGGCACCGTGCTTGGCGGCGCCGGTTTCTCCGCCCTCGGCTTTGACCTGACCCCGGTTTACGCCCAGACGAATGCGCTCAAGATTTCGCGAGCCAGCGAGACGCGCAGCACCTGTCCTTATTGTTCGGTCAGTTGCGGTGTGATCGTCTACACCCTGGGCGACAAAGCCAAGAACGCAATCCCCCAGGTCGTACACGTCGAGGGCGATCCCGACCACCCCATCAACCGCGGCACACTCTGCCCCAAGGGATCGTCCCTCGAGCAGGACATTCTCAACGACCGCCGCCTGCTGAAGCCTCAAGTGCGGCGTCCCGGAGCCACCGATTGGGAAGACATCTCTTGGGACCAGGCCTACGCCGAGATTGCGCAGAAGGTGAAGAAGACGCGCGACGACACATTTGTCGAGAAGGACGCTGCCGGCCACACTGTCAATCGCTGCGAAGGCATTGCCTTCACCGGCGGCTGCACCGACACCAACGAATTTAATTATCTCGTCGTAAAAAGTATGCGCAGCCTGGGGGTCTGCTACCTGGAAAACCAGGCCCGCGTTTGACACGGCCCAACGGTCTCCAGTTTGGGGCCCACCTTCGGACGCGGCGCAATGACCAATGGCTGGATCGACATCAAGAACACCGACATGATGTTGATCATGGGCGGCAAGACCGCCGAGAATCACCCCTGCGGCTTCAAGTGGGCGGTTGAAGCCAAAGTTCACCGCAACGCGAAAACCATCGTTGTCGATCCGCGCCTGACCCGCACCGCCGCGAATGCGGACATGTACGTACAGATCCGCGCGGGCGCCGACATTGCCTTCCTCGGCGGCGTAATTCGCTACGCCATCGAAAACAACCGCATCGCCAAGGACTACCTCGTCAACTACACCAACGCCGCCTTCATTATTAAAGAAGGATTTAAACTGCCCGACGATGGCCTCTACTCCGGCTTCGATCCCGAGAAGCAGGTGTACGACAAATCGACCTGGAACTACGAAGAGGGCGGAAACCTCGAAGGAAAAGCTACAGGAGTCGCGGCAGCCTCCGGACATGGCCATTCAGCTGGACAAGGCGACGAGGCACACGCTCAAAAGACGGATGCCGCCGGAGCAGCCGGATATCAGGGTGCCGGACCCGCCGGAGCAAAAGGCGTCGCTCCTGGGCCTTTGCTTCCACCAAAGACTGCGTACGACTTTTCGCTCCAGCATCCGCGCTGCGTCTTCCAACTTCTAAGAGAGCAGTACAGCCGCTACACGCCCGAAATGGTCGAGCGCATCACCGGCATCCCGCAGGATCAATTCCTCAAAGCCGCCGACCTGTTCACCTCCATCCGCAAAGATGGCGACATGAAAAAAGTAGCCACCATCATTTATGCGGTCGGCTGGACCCAGCACAGCTTCGGCACCCAGATCATCCGCACCGCTGCCATGCTCCAGTTGCTGATGGGCAACATAGGTCGCGCCGGCGGCGGAGTCAACGCCCTCCGCGGCCACTCCAACATCCAGGGCGCGACGGATATGGCGGGCATCTTCGACAACCTTCCCGGATACCTGAAGGTCCCAACTCCCGCTGACACAGACCTGGCGACTTATCTAAAGCGAATCACGCCCACCGTCGCCAAGCCCGATCCGTGGGATTCGATGAACTACTGGTCGAACACGCCAAAATTCGTCGTCTCGTTTTTGAAAGCCATGTACGGTCCAGCCGCCACCAAGGAGAATGATTTTGCCTTCAACTATCTCCCGAAGATCGACCGCAACTATTCCTGGGTGAACATCTGGAATGACATGTACGAGGGTACGGTCAAAGGCCTGTTCGCCTTCGGCATGAACGGCGTCATGATCGGCCCCGATTCGAACAAAAACATCAACGCCCTCAAAAAGGCCGACTGGCTGGTAGTTTGCGAAATCTATCCCGACGAGACCAGCGAATTCTGGCGCGCTCCCGGCATCACGACCGAGGAGATGAAGCAGATCAACACTACCGTCTACCGTCTGCCAGGCGCGGGCTTCGCCGAAAAAGACGGCTCCTTTACCAACTCCGCGCGCTGGCTACAGTGGAAAAACATCGCTGTGCCGCCGCCCGGTCAGGCTCGCTTCGACCAGGACATTGTCGCCACAATCTTCCTGAAAGTCCGCGAGCTCTATCAGAAAGAGGGTGGCAAGTTCCCGGATCCCGTTCTCCACACAGCGTTCGCGTACACCAATCCCTACGGCCCTTCGTTGTCCGAGGTCGCGAAAGAGGTCAACGGCAAGGCGCTCGCCGACCTCACTGATCCGAAGACGAACATAACCATCAAAGCTGGACAGCAACTCCCCGGCTTTGCCTGGCTGAAAGACGACGGCACCACCTCATGCGGCAACTGGATCTACTCCGGATCATGGACTGAAGCTGGAGCGATGATCCAGCGCCGTGGCACCGAAGATCCCTCTGGACTCGGAATCTATCCCAACTGGGCATGGTCGTGGCCGGCGAATCGGCGCGTGCTCTATAACCGCGCCTCGTGCGATTTGGACGGCAAGCCCTGGGATCCTTCCCGCCGCCAAGTCTGGTGGGACGAAGCAAAACAATCCTGGGTCGGCAACGATGTTCCTGATTTCAAACCCGACTCACCACCCAAAGATCACTTGGGCCCGTTCATCATGAATCCCGAAGGCGTGGGGCGTATCTTCGTCCCGCTCGGCGGCCTCAACGATGGCCCGTTCCCCGAGCACTACGAGCCCATCGAAAGCCCCATCGCGAATCCGCTTCACCCCAATCAGTCAAGCAATCCGATCGCGAAGACTTACAAGACCGACATGGACAAGTACGCAAAAACCGGCGGAGAATTCAACGTCATTTGCACGACCTATCGTATAACCGAGCACTACCATTACTGGACGAAGAACAATCCGATGAACGTGCAACTTGTGCCGGAGCCGTTCGTCGAAGTCCCCGCCGAACTCGCCGATCGCATGGGCATTCATGGCGGCGAGAAAATAAAGGTCTCAAGCATTCGCGGCCAGTACATCGCCAAGGCGATGGTCACGCGCCGCATCAAGCCCATGAAGATCGACGGCAAAGAGACGTTTCAGATTGGCATCCCGATTCACTGGGGATTCCGCGGCATCGTGGAAGATGAAGGCAAGACGGCAAAGACCCTGGCAAATCAGCTCACGCCAACCGTAATCGATCCAAACGCATTTACGCCAGAATTTAAAGGTTTTTTGGTGAAGATCGAAAAAGTTTAGTGATTATTTAGACGATGGAGCGACGGCGCCCTCGCCCGTCCAGAGCAATGTTTCGTATCAGGGTATCGCTTTAGCGATACCGTAAGTCGCCCAAGTAGTCACCCCTTTAGGGGCTGGGGAGCACGATGGCAGACCGCAAGGCACTTCAAGCCGAAATGATTTCGGGCCACTCTGGTTCCTCCGCCGGCCATGGCGTGCAGCGCGACCTCGAGGTCTGCAAACTAGTCGATACCACGACCTGCATCGGATGCAAAGCCTGTGAGGTCGCGTGCGTCGAGTGGAACGACATGCCATTCTCCCCGACTACCTTCGAAAACAATTACCAGACCATGCCGGAAACGCGCTGGAATTTCTGGAACCTCATCAAATTCAATGAGCACCAGAACCCGGATGGCACGATCCAGTGGCTGATGCGAAAAGATCAGTGCATGCACTGCGCCGACCCCGGCTGTCTGGCGGCTTGTCCGGCCGACGGCGCCATCGTGAAGTACGCCAATGGCATCGTCGACTTTAACCAGGAAAACTGCATCGGCTGTGAATTCTGCGTGTCCGGTTGTCCCTTCAATATTCCGCGTTTCAATCCTGAGACCAAGCGCGTTTACAAGTGCACGCTCTGTTCCGACCGCGTCGGCGAAGGTCTCGAACCGGCCTGCATCAAAGCGTGTCCGACCGGCTGCCTCAAGTTCGGCACAAAGGACGACATGAAATTCATCGCTGAGGAGCGCGCGAAACAACTGCGCGACAATTTCGGCTGGCAGAACGCCGGCGTCTATGATCCGCAATCCGTCGGCGGGACGCATGTGATCTACGTGCTCCACGACGCCACCGATCCCGAACGCTACGGCAACCTGCCGAAGAATCCGACAATTCCCTGGAGCTATACGGTTTGGAAGTGGCTTTTCAAACCCGTGCTCGGCACTTTTGCCCTGTTCGGTTTTCTCGGCGTGCTGATGCACTACGTAACTACGGGCCCACGCCTGGCTCAACCCGAACCGCCGAAAAAGGATGGCACCAATGTCAACGTCTAGCGGAGCCATCGAACGTTTCGACGATAAGGCTCGTGAGACTTTCGAACGCGCGGGCAAAACGACGGTCTATCGCGGAGAGTTGCTGCGCCATCCGGTATACACGCGCGTCCTCCACTGGACGGTCGCGCTCTTTTTCTTCCTCGCGCTGTTCAGCGGCTTCGGCATCTATCTCCCGTGGCTGTTCCGCTGGTTCACTCCGTTTTTCGGTGGCGGACAGCTCAGTCGCATCATGCACCCGTATTTCGGCGTTGCCTTTGTCTTCTTCTTTGGACTGCAAGCCCTGAACTGGCTCCGGCCCATGATTTGGACCGCAGCCGATTCCCGCTGGATGCGAAACATAAAGAAGATCGTCAGCGGCGAAGAAAAAATGGACCCGCCAGACACCGGATTCTTCAACGCTGGACAGAAGCTTCAGTTTTGGGAGATCGTCGGCGGCTGCGTCGCATACCTCGTCACCGGCATCATCCTGTGGGCGGGCGCGCCAACTTTCGGAAGGATCGCGGTAGCTATCAGCTACGTCGTCCACGACATCTCCGCGCTCGTGATGCTCGGCGGAATCTTCATCCACATCTACCTGAGCACGATCGGCGAGCCGGGCACATTCGATGCAATGATTCGCGGCGCCGTAAGCGAAGCCTGGGCCTGGACCTTCCACCCCGCCTGGTACAAGCAAGTCACCGGACGCGACCCGCAACAAGCCTACGAAGAAGCACGCCGCCAAATGACCACTGGCAAACCATAACAGCCTGCGGAAAGATTTCCGTTTCGTATCAGGGCATCGCTTCAGCGATGCCGCAAATGCTGCATAATCGGATGCCCCTTTCAGGGGCTGGGCATCGAGTTATCAACTTCTTTGCAGCGTGTTTCTAGCATGTGTGCAAACCTCCACCTGACTCTTGAATCCTCTTGCGATGTAGCTTCATATATGACTATAATGACCATAATGACCATTCCGACGCTTGGAGGATTTTCATTATGAGCTCGCAAAACTGGACCGTGGCGGAAGCGAAGGCAAAATTCAGTGAAATTATCGAGCGGGCATTGTCCGATGGACCGCAGACCATTACTCGCAATGGGCGCACGACCGCTGTGGTAGTTGGCGCAGAGGAGTGGCAACGAAAGACAAAACGCGTCGGCAATCTGGCGGAATTCTTTGCGGAATCCCCCCTGCGAGAATCGGGTCTGAAAATCCGCCGTCTAAAAGAACGGCCCCGCAAGATTAATCTGTGAACTCTTAATCTATGAGCTTCCTTCTGGATACAAACGCGGTTTCGGAGTGGGTCAAGCCGCGGCCCAATCCCGGTCTCATCGGTTGGATGGAATCGGCCGATGAGGACCGGATTTTCATCAGTGTTGTCTCGCTAGCGGAGCTGCACTACGGCGTGGAACGCATGGCGGCGGGAAGGCGTCGCAGCCGCCTTGAGCAGTGGCTGCAACATGAATTGCCGTTGAGATTTGAGAGCAGAATTTTGCCCGTCGACACCAACGTGGCGGAGGCTTGGGGCAGGACGGTGTCACGCATCGAGGCGGCGGGACGGCCGATAGGCGCGATGGACGCTTTCCTCTCGGCCACAGCAGAAACCCATCAACTGACGCTGGTGACCCGCAACGTTTCAGATTTTCCGCTGCTCAAAGCGGTTCTCGATCCCTGGACTTAAACACTGCCGTAACTAACGCTTTGCGCGTACTGCAGAGACTTCCGTCTTCGCCCGGCTGAAGGCGAACTGTACCTTCCATTCCCTGGCGCCGGACTCATCCGCTCCTGCTGGAGCAAATCTCCATTCCCGGGCGGCTTCCATTGCGATGCGCGAAAAATATTTGCTCGGCCCGGACAATTCCAGCTTCGTCTTCGCCACGTTGCCCGCGGCGTCCACATCAACTCTCACTCGCACCTTGATAGTGCCTTGAATCGTGCGGCGCGCGCTTGGTGAGACCTGCGGCATCACCTGCTGCACAATACCATTCTGATTGTCAGAGCTGGTGCCGGTGTTCGTATGTCCCGGAGAAGTCTGCGCCGGTTGGGCGCCTTCGGCGGCCGCGCCCGGCTCGGCTTGCGTTGATTGCTCTTCCGCCGGAGGGCTCGACGTTTTCGGTCTCGCAATCAAAAAAAATACAACCACAACCACTGCCGCCAGCCCCAGCCAGTAGGGCCACTTCGCAGATGCTTTCCGCTGAGCCGAGATCGCGGTCGCTGAAGCCATCTTTTTAGCCTGAGCGTCACTCTGAGTTAAAGGCGGCGCCGGCCCCGCCGGTTCCACTCTCACCGCTCGCGACCGATCCGCCTCTACCCGATGAAGGATCTCCCCGACAGTCCATCGCTTCCCCGCATCAACCTGCAAGCAGTGTCCTGCAATCTCGCGAAATGGCTCCGGGACCGCCGCCGGTACTTGCGGCGCGCTCATCCGTGCTCGGTCCCAAACCGGCAAGTGCTGCGTCAGCACCTCGACCAATGTCATGCCCAACTGCCAAACGTCGGCAGCCGCCGAAATCGCTCCTGTCGCCGCTTCTGGCGGGTCGTAAGCGTTCGTCGCGCGGGCGCCACCGTTCCTCTCACCTGGCACGCTCAGAGTGTCGCTCGATAGCTTTACCTGATCCGCAACTGCCAGAATATTTGAAGGTTGGATATGTCCATGCACGAGTCCTTTGTCGTGCACAAATTGCAGCGCCCGCAGAATCGGCGGAAGCATCCCTCGCGTTTCATCCGCCGTCAGCGCTCGCTCCGGAAGAATCTGCGAAAGATTTTCCTCCGCATACTCCATCACGACATAAAGCAGCTCCGTGCCATCTAGTTCGCAGCGTCCTGCCTCAAAAATACGAATTAGATTCGGATGGGTGAGTTCGCTCGCCGCCTTCCATCGGAGGAATTGATGCTTCGCGTCCACCGCGTCGGCGGGAATCAATTTGATGGCAGCTTTTTCGGAATCGCTCCCGCTGGGCTGCGTAACTGTGAGGAACACGGCGCTTTGATCGGAACTACCTAAATAGCTTTGTAGCGGAAATCTCCCATCGACGGTGCGGCCCTCCCATCGTTTCCAAGCCTCGCTCATATCGTCTCGTTCATATTCAAAGTCTCAACAGCCCGCTATTGTATGTGACCGCGCGCCAATTAGATCAGTCATTTGGGCTCTGCCTTCCTGACTCTTCCACCCGAAATCGGCCTGCCCCTGTTTACAATATCCGCATGGCTTCGATCCCTGCCGAAATCCACGGCCAGCGTTACATCAGCCTCGCCACCTTCCGCAAAAGTGGCGTCGCCGTGTACACGCCCATCTGGTTTGCCGAAGACAACAGCAAACTCTACTTGATGACGAGCAGCAAGACCGGGAAATACAAGCGCATCCGCAACAACCCGCAAGTCAAGATCGCCTCCTGCACCATCCGGGGAAAAATCACCGGCCCCGAATTCCCCGCAACCGCCCGCATCCTGCCGCCGGAGGAGTTTGCCCGCGTCCGCCGGATGATCAACGGAAAATACTGGCTCGCCCGTGTCCCATTCCTGTGGCGCAACACTGACAGCTCCATCGAAATCACGCCCGCATCTGCATGAATCGAATCTCGCCGCGGTTTCGCCGCCGCTCCGAACCGCGATCATCGGTTTCCTCTGTGGGTTTCCTCCGTGATCCTTCGTGTCCTCTGTGGTTATCGCTCTCCGCTGGCAGCGCATGATATTTACGCTTCCTGCTCGACCCTGTTACCATCAAAGGTCGTTCCCAGCTCCTGCAGATTTTTCTTAGGCAATCAAAATTTCTTTCGGAGGCATCGTGGCTGTAAAAATTGGCATAAATGGATTTGGACGCATCGGACGCAACGTTCTTCGCACAGCGCTCGCTGACAAGAACCTCGACTTCGTCGCTGTTAATGATCTCACCGACCCCAAGACTCTAGCCCACCTGCTGAAGTACGATTCGATCCTCGGCAACCTGCCGCACAAAATCACCGCCGGCGCCGACAGCATTTCGATCGACGGCAAAGTCATCAAAGTTTTCAAAGAAAAAGATCCCGCTGCCCTTCCCTGGGACTCCGTCGGAGCTCAGGTCGTCATCGAGTCCACCGGCCGGTTCACCGATGCCGCCGACGCCCGGAAACATCTCCGCGGCTCCGTGAAAAAAGTCATCATCTCCGCCCCCGCAAAGAACGAAGACCTGACCGTCGTGCTCGGCGTCAACGAAGAGAAGTACGATCCTGCCAAGCACCACATCATCTCGAACGCTTCCTGCACCACGAATTGCCTTGCCCCGATCGCCAAGGTGGTGAACGACAACTTCAAGATCCTCAGCGGCACCATGACCACCATCCACTCTTACACGAACGATCAGGTGATCCTTGACTTCCCGCACAAAGATTTGCGTCGAGCCCGTGCGGCGGCGATCAACATGATCCCCACCTCGACCGGCGCGGCTAAAGCGCTCAAGCTCGTCATCCCCGATCTGGCCGGCAAACTCGATGGCTTCGCGATGCGCGTACCCACGCCCAACGTTTCGGTCGTCGACCTCGTCGTCTTCGTGGAAAAAAAGACCACGCGCGAAGAAGTCAACGCCGCCCTGAAAAAAGCCTCCGAGTCAGGCCCGCTGAAAGGCTACCTCGGATTCGAGGAGAACGAACTAGTTTCGTCCGATTTCAAAGGGGACTCCCGCTCTTCCATCGTGGACGCCCCCATGACCCTGGTAGTCGGCGGCAACTGCGTCAAGGTTATCTCGTGGTATGACAACGAGTGGGGATACTCCTGCCGCGTCCGCGATCTGATCAACCTGATGGCGGCCAAAGGCCTGTAAATAAACTAGTCGTTGGTCGCTCGTCGTTTGCATTCGCTATTTACTGTTCACTAGTGGCCAAGCCTGCGGAGCGTAAAGCGAACCGCGGGAACCAACGACGAACGGCGCCCGACGATAAGTGCCGAACGACTGACGACCAACGACCAACGACAGGTATTTCCCATGTCCAAGCTTTCCATTCGCGATCTCCCACTGAACGACCACCGCATTTTCATGCGCGTCGACTTCAACGTCCCACTCGACGACGGCCGCGTCATGGACGACACGCGCATCCGCGAAACCCTGCCCAGCATCGAGTACGCGCTGCGTCACGGAGCCCGCCTCATTCTCGCATCTCACCTTGGCCGGCCCAAAGGCAAGCCCAATCCAAAGCTGAGTCTCAAGCCCGTCGCCGAGCGTCTGCGCATGCTGCTTGACAAAGAATTGTCGCGCGGCGAAAACGTCGGATTCTGCCCCCAGTGTGTTGGTCCCGAAGCGGAAGAGATGGCGCTCAAGCTCGAGAAAGGCCAGGCCCTGCTGCTCGAAAATCTCCGCTTCCACGCCGAGGAAGAAAAGAACGACGAACATTTTTCGAAGCAACTCGCCAAGCTCGCCGAATTCTACGTCAACGACGCGTTCGGCACTGCCCATCGCGCCCACGCTTCCACCGTTGGCATCACCAAATTCCTGCAGAAATCTGCCGCCGGTTTGCTCATGGAAAAAGAGTTGCAATATCTGGGTCGCGTCCTGCAGAACCCCGAGCACCCCTTCGTCGCCATCCTTGGAGGCGCCAAAGTCAGCGACAAGATCGGAGTCATACAGAACCTGCTCAGCAAAGTCGACGTTCTCATCATCGGCGGCGGCATGGCGTACACCTTCCTCAAGGCGCAAGGCGAATCCGTCGGCAAGAGTTTGGTCGAAGAAGACAAGATCGCACTCGCCCGCGATCTTCTGCAGCAAGCGAAGACCCATAAGCTCAAGTTCCTGTTGCCCACCGATCACGTCATCTCGGACCGCGTCGAAGCCAGCGCCTTGACCAAAATTGTCGGCCACGGCGAGCCCATCCCCGCCAACATGATGGCGCTCGATATCGGCCCGCAATCGATCGAGGCATTTTCCGAAGAGGTAGCCCGCGCCCGC
>Ga0185299_10005627_pt1 | contig 13945 bp, 11 predicted proteins | sample PaiPotPPA55metaG_FD_128002 | JGI IMG/M metagenome (GOLD analysis project Ga0185299, IMG submission 128002) | Iron sulfur acid spring bacterial and archeal communities from Banff, Canada, to study Microbial Dark Matter (Phase II) - Paint Pots PPA... ...
CGGTAGAAGACGCGGTCGGCGCCATCGAGGATCACTGGCGATTGCGACAGAAAGGCAAGCATGCGCCGCGCCGCGACCTCGGGCTCCCATGCCGGAATAGGACTAGGCTTGCCCGCCAAGCTCAAAAAATCATCGACGAGGGCGCGAGCGTTGGCGCGCGCCACGGCGGTGTCGGCGGCGCGCAGATGACGGAGCCAGCCGAAACCCGCGAGAGCCCGCGCCCATGCGGCCGATCCCGGATCCAATTCAAACGGCGAGCGGCCATGCGCATTGACGATCTTGCCACCGAAAGCAAAATAGCCGGCATAGATATCTGCCGCGAGAGTCGGATCGCTGGTCCTTATATCTTGCGGTGCAATCAAGAGCCTCTCCGGCCGCCGCCGCCCTAGCCCGATGGCGGCACGCGCGGGCGCACCGAGGCCGTGCCGCAAAGCGATGCCCGCGCGAGCCGCAAGGAGGCCCGCGACGCGCAACCAGTCCTTGAATGTCGCGCCGGCCAGGACTCAACTCCTCGATTTCACGTGCCGGACGCGATGGAAGCGCGGTGCGGCTGGCAAGATTTTTTCCGTGGGCGCACGATCGCCGAGAGCCCGGCGGTCCCCCCTGGGCATTGCGTTATCGGTAAAATTCCTATCGGGTTTATTAACCGCGGCGCAACAGGCGGGCGGCGAAGAAACCATCGAGGCCGGAAAGCCGCGGCTCGGCAGCGGGAAGATGCGACGGCAATGTCCGCAATTCGCCGTTTTCGTTCAAGACTTCGGGTAAATCGCCAACCTCGCCGGGTTCTATCGGAACCCGCATGACGCCAGGATTGCGGCGAAGAAGAGCCGCAATTTGCATTTCGTTTTCTTCGGGTTCAATCGAACACGTGCAATAGACGATCATTCCGCCGGGCTTCACCAGTTCGACGGCTTTGTCGAGCAGGCGTGTCTGAAGCGCCGTCAGCGCCACGATATCGCGCGGTTTTTTGATCCAGGCGATATCCGGGTGACGCCGGATCGTCCCCGTGGCAAGACATGGCGCATCGACCAGAATCGCATCGAAAGGACCCGTCTTAAAGTTTACGATATCGGCAACGACGATGCTGGCGCGCAAATTGAGCCGGGTAAAATTTGCGGCGAGCTTTTTCAACCGCTCGGCCGAACGGTCTATCGCCGTGACCTCGGCGCCGGCCGCCGCGAGTTGGGCCGCCTTGCCCCCCGGAGCGGCGCAAAAATCGGCCACCCTGGCACCGGGGCCAACCCGTAAAAGCCTCGCCGGCAGAGCTGCCGCCGCATCCTGGACAAACCAGCGGCCTTCGGCGAAGCCCGGAAGTCCGGTCACCGGCATATAAGTCCAAAGCCGCAGCGAACCGGTCGGCAAGACGTTTGCTCCGAGCCGCTCCGCCCAGATCAAAGGGTCCGACAGAACCGTGAGATCCAGTGTTGGCTCCTTGCGATGGGCGCTTGCGATGGCGTGCGCCCCGGCCTCGCCATAGGTTTTACGCCAGCGCTCCGCGAGCCATGCGGGCGTGTCGTGATCCAGAGGATCGCTTTCCAACAGTATTTTTTCGCGCGCGCGGATAAGATTGCGCAAGACTCCGTTGACGAGCGAAGCGTAGGGCGCGTTTTTCGCCTCAAGACGGATCATGCGGACAGCGAGATCGACGGCGGCGCGATCGGGAACGTCGAGAAAGAGAATCTGGGCCGACGCCGCGATCAGCGTCCATTCAAGGCTGGCGGCCTGACGTGGCAGACCTTTTTCCAAAAGCCCGTCCAGGGCGGCACGGATGGTGCCCAGCCGGCGTAGCGCGACGGTGACAATCGAGCGCGTCAGGGCGATGTCGCGAGGTTCCAAACCGCCAAGCCGCGAGAGGATCGCCGTGCCCGAAAAACATTCGTCGAGAGGATGACATCCGGTGACAATATCGTTCAGGATCGCCGCCGCGGCGAGACGCGCGGCGAGACCCGGGCACTGTTCGCTCTCCCGCCCTCGACCCTCACCCGAAGCCATTTGGTTTGGGCGGCCGTCCAAAACCTTGCGGCTACGCCGCCGGTCCGCCGGCGGACGCGGAGATGCGGTCAAACTCGAGACTCCGCTACGAAGGCTTCGGGACGCCAATCACGTCCCCCTCCTAGCACGAACCGTTGGACTTTGCCCAGCAAATGGGCGAGGATCGGGCGGAAACCCGGCGCGTGTGGGTGTGCGCCGCTTTGCCGCCGGCACAGGAGGAGGTGGATGCAACGACCGAAAGACGAGACCGCTGGCCTCGCGGTTGCCGGCGGGGACCGTGGCGAACTCAGCCAAGCGGCGCGGCGGGCGCTCGCCGAGGCGGAAGAGCGTCGTTGCCCCGGTGCATTCAATCAATCCAGGGTCCGCAAGGAAATCAATGGCCGTGACGGTCCCGAGCCAGTGCGCTACGGCGATTGGGAAGTGGGAGGTATTGCCAGCGATTTCTGATCGCGCGGAGGCGGCGCTTGCGGGGCGAGCTCCCTTGCCCTCATTCGCTCGGCGTGAGCCCATTGTTCCGCAATCTGGGATGAGCGCGCAAAAAAGGCCCCGCGCAAGCGGGGCCTTCGTCTGAAAGTCGGTATTGTCAGTCGTTCTGGCTACCTGTCAGGTACAGGAGCGACTGAAAGATGTTGATGAAATCCAGATAGAGCCTCAAGGCGCCAGCCACGGATTTCTTCGTCGCGGTCTCGTAATCGTCGCTCGCATAATACATTTCCTTGATCGCCTGCGTGTCCCAGGCGGTGAGTCCGGAGAAGATCAGGACAGAGAGAATCGACAGGGCGAACTGGAACCCGGTGCTCTGCAAGAACAAATTGACCAGCATCGCGATCACGAGGCCAAAAAGGCCCATCACCATGAACGCGCCCATTGGCCCCAAGTCACGCCGCGTTGTGTAGCCGTAAAGGCTCAAGCCGCCGAAGGCCGCCGCGGTCACGAAGAAGGCGTTCGCAACCGACGTCCCGGTGTAGACGAGCAGGATGGTCGAGAGGGACAACCCCATCGCCGCCGCGAAAGCAAGAAACACGCCGCGCGCGGTCGAAGCCGAGATTTGGTTGATGCGGAACGAGAAAAAGAACACGAAGGCGAGCGGCGCGAGCATCATCACCCACTTAAGCGGACTCGTATAAAGCGTCACGCCAAATGAGGTCAGCATCAGATGACGCCCCACCGGCACCCCTAGCGCCGGGTCGGTTGTGACGGCGAGCATATGGACGCCAAGCGCCACCGCACCGGTGAGCGCCAAGCCCACCACCATATTGTTGTAGACGCCCAGCATGTAAGAGCGCAGGCCCTGATCGATTTCGGCGCGACCGGCCCGGGTTGCGCCTTGCCCCCAGCGGGTACTAGCGTTGCGATCGAAGTCGGACATTTTTTCCTCTAGCGTTATGGAGGCTTGACCGCCCCCGGCCGCTGCCCTTGCGGGATTCAGCGTCGGTCCTAATATGGCGCAAGCCCGCGGTCCGCACAAGGGCACGCCATGATGAACAATGGTTAAGGTCTCTTAATTACAAATCGCGCAGATAAGGCCCCGGTTTGCGCCCGAGGACCCGCCAAGTCCCGAGAAGTCCGAGGCAGATCGTGACAATGACCGCGCCGGCGGCGGCGCCAACCGCCCGTGGCCAAAGCCAGACAAATTCAAGGTCCATCACGCGGCCCACAATCTCGAACGCGGCCGCGCTCCCCGCCGCCGCCCCGAACAGCGCGGTGGAGAACCCAATAAGACCGTATTCATAAATATAAGCGGCGAGCAACCGCGGCCTCGTGGCGCCAAGGGTCTTAAGCACGACGGCATCGTGGGTGCGGGCATGCTGACCGGCCGCGAGCGCGCCGCCCAAGACGAGGATCGAAGCCAGGAACGCCACGCTCGACGCAGCCCTAACGGCGAACGCGAGCTGGCCTACTACGGTATTTACAGCGTCAAGCGCGTCTTTCACGCGGATGCTTGTCACCGAGGGGAAACTCTTCGCTGTCGCGCGCAGCAGAGCGGATTCGCGCGCGGGATCGCCGCCATTGGCAAAGGTGAGCGTGGCAAGCTCCCCGAAGGGAGCACCCGCCAAGCCGTTTGGCGAAAACACAAGTACGAAATTGATCCCGTAGCTGCGCCAATTGACCTTGCGCGTGCTGGCGAGCTTGGCGGTGATGTCGCGGCCGAGAACGTTAACCGTGACCTCGTCGCCGATTGCCAGCCCGAGCCCTTCGGCGATCTCGTTTTCGACCGAAACCAAAGGCGGTCCGTGGTAATCCTTCGGCCACCAGCTTCCCTTAATGACGCTGGATCCCTCGGGCACGGATTCGGCGAAGGTTATTCCGCGATCGCCCTGGAGCACCCAAGCGGCGCTTTGCTTCGGTCGCGCGGCCTCGGCCTCGATCCCGTTTAGCTTAACGATGCGTCCGCGCAACATCGGGACGAGCTCGATTTTGCCGTCCGGCGCTTGGCCTTGCAAAAAACTGAGGAATGCTTCAGCCTTTGCGCTTTGGACGTCGAGAAAGAAAAAGCTTGGCGTCTTCCCGGCAATCGAATGGTGGAGTTCCGCTCGGATGTTGCCATCGATGAGAGTGAGCGCAACCAGAAGCGCGAGCCCGAGGCCAAGCGACAGCACGACCGAAGAGGTTGGCGCGCCGGGGCGGTGAATATTGCCAACCGCGAGCCGCAACGCCACGCTCCGCGCGTGCGGAAGTTTTTTCGCGCATGTCATGATCAGACGCGCCGCCACGCGCAGCAGAATAAAGGCGGCAAGCGTCGCGCCCAAATAGATCAAGACGAGCCTTCTGTCCGCGGCAAAACCGAGAATCGCCAAAGCAAGGCAGAGAGCCACGGCAAGCGTCAAGACGAGATAGCGCGGCCTCGGCGTGGTCCGCCGGGGTTCGATTCCGGCGCGAAACAGGGCCTGAACCGGCACGTCGTGCGCACCGCCGAGCGGGGCCGCGGAAAACGCCAGCGCGGTCAGAAAGCCATAGAAAAGCCCCTTGGCGATCGCGGCCGGATGAATCGCTGGCGCGATCGGGAAAGGGATCAGGGACCCGAATGCAGAGGCCGCGACGAAAGGCAGGGCGGCGCCGAACGCCGCGCCCAGCGCCGCCCCGGCGCTCGCGACGAGCATCGCTTGCGTCAACATCAAGGCGAAGGCAGTGGACCCGGTCGCGCCGAGCGCCTTCAGGATCGCGATCGTTTGCCGCTTGCGCTCGACAAATCCGTGCATCGCATTGGCGACACCGACGCCGCCCACAATCAGAGAGGTGATCCCAACGAGGGTCAGGAATTCGGTAAAGCGGTCAAGATTCCGGGAAAACTGCGGCGAAATATTATTCCGCGAGCGAACTTCCCATCCGGCCTCGCGGAATCGCTTTTGCGCCGCCTCCGTCAATGCCGCGACTTGTGCATCACTCGCCGGCGTTCCCGGCAGAACGACCCGATAATGCCATCTGACGAGCGAACCTGGTTCGAGCAATCCGCTCGCCCGCAAGGCCTGTTGCGAGATCAAGGCCGCGGCTCCAAACCTTATCCCGCTGGCAAGCCGGTCGGGCTCGGAGACGAGCACCGCGCGCAGCTCGAACCGCGCGCCGCCGATCGTTAGACGATTCCCGACGGCGAGGCCGAGCCTTCCAAAGAGCGCCGCGTCCGCCACGATCCCGTAGGCGCCGTCGCGCCCCGCCAATGCATCGGCGAGAGGCAACGGCGGATCGAGGACGGCTTCGCCCGCAAGGGGATAGGTTTCATCGACGGCCTTGATCTCGACCAGAGCCACCTCGCCGTCATCGCGCCGCGCCATCGCGCGCAATAGCGCCACCGGCGAGAGGCGGCCCTGCTGCCCAAGAAAATCGCGCTCGGGGGCGGACAATTCGCGCTGGGCGAGGTCGAAAGATGCGTCCCCACCGAGGATCGCACGGCCCTGCTGGGCAAGCCCGTCCTTTAGCGAAAGCGAAACCGAGCCGATGCCGGTAATCGCGGCGACGCCGAGCGCGATGGAGGCGAGAAAGATCGCGAACCCGCGCAGGCCGCCGCGAAAATCGCGCAAGGCAAAGCGCAGGGCCAACGGCCAGCGTAATCCTTTTGCATGACGCCGGACTTTCGTCCACGAGACCGGGTGATCGAGCCGTTCCATGATCTTCACTTTAAAGCCGGAGCGAATTGTAGCTTTCCGGCTCTATTCGGTTTCGGGATAATGAACGGCAAGCCAGATCGTCGCATGATCCTTGCTGATCCACTCGACACGGTTTTACGCGCGCCGGGATGAGAATGTCGTCGCCCTCGGACATAACCCTCACCTCGGCCTCGCCTTCGAAACGTAGTCCGGCCGATCCGGCCAAGACCACAACCCATTCGGCCCAGGGCGATTATACCAGAGCCTCGGCGGACTCCGCTGGCCCCTGAAGACGATCCGCTCGATCTTCACATTGTAGGCTTCGCGGTGGCCAGGGCACTCTGTCGAATAGACGGCCGGCTAGACCTCGGCCACTGGGGACATTGACCATGATGTCCCCGGCGCTAACCGCAGCGTCACCCCCTAAACAGACGGCGCGAAGCGAACCACTCTTGTGCATATTAGGAGTCACTTGAAGAGTCTGTCGGAGGCGAGGCTCAGGAAGGCGAGCGCTTTGGGATTGAGGTTCTCAGCCCAAATGAAGATAAGGTGTGAATGATGACTCAAATCTTAGGCCATCTGAATCAAGTCTCAGTCTTTGGGCCCTCTGCACTCGCGTTCTCCCTCATCTTGGGCCTGGACTGGGCGTTTTCAGCTCTCCACAGCTATCAGGAATGGAAGGGTGAAAAAGTGCCGCTCTGGCGGGTTTTCGGCGCTATCGTCGGAGTTTGGCTCCCGAACTGGCTCGGTTTCGGGTCATTCACTTTGTTGCTTACACTTCTTCTGTGGGGGACGGGCCTTGCGGGCATAGCCGCGTGGCTTCCGATTGTCGGGAAGGTAAGCTCGCCCGTATCAGTCGGCGCGTTAGGTGCTTTGATCGGGGCGCGGATATCCGACACCTTGGTGTCTCATTGGGGTCTGTATGCTCTTGCCTACCGTCCAAATCCCGGCCTTAAGTCAACGCCGCTATACGTCATCGAGGCCATTTTCGTTCTGGCGACATTTTGGAAGGGCCTTGCCCTCTTTCCTGTCGCGGCATGGCTGGGTTTTGCGTGCGGTGCCGGCCTGTTTGTCTTGGTACTTCCGTTCCTCAGGACCTTGCGAGTGATCGCGGGTTGGCGGCGTGAGCCTTGGGTTCGAGGCGAGCCCATACCAGCATGGACGATGGACTAGAGCGGTTTCCGTTCCGGTGCAAACAGAAACTGCTTCAATATGTTCCGTGACAGACACTTAGGTTAAATCGATTTCTTTGATGGAGAGCAAAGGCGTTCGCGGGAGGTCACTCCGATCATTGTGTATCGCGCTTGCCTAGTATCCAGAAATCAGTGCGCGAAACGCTGTCTTCCCATGTCTAGCCGACTCGCGCTCCATTGAAGTGGGTACTGGCTATCGGCGCCCGCCGCTTCTGCAACCGCCCTGCCCGTCCGCAGCGCACGGCGCCTCCCGTGTTGCGCGTCCGCTCCTCGCCGATGAGTCGATGCATGTGTGAGTTTTTTTACGAGGCGCCGATGATGGACGCGGAATGGGCTTTTCTTGCGCCATTCGTGATCGGGACTGGCAGAGCCGGTCGCCCGGATTTGCGCGCTTCGTCGCGCCTTTCGCCGAGCCAGATTCTCGTGCTGAGCTCGGTGGAATTGTGAACGTCGAGAGTTTGGTAAAGTTTTCTGGTGAGATCCGCGACGGTAGTGAGCTGAACGCCAAGTTCATCCGCGATCACCGGTTTCGGTTTGCCTAGAGCGAGTTGAATGCCGACTTTTGTCTGGGCGGGCGTTGCGCCGCTTTCCCGCAGCACGCGAGTCGCATGGGCAATGGGGTGTTCATGGAGTTCGATCGTCACCGATATGAGACAGGATTTCGGATCCCTGGCGGCATCTGCGGGAAGCGTGCGCGGTGGCACGAGCCATTTAGCTTCGAGCGTGACAACGCCATAAGCGGTCGAAACCTGCATGCGAGGCGGCGTGTTGGACGTTCCGTTCGCGGCGCCGGTGATCTGCCGGAGAAGCTTCAGAATCGGCGGGGGCAGCCTGTCGCTGACTGGCACATAGCGCGTGTAATTGCCTGGCTCTCCCGCGAGAATGAGGAGCAGGTGTTCGACGCGGGTGGTCTGGTGGAGGACCCTCGCATCAGGGGTCACGATCAACTGACCGCTTAGTAGGGTTGGTCCTGCCATGCCAATAGGAGCCTGATCCCCCTCGCACGCATCGCCCGATGCGGGCCCCCGGAATGCGTGTGCGAGCCAGGGGCGCAGCGGGTCGAGGCGCTGAACGTCGTCCACCGTAAAGGGGCGCGCACTGCGTGGACGCGTGAGGTGAACAAATCCGATCGTCCGGCCGCCATCGCCTATCATCGCGTCTAAAAACCAGCAGGAATCGAGCGGTGCCTCCAATTCCCGGTAATAAGCGCTTTCCAGGTAAGCGCCCCCCTGCCGGTGCAGAGTCCAACCGATGCCCACGGCGCGGAACAAAGGGTGCCACAGAGATGCCAGGGCCGATGGATCATCCATGAACCGCCACAAACGCTCCCGGAATAACGCTCCGGCTCCGGGGTTTTCGGCGTAGGCTTCGGTCATCGTGGCATCGGGCGCAGCAAGACCGAGGCGCGACGAACCATGCGGAACGATCTCGTGCAGTAAGGGCACGACGGCGATCATCGCGCTCTCGGGCTTGAGCCCGAGGCAGCACAAAGTCTTGAGATGCTCGACCGCACCCAATCGGACCTCCCCTTCCGATGCCAACGCGCGTCCGCGACGTTAGCAGTTTCCGCACCGTTTGAACAGACGGCGCGAGACCCGCTTGGGTCTGCTAGAGGAAGCTGCGCTCGGAATAACCCGAGCAGTACTAGGCTAAAATTAAGGAGGATCTAATGTTGCCGTTAGTAGGAATCGCCGCTTCACTTTTACCGGACTTAATAAAACTACTTGCTGTGGATAAGGCAGGTACAATCGCCTCGGATGTGGTCAAGGCTGTCACCGCGGTTACTGGCACCTCGGATCCCAACGCGGCAAAACAGAAATTATCCCAGGATGCCTCTGCGGCAACCGCACTTCAGGTCAAGCTGGCGCAAATAGCCTTGGATGCAACAAAGGCACAAAACGACGAGCAAGACAAGAAACGTCAAGACGAGCTCTCGCAAGTAAAAACTGATTTGCAAGCCAGCCTTGAAAGCACCAGTGGCGCCAGATCAAATTTGCTCGGACTTGCTAAGGCCGAAAGCCCTCTAAGCTGGGTCCCCCCCGTTGTGTCCCTTGTAGTGACTGTTGGATTCTTCGGGATACTTTTAGTTATGCTATCTCCGTATGTTAAAGAAGCTTCCAGTAACCAGCTCATCAATATCACGGTGGGTGCTCTGGTTGCTGCATTCTCGACTGTGGTGAATTTCTGGCTCGGATCGTCTCAGGGGTCTCGCGCCAAGGATGACGCAAACTTCCAGCTTCAGGCGCAACAAGCCGCGCAGGTCGACGACGCGAGAAAAGCCCAACATGAGCTGAACAACGTTGTGCTGAAAAACGTCAGCACAGAGAAGAAAGCACCACCGCCAGTCGCGGGAGGTGGGGCCCGACCCGAGGCAGGCACCGGCAACGCCGATAATTTCGAGGCATGTGTAGACATTACGCTGTTGATGGAGGGAGGCTATTGCGACGTTCGGGGAGATCGGGGCGGGGCGACAAACTTTGGTATAACGCAGGCAGTACTCGAGAAATTTCGTGACCGTCCTGTTGCCATCGACGATGTCAAAGCGCTGACGAAGAAAGAAGCGCGCGAAATATATCGGGCAAATTATTGGATTCCAACGCGTTGCGCCGACCTGCCAAAAGGCGTGGATCTCGAAGTTTTCGACTTTGCGGTCAATTCGGGTGTGCAAAGGTCGCTCAGGCACCTGCAGCAAGTAACGGGAGTTCACGACGATAGCTCGTTAGGCCCGGTCACGCTCGCTGCGATCAAGGCGCATGACCCGAGGGAATTAATTGCCAGGTTGGCCAGCGATCGGCTGGAGTTCTGTCGAAGCTTGGGAGACGAGCAATTCAAGCTGTTCGGTAAGGGGTGGACCAAACGAATTGACGAAGTTCACCAGGCGGCTTTGAAGATGGCTGCTTAGACAGATATCATGTTTCCTGGACAGCTGAGAGTGGCAGCGTTCTTTGCTTTGCCGCATTTTCGGACGGCGAACCGGTTATCCGGTTCGCCTGAAAATGCTGTTGTATGTTTGCGGCTGCGGTTCGCGGGCAAGCGGCGGCTTCGCGTCCAATTGTCATGAATCAAGATTCCGGTAAACATCATCGCCGCGAAGACGTGGACCGGGCGGGGCGCGGATACGGACGTAGGAACCACGGATTTTGCTAGTTATTTTGGAAAGGCCCGCCCCGCTTCGTAACAAAAGCGGCGGCCCCGGTCATGCATCCCCGCCGAGGATCGCGCGACATATTTGGCGCGCTGACGCCGCATTATGACCGGCACGCTTCTTTATACCATTGGGCGGATATGCCGTACTGCCATGCCTCGGCGTCATGCGGAGTGGCGACATTAGGCGGCACGCCCTCGATGAACTCGCGCCTGGTCCCATCTTCTTCGGCCGTCCCGTTGACAAGACGGATTAGCCGGGCAGTTTCGCGGCCGAGGTCGATATCCAGCAGCTCTCTTCGCTGGCCATGGATTTCATCGCGTGAAACAATCTTCCCGCCCAGCATGGCGATGGCATTATTCCATCCGACAATCTCGCACATGGCTCTCCGCAGCTCGGAATTGCGTTCGGCTAAAATCGCGTGCTTGGTGATTTTGGCCTTGTCGGTGATGATCCATTCATGGGCCGGATCTATTCTAAGGCCATGCCAATGAAATATTTGGTAGCCGTCTCTCCAGCGGTGAGACGGGCCATCCGCGCAATGCGGACGGTTTTGCGCATCAATCAAAAGTCGTTCCGGAAAATCGACAACGATGCAAAATTGAGGGTGCATGAAGCGCCAGCCGCCATGTATCGCGGCCTCCTCGTAATGATGCCATTTGCTGTAATCCAACGGTAGTTTTACGACATGACGAAGGAACGAGATAATACCGACCGCATCAGCCGACATGTTGCCTCCGTTACACATGTCGAGCGCCCGTTCCGCGCGTGCGCAGAGCACGTCAGGCGCCGTTGGCATTAGTAGTATTGCAAGTCTGCGTGCCCAACCATTCGTCGTCGGGGTCCACATCGCGTCCCTTGTCGCGTCCCTCGCCGCGGCCGTCGTCGCAGCCCTCACCGCAGCCCACATCGCGCTCTCAGCCGCCATCACGTCCCACCAATCGGCGCCCGGCTCCACCGCGTCGACCGTCTCGTCCAACGTCTCGTCTGCCGTCGCGTCTTCCGTCGCTTCTAACGTCTCGTCATACGTCGCGCGTCTCGTCGCGGCCTCCGTCGCAGCCCTCATCGCGTCTCTCGTCGCGGCCTCCGGCGCAGCCAAGGTCACGTTCCTCGTCGCGGCCAGGCGTTCGCGGAAACGCCGAATCTCGACCCACACCGCGGCACCCATCGCAGAACCCATCGCGGCAAGCATCACGGTCGGGTCCCACCACCCCCGCGGTAACATCAACACCACGTATATGGGCAACAGCAGGGCCATCAGCGCGAGACCCACTGCGGATGTCACCTCGCGCGGCGAATCCCGCCGCTATCTGTCCGGCCAAGGGCGACGGGGCAAATAGAATATGCCTTGGCCTGGGAATCGATGCCGCATCATAGAGGCCATTGATTGCCTCGATCATCGCCGACCGGTCAGCGCTGGTCTGCGGCTCCGTGCGCATCGCGATGGAAACCCATTTGCGATGCCACTGAGGCAGCTGCGCGCGGTGCTCCGGAAGGAGTTCATACGTCTTGGCCATGGTCTAATCCATGACCCAGCGTTGCGAGCCGGCGCGGAACTCGCGCTTGCGGGACACGTAATATTCGCCGGGCGGCAATTGGATTGCCTCGTGCTCCTCATGCGTGAGCGGCGGCGCGCCATGCTCGACACGGAGAAATCCGATACAGAGAGAACGGTCGGTGACCAAACCGTTTTTGACCAACGCATCCAGAGCCGCCGGATCGCGAAAGAGACGAACAGCCCCAACCCCGGCGCGGCTCTCTAAATCACGCGCGAGGCCGTCGTCCCTGAAAAGCGCGGCTCCTTGCAAACCATACCGGAACGCGTGATTATGACCCGTCGCCTCGCCCCTGGCGACGACCAGCGACCCGAGTTCGAGCGGCACTTCATCAGCTGACGTGATGCTCACTCCATGCGGCAACGGAGCGATCAGCAAATCTCCCTGGAAGGCCATTCCGGCATTCCTATCTAGCTTTACAATTTTCATCGCCTTTGACTCCCTTCCGGTGTTCGATAAATCAACCACGCTCATGGCATGCTCGTGGTGCGCTCAACGGCACTCATTGCTCCACCACCTGGATGAGGGTAGTGGGTCAGGTGGTGCCGAATTCAACAGTTTCGCAACGGGCGCCAGTTCACGTAATGGGGCTATGCGGCTTTGCGGGCGGGCCGAAGATGGGTTGATGCAGTGATGGTTTGGCGCCTGCCTGCACCAATAAGGCTCTGATATCGGCTTCCGTCGCCGCATCCAGCGCGGTCGTGCGGCCGTTCGCCTTGGCATTGACGTCGGCCCCCTTGGCGAGCAACTCCTGCACAACATCGAGGCGGCCGGAGCGGGAGGCCAGAATCAGCGCGGTCCAGCCATTGTCGCTCTTGGCATTGACTTCGGCCCCCTCGGCGAGCAACTCCTGCACAACTTCGAGGCGGCCGGAGCGGCGGGAGAGGGAGGCCCACATCAGCGCGGTCCCGCCTGTGCTGCACTTGGCATTGACGTCGGCTCCCTTGGCGAGCAGCGCCTGCACAATATCGAGGTGGCCTTTCAGAGAGGCCCACATCAGCGCGGTCGCGCCGTCGTTAGTTTTGGCATTGCCGTCGGCTCCCTTGGCGAGCAGAGCCTGCACAATATCGAGGTGGCCTTTCCCAGAGGCCCACCTCAGCGCGGTCCCGCCGCCGCTAGCCTTGGCATTGATGTCGGCCCCCCTGGCGAGCAGCGCTTGCACAACATCGAGGTGGCCGTGCTGGGAGGCCGTCATCAGCATGGTCCAGCCATGGTTGTCCTCACTATTGACGTCGCCCCCCTCGGCGAGCAGCGCCTGCACCGCTGCGGCATCACCGCGACGTGCCGCGTCGATCAAGTCCTCCGCGGGCCCTGTCATGGCCGCCCTCCGACCGGCCACCAGTCCTACCCACCGTAACATCCGGCGAATGCGAGCCATCGAACTCACGACAACGGGTAGTGGGTCAGTCTGAAATTTATTTTATGGGCCGGCGCCGGAAAATTTCCCGTGCGCCCAGTCGACCCCTGAACTAGGTCCATCAGGAACCAAAGGAATACCAAGAAGCCCCCAACGCGTAACTCTGTTGACGATACAGTTTGTCCGGTGAAAACACGATGTAGCCAGTCCATGGCGACTCCCTTCGAACGGCGCGGACTTCCACGCTGGGACGAACAAGCTTCGGGTGAATGGCGATGCCGGACCGGCGCCCGCGCTTTGGAGACGCGACCGCTCATCGACATGCCATCCGCGACCGGCGGCGTTACGCGAAGCAGATGCCTCGCGGACCGCGCGGTCTGATGTTGCGCCGCCGGACATTCCCACCCTGGACAAGGCGGATTGCGCCGTCCAAAGTGTTCATGGCCAGCGCTTGGATTGGGATGAGTCCCGCTCCGCACGCCCGGCAAGAAAGACTAGCCTCTTCGGTAAGCCAGCTTTGGAGGCTGGCAGAGACGAAAAAGCCCGGTCCGTCGTTGCTTTAAGTCGCGTCCCCCGTTTGGCGGGGTTCGCCGGTTCGCCTCCGGCTGCCGGTCCTTTTT
>Ga0185299_10005628_pt1 | contig 13943 bp, 20 predicted proteins | sample PaiPotPPA55metaG_FD_128002 | JGI IMG/M metagenome (GOLD analysis project Ga0185299, IMG submission 128002) | Iron sulfur acid spring bacterial and archeal communities from Banff, Canada, to study Microbial Dark Matter (Phase II) - Paint Pots PPA... ...
TCATCTGGGGCTCCGTCCGTTCCTACGAATGCGTAAAATGAGTCTGCCGTTTCTTGCGTGATATTGGTCGCGGTAATGATGAGGCTACGTGTCAAGTTGTTGACGTTTAGCTTTCCGGTGAGGATTGCGGTCACCGGGGCTCGATCAACGACGCCGAGAAGCGAGAGAAGCGCGACCTTCGATCCGATGCGACCGTACAGCTCGACGATGTGCGGCAAGTGGAGAATCTTCGCGTCAAATGGTAGCTTCAAGAAATCCTCGAAGCCGGTCACGAACTCCTGAACATGCTGAGCCTGTGGGATCAGAGTGATGACATTGCGGCTTGCGATGGACCTCCAAAGCTGCTCCAGGTCTGCGAGCAAGTCTTGAGCAAGAAACGAGGCATTAATCGCGCCGATTGAAGTGCCGCATACTAGGTCAAATCGCTCGCCCGCATTCGCTAACCCGCACAACACCCCGGCTTCGTAAGCGCCCCTCGCGCCCCCACCGCTCAACACTAAAGCCTTCATAACTAGCCTCCCGATTCGGTATAACGATATCACGCTGATTCTCGCCGAGCCCCGCGCCTGCATAATACCGTTGCCGACGAGTGCGACGGGCGCCATCAGCGAGCGCGGAAGTCTCGCAAGCAACGCGTAGACGCGTTCGATGGGAGTTGAGGCAATCCCGACGCTCTCTCTTAGGTGCCAGCGTATTTGCGACGGCCTGATTTCGTCGCGCGGATCAGTTCGGTATGTTGACGCCCGTTTGACGCCCATCGGTGTGCTCATGAGTGCTCACGCACACAAGTCAGTGCCATGGGGATTCTATGCGATGCTTGATCTACGGGATTTATTTGGTTCTTAGGGAGTAGGCGCTGCTAGAGCTTTTACGCGGACATAGGTGACAGTCAGACTCTCTGCCTTGCTCCGTTCACCTCGGGCGCGTACAACCTAGATACTGCAACCGCTGCAAGTCTAATCTAAGCTAAGCCGCTGTGCTCTGTGTGGGTAGTTGCCCTGCGGGTGTTGGTCATCCCAACGCCGCGCCAAGAACACCAGGTATTCGAAGTTTTCGTATACCCAAGGACCGCTTCGATCGCGCATCCGTTTTATGACTGGTCTAAGCGCGTTCCAATATCGCTCGGGTGAGCTCGAATCGAGATAGACACCGGCTTCGATGAGGTTCGCCTTGAGATAGGCGCCAATACGCTCGTAGTAATCGAGCACCCACAATTCCCTATGGATCGTGCGATTGACCGGGCTTACATCAAGCAGTTGCATGAACTCTGGGTCGTTCAGCCGATCAGGAAGCGAAGCGTGAATGAACTCAAACGCATTATGCAGCACTGGATCGTACGGCATTCGAAGGATCGTCAGAAGGGCATTGAGTTGATTGCTCTGACGAAGATGCCGGAGTTGGATAATCGCCGCGATGGCCGTTGTCGCGATGACGATGAATGTCGCAACGGAGGCGATCGCGCTAACGTTCTCGGACGTCATTAGCACGAAGATGCCCCGGCGGTGAGCGCCGTCGCCTTTGCCACCCTGTCGAACGACACGCTATTCCGACGCTCATGCTATCAACCACATCGGAAAATTATTCGGTCGCGAAGTTCCTGCCACCCGCGTGATCGAGAAGATCTGGCAGCCTAATGGGCTCAAGTATATTAAGTGAAGGCAATCGGACGTTTGCGCCGGTTTTCCCCCGTTTTGTAGACGAGGTCATCACGAACCCACGTCGTTAGTGGCCGGACGTTTTGAATCGGTACCGGACGCGTCCGGTAACAAGAAGCATTGCTCGAACGTCCGGTGCGTAATTCAAGACGTCCGGTTGGATTGGCTCAATATACTTGAATTGAAATGGCTAATACAGATGTTTTTGCGGCATTTATGCGGTCTAAAATGCTATTGCTGCGCTATTGATCGATCGAATTGGGAAAGCGTCGAGAGTTGATTGGATACGCAAGGTAATTGAGGTCGAAAGCGTTGCAAACGTCCGGTTGACTTCGGCCAAAGCTCGAATCGAAACGTCCGAGGTGCATGCGGTCCAGACGTCTGGCGCGGCGCAGCGCGTGGGCGGTAAGGATACGAAGAGGCCGGTGCAAGACTCCAGTATCTCTTCGAGGAAACGTTGGCCGAATGCAAGCAGCTCCGAGCGTAAGCGGCAGCCCGAAGTATCTCCTTCGCGCCGAGGGATTGGTGGTGCTTGGGCTCGTGGTCGTATTGTTTGGCGCGGCGGCTACCCCAACCGCTAGCTTTGCGCAGGCATCATACGGTCGCAATACGCTAAATTGGAATCGTGAATACGCGATACTTTCTTACCGTTAAAATATGGTTTACACGGCCGATGCCGTGCTATTGATTGACCTGAGGCGAGATTTCAGACGGCTACCCTGTGCGCTTGTAGAATGGCTTTTTCCCCATTTCGTGGTCGGTTGTGTCGACGATGTCCACGATCTCCGGTGCGACCCTGCGCACCATAACCTCGACCCCTTGTCGCAGAGTAACTTGGGAGGCCGCGCATCCCTGGCACCCACCGCTCATGGCGATGAAGAGGTTTCCATCCCGGACGTCGATGATCGAAATCTGTCCGCCGTGGCCAGCGATGGAACGGTTGACTTCCTTGTCAAGCAATTCTTGAACTACCACGCGAACCTCAGCGTCGGTCCGCCCCCGCGTGCTTGCATCGCGAGGAGTCTCGAGGATCGCCGGTACGGCCGTCAGCAGCTGCGTCCGGATGGCCGTTCCGATTGCCGATTTCAGTCCGGACCAAGAGGCGCTCGGTTCCTTCCCGACCGTCACCACGCTCTCGGTCACGAGCACATGGGCAACGCCAGGAAGCGCGAACAATCGCTCGACAAGGGGCGAGCCACCGGTTCGGTCCTTGTCGTCGAAGAAGAACGGGCCGCCGGGATGCACGGTCCGGCTCACCGTGAACTTGCACGTATCGGGATCGGCGAACAAAGTTTCGGCGCGGATCGTGATCATCGGGTCGACAGGCAGGACATCAGACATCTTCGACGACCCCAGCTGCGCCGCGCTCACCAAAAGTTCGCAGGTACTCGAACGAGTAAATCCCGGAGCTATGGCCGTCGTTCCAGCTGATCGTGATGGCGTAATTGCCCACGCTGGTGATCGTACGTGGGGTCACGTCCGGCCGCACGCTCTTTGGATCCAACAGTGGGCGCCCGCTCATCTCCTCCACGCAGGCGGCGCAATGGCACGCCAGCCGAAGGTCCCGGATATCGAAGTCATTCCGGTGGCCGTCCTCCCAGAGCACGGACAGCGTCCGAGCATCCCGCCGTCGGTAGCCAACCGCGGTAGTGCGAGAACCCGACGGCCGAACGGCGCTATCCACCCAGGCCGGCTCGCCCTCGCTGGTCTCCCAAGTCCACGCAAACGGCTCCAGCGCCGTTGTTGGGAGTCCCTGAAGTCGGCCAGCTAGTTCCGTGGCAATAGCAAAGTAGGCTTGGGCCGCGAATGAGGTTGGCTTTTCGAGCACGATCGGACGTCCCTCGTCGCCGCCAGTGACGATCTCGGCGTCGAGAGGAATCGTACCCAGAAACGGCACGCCGAGCTCCCGGCTCATCCGCTCGCCGCCGCCATGGCGGAAGACATCCGTTTCCTTTCCGCAGTGGGGACACGTGAACGTGCTCATGTTCTCGATAATGCCGAGGATGGGAACGTGCACGGACTCAAACATCCGCAACCCGCGGCGGGCTATCTTGAGGCTGACTTCCTGGGGCGTCGTCACGATAAGCGCGCCCGACAAAGGGAAGCTTTGCGAGAGCGTCAGCTGAGTATCGCCTGTGCCGGGCGGGAGGTCGAGAATCAAGTAGTCCAGGTGTCCCCACTGCACGGAGCCGATGAACATTTTCAGGTACTTGCCCACCATCGGTCCGCGCAAGATGGCTGGGTTGTCGTCCCCGGTGAGCATGCCCATCGACATCACCTTCAGGCCGTGGCGCTCCGCAGGAATGGCCTTGCCGTCCGGGGTCATCGCTGGCGGCTGACCGGTGGAAAGTCCCAGCATCACAGGGATGCTCGGCCCTAAGACGTCAGCGTCAACGAGCCCGATCCGAGCCCCGATCTGTTGGAGCGCGAGCGCGAGATTCACGCTGACGGTGGACTTCCCCACGCCGCCTTTGCCGCTGCCCACCGCGATGACGTGCTTGATTCCTGGCAGCTTTTCAGGACCGGCGGAAGGCTGGGACAACGCGCTTGGCGCGTGGTCGTGGTGCGGACCAGTAGTCTGCATGCCTCAGGTTCCTTTCCTTCTGGCCGCCTGATGCGGTCGTTCTTATACTACATAAAATGATGAGGGATGATTTTCCAGTCGCCCCTAAATTGCCAGGTTTACAGCTCGACTTCGCTCAGATTCTTCTCGATCTTGCGCTTGATGCGCTGCAGCGCGTTGTCGATCGATTTCACGTGGCGGTTCAGGTCTCGCGCCATCTCCTGGTACGACTTGCCTTCGAGATAGCTGAGCAGCACCTGCGACTCGAGGTCGCTGAGGTTCTCCTGAATTTGCCTCTTGATGTCTTCAGAAGTTTCCTGAGCGATGACCAGTTCTTCCGGATCCGACATCTGCGCGCTCGCCATCACATCGAGCAGCGTACGGTCCCCGTCCTCATCATAGATCGGCTTGTAGAGCGACATGTACTGATTGAGCGGGATGTGCTTCTGCCGAGTTGCGGTCTTGATCGCGGTGATGATTTGTCGCGTGATGCACAGCTCCGCGAAGCCGCGAAACGACGACAGCTTGTTAGCGCGAAAGTCGCGAACAGCCTTGTACAGTCCGATCATCCCTTCTTGAATAATGTCATCGCGGTCGGCGCCGATGAGAAAGTAGCTTTTTGCCTTTAAGCGGACGAAGTTCTTATACTTGTTGAGCAGGAACTCCATGGCGAGATTGTCGCCACACTTTGCTGCATTTACGAGTTCTACATCGGCACGCTCACTGTAATCAAGAGTGTCTTTTACCGGGTGAAGTTCCACCAAAATTTCTGTAACCCCAAATTTCCCGGCTGCGGAATTACCCTCAGCAGTCCTTCCCGGATTATATGTTGTCTTAGTTTTTCTCCGTCGGTTCTTCTTTTTTGATCTTCACCACGGCGAGCGCAAAGTTTGCGATGCCTTTCATCGTAGTGCGCCTTAGGAGGCGAGGGTGTCCGCCGTTATGACCCCACCTTTTCCTACTGCTCAGCTGCCAAGCGCGTCGCGCGCAGCGCCCTGGTCTCCTTGGCAACCTCCTCAGCCAGGGTTTCGGCCCGCGCGTACCTGTCGGAACTGAGCGTTAGCTCCCGCTCCAGGTCAGCAATGAGCCCGCGAATCTTGTAGTTCTGCACTGCGAGACTCATGAGACCACCAATTCCATCGCACCGTTGTGAGCCTCATCGAGGGAACTCTGGTAAGAGTCGAGGTACTGCCCGGGTTCGAGCACGTCGCAGTTTCGTGCGGCGGTCCAATAAGCCCCGATGCTAATCGTGTCCTTCGAGGCAGCGATGGCCCAGTTTCGGAGCCGTAATGGTAGCATATTCATTTTTATGTGTCTTGACCGGCATTAGCCCGGTCCTTTCGTTTCCCTATTCCCTACTATACCATTTATAGGTTGCCATCGTTGCACACGGGCAAGCTTCGCCGCGTTGAGAGTGCGACCGTTGTGCTCTTTGTCTCAACGTAATACTGTCGTGCGACTCTTCGACGCGCTTGCGGATTGGATACTTTGTTGGAACCGAACGGTTCGAATCTGAAGGTGAATTCATCCGAAAAGCGGCCGACGAGGTCTTGTCGCGGGATACACGGTCAACGCGATATATAAAGCATGGTTAGATGGCTCACGCTCGTCTCGGACCATTCGTGTATGCGCGGATACGGCGGTTCTAGCGTATGAGTCGAGGGTCAAGAATTGCGCTTGCAGTCATCGCAGTTTGTCGCCGGTCTTGAATCTCATATTCGTTAAGGAAGCAGCCGCAGAAACGCCAACCTTCTTTCATTTCCCCAATTACCGGTTGCCCGGACTCATCAAAGTAGCCTGCACACGAATTCCGATGATCCTTGTACCTGGAATGCGAGTCGATGCTGTGGCCGCACTCAGGGCATCGCAAACTAGATTCTTTGTTCACTGTCGGCCTCTAACCATGTAGCGGCCAACCAGTACCCCCAACTCATTGCGTCAGCCTGTGTCGCGAACAACCAGTTCGAACTCTTACGGATGTGCTCTTGAGTTGTTCCTGCGGCGAGGATTGACACATGTGCGCGCCAGCCTTGCTTCGTGGGCGGGTCTATTTCCTCAGCGGCACCGGTCACGCGAACGGTGTACACCTCACGGTGATCACGAATGATCCGGTCTATGTCTTCTCGGCTTCGTTCAATGATGCGCATAAGGCTTCAACCTTCGCGGGAGATCGCGCCGATTTTCGGGGGAATTTCGAAAGCGGCGTAACTCATCGGAATTATCTCACGCTGCAGTTCGTTGTGCAAGCAGGTCGGCGATTGTACGGTGGCCATCAATGCGTCGCCACGACTTCGCGAGCCGCATGATGAGCGCGTAGACCAGATACGTCACCGAGCGTCCAGTGCGAAAACGTTTCGCGGCGTTGGTGCGTAAGCGCACTGGGGCGAAGACGGAGTCGATGACGTTGGTGGTGCGTAGGCTCTTCCAGCTCGCCTGCGGGAAACGGTAGTAGCTCATCATGCGGTCGAGATCATCGCGCAGGCACGCCGCCGCATTCGGATAGTCACGTTGTAGCTGCTGGGCGAGCGCTTCGCACTGGGCGCGAGCCGAGGCTTCTGTCTCAGCGTGCATGATTTCGCGGAGTGCGGCATGCACGGTCGAATGATGTTTTTGTGGCACTTTATCGAGTACGTTGCGCTGCTTGTGGAGCCAACATCGTTGCTGCGCTGCATCAGGGAAGACCCGTGTCGCAGCATTCCATAACCCATGCGCACCATCACCGATAATCAGTAGCGGTGGGCGCAACCCGCGGCGCACCAGATCCGAAAGGATCTCCGTCCAGCTCAGTTCGCTCTCGCTCATGGCTGCATCCAGCGCCACCAGATGCTTGATGCCATCGGCATCTGCGCCGATCACGACCAGCAGCACGCGTCGTTCGTCGTCTGGGCCAGCGCCCAGATGAACCCCATCGGCCCACAGGTAAACGAAGCGCTGATCGTCGATCCGGCGAGCCTTCCAGGCGTCGAACTCAGCCTGGAATTCAGCGTTGACGCGAGCGATGGTCGAGGGCGACAGCGGAGCCTCTTGGCCGAGCAAGCCCCGTAAGGTCGGCTCGAAGTCGCGATGGGCAAGCCCTTCGATCCATAACTGATTGAGGGTCTTGTCGATCGTCGGCAGTCGGCGCCGATAAGGCGGGATGAGCTCGGACCTGAACTCGGCGCCGCGTACCCGCGGCCGGCGAAACGCTATAGATCCGGCTCCGGTCACGATGCTGCGCTCAGGGTCATGCCCATCACGATAGCCATCCGCCGTGGTAGAGCGTTCGTATCTCAGTCGTTGGAGCGCTTCGTCGACCTCGGCTTCCAGCGCTGCTTGGATCAGCTCCCCAACCTTGCGTCGGATAACTTGGTCGAGCTCGGCTGCAAACTCATGAGCTGGACGCTTGGCAATGCGTAGACGTTCGGGGTATACTTGTGACATGGCGTACCTCCCAGGTGTAAGCAATCAAGGAGTTACGCCACTTTTATTTCTATTCCCGGATTAGACGATCACGAAAGTCCCCGATTTTCGGCACGACCTCCCTTCGCGGCCGTCAGCAATTGGTATCAGGACGAAAAGCATTTAACAACCTCTGAAGAACACAAGAGACATGCCACAGTTTAAGAGTTATAGCGATGCGGTGGAGGCGATGGAGCCTGACAATCCCACTGATCTGTTGGCGGGGCGGCCGCACGGGGACCTAACCAAACGTGAACAGAAGAACTGGAGTGGCAGTTCCGGATGCAGGTTCGACTGTGGATGCACCATTCTGCCGGGCAGTAGAGAGGGTCTCTTCTCTTTGACAGTCGGTCCACGTTGCACGAACAAGCGACACGCCAGCATCAAGGGCAATGTTGAATGAGTTTAGGTAAAGAATAGACATATCCCGGCCTGATCGCCGAGAGCTTTACCTATCGCATGCTTGACAAGGGACAAACGTGCCCCGACGTTGATCAGGAAGTAGTCAAACTTTTCTCCGCGTTGTTCCAAACGGAGCCCCATCTGACCGATTGATCCGGGTACACCGTGCCATTCCGGCCACACTCTGTCCAACTCGGCGTCGATTTTCTGATGTGCTTGAGCTTCTGTCATTGTGGGTCCACCTCGCTGCTACCAGAGAAAGAGTGTCAGTAACAGGGGGCAGTCCTACATGAGTGCCGAGTGTCGCTGTGTTGCTAGTATAACACTTCCGGGGGCCTCGGCGGGTGGGGTTTGTCTCTAGTTGGCAGGAGAATATAAAGCACTGGCGCGGCGTTCGAAGCGTTCTCTATCGAATGTGATAAAATAAGGTAACTCCGGCTGGGGTTTTTAACACGCTCGCTCAATGCGATTGTAAGCAGTTCCAGGCGCGGGGAAGTAGATAAGGCATCCATGCACCAAGTAAAATTTACAGTGGTTAGCACTAACACGGCCAACAACTCGGTGACGTTCAGCGCTGCTGGCGCGCAGATTACGCTGTGGTTACCTTCGAACGTCGTTAGGGCTGTCGAGGAACGACTCCCAGAAAAAGACTACTATCTCGACCTTCCGGTGATGACCTAGTTCCAGCCCTTCGGTTCACCGGTATCACTCTCTGGATCGAGGTCCGCGCTGCCGTTTGCGAATACGTCAGGCTCATTTGCGTTGGGGTTTGGTTTGAGCGGCTCGTCGGGTGAGGTTTGATTGGCGGGCGATGATGAAAAGCATGCCTGCGAGCACCATGAGGATGATAGCCGTGCTCATACATCCCAGGTCCGTTCGATGAAACGCATTTTGTTAGGGTTTGCGGTCGAGACATTTGTGCAGAGTGTATCCATCGGAAAGATAGGTGGGCGCATTTAGGATAAGGTCATGCGCAATCGTGCTTTGTAGACTCTGGAGCGTTGCATCGAATATCAAAGTAGCATCGGAACAAATACGCACATAATCAATGCTCACTCTGTATCCGAGTTTGTGGACTTTGAGGCCATATTCACCCGTTGCTAAACCTTCAATTGAAAAGAAGCCCTTCGAATCTGTCGCAATATTCTTCACAACTTTGTCAGGGTAAGCATCCGGTGACGTCGGATCGCGTGTGAAGCGAGTGATCTACCGCTGAGCTATTCGCCGGGCGTCATTTTAGAATGTCGGTTCAGAGCCCTAACTATTTTTGGGTTGCGGGAGTAACGTGCGTCCAAGATATTCTCCGGTGTTACGTAACCGGGCAGCCTGCCTGGGCTGATCACTTCGATTCTATTGTCAAAGAGCAGTATCTGGGCGTTATCCGATATAGAATAGTCCCGATGGATTATTGCATTGACTACAATCTCCCAGATCGCTTCAGGAGGATATTCCACGGCTTTGAGGCCGCTCGCGGTCCAAATCGTAATGCCGGACATTATTTCCGAAACCTTCTCCACCGCTAAGTGAATTTGTTGATAGAGTGGAGCTTCAATTGAAAACGTGTCCTTTAGGTGATCGCGCTCGGGATCATCCTCCCGCGTCTCATAGCGTGCGATTTTTACAGCGCATTTGCGCGGCATGACTGTTGATGGATTAGATGCAAACAGTAAAATGCCGCACACGCGAGGGAACCAGGTTGACCGCTCCAAGATATTTTGGTTAACAACGAATCGATCGGCGCAGTCTTTGGGGAATAGCCATGAAGAAAAGTGGTTATCTCCTTCGAATCAACAATCTCCTCTGGTGCGACCTCTTTAAGGACTTGATCCTCAAATGAGGAGGCGCCTTTTGCGAATGCTAGCTCTTGAATACGCTGAGATCCTCTCACGGGTAGACACTGCGCACCTAAATGTAAGTAAACTTGCCGGTCCGCAGTATGGTGTACTTCGGAGCTCTTTTGAACTTCAGCCTGCAAAACGAACCCTGGGTACCTGTCCGTTGAAAGTATGGTGTAATCAAAGCTCAAACTCGGCTCGATTTCGGATAGAGCCTGCAAAGCTGAGTTTAGATCCTCAATTCTCCTAGCACCCACCCACCGCTTAGCCGGATCGGCCTCGTTCCTGCCGTCAGCGATGCCAATAACAACGTCGCCGCCGTCAGTGTTTGCAAATGCAACGGCGACTTTTTGTAATTGCTTACCATCGGCCTGTAATGCTTTCCGCTCAAAGTAATGATCTTCGTCTCGGTTAATGATCGTGTTGGCGTCTTCGTCAGTTAGATGTATTCTCTTCATTGCACTTGACTGCACCTGTTCCGACCAACATCATCATTAAGTAGTGGTTTTCCTATTCTTCCTGGGCATTTCAACTTTCATCTATAACGATACAATGTCGATCGGCTGTGGTTCGCCTAAAGGTCTGTCGCAGACCAAGCCTACTGTAGTCAATGCGTGTGGCAAAGACACATTCTTGGATCTCCTCATCGCCCGTCTCTCGTTTGTGCTCTGTCTTCTATTTGGTTGGTGTGCGCTTTTTCCGCGATTTCCTCGGCTCTTCTGATACGAAATCGAAACTCAATTGTGGGACGTTCGCGTGGCGCCGGAATCCGTACTTTGACCTCGACTTTTTTAGCCAGCCGGAATAAGCACGTTCGAACTCTCCCCTTTCCATAAGTAACATGTCTGCTAGGGCATGGAAGTCCTCCGCCTCTACCTTTTCGTAGGCACGCAAGTAATCGGTGTCATCGACTACTTTGGCGCGAATCAGAGTGTCGAGAAGAGCCCTATGCCGAATTCGGTTCCTCACAAGTTCGTTGCAAATCTTGGCAAAAAGCTGGGCTGCAGAATAGCCGTTTGTGGGCGCTGTCGCGGTCACCGGAGCTCTGCCTCGTTTAGTATTCGCCATGAGTCTAGGCAGCGAGTCCCGCACTTGGTGGCCGCTTGCAATTTACAACGAATTCACCTGTGACATAATCGCTGTTCGGACGCAATATGTGAAACTGGACCCGGCCGGCAAGTTCCGAATCCCGCAGGTCATAGCAAATTCTAAGAGACGCTCCAGCGGCCAGCGCTATCCGGTTCAGGGTCCTCAGAGCTATGCCCTCAGTGGCGGCATTCTCGTATTCACTTAGCTGACTCGGTGTTAACCCCGCTTTGTGAGCTAGTTCTTCCTGCGTCATTCCCAGCCTGGCGCGCAACTCCAGCAGCATCACCGCCAGTGCCACGAGTGGCTGTCTTTCCTTCATGCGCTTAGCTAGCTTGGGATTTGCCGAGAGGAAACGATCTAGATCGCTCGCTCTCATTGCCTCTTTCATCTCTTGATTCTCCTCCAGAGCAACTTGGCTCATAATCTTTTAAATCTGCCCTCAGCAATCTGGACGTCACCGGCATCCAGCCTGTTCTGTTTCTTAAGGACCACATGAAGCAGATGTATGTCAGTCCCTTTGCCCTGCGCTAACAAAATTCTGATCCAATGTGCTTTGGCGTTTATTCGGTATTCACGAATGGGCCCCTTAACTTTGCCAACCTTGCCAGTTTTGGCGAGCACGTCGAGGGACGTCGTTTCGAGAATTTGGATTGCGGACAAAACGAGCTGTTGCTCCTCAGGCTGATTCCTCAGGGTTCGCTTCAAGAACCGTGCGATTGGGCCTTGGGTTGGTCCACCAAACCATAGTACATTATTCACTTCGGTATTTCCCGAAGTTAGAATTAGTCTTGCCGAACGCCTGCCCGATTTTGCAAACCCGGGACATATAACGCAAGGCGCTGTTTATAGAAGCCCCATTCCTTACTACATTTTCACGATGGGCTCAAATTGTAGTCTAGCGCATTACGCCAGGCCGGCATCGTTCCGATCACTCATGACCGCATCCGTACGGTCCAGCTTGTTACCACGCGCCTGCCACACAGGCGCGCCGTTCGATCGCCGACACAAAATAAAACAGCGGTTAGCTGGTTGTGGCCCGACCTGTCTCGATTATTATGTCGCTACTAAGCCGTTCATTTAACCAAAGTTCTCGACGGTTAGTCCAATCCCACGACTCGCTCTGAGGCTCGAGCCACACACGAAATTCCATCAGCAACTTGGACTGCCAACGGACTTAAAGGCCGCACATGCTATCGCTGCCACCTTGGTGGGTACGGCTCTTAAGATGGCAGGCGTATAAATAGGATAACGGCAAAAAACTGGACGGAGGTTTTGTCAATATCGAGCGCTCCAAAAGGCGCCAGCCAGCGCGTGTCTCACGCTAACGCGATCGGAAAGCACAGTAGGGATACTTTTCTGATGGTTAACCTCGGAACCAGCGCTATGCGGCGTCGCCCTGGGTCCGTTTATCAACTCATCTTTCGCGTCACTCTTTTGCTTGAAGATGTTTTTCCAGCAGTTACTCGAGAAGTTGAAGTCGGGATAAGTACCAAGTTGGGGGGACTGCATCGAGTCATTCAGGCTGTCATGGGATGGCAAAACCTCAATGACCATCGGTTCATACTCAAAGGCGATATTTATGAACGGGTTCCAGCAAACTCGATGTTGGACCCTGGCCGCGAGCGCAATTGGCCCTTGGACTCTGCCTTCTATCCGGCCAAATTCTTCCATTACCAATATGGCTTAGACGGTAATGGGTGGTTGCTGCGGATCATAGAGAGAGACGTTGTAGGAGCGTCGCGTTCTGTCCGCTATCCGCGCTGCATCGCCGGCGAAGGCGCATCTCCGCCCGACGAAATCTGCGGGCCCAACGCCTATCGACATTATCTTCAGAACGAACTGAGACAGCCAAAGCATAACCGGTTCAGCATTGTTTCAGCTAACCGTCGGATCAATAAAGCGAAATAACCGCCAGGTGTTAAAGACTGCGCCTGCCGGGAGGGCAGGCGTATTTTGACGATCCCTAGCGGCTACGCTTAGCCGCGCTTGATTCACTGAGCAAAATGATCGTTCGTGGTAGCTGCTTTCCGATTGGCCAACCTTTTACTCGCGAATCCGGCGGCACTTTCGTAACCCACGCTGCTCTGTAGTCCTTGCCTAACGTGCCGACGGTGAAGAGCGCACTACCTTGCATCGTCTGGTACATCGCCTTTGGCCCACAGTCATTCGGCCATTGTCGCTCAGAGCCAAATGGCATTCTGCTCCTATACCAGGAAGAAACTTGGCTATATGAATCGTCGCTTATCAGTTGATGGACGAAACCACCATAGGGTCCCGGATCTTGGTCGGCAGCAACCTCTGTTGCCCGTGGATACCTAGGCAGCGGTCCATTCATTGTTGCGGCGCCACCAGACATTTCACACGTGCGTGCGACGTCCCCCACGTAGGTTACGTGTGCAGACAACGCAGTTGAACCCGGCTCAATGGCGCTCGCAGGAGCTTTCTTTGTAGCGCATGACATGGCGGTAAGCGCAGCCAGTGCCGTTAAGCAGGCAGCCGCGCATCGCGAAAAGTGGTTTAACTTCATTATCTTTAGCCTGTTATTCCCTTTACTGCACCGCGCCCCGCGACGGGGTTCACTTCCGCATCGATCCGTCTTTGTTTAAAAAGAGCGGCCTCGATCTCAAAGTCCTTTTGTAGGTTCATCCAAATATCCACCGATGTGCCGAAATACCTGGCCAATCTCATAGCTGTATCCGCCGTTATCGCGCGTTTGCCATGTATAATCTTATGCGCCCGAGGCGCATCAACATGCAGCGCTAACGCTAGCGCTTTTGCGCTCAAATCTAGCGGTTTCATGAACTCCTCGAGCAAGATCTCGCCCGGATGGATTTGTGATAATAATTTACGTAAACGATAGTTTCTGTCGTGCTTCGCACGTTTCCGGACCAAATGGCTCTCGTCTGATCTGTACACTTTGGCCTCTTAAGCAGCTTGTTGTGTGAGTCGTTCTCGGTTGGC
>Ga0185299_10005629_pt1 | contig 13942 bp, 15 predicted proteins | sample PaiPotPPA55metaG_FD_128002 | JGI IMG/M metagenome (GOLD analysis project Ga0185299, IMG submission 128002) | Iron sulfur acid spring bacterial and archeal communities from Banff, Canada, to study Microbial Dark Matter (Phase II) - Paint Pots PPA... ...
CCGAACGTGGTGATCTGCGGCTCGGGCGCGGCCCGCGGCGGCGCGGTCAGCGGGATCCCCGGACGTGCGGCGGCATTGTGCATCGCCGCGCGGATCCATCGTTCACGGGGACGCGGCTAGGCGAAGCCGCAGGTGTAGGAGAGCTCAGGCGTAGGCGTAGTAGAGCCCGGACTCGCTACAGGGAACGCGAGCTACGTGAGTCGCGGCTGCGTGAGTTACGCGGCCACGCAGGTTACGCGCCGTCAGAAGCGTTGAAGATCAACGCCGTCGCGATCCCGGTCAGACCCTCGGCTCGGCCGGTGAAGCCGAGACCGTCCGTCGTCGCCGCGCTCAGTCGGACCGGCGCACCGACCGCCTCGGCCAGCACCGCCTCTGCCTCCGCACGGCGCGGTCCGAGCTTCGGCCGGACGCCGATGACCTGAACCGAGACGTTGCCGATGACGAAGCCGGCCGCGCGTACCCGGCGGGCCGCCTCGGCCAGCAGCACCGAGCCGGGGGCGCCCTTCCACTCCGGCTGGTCGACGCCGAAGTTGGAGCCGAGGTCGCCGAGACCGGCCGCGGAGAAGAGCGCGTTGCAGGCCGCGTGCGCCACCACGTCTGCGTCCGAGTGGCCGAGCAGGCCGCCCTGTCCCGGCCAGTCGAGGCCGGCCAGCCGCAGCGGACGCGGCTCGAGCTCGAGGTCCTGCTCGGTGGCGAACTTGTGCACGTCGACGCCGATGCCGATCAGCGGGAGGGTCGGGGTGACGTGCGCAGTGACGTTCGCCGTGGCGTTCATGCTGTCTCCATGCCGCTGGCGGCCGGCCAGCACGGCCTCGGCCAGGACCAGGTCGAAGGGCGTGGTCACCTTGAAGGCCTCCACGTGCCCGGGGATCATGCCGACGGGCTCGCCGAGGCTCTCGACCAGGCCCGCGTCGTCCGTGGCGTCGTGCCCGGCCGCCGCGTGCGCGCGGACGAGCACCTCGCGACGGAAGCCCTGCGGGGTCTGCACCGCGCGCAGGCTGCTGCGATCGACCGTCTGGCCGACGGTGTCGACGCCGTCGGGCCGCAGCGCCACGGATTTGATCGTGTCGGCCACCGGGAGCACCGGGACGACGGCGGGCAGCCCGGACCGCACCGCGTCCACGACGGAGGCGATGGTTTCGGGAGGGGTGAGCGCGCGGGCCGCGTCGTGCACGAGGATCACGTCGTAACCGACGGACTCGGACTCGTCGGATTCGCCGTCCGCCGGTACGGCCGCCAGGGCCAGCGCGACGGACTGCTGCCTGCTCGCGCCGCCGGGGACGATCACCACGGATTCGAGGCCGACCAGGATCCGGGCCACCTCGGCGAGGCCTTCGGCCGAGGGCGGAGCCGCCACCACGACCAGGTCGACCCGCCCGGAGGCGAGCAGCCCGCGCACCGCGTGCAGCAGGATCGGCTCGCCGCCGATCTCGCGCAGGGCCTTGGGCGCTCCGGGACCGAGCCGTTCCCCGCGGCCGGCCGCCGGGACGAGCGCGGCGCAGCGCGGGGGGTCAGGCTGGTCCACCGGGCGGCTTCGTTCGCTTCGAGGAGATTATTCGGGGAAGGGGATCAGGCGGTTGCGGCCGGGCCTACCTGCGAGGCGAGGACCTCGTCCAGGATGGACTCGGCCTTGTCCTCGTTGGTGCACTCGGCCAGGGCCAGTTCGCTCACCAGGATCTGCCTGGCCTTGCCCAGCATGCGCTTCTCGCCGGCCGAAAGGCCCCGCTCGCGGTCGCGCCGCCACAGGTCGCGTACCACCTCGGCCACCTTGATCACATCGCCGGAGGCGAGCTTCTCCAGGTTGGCCTTGTAGCGCCTGGACCAGTTCGTCGGCTCCTCGGTGTACTCGGCGCGCAGCACCTCGAACACCCGGTCGAGACCGTTCTGGTCTACGACGTCGCGGACGCCTACATACTCGACCTTGTCGGTGGGAACCATGAGGGTGAGATCGCCCTGGGCGACCTTCAGCCGGAGGTAGGGCCTCTCCTCGCCTTTGACGACCCTGGTCTCGATCGCCTCGATGAGCGCGGCCCCATGGTGGGGATAGACGACGGTCTCGCCAACCTTGAACGTCATGTGATGCGTACCCCTTCCGTGGGTAACCAGGATAACACGGTCCGGCCCGATCCAGAAGGGCGTTTGCCCTGGTCAGATAGGTGATGCCCACTTGACAAGCGCAGTACGGGCGTACTCGCCCCAGGTCAGCGCGGCGTGGCGGGGGCCTCGGCGGTGCCCAAGAATCTTCGATTCACACCTGGCGCGGGTCCCGCGTCGGGGGTTTCGCAGCACTGGGAGCGGCAACACTCTGGGCAAGCGCGGGTTGCGGGCGCACAATGATTCGTACCAGCGCGTGCTTGGACTGGGTGCCCTCGTCAGGTGGGGTGATAGATCGTGGACTCGAGCAGCGAGTATTCCTCGGCGTGGGATGGTGCCCGCGACGAGCCGGACGCGGCGATAGTGGCGCATTGGCCGGACGGCACCGCGATCACCGAGGCGCAGCTGTGCGCCCCGGCGGACCCGCGCGAGCTGACCCCGGATCAGCGCCGGTACCACAGGGAGCTGCGCTGGGTGCGCCGGCGCGGCCGGATGGCCAGAAGCCTCAGGGCGCTCGGCTCGCCGCGCGGGGTGATCGCGTTCCTCCTCGCGACGGCCCTGCTGGCGGCTTCCGTGGTGACCGCCCTCGGCGCCGCCCGGTAGCGGTGGCTCGTCGTGGCGGCCGGTCACTGCGGCTGGTCATGCGTCGGGCGGCGATGGTGGCCGCGACGCGGGCAACGGCGCGGGCCCGAGCGGACTCGGGCCGAGCGCGCCTTCGCCGCCGACGCGTCTGCCGTGCCTGCTCCGCCCGATCCGCTTACTCTGCCGAGGTGCGTTCCGCCAGGCCTGACCGAGGTCGGCGACGTCCCCTGATCGGCCGCGTCCGGCCCGTCCAGCCTCCTCGCGACACCACCCGGGCGGCGGCAACCCGTCCCGGTGACGTAAAAGGTCCATCCCGGTGAGTCGGCGTCAATCGCGGTCAGTACGCTGTGGCTAAATACATCCTGAGTAGCCACCGTAGCGACCACAGCCACCGCGAGGAGCCTGACCCACCGTGAGCAGCATCCACACCTCGACGTCCACTCCGCGGGCCTCGCGGATCAGCCCGCTGCGCACCCGCCGGGCCCGAGCCGGGCTCGCCGGGGTCGCGGTCCTGGTCGCCCTTCCCGTGCTGGCCGCCTGCTCGGCGGGCAACTCGCCCGAGGTCTACAACATCAAGCCGGACAACGGCCAGGGCCAGGCCGGCTACATGTACATCAGCAACGTCTGGGTCGTGCAGGACCCGAGCACCGGCAACGCCGAGGTGATCGGGCAGGTCGCGAACACCGACCCGACCACGACCAACTCGAACGCGCTCACCTCCGTCACCGTGGGCGGGGCGCCCGCCACGATCGTCCCGCCCACCGACACCACCCAGCTCGGCTACGGCGTACAGGTGAACTCAAGCACGGTGACGATCCCGGGCCTGAAGTCGGTGCAGTTCGGCCAGCCCGGCCAGCCGGAGCTCGAGCTGCCCTTCGCGGATGTGACCGTCGGCACGAACACCAACGTCGTCTACACCTTCTCCGGCGGCGAGAAGGTCACCGTGGCCGCGATCGTCGAGCCGAACACCGGCCTGTGGTCGACCTACAACCCGAACGGGCTGAACTCGACGGCGTCGGCCTCCGCGTCCGCGGGCGCCACGGGCACCGCCACCGCCACGGCGTCGGGCACGGCGAAGGCGACCGGCACCGCGAACGCCAGCGGCACCGCGTCGTCGACTGCCTCGTCCTCAGTCGGCGCGTCCTCGACCGCGACCGGCAGCGCCAGCCCGAGCGCGACCCACTAGCGGTCGCGGCAACGCACACCGCAACACGCACCACCACACGCACTGCCCGGCAGAACACGAAGGCCCCCCGTCCGCGAACGATCGTCGCGGACGAGGGGCCTTCCGGCTTCACCCTGCCGATCAGGGCTCGAACTTGTAACCCAGGCCACGAACGGTCACCAGGTAGCGGGGCAGCGCCGGGTCCGGCTCTATCTTCGCGCGCAGACGCTTGACGTGGACGTCGAGCGTCTTGGTGTCACCCACGTAGTCGGCGCCCCAGACCCGGTCGATCAGCTGCATCCGGGTGAGCACCCGCCCCGCGTTGCGCAGCAGCATCTCGAGCAGCTCGAACTCCTTGAGCGGCAGCTGAACCCCGTGGCCGCTGACACTCACCGTGTGCCGCTCCACGTCCATCCGGACCGGTCCGGCCTCCAGGGCCGCGTCCTCGAGCTCCTCGGCCTGCCCGCCGTGCCGGCGCAGCACCGCACGGATGCGGGCGACCAGCTCGCGCGAGGAGAAGGGCTTGGTGACGTAGTCGTCCGCGCCGAGTTCGAGGCCGACGACCTTGTCTATCTCCGAGTCCTTGGCCGTGAGCATGATCACCGGCACGGTGGACCGGGTGCGCAACTGGCGGCAGACCTCGGTACCGGGCAGGCCGGGCAGCATCAGGTCAAGCAGCACCAGGTCGGCCCCGTGCCGGTCGAACTCGTCCAGAGCCTCTGGTCCGGTGGGCGCCACGGCCACCTCGAAGCCCTCATTGCGCAACATGTAGGAAAGCGGGTCGCTGAACGACTCCTCATCCTCGACTACCAGCACCCTGGTCACGTCGTTCGACTCCCTGTCGTGATTCTGGTCAGTTGGGTGGGGTTGGAAACTAGCTCGGACGCCGAGCCGCCCGCGGCCACCGGCAGCCGCAGGGTGAAGGTGGAGCCCGCTCCCTCGACGCTCCACACCGAAACGTCGCCGCCGTGGGTGGCGGCGATGTGCTTGACGATGGCGAGCCCGAGGCCCGTCCCCCCGGTGATCCGCGAGCGCGCCGGGTCCACCCGGTAGAAGCGCTCGAAGATCCGGTTCAGGTCCTGGTCCGGGATGCCCACCCCCTGGTCGGTGACCGAGATCTCGGCCAGCTCTCCGTCCACCCGTACCGACACGACCACCTTGGTCCGATCGGGTGAGTAGTTCACCGCGTTCTCCACCAGGTTGCCGACGGCCGTGGTGAGCTGCCCGAGGTCGCCGAGCACCCGGACGCCGTCGGCGCCGGCCGCGACGATCTCGATCTGCCGGGCCTCGGCCACCTCGGCCACCCGTTCCCGCGCGGCCCCGAGCACCTCGCCGAGGTCCACCGCGACGGCCTTGGCCAGCGGGTCGTCGCCCTGCACCCGGGAGAGGTCGATCAGGTCCTGCACCAGGTTGGTCAGCCGGTGTGCCTCCTTCTGCATCCGGCTGGCGAAGCGGCGCACCGCGTCCGGGTCGTCGCTCGCGCTGAGCACGGCCTCGGCCAGCAGCGAGAGTGCGCCGACCGGGGTCTTGAGCTCGTGGCTCACGTTCGCCACGAAGTCCCGGCGCACCGCGTCCACCCGCCGAGCCTCGGTCCGGTCCTCCACCAGCACCAGCACCAACTGGGCGCCGAGCGGGGCGACGCGGACGGAGACGGCGAGCATGTCGGTGCCCAGCGGGCCGCGCGGCAGCTCGAGCTCGACCTGGCGGATCTCCCCGTCCCTGCGCACCTGCCTGGCGATGCCGGTCAGGTCCTCCGGCACCAGGCGCTGGCCGCGCACCAGGCCGAGGGCGTGGGCCGCCGGCGAGGCCTTGACCACGGCGTCGCTCGGGTCGAGCAGCACCGCGGAGGAGCGAAGCACCTGCAGCACGGCCGCGACTCCCGGCGGCACCAGCGGCTCAGCCGGCGGCTCGCTCGTGCGCCGGTCCCGCTCGCTCCACCGGAACGCGAGGCCCGCCGTGAGGCCGACCGCCAGCGCGATCAGCGCCGAGGCGGAGACGGCCGCGACGTGGAAGGCGGACGCGACGAATATGTGCACACGATCAGAGTAAGCGGCCAAACCCGGCGTTTCGAAGGCTTCAAGTCCCGCCAGAGCCTCCCGTCGCCGAGAATTCACGTTTGAGACGCGCTTGATTCACCCCGAACCATGGCCCAGCGGTGATCAGACACGTACCGTATCCGAGAGCCCCCGCCATAATTACAGGAGTGACCCATGCGCGACCTCTACCACGAAGAGCTCGATTCGATCGGCACCACGCTGATCGAGATGACAGGTCTGGTCGCCACGGCGCTTAACCAGGCCACCACGGCCCTGCTCAATGCCGACCTGCAGCTCGCGGAGAAGGTGATCTCCGCGGACGACCAGGTAGACGCCCTGCAGAAGGGCCTCGACGCCCGGGCCCTGGACCTGCTCGCCCGGCAGCAGCCGGTGGCCGGGGACCTGCGCACCATCATCACCTCGCTGCGGATGAGCGCCGACCTCGAGCGGATGGGCGACCTGGCCCGGCACATCGCCAAGGTGGCCCGGCTGCGCTACCCCGACGCCGCGGTGCCGGTGGACCTGCGCGAGACGATCGTGCAGATGGGCCGGATCGGCGAGGAGCTGGCCCGCAAGACCGGGGCCATCATCGACGGCCTGGACATCGAGGCCGCGCGCAACCTCGAGGAGGAGGACGACGCGATGGACCGGCTGCACCGGGCGCTGTACGGCGCACTGCTGCACGACCACGCCGACTTCCCGGTGGAGACTGCGATCGACGTCACCCTGATCGGCCGCTACTACGAGCGCTACGCCGACCACGCGGTCTCGGTCGCCCGCCGCATCGTCTTCCTGGTGACCGGCGAGTACTGATTCGCCCGGCGGGCCTATCGACTTCGCGCACGAACAAACCCCCCGAAACCGAGGTTTCGGGGGGTTCGCCGTGTATCCGCAGCTTTTCGTGCTGCGTTTCGTCCTGCTTCGTGCGCTACTTCTTGCCCTGGTTCTTGACCGCCTCGATGGCCTCGGCCGCCGCGGCCGGGTCGAGGTACTCGCCGCCGGGGGTGAGCGGACGCAGGTCGGCGTCGAGCTCGTAGTAGAGCGGGATGCCGGTGGGGATGTTGAGGCCGGCGATGTCCGCGTCGGAGATCCCGTCGAGGTGCTTGACCAGCGCGCGCAGCGAGTTGCCGTGCGCGGCGACCAGGACCGTGCGGCCGGCGCGCAGGTCCGGGACCAGCGCGTCGTACCAGTAGGGCAGCATCCGGTCGACGACGTCGGCCAGGCACTCGGTGCGCGGACGCAGCTCGCTCGGCAGCACCGCGTAGCGCGGGTCGTTGAACTGGGAGTACTCGTCGTCCTCGGCCAGCGCGGGCGGCGGCACGTCGTAGGACCGGCGCCAGAGCATGAACTGCTCCTCGCCGAACTCGGCAAGGGTCTGCGCCTTGTCCTTGCCCTGCAGCGCGCCGTAGTGACGCTCGTTCAGCCGCCAGGTCCGGTGCGTGGGGATCCAGTGGCGGTCGATCCCGTCGAGGGCCAGCTGGGAGGTGCGGATGGCCCGGCGCAGCACCGAGGTGTGCAGCACGTCGGGCAGCAGGCCGCGCTCCGCCAGCAGCTTTCCGCCGCGGATCGCCTCCTCTTCGCCCTGGGCGGTGAGGTCCACGTCCACCCATCCGGTGAACAGGTTCTTCGCGTTCCACGCGCTCTCGCCGTGGCGCAGCAGCACGAGGCGGTAGTTGTCAGCAGCCATGCCCCGAGAGTATCCGAGGACGCTGCGCGCGGAGCGGGCGCGTCAGTCCTTGGACGGCTGCTCCGGGCGCAGGCGTTCGAAGGCGGCGAGGTTGAAGGTGGGCTCGCCGCGCTTGAGCCGCCAGGCCCACTCGCGCCGGATCGAGGTGGCGAAGCCGAGTTCGAGCAGGGTGTTGAAGCTGTTGTCCGAGGCTTCGAGCACGGTGCCGAGCAGGCGGTCCACCTCGGTCGCGGTGACGGCGGCGAGTGGGACCCGGCCGACGAGGTAGACGTCGCCGAGGTGGTCGATCGCGAAGGCGATGCCGGCCAGCTTCGCGTTGCGCTCGAGCAGCCAGCGGAAGACGCCCTCGTGGTTCTCGTCGGCGGAGCGCACGACGAAGGCGTTGACGGAGAGGGTGTGGTCGCCGAGCAGCAACGAGCAGGCGGTGGAGAGCTTGCGGGTGCCGGGCAGCGAGACTACGTAGTGGCCGTCGGCCGGCTGCTCGAAGTCGGCTTCCGCCTCGCTCAGCGCCCGCTCGACCGCGGCGATGGCCGCTTCGCGGACGGCGGCGGACGCGGCGCGCGGGGAGTCGGTCGTCGCCTTACCCCGGCTGTGGTCCTCGGCGGTCTCGTCCTTGGTCACGTTAGCGAGCTTACGCGCCGGGGCCCGGCGCCGTACGGATCAGTCCGCCAGTCCGCCGGTCCGCCGCCCCGATATCGCTGCCGCCGCCACTGCCGGCACCACTACGCCAGCGAGCTGACCCTGCGGTGCGTGTGCCACCGCTCGGTGATCGCGTCCTCGTACACCTCGAGGGTGCGCCGCGCGGTCTGGCCCCAGCCGAATTCCGCCGCGTGCCGCCTGGCCTGCTCGCCCATCCGGGCCAGCGCCTCCGGGTGCTCGAGCAGCTGTGCGCAGGCCGCCGCGTAGTCCGCCGGGTCGTGCCCGGCCACCAGCAGGCCGGATTCGCCGTGCCGGACCGCCGTGCCGAGGCCGCCGACCGCCGCGGCCACCACCGGGGTGCCGCAGGCCTGCGCTTCGATGGCGACCAGGCCGAAGGACTCGTTGTACGAGGGCACCACCACCAGGTCGGCGGCGCGGAAGTAGTCGGCCAGCCGGTCCTGGTCCACCGGCGGGATGAAGCGCACGTGCCCGCTGATGCCGAGCCGCTTGGCCAGCCTGGTCAGGTGGTGCGGGGTGGCCTTGCCGTTGCCGCTCGGACCGCCCACGATCGCCACGATCAGGTCCGCGTACCGCACGGGATCGCGGCGCAGCAGCTCGGCGGCGGTGTGCAGCAGCACGTCGGGGGCCTTGAGTGGCTGGATCCGACCGGCGAACAGCAGCAGCGGAGCGTCCGGCGGCAGGTCGAGCGCGGCCCTGGCCTCGCGGCGGTCGCCCGGGGCGAAGCGCTCGAGGCTCACTCCCGGGTGCACCACCGGCACCCGGTCCGCGGGAGCGCCGTAGAGCCGGATGAGCTGCTCGGCCTCCTGGCCGGTGTTGGCGATCAGCCGGTCCGCGGCGGCCACCACCTGGTCCTCGCCGATCAGCCGCGCGGTCGGCTCCGGGGTGTCCCCGCCGGCCAGCGCGTTGTTCTTGACCTTGCCGAGCGTGTGCATGGAGTGCACGAGCGGCACGCCCCAGCGCTCCTTCGCCAGCCAGCCCACCTGGCCGGAGAGCCAGTAGTGCGAGTGGATCAGGTCGTAGTGGCCCGGGTCCTGGAAGGCCTCGGTGCGCAGCACGCCGGAGGTGAAGGCGCACAGCTGGCCCGGCAGGTCCTCCTTGGACAGCCCCTCGTACGGTCCCGCCGTCACGTGCCGCACCAGCACTCCGGGCGCCAGCTCCACCTGCGGTTCCAGGTAGCCGCTTGTGGCGCGGGTGAAGATCTCGACCTCGGTGCCCTGCGCGGCCAGCTGCCTGGAAAGCTCCACGATGTACACGTTCATGCCCCCGGCGTCCCCCGTCCCCGGCAGCTCAAGGGGCGACGTGTGCACGGAGAGCATGGCTATCCGCTGGGGCTTCACGATCGCTCACTCCTCAAGGCTGCGCAGGTATTCATCGGGGCAACCGTTGAACCTCGCCCTCCCGTTCCAGTATTCCCGACGGCTCGGTTCGGGGTAAGCCACGGCGAGGCGGAAGAGGGCTCACCCGTTGGAAGCGGCGGCGATTTGAAAGAATGGCCGCATGAATCTACCTGTAGCTGTGGTGACCGGAGCGAGCAGCGGGATCGGCGAGGCCACGGCCAGGCGCCTGGCGAGCGAGGGCTTCGAGGTGATCGCCGCCGCGCGTCGGCTCGACCGGCTCGAGCGGCTGGCCGCGGAGACCGGCGTGCGCGCGGTGGAGCTGGACGTGACCGACGAGGCCTCGGTGGCGGCGCTCGCCGCCCAAGTCCCGGAGTGCGCCGTGCTGGTGAACAACGCGGGTGGCGCACGTGGCCTGGCCCCGGCGGCCGAGACGGACATCGAGGACTGGCGCTGGATGTACGACGTGAACGTCCTCGGCTCGGTGCGGATGGTCCAGGCGCTGCTGCCGGCGATGCTCAAGTACGGCCGCGGCCACGTGGTCAACATCACCTCGGTGGCCGGGCACTCCGTCTACGAGGGCGGTTCGGGCTACACCGCGGCCAAGCACGCCCAGCGCGCGCTGACCGAGACGCTGCGGCTCGAGCTCAACGGGCAGCCGGTGCGGGTGACCGAGATCGCGCCGGGCATGGTCAAGACCGAGGAGTTCTCGCTCAACCGGCTCGGCGGGGACGCGCAGCGCGCCGACTCCGTCTATGACGGCGTGGCCGAGCCGCTGGTCGCCGAGGACATCGCGGACTGTGTGGCCTTCGCCGTGACCCGGCCGCCGCACGTGGACGTGGACCTGCTGGTGGTCCGGCCGATCGCGCAGGCCGCCTCGTACAAGGTGCACCGCGAGACCTCGGCCTGAGCGGGCCGGCTCGGCTCGGCTGGCATCGGCTCGACTCAAAGCTGCTCGAATCGGATCGGCGGAACATGGCGAGATCCCGCCCGGTCGGCACGGTCACCCGCGGCACGACGGCCCCGAACCGGCTGCGGCGGGTCGACCGCTGGCTGCTCGGCACCCAGCGGACGCTGCTCTGGCGCGCTCCGGCCGGCGCGCTCGCGGTGGACCTGGGGTACGGCGCGTACCCGGTGACGACGGTGGAGTGGGCCGAGCGGCTGTGGACGGTCCGGCCCGACCTGCGCGTGCTCGGCCTGGAGATCGACCCGGCGCGGGTGACCGCGGCCGGGCCGTATCAGCGTCCGCCGAAGCTCGAATTCCGCCTGGGCGGCTTCGAACTGCCGACGGAGCGGCCGCCGACCTTGCTGCGTGCATTCAACGTACTGCGACAGTACGACGAGGGCGCGGTGGCCGAGGTCTGGGCCGGACTGTGCGCCGGTCTCGCCCCGGGCGGGCTGCTGCTGGAGGGCACCTGCTCGGAGAGCGGCCGGATCGCCGTGTGGGCGGCGCTCGGCCCCGAGGGCCCGCGCACGCTCAGTTTCGCCGCCCGGCTGGCATCGTTGGACAGCCCGGGGATCTTCGCGCAGCGGCTGCCCAAGGCGCTAATCCACCGCAACGTACCGGGTGAGCCGGTGCACGCGTTCCTGCGCGACTGGGACCGGGCCTGGGCCGCCTGCAGCCCGCTCGGCGCCTTCGGCGCCCGGCAGCGCTGGATCGGCGCGGCCAGGATGCTGCGCACGCACTGGCCGGTGCTGGATCGCGAATCCCGTTGGCGGTTGGGCGAACTGACGGTGGATTGGACTGCATTTGAGCCCTCGCAGGCCCGCTGCGCGACAGGTCGCGGTAGGAGCGGGTGAACTTCCGAGACAGTAGTACGGTCGGCTTGCGGGCACACCTGCGGCCCCGGGGAGCTCGCGGGGGGTAGCTCAACCGGGGCCGCAGGAGTCGGTGCGCAAAGCACCTTCCGAGGGTCGGGCACCCTCGGAAAAACGGGGCTTTCCGAAGAATCGGTCCGCCCCGACCTTGGGGGGTGACTAGAACTATGCCGTCCGAGACTTAGCTCGTCCTGAAGGCCCGTTGAGAGTTTGCTTTAAAACTGTACGGCCGCCGGGCCGGCCGTCATACAGGACGGTTCGAGCAGGTCAGCGGGCCGGGCCGACTACCAGGGCCCGTACGGACCGTCCGGGCGGCGGTCCCGCGGACCGCGGCCGACCTTGCCGAACCGGCCGGCCTTTCGCGGGCTGAGCTGACGCACCGCGGGGCGCACGTCGACCATGTAGATGATCGCGGCGGCCGCGCCGATGATCGTCAGTATGCCGAAGATCGAGCCCCACATCAGGTCGTAGAACGCGCCGATGCCCAGGATCAGCAGCCAGGCCACCTTCGTGAGCTTGCCGGCCGCCTCGTATGCGCGGGCCGGCCGGATGGCCGCGTCCACGAACACGAAGGCCTTGAAGCAGAACAGCGCGAACAGGAGCAGGTTAAGCACGCTGAAGAACGTGGAGGTGATCAAACCGCTGCCTGGCATATCTGCCTCTCCTTCCGAGTGGTCGAGGTCGGCATACCCTCTTGCCGCCCCACGCTACCTTGCGCATGGGGCGGCCAGAGGAAGTGCACTGCAAATCATCTGTTTTTCACAGAATGCATGCGGATTACGCCTTGGGCGAGCGCGGCGCCTTCGGCGCGGCGGCCCGCTTGCGCGGCGCCGTCTTCTTCGGCTCGGGCTCCGGCTGCGGCTCGGCGGCCTGCTCGGCAGCCTCGGCCTCAGCTGCAGCCTCGAACGCTTCGAACACTTCGGCCGCCTCGGCGGCCGACTCGACCGGCGGCGCCTCGGTCAGCTCGTCCTCGTCGGTGACCTGCTCCACCAGGACGGTCACCGGGCCGTTGTCCGAGGACTCACTGGGGACGGTCTCGCCGCCGGAGTAGCGCCCGACGACGACCTTGCCGCGCTCGGCGAGCTCGTCGTAGGTCTCCACGGCCTTGCCTGCCGCCTCGAGCAGTCGGCCGACCTGCTGGATCGCGACGGTCTGGGCCAGGTCGCGCAGGGCCTGAGTGTCCGGACGGCCCTTACCCGCCACACCCTGCACGGAGGAAGTGACCTTCGCGATGCGCTCCGGCGCCTCCGCGGCGAGCTTGTTGGCGATGGTGGTCAGCGTGGCCCCGGCCTCGGCGAGCAGGGTCGGCGCCTCGCGCAGCCGGTCCGGTGCGTCCTTGAGCTTCTCGGCCGCCAGGTCACCGGCGCCGGCCAGGGCGTAGAGCGGCTTGGGGTCGCTGAGGGTCTTGCGGATATCGTCGGTGACGTTCATGGCTGTTGGCCTTCCTGCCCGCGCAGGGAGAGGTAGATCTCCCGCAGGGCGCTTTTCTGACGTGCGGTCAGGTGCGGATCGGTCGCTATCGCGGCGAGCACTCCGCCCGCCTTGCCCACCCCGTGCTCATCCTCGTCCTCCGCCGTGCCCTGCTCCCCGTCGAGCAGCCCGGCCCGCACGTACAGCGTCTCCGCGGAGATCTGCAGCGCCTTGGCGAGCTGTTGGAGCACGTCGGCGCTGGGCTTGCGCAGCCCGCGCTCGATCTGGCTGAGGTAGGGGTTCGACACCCCGGAGGCCGAGGCCAGCTGCCGCAGCGAGTACTGCGCGCTCTCCCGCTGCTCGCGGATGTACGCGCCGAGCTGCGCCAGCCGAACCGGTCCGAGGTGGAGGTCTGTCACTCCTCAAGTGTGCACGCAGGTGCTTGCAAAAGCAAGCAGGCGCTAGCTAGCACGTGGCGGGGCGTGTCGCGCAGGCTTTGCCGAACCTATTCAGCCCACTGACTTGACCCGGGCGTTCACCCGGCCGGACCATGTGAATGCGGCGCCACCTGCGGTGATCACGGCGGTCAAGGAGCCTTGTCGTGTCTCAACAGAACGAGGATCGACGGGATCTACGTGCTCTGCCGAAGGCGGAGCTGCACCTGCATCTGCTCGCGGCGATGCGACCGGCCACGCTGGTGGAGTTGGCCGCGGAGAACGGGATCGAGGCCCCGGACCCGCGTGCGTTCACGAATTTCGGCGAGTTCCAGCGCGTGTTCCGGGCAGCCTATCGGGCGACGAGCGCGCACCCGGACAATCTGGAACGCCTGGTGCGCGAGTGCGTGGCGGATGTCGCGGCCGACGGCGTGGTCTGGGTCCAGCCGCACTTCAGCCCGATGGTCTACGCGCAGTTCGGCACGCCGGAGTCGGTCATGGAGCTAGTGCTGGCAGCCGGGCTCGACGAGGGCGTACGGCGCGGCGTCGGCTTCGGGCTGACCTTGGCCGCGCAGCGGCACGAGAGTCCAGAGGTGGCGGAGCGGCTCGCTCGCTTCGCTGCCCGCTACGCCGGGGACGGGGTGCGGGCATTCGGGCTGACTGGCGACGAGTCCATGTTCCCGTCGGAGCCTTTCGCCGCGGCCTTCGCCATCGCACGCGAT
>Ga0185299_10005630_pt1 | contig 13942 bp, 14 predicted proteins | sample PaiPotPPA55metaG_FD_128002 | JGI IMG/M metagenome (GOLD analysis project Ga0185299, IMG submission 128002) | Iron sulfur acid spring bacterial and archeal communities from Banff, Canada, to study Microbial Dark Matter (Phase II) - Paint Pots PPA... ...
GTTGACCTTTCACGTTTCTTGAACGAACAACTCCAGAATCCGATCGTCCAGAGTGACAAGAAACTGCGACTTTGGTGCTTGATCGCGAAGGGCTACACGGACATCGAGATTGACTACCGATCCTCAAAGCGCGACTGGCTAGAAGCGCAGGAAATCGCAAAGGACCTGGGCGAGGATCAATGGGTCACGAGGGCCTCCGGAGAATTGGGTTTAATTGGCTTCCTAGAAGGGAACCCCGGACGGGCGGCCAGACTTCTGGGTGGTGCACTCCTTTCTGCCATGGCGAACGGTGACACCGCTGGCCAGGTACGCTTCCTAGAATTGCTTGGCAGAGGCTTCGAGGAAGTCAATCGTCACGCGGAAGCTCTGAAATTCTTCGAAAGAGCTATCAAGCTAGCGGAGGCTGATCCTGACTGTGGACTTCCGTTCATGGGTTATGAAGGAAAAGCTCAAGCCCTGGTCTCATTGGGCAGAACCGAAGAGGCGGACGCGGTGCTTGAGAGCGCGCTGACCAAAGCGCGATCACAAGAGAAGCGCGGACACGAGGCGCAATTACTGATTCTTCTGGGAAAACTGGCCGCACAGAAGGGCGACCGACTGCAAGCGGTGAAGTATTTGGAGGATGCCGGCCAATTCGCGACCCAAGCTCAGTTCTTCCGGATGGAAGCCGACGCCATGTTCGAACTGGCGCAAATTTATCGTGATGCGGGAGATCTTGTTGCAGCGGATGCGCGTGCCAGTCAGGGGCTTGCTGCGAGCCAGCGAGTTGGTGATCGTTATTATGTGCCTCGCAACTTGACGATGCTCGCTGATTTGAGGGCGCGTCGTGGGAACTTTGCCGAAGCAAATGCTCTCTACGAACAGGCGGAAGACGTGATAGAGGGAATGCTCATCAGCGTCGTTGAACCATATTGGAACAGCTCCGTTGCCGCAGCGATGAGCGAGACCTACCTTCGACACTTTGAACTTGTCACCAAGAACGGTGACGTGCCCGGAGCGTTCGCAGTTCTGGAACGCGTTCGAGGCCGAACTCTCGCATGGGCTCTTAAAGATAGACGGGCGCTGCCCGCAACGGAATCAGGTCAGACAGCGTCGCTCGAAGGCGACGTTGCGGGTCTCCAAGCCCGACTCATGCAGACCAGCAGCGCACCCGAACGAGAGCAGTTGCTAGACAACCTCGTCGAATACGAACGACGGCTCGGTCTGGCGTGGACCACAGAAGACGTTCTCAACCGGCGACTTCCTGTGCAGCCAGTAGCGTTGACGACGGTGGAAAACGACCTGCATCCAGATGAAGTGCTCCTGGAGTACGTGCTGGATGATCCCATTTCCTTTTGTATTTCGGTGACGCGCCGCGGCACGCACGTTGAAACCCTCCCGATTGAGCGTAAGGAAGTCGAAAAACTAGCGGCGCAATTTATCGATGAGCTACGGGCAAAGGGCGCGGGGATAGAAACCTCGAAACGTCTGTTCCAAGAACTCCTGGAGCCGATCCCCGAAGCGAAAACAGCCACAAGACTCATCATTGCGCCGGACGGGGCGCTGAACCTTCTTCCATTTGAGGCACTGCGCGATAACGTGGGCGAGTATTTGTTGAAGTCTCGCGTGATAAGTTATGTGCCTTCCGGAACCATACTTGATGTCTTACGAAGAGCGAGAAAAAGCAAAAGCGCGATGAGTCCGTTCCTCGGTGTAGGTGATGTTGCCTACGAGAATCAAGGCGGAGCGGGCAGGAGAATCCCGGCTCCAGACTCCGTCCGCGGTCGGATTCTTCGTGGAGTGGCAGACCTGTCCGGGATGCGGCTTCAGGATCTTCCTCAAACTCGGGAAGAGGTCGAGGAAATCGGTAAACTTGTCGGACCGGACGCGGTAATCTTGCTGGGTAAGGACGCCACTGAAACTACCTTCAAGAAGGAGCCACTTGACCAGTTTCGCGTTTTGCACCTGGCGGTCCACGGGTTCGCAGATACGCAGTATCCGGAGCGCTCGGCACTGGTGTTGGGCACGGACCCGAAATCCGGCGATGATGGCCTGCTACAGGTACGCGAGATCATCAGATTGCGACTGAATGCCGAACTGACTACGCTATCCGCGTGCGACACGGGTGTCGGTAAACTACAGGGTCAAGAAGGCGTAAGCAATCTGGTTGAGGCGTTCTTGGTAGCAGGTTCGAAATCGGTCGTCGCAAGTTTATGGAGCGCCGACGACACTTTCGCGAGTGCTCTGATGGATCGCTTCTATCAGCGACTGGGCCGGGGCGAGGACACAGGTTCAGCTCTCAGAGCCGCGAAGTTGGACTTGCTGGCAAAGTATGGCTATCAGGTGAGCCCGTTCTATTGGGCTGCATTCGTCGCTATCGGGGAGACCTCCACACCGATTGGGATCAAACAGCAATGAACTTGACTCTCGAAGAGCGCACAAAGATTTTCGATAAGGTCTGTCGCTTGGTGGAAACCAAGCACTTCAATCCCTCTATGAATGGAGTGGATTGGAACGCGCTGGCTAAAGACCGTCGCGACCAAATCCTCGCGTCCGCGGAACCGGAGAAATTCGAAAAGGAAGTTCAGAGTCTCGTGGCTGAGCTTAAGACTAGCCACACCGGCTTCCGACATGCAGGAATGCGAAACATCCCGGCTCGGCACGCCATCAATGCAACCATGCAGCGCATCGCTGCGAACGGGAGTGAACGCTGGATGTTTCAGGATGTGCACCAAGGAGGCCCAGCCCATTCTGCGGGGATACAACCTGGAGATTTGTTGCTCGGAAACGGTGAGCGGGAAATTCGACCTCCGGAGGATCTAACGTTTTCGGTCGGTGAGTCTGCGAGCCTACTGATCGATAAGCTCCACGGAGGGCAGCAGTCAGTTAAAGTCCAACTGCCTGTGCCTAAATCAAAGACACATCCGGTCACCGCGCCCAAAGCCGTACACGCTGAAAAGCTGAGCGATGAAATTGGCATACTCAAAGTTGCCATGTTTCCCGGCGTGATCGGGATTGACGTTGCCAAAGATATCGATCGTGCCATTGAGTCTCTGGACGGTTGTAACCGGCTCATCGTGGACCTTCGAGGAAACACCGGCGGAGGAATCGGCGGGCTACGCCTGATGAGCTATTTGACACCCGGACAACTTGAAGTTGGGTACAGTCTCACACGGAAACGTCGCGAGCGCGGTTATCGCCGTGAGGAACTGACTCGGTTCGGACGGATTCCGTCCCACAAGGCGGGTCTGATATGGTTAGCCGCCCGATATGCCTTCGTTGAAAAATCTATCCTCGTGGTCACCGAGGGACTCGGCGGGCGGCGATTCCACGGTCGCGTCGTTATGCTGGTCAATGAGCACACCGCCAGCGCCGGCGAGATGGTCTCAGCCTTTGCGGAGGAGAATAATCTGGCGACCATCGTAGGAGCAAAAACGCCTGGCCGTCTCCTGAGCGGCAGCGCATACAAGGTGGGTCACGGATACATTCTTGGCCTGCCGGTAGCCGCTTACCTGACATGGCACGGTCGGATGCTGGAGAACGACGGCATCCTGCCGAAATTTTCTATTGAACTCTCACGAGATGCCTTAAGGGAAGGAAGAGACACACAGCTCGAAACCGCTGTCCAAGTGGCCAAAGCTCTCTAGTCTCAAAATGGCAACGGGTACGAAATCCGTGAAGAGATTAAGGGCGGCATGATGAAGCGAGGTAAATGCGAGCTTTGTCATGCTCGCTGATCTGCGCGATAGCCACTACTTGCCCAAGAGCGGGTACAACAAGAGCGAGGTACAAGAAGATGCGTGGTGACCTGAATCCGAATCCGGTCGTGCTTTCAGGTGGCAAGGCCAAGCTTGCTGCCGGTCCGGGATTACAAATTTTGCGGTGCCTGTGAGGAGCGGTTCAATAAGGGCGGTGAGGCGTGGATTCTGAACAAGATTCCGCAGAACCATGGTGAGTCGTTCTGGCTTCACACCTTGTTGAATTCGAAGACCCCGACAGTGAATGGCGATGATCTCTTGTTTTCCCAAGCTGCTTCGGAGATCGCAACGTCACCTTCGCTTTCTTACCTTTCTACCACTGCGCTCGTAAGACAGTGCCCGTCTCAGATCGGAGGACAGATCCATGTTCGCGGTTGCAATATGAACAGGGAGGTCCAAACCAGCTTCGCGACCAAGGTATCGGCTCAATCCGTCCCGAGAGGCATACATGAACCTGCCTTCTCGCGTCACGGGCATGCCTGATCTCGCCCATCGTTGCGAGACAGCAACCGGCTGACCGAGAAAGCTGGCGATCTCCCTCCAGCCCTTGAGCCGTTCGTTCTGAACCTTCGGCTTTGTTGCGCGACGACTTTTCTTAGCTGCCTTTTGTTTCTTCTTCATGGGAGCGCATTCAGAGCAACCGGATAGAAAACCGCGTCCACTCAAGCCCTGGCTGTCGGACTCCCAGGAAATACGAACCCGGAGGGACGCCGCCGAGATCGACATCAGCTCTCAGGACCACGATGTGGTCTTCGAGTTTAGCCGTGGCACCCGTGTGGAAAAGTTCGGCGCCACTTGGAGTGAGCAGCGCTACATCGTACGTCCCCTCGTTGCTTCCGATTGGCAACTCCAAGTTCAGAGTCTTTGCGTTACGAGGAACCTGGAACGGCGGCTGACTCGCCTGAGGTTGGGCTTCTCCGCGAACTGTCGCTCGACCACGCAAATCGAGAACCACAACCGCCGCAGTTTGCACCTGCGGCCGAGATCGCACCCAGAACCATCCCGCTACCGCAACAATGAGAACCGCCGCCGCTGCTAGCCAAATCTGAGTGCGCTGCCGATCCACTGCCTGCTTACGAAATTGTGTGAACTCTTGAAAGCATGGACTGCAGGAGCTGAAGTGATTGAGCCAACGATCCGCTTCTGATAGTGGCACCTGGTGAGCGGCTATTCCTCGCAGTACCGCAGAGTCGGGACAACCGACACGTTGTGGGTTTGGAAAATCTCGGGATAAACCCCTCCCCAGTTGATCCAGTATCCACTTTTCTTCGCCGTTGAATTCTTCTTGTGCCTTCAGAACTTGCCTGCTTCCAGTTGGCAGTCATCTCACAAAAGAAAAGCCAAGTTTAACGCGACCAATCAATGCAATCCACCTCAGAGCGACCGAACAATCACGTAACGCCGCCCAGTCGGGCACGGAGTTTACCGATTGCATAACGAAATCGAAGTTTGACCTGGGGTTCGGTCAGGCGCAGTTGTGTCGCGATTTCCTTCCACGAATATCCGTACTGTCGAGCAGCCCAAACCTTGCGGGTCCACTCATCCATTTTCCGAACGGCCTCTTTGAGCTGGATCGATTGCTCCACATCGCGTACCGCCTTTGAATCGTGGGCCTGCCGCAAACGCTCCAGATCATGACTCGAAGGAAGGTGCTGCATCATCTGTAGTCTTCTCCGCTCTTTCTTTAGAGCGCGATTAAACCGATGATGGAAAGCACCGAAGAGATAAGCTTCCATGTTCTTTATTCGCCAGTTTTTGCCGTTGGATCGCTGGATCGTTTTCGCGACCGAACGCAACACTCCCTCCCAGACCTCAGAAGCAAAAGCAAGCGCTTCGTCAGAGCTTTTCCCCGGCTGCTCTCTACACGCGTGAGCCCGGACGCGTGGCCATAAGCTCCGCGCGACAACTATCAATTCGGTTATCTCGTGCTGGGGAGCCGCGATAGGGGGGATAAAACTCGAAAGAACCCATTCCGGGCTCAACTCGCTGCTGGACATCTGAGAGGGCCTCAACCCGACTCAAAATTAGATGGCCAGAATACAAATCGTGGCATGCCGACTAGTCAGTGTCAAGCATTCTCCCAGTCCAGCGGCCCATTCCGCCCGTTGGCAAAAATAATTCTTTCTTGATACTTTTCCCCGCTCCTGGTTCCTTGACTAGATGTAGGGCGTTGACCAATCTCTGCCGGTTAGGGAAGGAGCTTGGAGCAGTGTTTCCCAGGGTTGAAGTTCGTCACCTTCACGCAGTCATCGTCTTGGCAGAAGAGTTGAACTTCACTCGGGCCGCCGACAGATTGCACATCACTCAATCTGGATTCAGCAAACAGATAAATGAGATCGAAGCACTGCACAGATTTCACTTATGCATTCGCACGAACAAGAAGAATGTAGAACTCACCGAAGTGGGCCGCATCTTCGTCGAAGAGGCTCGTCTGGCACTCTGGCACATAGACCGGGCCGTTCAGGCTGCACGCGAGGGGAGCGATAGCATTTTGACCATTGGGCACTCACCTGACGCCGACCTGGGCTGGATTTCGGCGATTCTCGCAATCCGTCTGCCCATGTACCCTAAACTCCGCATTCAGCTCATTAGCGAGTTCTCCAGCGAGTTGGTTCGGCGCGTCACGGCAGGCGACTTGAATCTGGCATTGGTGACAGCACCGCCGGAAAGCTCTCGGATCACGGCTGCGGCGTTCGCTCAGACGCATCTCTATGCCGCACTCCCGCAGACTCACTCAGCAGCTCAAAAGGAAGAAATTGCTATCCAAGATTTGGCAAAAGACGAATGGATTCTGTTTGCGAGGCGATCTCATCCCGTCGTTCGTGACGCAATCATGGACGCGGCACAACGTCAAGGCATCGCTCCGAAGCACGCGCACGATATCCTTACCGCCCAAGAAGCAATTCACCTGGTATCTCAGCACGTTGGAGTGGCAATCGTGACCAAGCCTGCCTCAGTGGGCCTCAGCGCTGACGGTGTGGTTATAAGGCCGCTTGCGGATCCATCGTTGTCTTTCGAAACATGCTTAATTATGAGAGCCAACGAAAATTCCCGATTGGCGAACGATTTCGGCCGATCATTTCTCCGGAAATGTGCACCGCGGCGTCTGCCGCCGATGCAACTGACTCTACCGCTACCTGCTTAGCTTCAATACACAACACCGGCCGAAGCTAAATGCCTACCGGGCGGCATGGTGCAACATCTCCCGAAACTTTTTCTGCGTGGAGTATTTGCCGTAGAGAAACTGCCCGTGAAAGCTTTCTCGGATCCATCTCTTTGGCTTTTTCGCGAACGCGAGAAAGAACGGCCCCGGTTTCGCTGGAATCGCGAAAGCTTGTCAGGGCGGCTGGCAAGTGTCCGGCACGAGCAAGGCCGCTTGCTAGGACGGATGGAGGCCCTGGGTTTCAAGCTACGTCAGGAGGCTGTGCTACGTACCCTCACGGAGGATGTGCTCAAGAGCAGCGAGATCGAGGGGGAAAAGCTGGACGCAGAGCACGTCCGTTCCTCAATCGCGCGCCGTCTCGGCGTGGACATCGGTGGCCTTAAAGGCGTGGATCGGAACGTGGAGGGAGTTGTTGAAATGATGCTGGACACAGCGCGTCTTTATGATCTTACTTCGGGAACTGGAGCGCGCCATTGCGCAAGGTTCCGATATCGAGCCCCCGGTGGAGATTCTGGATGGGAGCGCTGGTGTCTGGACTCACATCATGCCGCGCAAGTCGAGGTGACTTGCGCGGCGGCGGCTGCTCTGTTGTTGATAAATTCGGCGGCGCGTTGTGCGTGGGCCGCGGCGGTGAACACCGCTCGGTTATCAGTAGCCAACACTTTCAGCCAGGTTGCGATATAGGACGCATGGTCCTCGCGCGCTTCAAGAGCAAGCTCCAGATCGGCGCACAGGAACGCGGCCCCAAGTTCGGCAACCAGCTCCTCGACCGCGTAACCTTCGCTCCCAAAGCGATGCCCGCCGAAGTCACGGTCGAGCCGGGTCTTGCTGCCTGTCCAGTGGGTGCATTCATGGGCAAGGGTCGCGTAGTAACTGTTGGCGTCCTGGAAACTCTCGAATGGCGGCATCTGTATCATATCGGCAGCAATGCTGTAAAACGCACGATTTCCGCCGCGTCGAATGTTTGCTCCCAGGGCTGCGAAGAACTTTTCCGCGTGTTCGATGCGGGTCACAGGGTCGAGTGTAGGTTCGGCTTTCGCGTAATAAACTTCCGGCAGACCTTCGATCTGCTCGACGTTGAAAACGGTGTATCCCTTGAGAAACGGGATTTCCCGGTCGATTTCGTCGCCGGTCTTTTCGTCGGTTTCTTTTCGCTTGATGCTATCTGCGTAGACGACAAGCGATCCTTTCTCGCCCTTGCGGATTTTGGCGTCAAGCTCCGATGCCTGTTTGAAGGTCATCCAGAAGGGCGCGGCAAAGTTCTGCGCCATGGCACTTGCCCACAGAGAGAGAACGTTGATTCCGCTGTAGGGCTTCCCATTGTGGCGGAGTGGGCGGGTAATCCGACCTGCTGCATGTTCGGCATTCCACGGCCGAACCCAAGGCCTCACGCCTTTTTCCAAGTGGCTGACGATCTGGTTGGTAATCCGGGTATAGATGTCCTGCTTGTCGGTTCTCTGCATGGTCTTTCTCCTTTACGAACGTTTAAAAAACTTCATTCGCTCGTACTGGAGACATGTTGTGCAGAGCGGCCCGAGCAGTCACAGGGCAGCCGGTTTGTGGCTGGCGACTGGAGGCGAGGGCCGCAATTTCCAATTCGCTGATGCCGTTGGCATTATGATCAACCGTGGCAACTAGCTCGTGTTGAACAGCGCATGGGACTTCTAGATCGGATCGGTCGCACTCGTTATCGAAAAGATGTGTTGTCATTAGTAATTTGCGCTGCGGCAACGATCGAGGAAGCCCTCGGCTTGCCCAGGATCGGTCCGTTCCGGTTAGGTCCTGACGCTGAACTGGAACACTGAATTTATGATCTTCCGAGGCAATCGTTCCATTGGTAGCTAGACGGCCCTGCCATCCGCCCACGGTGACGCCATGCTGCGACCGATAGCACTGCTCCTCGGCGGTGAACTCCGTCTGATGGTAGCTCTGCGCCTGGCCTGCGGAAAGTGGCTTGGAGATGGTTAGCATGCTAGCTCCTTAATCCCAAAGATTGAGGCTTCTTTGTCTCTCCGTCACGGTCCGTGGCGATTTTCGCTGCGGCGGTGCGGGGGTTTTTGGATCCGGTTTCAATTCAAAAGGGCTCTGGAATTTATCCGCTCCTACGTTTTTAGGATCGTAGGGAAGTTTGTCCTCGGGCGTGTCGCGCAGATCGAAATCAGTGGCGACAACCGGCATATCCAAGTACGGGAACGAGAAGCACGTCACATAGTTCTCGTACTTCATGTACGCATGAAGGTCCGCGAGTCCGGAGATTTCGGACTCCATCACAAGTGGCTCAACCTGCCGGTCCAGCGCGAAGTTCCGCCCAGCGCGCGAACCGTCAAAGTGAGTTTCACGCAGCCGCTCGATCTCAACCTTCCCAATGAACTTGCTGACCCACTCTCCCGCGGTCGGTTCCTTCGTCTTCAGCCAAACGCTGGTTGCCGGCTGGGACAGCATAACCTCAGCCAGATGGCCGTAGAGGTATTCCAGTTGGGACTTACCCTGGAAACCCAGAATCACGGGATTCTTGCTTTTTCGATTTTCTGTAATGGCCGTGTGGAGCTGCGGCAGCTTCTGCAAACTCGCCAACTCATCGATCAAGAACCATGCCCGCTTTTGGCCATCCTTCGGTTCGTTCAGAAGGCGCAAGACCAGTAGGTCGATCCATAGGCTCTGAAGCGGACGGAGTGCCTCACGTTCAGCGGGGAGCGACGTGATGAAAATCCATCCCTGGCGGGTCTCGGCCCACTCCGTTGCCGACCATTCGCCGTTTCCATGGCCCTTCTTTGGGAGGAGACGAAGGCTGTCGGCGACCAGTCCAAGCGAGCCAAGAACACCGGCCCGCTGTTGATGCGCCTTAGGGTCGATGAGATGAGCATGCTCCGTCCCTTCTAGCCTTCGATCGATCTCCTCCGGGTCGGACATCCACTTGACCAACTCCTCTGGAGTTGGGCCGTAGGCCATCAGGAAGGCAAAAATCTTCTGCGGGGACTCGATGAAAAACTCACCCTTCTTGTCCTGTGGCGATTGGAACAGGGAAACCGCGAGAGCTTTTGCTTCGGAGCGACGGCGCAGTTCCTCAGCTGGTCCCCAATAGGGGCAACGCGTATCGAGCGGATTCAGGATCACATCGCCATTCTTCGGGTCATAAAAGCGCTTTACGAACTCCCTCGCTGGGTCATAGACGATCGCTGAATCGCCACGATGTTTTATCTGGCGAAGGATTTGGAGCATGATCGTGGTTTTGCCTGCGCCGGTATCTCCGATGATCTGTATGTGTTGTGCCTCCGCTCGCGCAGGTATGCGGATCATCGCCTTCATCCCGTCGGTCTTGATGCCTATTCCATCTCCTCTGACCGTGGTGTTGAACTCCTTCGGCGTCATCATCTCGGGGCCTTTCAGTCTTCGTCCGTACCTCAGCTCTTTGCGCCGCCGAAGGTCCTTCGCGATAGCGAACGGGAGTTGGATGACCAGTGACAGCAGACCGAAAAGCAACGGGGGTTTGTAGAGATCGAAAAGGCTATCGCCACGGTAAATGACACCCTTGAGGTAGGCAGCCAAGGGCGCGTCGATATAGCTCTGCTGCGGTCCTAGGTAAAGGAGAACGTAGCCTTGCCGCAAGGCGAGCGGGGACAGCGCAAGCGCGAGGGGTTTGCCACCCGGTTCCGGCGTCTTGCCGTCTGTCACGTCTGCATCCGTTGCCAGTCGCGGTGTAATTCCGCGAGCGCCCACCATGAGCATCCGGTAATTGTCCCTCCGGCTTGCTCCGATTGCTCCCGCGACACTCGACCGAATGTAGGTCGGCGTGTAGAAGCGCTGCAGCGTGTTGTTACCGAAGCTGAACCGGCAATAAAGGAACAGCCCAGTCAAAACGACCGCCACGAACACCGCCCCATAGGTATAAATCGGGTCGTGCGGCGGCCAGATGATCGTTTCTTTGCGTCCCCACTTTGTCCTCGCCATTGTCTATTTCCTCCCTAAAGGACTAACCAACTTGCTGGCGAGTTGATGTTTCGCATCACTGATTTGGTCGAGTAGTTTGTCGAATGCCTCCGGCGTGAGTCTCTGGCCGGCGGCCAGAGGCCGCAACACGTTTACCAGAAGCAAGCGAACCCCAAGAATCTCAGCCAGTGACGGATCTCCGGCCGATCCTCTGCGCAGCTCACGCAAGATCAGATCGCGAACCCATTCGGCTAGCGCGCACCCATCAGTTGCAGCCGCCACCTCGACTGCCGCAAATTCGGTTGGACTCAACTTGGTATTGAGTGACTGATTGCGGCTTTCCCGGCCTCGCACCGCGCCTTTTTTTCTGTCTGTTTCGGAATGATTAAGTAGCATCACAGTGCTGATTCTCCGTAGAAGACGGGGAAAGCGATAGGTTCCCGCGTATCAGTAAGTTCTTTCTTGTCATAGCAGCGCGCATCAGGTTCCGAAGGAACCTAAAACAGCTCCCTATCAGGGGTGGAGTGTCACAATTCTTCCGGCGCGAAGCACCGTTCTTGCTCCGACACTAAATTGAAATGCAGGATCACGCCTTCACCGCTGGCACAGAAGCCGTGGACTCCACCCCTGCTACAAGCTTCTTTGCCGACTCATCCGCCGCACCATTGCTCGGACCCTTACGGACACGCAATGTAGAAGGAACCTGTTTGGCCTGAGGCGTCTTCAGAAAATCCTGAAAGTCGCGGTCTTTCGAAGACATAGTTGAGCGCTTTGCCCACTACATCGTCGGCGGATGCGTGGACGAAAGCGGCGTACTGATCGACCTGCTCGGCAGTAAACTCATCAAGCCGGACATAAGCACTGATGCGGCAGATCTGGTTGATTTCAAGCAACGTCATTGTTGTTCTCCTTATTAGGTGGTGGAATCAGGCAACCTTTCTTCGGGCAATCATTCTTTGCGCAGTTTGTGCAATCTCACGCGCACGAGCGCGGCAGAGTGCGACGGGAATCTCAAATCGGCGACGGACTTCAAGCAGCGTGACAACGTCGTCTATCGGAACGCCTTTGATGAGCCAAAGCCTCGCCGATGCAACGTCAACTGTTCTCTGTGCGTAGTACAGAGGATTCGGTTTATCGGCCCGGAGCGAAGCCAGCTTGCGCGTGAGCTTCGCGGCGTCTTTGCCACGGGCAAGCTCATGCAGAACCCATGCCCAATCGTGTTCGGAATTGGAGTGATTGGCTGGTTGCTTCGGTACAGTGATTGCGCGGGACGAGAGGATGGCGTCAGCGGCCAGAATGTCGAGCCGGAAGTCATCGGAATTCCAAGTGGAATCGCCGGGGTATTCGACCGTCACGGGATATACCGGATCGTACTTGCAATTCAGGAATCCGGGCAGTCGGAGGACGCGGTTGCAGTCGGTACAAGCGGGATCACCGCCAAAGGTAATGGCAAGCAGCTTCAGGGCGCTTTCTTGTTGTTCCAAAGTGAATCCCTCAACACGCCAAAGGACCTGGTATTTACCAAGCGATGTCGAGAGGACTGCATTGGGCGGGGGAACCGAATCGGAGGCCCGGAGCGAATTGAGGCGGGTCTCTCCATCAGTATCTAAATCCAGATAGAGATGGCGTACGGAAGCGATGCATTCCTTGGTGCGTCTGCGACTGTCCGAGCGAAGCGGATTGGCTGATACGTGGATATTCGCGCCAGCAGCGTTTTCCTGCGCGAGCCAACCGAGGTAGCGAGGCTCGATCGCGGTCTCCAATCGGACGATTCTCTGAACTGTTACGGCGGGAACTTCACGCAGTAGAAGCAGAGCAATGGTCTCCCCCGGAGCGAAACAATGGGTCAGGAAGTCAGCAGCGGTTGCGGTTGCGTTCTGAGTATTAGGCTGTGGCATTTTTCATCTCGAAGACCGGCTCTATCAGGAAACGCTTGGCGTCCCGGTCGTATCCACGAAGCGCCAGCACTTCACGGAGGATGCGGCGCCCCGGTTGCCGCTCAATATGGACGACAAGATCAACGGCTTCCCCGATCTCGGCTTCGGTGTCGGAGAAGGTGGTTTGCGCGTGGTTGCGCATGACCAGATTGGCGAAACGTCGGAGCGCTTTTTCCGCGGAATTGGCATGAATGGTCGCCAGCGAGCCGGCATGGCCGGTATTGAAGGAATCGAGCAACGTTCGTGCTTCGATCCCGCGAACTTCGCCCAGGATGATCCGATCCGGTCTCCAGCGGAGAGCGGATTTCAAGAGGTCATCGAAGGAGATGTTGGCCTTGAATGTGTCGGTCTGGCATTCGGCCGGCACAATGTTCGGCTTCTGGATGTGAAGCTCGGAGGTGTCCTCAATGACGACGATGCGATCGTGGTCCGGAATGAAGTCTGCCAATATCCGCAGAAGCGTGGTCTTGCCGGTCCCCGTTCCACCACTGATGAGCAACGTCTTTCCGCTGCGAATTTGCTCGCCCAAGAAGTCTGCAAGTGACCGCGTCAAGGTGCCGCGAGCGATCAGGTCATCGATCGTGTAATGCCGGCTGGTGAACTTTCTGATTGTCACAGCAGGCGCCGGGCGCACAACCGGAGGAATCACCGCCGCCAGGCGGCTTCCGTCTGGAAGCTGCGCGTGCAGCAAGGGATTGTCCTCGTCTAGTTTTTTGCCGAGTTGATTGGCGATCACTTCGAGGCCGGTGCGGAGCTGGCCCGGGTGGAACGAAATGGTTGCTTCTTGGCGCATGATCCCGTCGCGTTCGTACCACCAGGAAGCATCAGGATTGCCCATGATCTCGCTGATGCTGTCGTCCAGCAGCAGCGGCTCTATCGGGCGAAGGAATGGAAGGATCAACTCGAAGCTCATAGTGGGAACCTCACAGCGATGGAAGCCCAGCGGTGAGCCAGGCTTCCGAGTGTGAAGAGCAAAGATCTATGCGGCCGTTTCCTCCTGCGGCACATTCTCGTGCTGCGGATCTTCCGGTTGATCGTCCGGAGCCGCCTTTTCAGCGCGATCCAGCTTCAGGATCGAGGCGACCCGAATCTCCCAGACGCGCCGCTTCGAGTCCGTCTTCTGGCTGTCGAACTCCCGGCTGCGCAGTTCGCCTTCCACCTGGATGTGTGCGCCCTTG
>Ga0185299_10005633_pt1 | contig 13934 bp, 10 predicted proteins | sample PaiPotPPA55metaG_FD_128002 | JGI IMG/M metagenome (GOLD analysis project Ga0185299, IMG submission 128002) | Iron sulfur acid spring bacterial and archeal communities from Banff, Canada, to study Microbial Dark Matter (Phase II) - Paint Pots PPA... ...
ATTCGTCCCGGCGGCCGTGGCGAATCGGTTGAACTGATGGAGGCGATGAAGAAAGCCTTCGAAACCATCGCCACAGCCAAAGTCTCAACCTCGGCCCATGAAGCCCGCGGACTAGGGTTCCTGTCGAGCTCCGACCAGATCACCATGAACCGCGAGCGTGTTCTTAGCGACGCCAAAGCGAGCGCGTTGCAACTGGCGCGTGCCGGCTATGAGCCTCCGGTGATGCGCACGGACATTCCCGCTCCCGGAGAGAACATTCTCGCGGCTCTAAAAATGGGCGTCCACCTGATGCGCCAAGGCGAATACATCAGCGATCACGAGCAGAAGTTAGCCACAAAAATCGCCGAAGTACTCTGCGGAGGAAACATCACCCCCGGCACGCCTATTAGCGAACAATACGTGCTGGATCTGGAGCGCGAGGCCTTCAAGTCCCTATGCGGCGAAAAGAAGACGCAGGAGAGAATTCAATTCACGCTCAAGACCGGCAAGACGCTGCGAAACTAGAGTAGTCTGCCGGTGGAGAGACGGGCGTCACCGCCTGTCCAAGCGGAACGCAGCCTCGGCAGTTGCCTATAGTCACAGCGACTAAGGATTTACTTCGACAGCGCCCGGTCCAGCGAGAACGCTCCCGCCCCGCGCAACAATAGTGCCGCGGCCATGGCTAGCACCAGCAGATGATATTCGAATCCCTCGCCCTTCTGGGTTCCCATCCAGTTCATGAAAAAACCGTTCGGCAGATGAACCATGAAGATGGCCCCAATCATCAGGCCGCCAACTCCGAAAGCGGCGATGCGCGTCAACAAGCCGAAAAACAGCCCCAGGCCGCCAAAGAATTCCGTGCAGATGATCAGAAATGCGAGAGCAGCCGGCATTCCCATGTGCGTAAATGCCCCCATGGTGCCGTGAAAACCAAAGCCTCCAAACCAGCCCAGCATTTTTTGCGCGCCATGCGCGAAGAACACAACTCCCAGAAATACTCGCAGAATGGTCAAGGCCACGTCGTTGCTAGTACCCATCAATCGCTTCATCGCTTCTCCTGGCGGGATCTGCCGTCTTGCGCGTAGTAAGATGACGATGGTCCCGCGATTCGTCGTTATAACAACAATTAACTTCGATTCTCTTCCCCAACCACACGATTCACTTTTTCCCGCGGCGGCCCAACTCACCCGCCAGCCCGCCCAAGAAAGTTATCTGTGTCCCCAATGCGGCGTATAATTTCTGAACTAGACTTCGTGAAGGATGGTACAGACGAAAATGTCCGCAGGCAATGGCGATTCGAAAAACGGCGCGAACGGCAATAATCATGATTTGGATGCGGTCCTGAAACCGCGGACAGAGTGGCTGGCAAAGCGCAAAGCCGAAAACACAGACGGCAATTTCTCGCAGATGCATTACGCGCGCCTCGGAGCGATGACGGACGAGATGCAATATGTCGCTCACCGCGAGAAACTCACGCCGGAATTGGTCCGCGATGAAGTCGCTCGCGGCCGCATGATCATCCCCGCGAACATCAACCATCCCGAGTTGGAGCCCATGGCGATCGGCGTGGCGTCGCTCTGCAAAATCAACGCCAACATCGGCAACTCGGCGGTCACCTCGAACATCGACGAAGAACTAAAAAAGCTGCACACCGCCGTTCACTACGGCGCCGACACCGTGATGGACCTCTCCACCGGCGGCGATATCCATACCATTCGCGAAGCCATCATTCGCCACTCGCCCGTCCCCATCGGCACGGTTCCAATTTACGAGGCCATCTCCCGAGTAAAGCGTGTAGAAGATCTCAACACAAGTCTCATGCTGGAAGTAATCGAAGAGCAGGCCGAGCAGGGCGTGGATTATATGACCATCCACGCCGGAGTCCTCATTCAATATTTGCCCATGGTCTCCAAGCGCATTACTGGAATCGTAAGCCGTGGCGGCGCGATCCTGGGCCAATGGATGGCGCATCACCACAAGCAAAATTTCCTCTACGAATGCTTCGAGGACATCTGCAAGATTTTCGCCAAGTACGACGTAAGCTTCTCCCTCGGAGACGGCCTGCGTCCCGGCTGCATAGCCGACGCCAGCGACGAAGCCCAGTTTGCTGAACTCAAGACTCTCGGCGAGCTAACTCGCATCGCCTGGAAGCACGACGTGCAGGTAATGATCGAAGGCCCCGGCCACATCCCGATGCATAAGATCAAAGAGCAGGTTGAAAAAGAAAATGCCTGGTGCGACGAAGCGCCGTTCTACACCTTAGGCCCGCTGGTAACCGACATAGCTCCCGGCTACGACCACATCACCTCCGCCATAGGAGCGGCCATGATTGGATGGTACGGCGCCTCGATGCTCTGTTATGTAACTCCGAAAGAACACTTAGGCCTGCCCAACGAAAAAGACGTAAAAGACGGAATCATCGCCTACAAAATCGCCGCCCACGCCGCCGACATAGCCCGCCAGCGTCCCGGAGCCCGCGACCGCGACGACGCCCTAAGCTATGCCCGCTACAAATTCGATTGGGAAAAACAGTTCGAACTTTCCCTCGATCCCGAGACCGCCCGCTCCATGCACGACGAAACCCTCCCCGAAGAGGGATACAAGACCGCAGCCTTCTGCTCCATGTGCGGCCCCAAGTTCTGCTCGATGAACTACTCCAGCAAAGTGGACGAATACAACAAGCAGGTTCATGGGCTGGAGAAGAAGGACTACTCGGAGTTAGTGGAGAAGCTGGTGACGCTCAAGTAACTCGCGTAGGACAGCCGCCCTCGGCTGTCCAGGCGGTCGAAGCCCGTCCCGTTGTCCATCACTCCGCAGGCGACTCGCCCGTCCAACTCGCTCGCCGCGCCATGCCTGCCAAAAGGGCGCGGTACACTTAGCGCTTACAAGCTAAGAACAGTCTAACTTCTTAGGATAATTTAACGCTGCCCTTGAGCCGTGGTTGCCGATTTTAAATCGTGGCTCGGCATTAAGCCTGCAAACTCAACCTGATTTGGATACGTCCAAACCGTTCTGCTCCTTGGCCGTAGAAATGCTGTGGTTTCTGGTTAGAGAGCTAAGGAGTAGGTTGACATGTTTTGTACCGAAAGACTGGTCTGGGGAGGACTGCGGATTGTTTCCACGATAATCCTGGCTTCGCCACTTCTTGTCGCCCAGACGCAAAATCCACCGCCGGCGGGAGAAGTGCACGCCCTCACCCGTCGTATGGAAGCTCTCGAAGCGCAGCTCGCCGCCACCAACGCCGAGTTGCAGGCCATCAAAGCAGAACAGGCAAAACAAGTCAGTCCAAGCGGGAGCGCAGCCGTGCTCCCGGAGAACGAAAATGAATCCTCCGAAGCCTCGGTTTCCACCGAAGCCGCAGCGACCGAACGCCTCCAGCTCGGAGGCATCCACCTCAGGGTATTCGGCGATGTCCGTCTGGAGGGCAGCGATACTCGGCGAGACAAGACCTCTTTCCGCATGGATGATCTGGACGTATTTCTCAACAGCCGCCTTTCCGACAAACTTTCCGCTCTCACCGATGTGAACTTCCACTTTGGCGGTGAATTTACCGCGATACCGATCATTGACCGCATTCGGCTGCGCTATGAGCATAGCCAGAACTTCGGATTCGAAGTTGGCCGTTTCCACACTGGTATCGGGTATTCCAACGACGCATTCCATCAGGGACGCTGGTTGCTCACCACCGTCAATCGCCCCTTTTTTCTTGAGTTTTCCGGCGAGGCCGGCATCCTGCCCGATCGCATGACCGGTATCAGTGCCAACGGAGACATTCCCTCCGGCCGCCTCGGACTCAAGTACCTGGCGGAAGTCGGCAGCGCCGAGACGCAACGCAACATGTTCTCGAACGACGATCAGTTCATCGACGAGAATAATGGTCTAGGCATCAACCTGGCCTTGATCGCCAAGCCTGGCCGCTGGCCGGGATTTCAAGCGGGATTTTCCTTCTATCGTGACCGCATGTCGCCGGTAACTTCCCAGGGAATCGCCCTCTCGCCGATGGGTCAGCAGATCTACGCGGCCCACGCGCTCTACCAGAATACGAGTTTTCAGTTTCTGAACGAAGTGATCCTGGTGCGGCACGAGTTGCGAAACGGCTCCCGCGTCGTGTTCGATTCGCCCGCATTTTATAGTCTGCTCTCCCGGAGCTTTGGCGCGGTGCGTCCTTTCTTGCGCTACCAGTACTTCAACGCGTCAAACAACGAGCCCATATATAGCGATCTGGGGCGCCGAAATGGACCTTCCGCGGGAATTCGTTACGACTTCAGCGAATACGCTGACTTCAAGGCCCAATACGACCACATGGATGACAATAATCGCAAGCCGTCAAACGGAGGTCAGCTGCAGATCGATTTCACATTCTGAGGTTCGGCAAATTAAGGTTCGGCAAATTCTGCCACGCAGATATTGATTTGGATGATTCGCAGCTCAGTTATGGCGAAAACGCCCTTATTCTTTCGGCTCCTTCGATTCCTTGCCCGGCTTGCCGTGAGCTTGATTTGTCTGGCCAGCTTTTGTGCCGCCCAGAACGGGGCGCTTGCCGTGGTCGTCAACAAGCACAATCCTCTCACCCAAATTTCTCTGGCCGACCTGCGCCAGCTCTACTTGGGAGAACAGCGCTTTTGGAAAGGGCGACTGGCGGTGACCACCTTGATGCGGGTCCCTGGGGCTGGTGAACAACAGATTGCACTGAAAACCGTATTTCACATGAGCGAACCGGAGTACAAGACATACTGGGTAAACCGCGTGTTTCACGGACAAGCCAGCGCTGCTCCGGCCGAGCTGTTCTCCAACGGCAGCGCCCAGGATGCCGTGGCCTCCATTCCGGGTGCCGTCGCACTGGTGCCGGCATCGCAGGTCATTCCCAGAGTAAAGGTCCTGAAAGTGGATGGATACCTTCCCGACGATCCCGGCTATCCGCTGCGGTAGTAATTCTTGGTGCGCGACACCTGCCGCGCCAGCCGATCATAGAGCCAGAGGCGGGTGGGCCCCATCACCGTGGGAAGTATAACGCGGGTTGTCTTTGAGTGTTGGCACGAAACAATTGGGGGTATGCCACTTCTCGCGCTTTTTGAGAAGTGGCTTTACCCGACAGCCAGCAGTTTGTGACTCCGCTTTTACGCGGCCGGGGTGGCATCCTCATCTTGAGAACTTCCCACCCGTTGACTCTTACTCGACCTGCCTCGCGGAGAAAATAGGCGCGGAATCTGCGCCAGCGCCACAGTTCCGGCGACACGACCAAACCGCGCTTCACAGGATTGCGGTGCTTGTAGCGCAGTTTCTCAATCCGCTTGTGTTCGGTCCATACGTTGAAGTCGTAGAATCGCTTCTGCCAGACGTGTTCCGGCGCGTGCTCGAAGAGGCTGGCTTGCGACGGGTTGCGGCGGCGTCTCGCCTGCGCCAGCACCCGCCGCGCAAAGCTGAGTTTGAGAGCCTGCATCACGGTCGAAGGATTCTTCTTTTGCGGTTCGCTGATCAGTAGATGAATATGCTCGGGCATGACCACGCAGCCGACGACGACGAATTCATAGCGCTGGCGCACCTGTTCCAGCACCGTCAGAAGAAGGTGACGGCGGCGCGGGGTGCCGAGCAACGGCTGCCGGCGATAACAACTGCAAGTGATGAGATGTAGGCGCCCGGCGCCGTAGTAGCGCTTTAGATTACGCCGTATGGCAAAAGAGTAACGACACAAGGACGCGGACAGGCCACTTCTCAAAAAGCGCGAGAAGTGGCGCACCCCCAGTTGGTTTCGTGTCAACACTCAAAGACGAACCCGCGTCATACTTCCCGTTGATGTGGCCCACCCCGGCCATTGCAAGCTCCTCTGCCCCCTACCGCAGCAGCGCCGACGCGCACCACAACACCGGAGCCTGTCCGTGGAAATCGCCGGTTCGGCGGGTGCGGGCGAGGTAGTAGTCGAGATCATTTTTCTTGCCGGTGCCTTCGCAGACGCTGGTCACGTCGGCGTTCTGGTCAATGTAGCCGACCAGCGCCAGCCATCCTTTGCGGGCTGCAGGGCCGTAAGTGGCGGGGTCGAGCCATTCGTTTTTTACGCCGGTGATCAATGCAAAAGTGAACATGCCGGTGGAGGAAGTTTCCGGCCAGGCCTCGGGATGGTCGACGAGTTGCCGCCACATGCCGTCTTTACCCTGGAAACCCAAAAGCGCCTGCATCATTTTGCGGTATGCCGCCAAAATGCGCGCGCGCCGGGGATGGTCCGCGGGTAGCGCGCGCAGCAACTCGGTCATGCCGGCCGCTACCCAACCATTGCCGCGTCCCCAATAAAAGGGCGCATCGGGCGCGTGGAAGAACAGACCGTTCGGTTGCTGCAATTTGTCGAGATAGGCCACCATTTCGAGCGCAGCGCGATCGAGATATTTGGAATCTCCGGTAGCGCGAAACGCCTGCACCTGAACCATGGTGATCATGTACATGTCATCAATCCAGAAGCGGGTTTCACGGGTCAGCCCGTCGGCGGTCGGATTTTCCCACTGCCGGTCGGCGAACGACTTGCCCAAGTCGAGGTACTTTGGGTCTTTAGTCTCTAGATACATTTCCAGTGGAACCGTGCCGAAGACGGTGAAGTCCACATGCCGGTCCTGGCCGATGAGATGGGCTCCCTCCGGCGTCATTAGCGGATCGAAACGCTGAATCAGTTTTGCGGAAAGATCCTTATCGCCAGAAAGCTGAGCGAACGTCAGCGCGCCGTACCAGGTACAGACCTCCTGATAGACAATGTGCTTGGGATCTGCGTGAGGACTGATGACGAAATGTTCGGCCACGCGTTTGCCGACTTCGGCGGGAGAAGTGCCGGCGGGCCAGTCGGTGAAGTAGTTGGTTTGGGCGGCGGCGGGAAGGCTAAGAGTAAAGGTAAGAATGAGGAGCGCAACTGCGGCCACCAGCATCACGAACGCATTTGAGGCTCTCTGCTTGGGGAGTAGGAACATGCGGGTATCATAATATCCGAGTGCATCGTGCGCTGATTTCGCCACCTAGGGTAGTTGCCAGTCAAATGCATAGATCTCATAGGTACTGATATCTCGCAACGCCAAGGGCGCATCGTCCGGAGTCAAACCGGTCCAACTGCCAAAGCTTTGTGAAGTCGGACGTTTCACATCTTTCAGGCTGGCGACGCGCTCCACTTTGCGGTTTTTGACCTGTACCCGGTAGAAAGCGGGTTCTCCCTGGTCGGTGGAACTGAAGTAAACGTAGTTACCATCTCGAGACCAGACAGGAAACTGGGCAGTCATTTTCGTCAGCTCAGTTTTTTTGTCAGCCTTCAAATCAAGCAATAAGACTTGACTGGTTCCGGATAGCGTGGCGATGAAATTGCCATCGGGCGATAGGCTCAGAAATCGAGTGCCCTCAGAGTTGCTCACCGTCTTGACCTCTCTCGTTTTCAGGTCGAGCCGGTAGATGGCAGTCGGAGGGCCGCCGGGTTCCCAGGTGTTTCCAAAATACAGCGCATTGCCATCTGGCGACCAATTGGGAAAAATCTCGTCGCGCCCGCCCTTCGATACTTCCTCGGGTGTCCCGCCATCGGCTGGAACGCTGTAAATATGCATGGGCTTACCTGGCGCCTGTCCCGCAAAGGCAATCTGTTTCCCGTTGGGCGACCACTGGGGAGAAAGCACCGCCATGGGAGGATAGCTGAGTTGAAGCCGTTCACTGCCGTCGGTTCGGCTGCGCCACAGAGTTCCGTCCGGATAGCTTGCATATGCCACCCACTGTCCATCTTTAGTGAAACTCAAGTGGATGGCGGACACTCCTGATAGAAAAGGATTGAACTGATGCGAAGTTGCATCGTATCGCACCAGTTCGCCCAGAGGAGATCCCCCAATCGCAAAAAGCTTCTTCCCATCGCGACTGGGTACAGAACCAATCATGAACGTCGGACCAGTAGTCAGCTGTGTCGGTTCCAGATTGCGCTTGCGAAAGAATCCCGTCTTTTCCTCAAGAACGTACAAGTTGATTGCCGTCCGTTCACGTGCAGATGTAAATACAAAGTGCTTCCCGTCAGAAGTCCAGTTACCACAGCACTCAGCGGGCGGGTCACTCCATCCCGGAATGAGGGGTCGCAGGTGTGTGCCGTCCGCCGCGACTTCCCAAAGCGCCTGGGAACCTGTTTTCAGATCGTCCAGGGTGAACCGTAATACCTTGCCATCAGGCGACCAGCGAGGCCACTCGGCTGGACCTGATAAGCTCACCAGCCGACGCGAGCCGCTTCCGTCGTGCTTCGCAACATATAGCTCGTTGGCACGCGCGTAGACGATCTGTTCTCCGTCGGGCGACCAGCTGGCATCGTGCGCTACAATGTCACCGAGACGACGAGGCGGGGCGGGAGGCAGCGGAAGGATATAAAGAGGCACTTCTTCCGCAGCCGCCACGCTCCCAATCAGCAACTCGGAACCATTCGGCGAGATGTCAGTCAGCCCGGTGTCATTCAAGTGGGAAGGTACAGGCACGGGTTCGCCTCCAGCCGCGGAAACTTCCGCAACCGTCCAACCGGTTTTTTGGGGCGTGATGAAATAGAGCCGCGTACCATCGGTCACTAACGGCGGGAATTTCCGCTCCCGATTCTTGGTCAACTGGGTGAAGTTGGTCACTTTCGGTGCCGGCAAAGGTGACCTCAGCCAAAGTGCGAGGGCTACAATCGCCAGAGTGGCGGGCACGCCGAGCACAGCGACCCACCGCAGGTGCGGATGCCCGGCCCATGCCTTCGATTGGGTCACACCGGCGAACTTGCGCGAGTCTGTGTCTCTCTTCAGCCGCTGCAGGTCGGTGCGAATCTCGGAGGCATGCTGGTAACGCAAATTTCGATCTTTCTCAAGGCACTTGTTAGTGAGGCGTTCCAGCTCAACTGGCAGGTTGGGATTCAGGCGCACCGGGGATGGCGGCGTCCCATCCAGAATCGCTTTGAAGATCACCCCTGAGCTTTCTCCTCGAAACGGCAGCATGCCCGTACACATCTCGTAGAGCACCGCTCCAAAGGAGAACAGATCACTGCGCGCATCCAATTCCTTGGCACGCACCTGCTCCGGCGACATGTAGGCGACGGTGCCAAGCGCACTGCCTGGACTCGTGAGAAGTTCCTCTGACTCGACTGTCGGGGCGCTCATGCCAACCCTCTCCGGCTTGAGCGAAACCTTGGCCAGCCCGAAATCGAGAATCTTCGCCTGACCTCTGTTGGTCACGAAGATGTTCGCGGGCTTGATGTCCCGATGGACGATACCCTTCGAGTGTGCCGCGTCGAGCGCGTCGGCGATCTGGATGCCCAGATCGAGCACCACCTCGATCTCCAGCGGCTTGCCAGCGATCCGATGCCTTAGCGTCTGGCCTTCCAACAGTTCCATGGCGATGAAGCTTCGTCCATCGGCTTCATCAATCTCGTAGATGGTGCAGATGTTCGGATGGTTCAGCGAGGACGCAGCTTTGGCTTCCCGCTGGAAACGGCTGAGGGCTTGTGCGTCGTGGGCGAGTTCGTCGGGAAGGAACTTCAGGGCGACGTGGCGACCGAGCTTGAGGTCTTCCGCCTCGTACACGATACCCATGCCCCCGCCGCCGATCTTGTTTAGGATGCGGTAGTGGGAAACCGTCTGACCTACGGGATGGGAGGGCGTGGACACTGGCTAGACATGTTAGGTGGGAGCAAGGGGAAGGTCAACGTTCGGAGGCATTCCGTTCAGGTCAATTGAACCACAACCGCCACATCGAATTTCGAATAATACTTCTTCACGTCCTTCGCACCGTACTTCTCCCGAAATTTCTCAGTCACGGATTTGACGGCCTTGGCAGTAGCCACGGGAAGGGCTCGAGACGTCGCGTCCACGCCCCGCGCTTCCAGCCGAATCTGCGGATTTTGGAGCACGTTCTTGTACCACTGCGTGTCCGAGCCTCGCGCGGGCAAGAGGTACAGCTTCTCGCCTTCGAGCACGAACCAGACGGGGACGGAGATTATCTGACCAGACTTCCTGCCGATGACGCTGATCTTGATCTGGCGGTAGCGGGCGAGGCGGTCTTTCAGCGTGTCTTTCTGAGTTGGCATCTTGTGACTCCTACTTTACACTCGCTTCACGCTCTGAAGTCCGCCGCGCCGTTCCACACCAACTGCACCGCGATCGCCAGGATCAGGAAACCGAAAATGCGGTTGATCGCGCCCACCGCGCCGGGACCAAGGCGCTTGACGAATGGACCTCCTAGGACCAGCAATAGATAGACGGTCAGGCCAAGCGCGACGATTCCGATCACCATGCCCAAGTAAGAGAGAAAGTGGTCGGCGGTGGCGGCAAGTCCCATGACGACACCGATCGAGCCTGGCCCGGACAGCATCGGCATGGCCATGGGCGTAAGCGAAATGTCCTCTTTGGTCAGGGCCTCGCTGCTTTCTGCCGTCGTCATGCGACTGGAGCCCGTCACCATGCCCCACGCCGTGTTTGCCACTATCAACCCGCCCGCAATTTTCAATACGGGCAGCGAAATCCCAAAAAAGTTGAGGACGAACCGGCCAAAGAACATAAAGGTGACCAGGCTCGCAATTACATAGAGGGCGGTTTTCAACGCGGTGCGCCGGCGCTCTTCCGGTGTGAAGTCGGCGGTAAGAGTAAAGAAAACCGGAATGCCGCCCAGCGGGTTAACGATGGGAAAAAGCGCGAGGAATGTTGTCGCCGCTGCGCTGGGCAGGTCGTGCAGCACGTGCTGGATGGTCGTTTGCGGGTCCATGGTTTCTGTACGGTCTCGCGGAAATCGAGTATACCTCGCGCGCCGAGGCCGGCCGCTCGTGTCGTACCAGAGCATGTACGGAGCACGTCGCGAGCGTGAGCAACTGCCTGGGGGGAATTCCTACTTTAGATCTGAGTAGCGCTTGATACCGGAGTCCGGCTTTGCAGTTTTCGGAGCTGGATTGCTGTTGAGAACAGTGACGGTATTCGCCGCGATTACGCCGTCATGTTGGCGCAAAATCGCTTGCTGGCGAGCGGAAGGTTGCGAGGTCTTGGTTCTCGATGCCGCTTTGTCGAAAGTAGGCTTATCGAGATAGGTGACGGTGTCGCGCGCGATCAAGTCGTCACCGTGCCTGCGTGAAACCTTGGTCCCGACCGTCTTATTCGAAGCCTCAGTCGGAGCCTGAGTCGGAGCCTGAGCCGGACCTTCGGCCGTCGGATTATTAATCTTCGCGACGGGCGATTGTTTCGGCGGGCTGTCGAGATGCCCTTCCGCTCTTCTGGCTGGTGGCGCGACTGGCAGCACCGAGACTTGTCCCTGACGTTTTCCCGTGTCTTTTTCGGGAACGATCGACGCATGGCTGATCGAAGCTGCCGGCGCGGCTCCGGAACTCTGCGCGGCGGTTTTATTACCGCGGTGCACGGTGAACCCGAGACCTAAGGCCATCATCAGGACCATGCTCGCCAATATGAGAGCGACATTTCGGAACGGCCCCGAGGACTGATCAAATAGTTGCGGCCACGGCGTTCGGACATCTCTTCGAAGGGCTGCCGTCGGGGCAGCTGCAACTGGACGAGCGGTGCCTGGACGAGTTATCGGCCGGGTAATCATTGAAGACGCCGATGCAAAAGGGTTTGGCGGATCCGCCGGCGGCGATGGCAATGGACCCGGCGGCAAGATCAGTCGAGCGCCCTCTTGAGAATCGCGTTTGGGGTCGAGTTTCGAATCGCGCAGAATTTCCGCTGCCGGGGAAACAGTCTCGGGCGCTAGTTGCGGAGCGTCCGCAGGTAGCTCCACATCTTCAGCGCCGGGCTCGGCATCGAAGCTGACAGACGGTTCCGGGAGGTGAGCCGCTTCATGAGCCTCCGGCGGCCTGCGGATGAAATCCGGCATCGGCGCTTTCAAATAATGCAAGAATTCAAGCGACGCTGAATGTTCGCCATTGTGCGCTGCCACGCTCGCGACCAACTGATTCCCGGGATCCTCTTCGACCCGCAATTCCAAGTCAGCAAGGTTATCTGGGATCGAGTCGGGAGAAACGATTTCGACCGCATAGCCACGGGCAATCAGATCCAGCGCCAGCTCTCGCGAGCAAAGATGCGAGCGCGTAATAATCCTTGCCAGCGCCATAAAGCTCGTGTCGCCCTTTCGGTGTTTACCTGGTCGCGTCTTTGATGCGGAAAACCCTCGCTGCGGTTTGCGATATTGTTCCAGAACCAGCCCGTATCAAGGCGTTCCAGGGGTAAGACTGCTGATGCCCAAACATCTTCTCTAAATCGTGATTGCGAAAGATGTTCACTTTTGTACACTTTCACAAGATAGTGGCGGACTGCAGCAATGCAAACCTTCTAACTAATGGGCGGCAATGGTGTGCCGAGACCGGGATTGGAGTTTCACTACGGGCTCCCATCCGCGCGGCTAGCGATATCGTTCCAGAATCAGAGCGGCTCGGTTCAAGGCAGCTGCCAGGGCCGCGATTTGCTGTTCGGTCCGGTGTAAGTCCCCCCTATCAATCGCTTCGTTCACCCCAGGAATAACAACTGCTGCATATCCTGTGTATTGTCCCGGCGCGTAAATGGCGTGGCGAAACCACGGACGGTTCGGTAACCCCTCTGGAATCAATAACCCCCGCTCCGCCTCCCGGAGCTTGACGTTCATGCGATCCGTAGTAACAAGCATTTTCCGTTCCTTTTGCAGCATTTTTGCGCCAGCCTCTTGCAGGTGACGCGCGCCTTCCAGCGCCGCCGAGAAGTCAGGCACCTTGTCTCCGAAGCGCTCTTTACTTTTGCTCCTGGCAGCATCGAGATAGACCGTGATTTCCTTCCCGTAATTCTCGTAATCGTAGGGAAGCACGTCCGCGCTCGACATGCGCAATACTTCCAGACCATAAATGCGGGCCATTTGCTGTTCGTAGAGGAAGTCGGGATCGCCGAACTTCTTGAACCAGTTGAAGTTATCGAAGGCTGAGTGATACACGCCATAATCGCCGCTGGAACTGATATCGGTGGAAGGCACACCCAGATGCTGCAGGAACACGGTGTAGTCGGAACCACTCCCGAGGTCTCCGACTGGCACATCGTTGTGCATGGCCGCCGGCGGCGGGCGGAAGGTGCTGGTTTCCTGCGGCCGGGAGTTTTCGGGACTGGGCTGGCTCGTTTTCTTCCACGTGTCGTATACGGTTCCGCCTTGCGGCGAAGGCACCGCCTTCGCAATCTCGCGGATAAACTCTTTCAAACTGGGCACCCCTGAGGCTCCGAACTTCTTGCCTGAAACCGCCACGTCCATGTTGAAATAGGCATCAGCGTTCCCCAGGTCCTGCGCATGATCTTCGCCCCACTCGGTGGAACCGATAAGTCCTTCCTCTTCCGCGTCCCAGCTTCCGAACACAATCGTGCGCTTGGGTTTCCAGCCCGACTTCAGAAGCTCGCCCAAACCGTGCACCGTCTCTAGCATCGCCGCCGTGCCACTGTTCGGATCGACCGCCCCATACACCCAGGCATCGCGATGATTGCCCGCTACGACCCACTCATCGGGCGAAGACGTTCCCCGAATTTTGCCAATGACATCCCAAATGGTGCGGAACTGGTAATCCTGCTTAAGGTGCATCTTCACTTTCGCGGGACCCGGACCAACGTGGTAGGTAAACGGCAGCGCTCCCTGCCACTCGCGCGGCGAGAGCGGCCCGCCGAGGTGCTCGAGAATCGGCGCGGCATCGGCGTAAGAAAGCGGAGTTACGGGAATCTTCGGCAGTTGCTCGGATTCGGCGGGAGAAACGCGCTTCGAATCGGGCAGACTTGGAGTCGACGCCACTCCTGGTGTAGTCGGGTCTCCGGGAAACTGGAACATGTATCCGACCGATCCCCGCTGCACCCCGCTCGCCGGACGCCACGGCCCATTCGGATAGGCGTCGCCGCGGTAGTAGCCATCGTCTTTCGGGTCGGAATAAATGATGACTGCCGCCGCCCCGCGTTCCTGCGCCACGAACTCTTTCACGCCGCGGAAATTCTCACCGTAAC
>Ga0185299_10005634_pt1 | contig 13929 bp, 12 predicted proteins | sample PaiPotPPA55metaG_FD_128002 | JGI IMG/M metagenome (GOLD analysis project Ga0185299, IMG submission 128002) | Iron sulfur acid spring bacterial and archeal communities from Banff, Canada, to study Microbial Dark Matter (Phase II) - Paint Pots PPA... ...
GCAACGGCGCGCGGCGAATCAGCCCACTGCATTCCCTTTTTTACTAACCACTCTGCCTTGGCGCGGGTGCGGTTGTAGCCGATCACCGAGTGACCCTTGCTGAGCAGGCGATTCACCATCTGGCTGCCCATCACGCCCAGGCCGATAAAGCCTACTTTCGCCATCCGCTACCGCCTTCCGATCTTTTCTCGAACTTCTCTCGATCTTCTCCCGAAGTTAGGCAAGAAATTTCTCCTGCGTTCTTATCGCGCGCTCGGTTTGCCCGGGGTGCGTTTCCCGGGAGCTACTTGGCTGTCGTCGCGCACCTGGCACAGATGCGCCCGCATGGCTTCACGCGCGCTCTCGGCGTTGCGGCGCTCGATCGCATCGAGAATGCGCTTGTGATAAATCTGGCCGCGTTCCGGTCCGCCGGGAACGCGGAAGATGCGCAGACGCTGCTGGCGCAGAAGTCCTACGATGGAGTCGAGCAGAGAAAGAATGAGTGGATTGGCCGCGCCCTCCGCCAGTGCCAGATGAAAATCAAGATCGGCTTCGATGTAGGTTTCCGGATTCTTGCCGGCGCGGTCCATGGCGGCGACGGCGTCCCGCATGGTGGCCAATTCCGGTTCCTGAATCCGCGTTGCCGCCATGGCCGCAATCTCCGGCTCGAGAATGGCGCGCAACTCAGCCAGATGAGTCGATCCCTCCGGTTGACCGATCTTCGCCATCAAGTCAAACGACTGGCGCACCGCCTGCGTGGTTCCATCGGTGATGAAGGTGCCGCGTCCCGAATAGGCTTCGACTAATCCTTTTTCGCGCAGGGCTTTTACCGCTTCGCGCACGGCGGTGCGGCTCACGCCGAAACGTTGAGCCAGGTCGCGTTCGGCAGGCAGTTGATCGCCTGCCTTGAGATCTCCTTTGACAATGGAATCTTCGATTTGCTGAACGATTTGCTCGTAGAGACGCGAGGTTCGAACCAGCTTGTAGACCACGTTGCCCTCCGCAGGGGGAGAAACGAAGCCAGCCGGGGTGCCAGCTATGGTCTGGCTACTATACCGCATCTCCACGCGGGTTGGTGTCGACTGTTCGGTAGCTGACATAGCTGGCCTATTGGTATAGCGGTATGACCAATCCAGTGTACTATATGTCCCGAAATCGCGCCAGCCTGGGCTAGGGGGGCTTTCGGTCATTTATGGGGTTGCCGGTTTATGGACTTCCGCATTTTCCCCGGGAGTAGTAGGTTGCCACATGGATCCAAGAAATCAATTTGCTTGACACGGTTTCTTCGATAGTGGTATGGCTGTCGGACCGGAACCAGGGGAGGGTTTTATGCTATCCCGCAGGGTTGGTGCTGCCTCGTGTGCAGGGGTTCGCGTGGACGGGGATATTCAGGCAGACGTTCAGACGATTAGAGCTGGCGGTCGACGGAAGCCTGGTTTCAAGATCAAGATACTCTCCGCGACCTGCGCTCTGCTGCTGCTCTCCGCGTTGGCGCTGGCGCAATCGACCACGGGACGCATTCTGGGCACGTTGACCGATCAGAGCGGCGCAGCCGTAGCGGGAGCGACCGTCGTAATCACGGATGTGCAGCGGGGCACCTCACGATCTTTAACTACGGATGACTCCGGCGACTATGCGGCCCCCGACCTGTCGCCCGGAACCTATAAGATCCACGCCGAGGCCAGGGGCTTCAAGAGTGTGGAGCGCCCGAATGTGCAGATTGAAGTCGCCACCGACGTGCGGGCGGATTTCTCACTACAGCCGGGGCAAGTCAGCGAGACGGTGACCATCACGGAAGACGTTCCACTGCTCAACACTACTTCCGCCACGCTGGGCGGAACGCTCAGCAACAAGGAGATCAACGACCTGCCGCTGAACGGCCGCAACTATGAGAACCTTTTGCAACTGCGTCCGGGGGTGATGCGTTATCCGGGCGGCGGTTTTTCGACGACCAGCACCGACGGCTTGCGCGCCGAGGACAATGCTTACTTCGTCGAGGGATTGTTCAACAGCGAACCGTTTTCGGGTCAGGGCATTATTAATGGCGCGGGCATTGCGGGAGATTCAGCGACCATCCTGCCTATCGATGCGATTCAGGAATTCAATGTTCAGGAAAATCCTCCGGCGGAATACGGTTGGAAGCCGGGAGCGATTATCAACGTGGGATTGAAGTCGGGAACGAATTCTCTGCACGGCACAGAATTTGCGTTCGGCCGCGACGGAGTCATGGACGCCCGCAATTACTTTAACGCGTCACCCGCACCAAAAACGGACCGGACGCTGGAACAGTTTGGCGGCAGCTTCGGCGGAGCGATTATTAAAGACAAAGCATTCTTTTTTGGCGCCTACGAGGGCCAGCGCTACGACGTGGGAAATTCCTATACCGTGAGCACACCGTCGATGCTGGCGCTGCCGACGCCGGCGACACCCAACTGCACTACTGTGGCCGGTGACTGCGGCAACAGCATTCCGAATGCGATTGCCGATCTGGTGGCCAATGGCGTACCAATTAGTGCGGCCAGCCAACAGATTTCCGGCTGCACCGTGGCCGGCTCATCTGTCACGTGTAAGGGTACAGGCTTCCCCATCAATAACACGCAGAGTATCAGCGTGGTACAGGGCTTTCCCAACAATGTAGGCGTCGACAACGCGCTGGGGAAAGTGGACTACAACTTCAACCAGCGCAACAGCGTGAGCGGGATGTATTTCTATGGGAACAACTCGGGGACAGTGGAAGATTTTCCCGAGTTGCAATCCCAGTGGCGATCTAAGATCCACACCCGGGCGCAGGTGGTCGGAGGCAGCTGGATTTGGACGCCCGGCACACGTTGGGTGAACGAAGCCCGCGTTGGCTACAACCGCCTCTACCAGCCGACGCTACCGGGGGATCTTGGCACACCAGCGTCGGGCTACGGTCTGAATACGGGCGTGAGTGGACCTTTCACTGGCGGACTGCCGCGAATTGGATTTGCTGGAGCGTTTGTCCCAGGGCTGGGCGGATTCAAGTGGCCAAAGTTTCAAGGGCCGGATTCCATTACTCAGTTCATCGATCATGTTTCCTATACTGCGGGCAAGCATTCGTTGAAATTTGGCGGCGAACTTCACCGCGACGAAGTGAATGGCGGCGCCTTTGGCAATGCCAGAGGGAGCATTACATTCCTGGGCGGTGTGGCGCTGGCTGCATCAACACCTCTGGAGGACTTTTTCGCCGGAGACCCATTCAAGGCGTCGGTGCAAGTCGGCAATCCCAGCCGGCAGATTCACAACTGGGCGTATGGCGCCTTTTTCCAGGATGACTGGCGCGCCACCCGAAATCTCACGTTGAATCTTGGGCTGCGCTACGAATTCAGTTCGGTGATTAAGGAAGCTCACAACCTGCTGGGTAATTTCGATCCCAACTCCGCCACCGGTTTAATTCAAGCGGGAATGCATGGCGTAAAGGGTCCGTATAATCCCGATCACAAAAATTTTGCTCCACGCTTCGGCTTTGCCTGGGACGTAACCGGAAAAGGAAACACTGTGGTGAGAGGCGGAGCCAGCCTGGTGTACGAAACCATAAACTGGGAAGCGCTGCTGGCTTTCAACAACGCATTTGGTCTATCGAATGTTCCTACCGGAGCCATTATCGATGCTGCGGGCGATACGGCCGGCGGCACCATCACAGCTGGCAATCTGGCGATCCCTCCCGGCATGCCGCAGTGGGACAGTGGCACACCCATCTATGGAGCCAATGTCAGCACCGCCACGCTCAATTGCTTCAACAATCCCTGTCCCATCATGAGCGTGGACCGGAATATTACCACTCCTTACGTATGGAACTGGACGCTGAATTTGCAGCATGCCTTCACTCCCAATCTTTCGATGGAGATCGCGTACGTCGGAAATCATGGTTCGAACTTGACCGGGATTCGGGACATCAACCAGCCGGCGGTGGGTTCGGGGTGGGACGCAGGGACGGTCGACGCGTGCGTAACCTCCGGCTTCACCAACTGCGGCTCGAACGGCGGAGCAGAGCAGGCGAGTCAACCCTACGCCACGAAATTCCCCTACCTGAGCAATATCTTCCAGATGGGGAATGTCTATCGGTCGAATTACAACGGTCTTCAGGTCACATTGAACTCGCGGAATTACCACGGCCTGAGCATGGTGGCGGGTTACACGTTCTCGCACTCTCTGGACGATGTGGGCGCGAACTGGGACTTCGGTTATGGCGCCGGCCTGCCCGCGGACTCCTATAATCTGGGCCGCGAATACGGCAGCAGCGACTTCGACATCCGCCAGCGTTTCACTTTGTCGCTGACCTACGCGATTCCGGGCAGAAGCGGTTTTGGGCAAATGATGGAAGGCTGGGAACTCAATTCCATTGTCACCCTGGAGAGGGGGCAACCGTGGGGACCGATTGATCTGGGAACGGATGCTTCGGGGACGGGGCCATTGCCGGTGAGCCCTCCGGCCAACAGTCCCATTCGGTGGAATTTCTTCGGGAAGCCGTCAGACTTCAAGTCTCGTCCGGCGCCGATTCCATTCTTCCCAGGCAATCACGATCAGGCTTCTCCGACCGACAATGCGGCTTGTAACACGCAAGCTCTGAGCCTGGACGGAGGGACGCCGGGCCGCGCGACCGATGCCCTCGCGCTGTTTGGCTGTTACGCGCAGGGAAATTCCATAATGATCCCGCCGGCTCTCGGTTCACTGGGAAACATGGGGCGGAACCTGTTTCGCGATTCCGGATTCCGCAACTTCGATTTTTCGATTGCCAAGAACTGGCACTTCGGAGAAAAACTTCGCGCCCAATTCCGGGCCGAGTTCTTTAACATCCTCAACCACCCCAACTTTGCCAATCCGTACGGCGGACAGAACGGATTCGGCTTGAACGATCCTTCGGTGCAACCGTTCGGCTGCGGCTGCGCCACTCCGGACGTAGCCGCGGCGAATCCCGTGATCGGCTCGGGCGGAAGCAGGGCTGTTCAGTTGGGACTGAAGTTTACGTTCTAGGGCAATTTGTCTCCCAAGAGAGGTCGCTGGCAGGGCTGCTGGCAAGAGACAGCGCTGGTTTCCAAGCGTGGTCCGATTGAATCATTGACCTTCGCTATTGACCTTCGTACACACCTTGGTTACCAAAGGGGGTTACGGCATTCATTTCCGCCAGCTATAATGAGTCAGTAATGTTGACGGTTCGTGATGCTGCGCAATACTCCCAATTCGTATCAGCCGAATTCGTATCGGCCCGATTTGCATTTGCCAGAGTGCTGGCTGCGCCATCTGGTGTGCCCGCGGCGCTACCGGGCGAATCTGCCTTCGCGATTGCGTCCTAGCCTTTTCGGTAGCGACTAAGTCCTAATCCTCCATTTGATTCGCCTTGGCCTGCGTGCGTCCGAACCAGGATGTTGCGTTCCGAGGTTGCATTTCCTGACAACTGGCGGGTGTTTACCGACTGCCGCCGACGGAGGATTCCATGACGGTTGAAATGATGGCTAAGTCTGCGACGACCAAGGCTATAACCTCTACGAAAGGTCCTGCGGCTAACGGTCCCAAGATCAAAACTGCTCTGCCGGGACCGAATGCCAGGCGCGTGCTCCAGGGCGACGAGAAATACATTTCGCCCTCCTATACTCGTTCCTATCCGCTGGTGGCGAAGAGCGGGCGCGGCATCGTCATTACGGATGTGGACGGCAATGAGTTCTATGATTTCTCCGCCGGCATTGCCGTGACTTCGAGCGGCCATTGCCATCCCCACGTGGTTGCCGCTATTCAGAAACAGGCCGGCGAGCTGATTCATATGTCGGGCACGGATTTCTATTACGAGAGCATGGTGGAACTGGCGGCGCGGCTGTCGAAGATCGCGCCCATGTCCGGCCCGCACCGGGTTTACTACGGGAACTCCGGCGCGGAGGCGATCGAGTGCGCGCTGAAGCTGGCGCGCTATCACACCAAGCGTCAGAATGTGATCGCGTTCCTGGGCGCGTTTCATGGACGAACCATGGGAGCGCTGTCGCTGACCGCCTCCAAGCCGCAACAACGACGGCGATTCGGTCCGCTGGTTCCTGGCGTGACACACGTGCGTTATCCGGATGTTTACCGCGGCGCCTCCAGTCCGGAGGATGCGGATAACTTCGCATTAAGTTGCGCGCGGTTCATCGAAGAAAAGCTGTTTAAGACCACGCTGGCGCCGGAGGAAGTTGCGGCGATCTTCGTGGAGCCGGTGCAGGGCGAGGGCGGTTACGTCGTGGCTCCGAAGATTTTCATGCAGGAACTGCGGCGCATCTGCGATCGTCACGGCATCATGCTAGTGGTCGACGAAGTGCAGAGCGGCATTGGGCGCACGGGTAAGTGGTTTGCGGTCGAGCACACTGGCGTCGAGCCTGACATGGTGTGCATGGCGAAGGGGATTGCTTCCGGCATGCCGCTTGGCATCACTATGACCCGCGCGGAGATCATGGATTGGGTTCCGGGATCGCATGCGTCGACCTTTGGCGGCAATCCAATTTGCATTGCCGCGGCACTGGCCACGCTCGATGTGATCGAGAAAGAGCACTTGCTGGAGAACTCGGCCAGCATAGGCAATCACATGATGAAGCGCATGGCTGACTGGCCTGCGAAGCTGAAGCTGGTGGGCGATGTGCGTGGGCGCGGGCTGATGATTGGCGTCGACATCGTTAAGGACAAAGTCACCAAGGAGTACGCGCACGCCGAGCGGGACCGTATTGTGGAAATGGCATTCGAGCATGGAGTGCTGTTCCTGGGTTGCGGGCCGAGCACGGTGCGGATATGCCCGGCGTTGGTGGTCACGAAAGAGCAAGCCGACGTTGCGATCGATGTGCTGGAAAGGTGCATTGCGGCGGTGGGCGAGTAAGGTGGCGTCCTGAAATAACTCCTAATTCACCACGGAGGCACGGAGACACAGAGAAAATCAATCTTGATTTGTCATTCTCTGTGACCCTCTGCCACTGTAGTGAAAAGAAGCCGCGAGCGTTGTCCAGGTCATGGTTCCCAATCTGGGAAAGGCGGACCCACAATCGTGTCGGCCTGGCAGGAGATCACATCTTTCTTTCGGACAGTAAAGTATTCTCTGTCCCATGCTTCCCGCCGTTCTTACGCGAACCATCATTCACGGGTTGGATTGGGCGGCGGCGCGGCTGCTTCCGGCTGATTCGCGGCCGATGCACCAGCGCACTGGCACGCGGGGCGAAGAGGACGCATACTTTCATTTGCGGAAGCTGGGATATGCAATCGTCGCGCGCAATTTTCGTTCGCCGCGCTGCCGGGGTGAGATTGACTTGATTGGCTGGGATGCTGATGTTCTTTGTTTCATCGAAGTTAAGACGCGGACTTCGCGCGATGTGAAGACGGCCGAGGCGGCCGTGGACCGGCACAAACGGCGCGAAGTGGCGGACGTGGCGAGGGAATACCGGCGACCGCTTCTCCCCTCGTGCCAATGGAGATTCGATATTGTGAGCGTATACTATGAATATCCGGGTTCCCGCCCGCAGTTTGAAGTATTTCGCAACGCTTCCTTGTCGGGATAAAATAGTAAGTTGGCGTGATGGCGCTGGGAGGATTCGGTAATTGCCTGAGCTGAGAAAAGATCCGATTGTGGGCCGTTGGGTGATTATTTCGACGGACCGGGCGAAGCGTCCGACCGACTTTGTCCGTGAAAACATGAAGATAAAAGGGGGATTTTGCCCCTTTGATTATGGGAACGAGAGCAAGACGCCTCCCGAGATTCAGGCCTATCGCCCGAACCCGAACGGCGGACAACCGCCCCAGCGTGACACTCCGGGATGGACCGTCCGCGTGGTGCCCAACAAGTTTCCCGCCCTGGGCATCGAGGGCACGCTGAACCGCCAAGCGGAAGGCATGTTCGATCGTATGAACGGAATCGGGGCGCACGAAGTCATCATCGAGACACCCGACCACACCGCCAGCCTCGCGACTCTGCCGCCGAAACGCATTGAAGATATCCTCTGGACTTTTCGCGATCGTATTCTGGATTTGAAAAAAGATCGCCGTTTCAAGTACATCCTGATCTTCAAGAATCACGGGGAAGCGGCGGGAGCGTCGCTGGAGCATGCGCACTCTCAGCTGATTGCGCTGCCCATTCTGCCTATCAACGTTACGCAGGAACTGGAAGGCGCCAAGCAGTATTTCCTTTATAAGGAACGCTGCGTCTTTTGCGATATCATTCGCCAGGAGATGGATAACGGCACGCGGGTGGTGGCGGAAAATGAAAATTTTGTCACGCTGGCGCCCTATGCTCCGCGCTTTCCCTTTGAGACCTGGATTCTGCCCAAGCAGCACGAGTCGGCATTCGAGAACTCGTCGTCGCACATGTTCGAGAACCTGGCGCGGTCGTTAAAGGACCTGCTGGGCCGGGCCGACCGGGTGCTGGACAATCCTCCCTACAACCTGGTGATTCACAGTTCGCCCGCGCAAGATCCGACCAACGACCACTATCACTGGCACATTGAATTCATGCCCAAGCTGACTAAGACGGCCGGATTCGAATGGGGCACCGGTTTCTACATCAACCCGACTCCGCCCGAAGAGGCGGCGAAGTTCCTGCGCGAAGCGAATGTGGAAGAGCCGTCAGCGGTATCGGTGGGCTAATTGAAATTCGAGCCAAAAAATGAGCACGGCGAGCGCCGTGCCCTTCTGAATTGGACCGTAGAGAGAGAAGAGCCGGCGATTTCTCGCTGCCCTGTGTTTGCAGGGTAGGGCGACTCGCGCCCGCCGTTTGTCACGAAGTTGTAAAACTTTTGCAGGTGGTGAACAGCCTGATCAGCCCTGCGTTCGATCCTGCACTTCTTCATGCCACGCCATCTGGATCGCTTCCAGCTTGCCTTCGTTGGAGGCTTTGGGATCGCCGGCAAAGTCGGGCAATTCGGTAACGTAGCGATGCAGGTCGGTGAAGCGTATCGTGAGCGGATCGAGTTGGGGGTGGGTTTCGGAAAGTAGGATGCCGAGGTCTTCGGCATCGTCCCAGGTGAGCGGTTTGGCCATCGAAAATCTCCTGTCTCGCGTCTCTCGGAATCACGAACCCTGGACAGTAACGCCAGCGCCTGACCAGCCCCATAGTACGACGCCATCGTCCTTCGACTCAATTTCCAACATGTTGTTTGGCGCGTCGCCGATGGGACCTCTGGCTTCCACTCGCAGTTCCCTGCCAGGTAGCAAAACGTAAGCCTCACCCCAAGGCTCGAGATACACATTCAGACGCGATTTTCGCGAGTTCCGAAGACGGAAGCTGAAGTCTTGTCCGCTCATACTAGAGATCCCCTGCGATCAATGGTGCTCCTCCGAAATGTAGTTGCGATTCCAGGCGGGAATCTCGACGACTACTTTGCCGGGCTTGACGATCTGCGCCTGGCAGCCGAGACGCGAGTTTAGCTGGAGATCGGCGGCCATGTCCAACCGGTCGGCCTCGTCGTCGTCCATTTCAGAAAGATTCTCGGCGCCTTCCTTCACCCAGATGTGACAAGTGGTGCAGGCGCAGTTGCCGCCGCAGGCGTGGTCGAGCGTGACACCGAAGTTCAGCGCGACGTCGAGCAGCGACTGCTCCTTGCCGTGGTCTTCATATGGCAGTTTTCCGTTTTCGAACTGCACCGTCTTGCCTTCCGGCAGGAATGTGACCTGCACCGTGTTTGCAGCGGGAGCGTCTTCGGTCAATGTACCCGCTCCTTGTGTTTTTTCTTCAGCCATATGCTCCTCAACCTCTCAATCAATCTTGACAGTTTGCGGCGACACCATAATCATTCGAATTCCGCCTTCGCCATGGGATGCGGTGCGGTCGGGCCTTCGCCCAGATTCGTCTCATCCATGTTCTTGCCTTTCAGTGCCGTCGAAACGGCGGTGTCCATCATCAGTTCGGCCAGGCGCATGGTGCCTTGATTCAGCGCGTCGATGGCTTTGCGGATGGCCTGATAATCTTCTTCGGCATTCACCGCGGCCAGCGCTCTTTCCATTTTTGCGATCTGTTTCTTTTCGTCGGTGGTGAGTTGTCCCCAAGCCGCGCTCTTTTTGCCTTTTTCCAGTGCGGCGAGGATGGTCGACGTCTCGCTGCGGGCTTCAATCAGCTGACGGCGTCGGAAATCTTCTTCCGCATTGTCGAATGAATCCAGGATCATACCCTCGACTTGTTCGTCGGTCAGGCCGTAGCTGGGCTGCACTTGAATTTCTGCTTCCTTGCCGCTGCGCTGCTCGCGCGCGGAAACGTGCAGAATGCCATTGGCGTCGATCAGGAACTTGACTTCGACTCGCGGAATGCCGGCTGCCATGCCGGGAATGCCTTTGAGATCGAAGCGAGCGAGCGAGCGGCAGTCCTTGGCCAGTTCGCGCTCGCCCTGCAACACGTGGATTGCGACGTTGGCCTGGCCGTCGACCTGCGTGGTATAGAACTGCGTGGCCGAAGCGGGGATGGTCGAATTGCGTAGAATGATTTTATCTGTGACTCCGCCGGCGACTTCGATGCCGAGCGACAGAGGCGTCACGTCCAATAGGAGCATGTTCTCTGTGGCTTCAGAGCCGCCAGCGAGGATGTTGGCCTGTACGGCCGCCCCTAGCGCGACGACTTCGTCGGGATTCAAGCCGGTGTGGGGCTCGCGGTGAAATAGTTCTTTCACCAGCGCGCGCACTTTTGGAATGCGGGTCGAGCCGCCAACGAGCACGATTTCGTCAATCTGTTCGGGTTTCAGTTCGGCATCTTTCAGCGCCTGCTTACAAGGGCCGACGGTGCGTTGCAGAATCGATGACTCAGGGTAATCGGGCGGATCGATGAGTTGTTCGAATTGCTCGCGGGTAATCTCGCGCTGATAGCGCTGGCCGCCGGGCAGTTCGATATCCAGCTTGATCGAAGGCTGCGACGAGAGTGCGATTTTGGCCTCGATGACGGCCTTGCGGATCGCCTGCACGGCTTCGGCATTGCGGCGAAGATCCAGATTCAGGTCGCCGCGAATATCATCGAGCGCGATGGTGATGAGCAGGTTGTCGATGTCGTCGCCGCCAAGATGCGTGTCGCCGTTGGTGGCGATGACTTCGAAAATTCCGTCGTGCAATTTCAAAATCGAGATGTCGAAGGTGCCGCCGCCCAGGTCGTAGACGGCAACGATGCCGTTCTGCTTTTTGTCGAGGCCGTAGGCGAGCGATGCGGCAGTCGGTTCGTTGACTAGGCGCAGCACTTCGAGACCGGCAATCCGGCCAGCGTCCTTGGTCGCCTGACGCTGCGCGTCGTTGAAGTATGCGGGAACTGTGATGACTGCTTTTGTAACCGGGCCGCCGAAGAAACGTTCCGCGCTGCGCTTGAGTTGGCGAAGAATGAGCGCGGAAATTTCCGGCGGAGTGAAAGTTTTGTCGCCCAGCTTGATGCGAAGCACTTCTCCGGGCTGCATGTCTTCAGCCAGGCGAAAAGGGAAGAGTTTCAACTCTTCCTCAATGTCTTCCACACCACGCCCCATCAGGCGTTTGATCGAGTAGACGGCGCGTTCCGGCGTTTCGATAAGCGAATTGCGGGCGGCATTGCCCACGACCGGCTGATTATTCGCGTCGAGCGCGACGACCGACGGCAGAAGATTCAGACCGTCGTCGCCCGGGATTACGACAGGCGTATCCCCTTGCATGAACGCGACCAGCGAGTTCGTGGTGCCTAGGTCGATCCCGACGATGCGATCAGAGGCCATCTTTGATCGTCACTCTTCCACTGCCGCGTTCACATCCCTTACCAGGTTGCGGATGTAATTGCGGCGGTTCAGTACATCCACCATCTTGTCCCGTACCTGTGCTCGCTCTGCGTCCGCGGCTGGGCTGCGATCGATCAGGCTGTCCCAGCTCTTCCAGTAACTTTGCAGTTCCTGCAGAAGCGCTTCGTGCTTGGCTTCGAGCGCTTGTTTCTGCTTTCCAATCTCCGCAATCAGCGCAGGATCGTCCTCGCCCATCTTTTTGTTCGCGCGCAATTCCTCGAGCTGTATGTTGAGCTCGAAGACTTCTTCCAGCAAATCTGGCGGAACGATCTGTTTCTTGGTTTCTCCGGTGGCGCGGGCTTGCTCGGTTGCGCTTTTCGACTGCTCTTCGAGTTCTACGCCTTCGAGATGCAGCAAATATTGGGTACGCTTGATCGGGTCTTTCAGCGTGCGGTAGGCGTCGTTGAGCAGGGAACTTTGTTCCAGACTCCACTCTTGTTCGCGGCTGCCGGCGCGCGCATTCAGGTCCGGATGGAGCCTGCGGCTCAGGTCGTAAAAATCTCTCTCCAGTGCCGAGACGTCGACATTCAGCTTCCGGGGCACACCGAAGAACGAGAAATAGTCGACGGGAACAGGCGGCTGCACTTTGCCGCAGGACTCGCAGAAGTGCGCGGCGCGCATGGATCCGCACGACCAGCAGGAGTGAGTCTCCTGCGTCAGGGGCTTGGCGCCGATCGCGGTAAGTGCGGAGTTGGTCAATTATCTTCCCTCGTCAATCTTCCCTCGTCAATTCTCTTTCCCCTATAAAAAACAGCGCTAACTGACAGCGGCCGGATTAGCCTGGCGGAGTTTCGTTCGCGGGCAGCATTCGCGGGCGTGGGCGCCCGCGCCACACGGGCATCAGGCGGAAAAGGACGTGCCACAGCCACACGACTTCGAGGCCTGGGGATTCACGAAGACGAAGCCCTGTTGCATCAGCGTCTCCTGATAGTCCAGAGTCATGCCGTGCAGGTAGATGAATGACTTCGGGTCTACGAAGACACGCACATCGCTGAACTGAAAGATGCGGTCGCGTTCGCGCGGCTGCGTGTCGAACCGAATGTTGTAGCTCAGGCCGGAACATCCGCCGCCTTGTACGCCGAGCCGCAGGCCGCCCTGCTCCGGCGAAATGCCTTCCTTGGACATGGCGCTGCGCACCTTCGTCAAGGCTTTCTCGGTGACGAGAATTCCTTTGGCGGGAGCCTGCGCGGGTTTTTGTTCCGTTGCCGTTGTCATATTCAGCTACCAATTTTGAGCTACGAGCTTTGAGCAATCACGCTGCGGGTTTTCTTCTCCAACCGCGTTATACGTCGGCGACGGAGTCATAACTTGCAACTCTTAGCTCGAAGCCCGCGGCCAACCCTACTTCGCTTCGGCGGCGACTGGGGTGGATACTTCTTGCTTCTTCTTCCAGTCCCCAATTGCTGCCCGGATGGCATCTTCAGCCAGCACCGAACAGTGGATCTTCACGGGAGGGAGCGAAAGCTCCTTCACGATGTCCATGTTCTTGATGGCGAGAGCCTCGTCCACGGTTTTGCCTTTGACCCACTCGGTGGCGAGCGAGGACGAGGCGATAGCCGAGCCGCAGCCGAAGGTCTTGAATTTCGCGTCTTCAATGACGTTGGTTTCGCGATTGACCTTGATCTGCAGCTTCATGACGTCGCCGCACTCAGGCGCGCCGACCAGGCCGGTGCCCACATCGGAACTCTGTTTGTCCATGGAGCCGACGTTGCGGGGATTGTTGTAGTGATCGATGACTTTATCGCTGTATGACATTTTTTTCTCCAGGTTTCAATGTTTCAATGTTTCAATGTTTCAAAGTTTCAAGGTTTCAATGACTCAGGCTCCAGAGCTTCAAGGACTTTGAAACCTTGAAACTCTGAAACATTGAAACCTGCCTCACTCTCCGGCCCACTTTACATCCTTCAGATTGATGCCTTCTTTCGCCATTTCATAAAGCGGAGAAAGTTCGCGCAGACGCTCCACCGTTTCGATGACGCGATCCGCCACGTAGTCAACCTCGGCTTCGGTGTTGAAGCGGCCGATGCCGAAGCGAATCGAGCTGTGCGCCAGATCGTCGCCGGTGCCCAGAGCCTTCAATACATAAGATGGCTCCAGGGTCGCCGAGGTGCACGCCGAGCCGCTGGAAACCGCGATGTCGTTGATGCCCATCAGAAGCGACTCGCCTTCCACGTAGGCGAAGCTGATGTTCAGGTTGCCCGGCAGACGATGATCCATG